>Ga0224722_1000012_pt1 | contig 91268 bp, 86 predicted proteins | sample Balambano_FR1_Me_FD_161646 | JGI IMG/M metagenome (GOLD analysis project Ga0224722, IMG submission 161646) | Freshwater sediment microbial communities from Lake Towuti, South Sulawesi, Indonesia - Balambano_FR1_MetaG | ecosystem: Environmental > Aquatic > Freshwater > Lake > Sediment | place...
GCGTTGTTGGGCTAAAGCCTGGTAAAGCATCTCGTAATCCAGATCCACCGCATCATCGCGAATTTTGACAGCTAATCCCGCATCGGCATCTAAATCAGACAGCGCCGCCAGGCTGAGAGCTAACATGGCGCGACAGCGATCGCACATGACTTTGACTTGGCGCAATTGGGACGGTATCGGGTAGGGAAATAGCATAATGGCGATTTCTCCCAAATCTTCGGCGTAGTCGCCAATTCGTTCTAAATCACGAACCAGGTGCATTAAGGCACTTAGCAGGCGTAGATCTTGAGCAACTGGTGACTGGAGGGCAATGAGGGTAACGCAATCTTGTTCAATTTGGCGGTAGAGCTGGTCAATTTGCTCATCCTGGGCAGAAATTTTTGCAGGCGCGTCTAAATCGCGATCGAAAAGGGCTTGTCGGGCTAACCAGAAGGAATTTTCCACTAGTGCCCCCATCCGCAAAACATCCCGCTGAATGCGCTTGATCTGGCGATCAAAGTTCACTCGAGTTGTCCCAGAAGTTTCCAATTCTTGCCACAAGTTCAGTAAAACCTTTCTAGCGTAACGCGATTGATCTCAATCAACAAACCGTTTAAGCGCCAAGTATACAAATCTCTCTATAGGAGAAGGTAGCTCGATCGATACACTTTAAAGAACTGCACACTTGAAACAGAACTGCATAATGCTTTTTATAGCCGTTGCCGAGAGAACGTGGCATTCGGCGTGACAGTCGTTAGCTAGGTTAGTTTAGGCGAAATCTGCTACCCAACTCGCATGTTTTGCGGATTCGATAGCGGGGTTGAGCGCAATCGAGGGGCAGAGCGGGAACCTGAACGGGAGGCGTAAGCAGTGCTTCCAACGCCCAACAGTTTCTGCACTTCTTCCAGCAAGGCTCGATCGCTTAAATGCCAATCCATCAACGTCAGGCCGATCGCGACGAGGAGTGTGGCAATTCCAATCACAAATAATCCCAGCGCCACTGGAATTAACCCGTTCCACTCCACCAGCCCCCGTAGTACTAGAACAAAACAACTCAACAACGAAAAAAACAACGCATAGTAAGCTGACAAGACACTATACCGACTCACCTGATAGCGGTAACGCAAGCGCTTAATTTGTAGCCGCAAGTGATTTAATCGCGATGAAGGTAATTCAGTGATAGCGGTGCCGTGCCAGCTCTCCCCTCCAGCCGACAGGTCAGCAGCGTGAAATCCCTGGAGTTGTTGGCGAATGTTGCCATGTCGTATAGTTAGACCGCCGACCAGCACTGCACAAACCACACTCATCAACACTGAGTTTAGGATCAGTTGCAGTAACTGGGTCGTTTGTTCGACGCTCATTGCGCCTCCTGCCTACAGAGCAAACCAAACATTGAGCAAACCGACATGGAGAACAGATCCTTTTCATCAAAGCTGGACGTAATCCTACGCGATCGCGCCCGAAAAATGAAGGACTCTTATCATATGGCAATGATCAAATTTAGTACAAGCGTTCTGAGCTGGCAAGCCTGATGTTACGTCCCAGTTTCTTGCATCAGCGCTACTAAATTTGTTGCTATGGTTAAGTAATGTTCGCTGATTGCCGCGCAGGTGAATTCATGTCCACAGAGATCCAGGCTGAGCTAAAACAAGAGGTCGATCGTCGCCGTAACTTTGCCATCATTTCCCACCCCGATGCCGGGAAAACCACCCTCACCGAAAAACTGCTGTTGTACGGGGGCGCAATTCACCAAGCGGGAGCAGTCAAAGCGCGACGGGCACAACGGCATGCCACCTCCGACTGGATGGAAATGGAACAGCAACGGGGCATCTCGATCACTTCCACTGTGTTGCAGTTTGACTACAAAGACTGCCAGATCAACCTGCTGGATACTCCCGGACACCAGGATTTCAGTGAAGACACCTACCGCACCCTGGCTGCCGCCGACAATGCCGTGATGCTGATCGATGCGGCTAAAGGCTTGGAACCCCAAACTCGCAAACTGTTTGAAGTTTGTCGGCTGCGGGGCTTGCCCATTTTCACCTTTGTCAATAAGCTCGATCGCCCGGCGCGCGAACCACTCGAACTGCTGGACGAAATTGAACAAGAACTTGGGTTGCAAACCTATGCTGCCAACTGGCCGATTGGCATGGGCGATCGCTTCAAAGGCGTGTTTGAGCGGCGCAGTCGGCAGATTCATTTGTTTGAACGCAGTGCCCACGGCCAGCGAGAAGCTCGCGATACGGTGATTGATCTGGGTGATCCCAATATCGAAACCTTGCTGGAACAGGATTTGTACTACCAGTTCAAAGACGACCTGGAATTGTTAGAAGAACTGGGTGCCGAGTTGGATCTAGAACAGGTGCATGCAGGCAGAATGACCCCTGTTTTCTTCGGTAGTGCTATGACTAATTTTGGGGTAGAACCTTTCCTTAATGCATTTTTGGATTATGCCCTCAAGCCAGCACCGCACAGCAGTACCAAGGGTGAAATTAACCCGACTTACCCTGACTTCACAGGATTTGTATTCAAACTTCAAGCCAATATGGACCCTAAACACCGTGATCGTGTCGCCTTTGTGCGGGTGTGTTCCGGCAAGTTCGAAAAAGACATGGCCGTGAATCATGCGCGGACGGGAAAAATCGTGCGGCTGTCTCGTCCCCAAAAGCTGTTTGCCCAAGATCGTGAAGTGATTGAAGAAGCCTATCCGGGGGATGTCATTGGGTTGAACAATCCCGGCGTATTTGCGATCGGCGACACCATTTATGTTGGCAAGAAATTGGAATACGAGGGAATTCCGTCCTTCTCGCCTGAACTGTTTGCCTACCTGAAAAATCCCAACCCCTCCAAGTTCAAGCAATTCCAGAAAGGCGTTTCCGAATTGCGGGAAGAAGGCGCAGTCCAGATTATGTATTCCGTGGATGAGTCCCGGCGTGATCCAATTCTGGCCGCCGTGGGACAGTTGCAATTTGAAGTGGTGCAATTCCGTATGCAAAGCGAATACGGCGTAGAAACTTTGCTGGAACCGTTGTCTTACAGCGTGGCGCGTTGGGTGGTAGGAGGCTGGGACGCACTCCAAAAAGTCGGGCGCTTGTTTAATACCATCACCGTAAAGGACAGTTACGATCGTCCCGTGTTGCTGTTTAAGAACGAGTGGAACCTGAACCAAATTCAATCCGACCACCCGGAGTTAGAATTGAACGCGATCGCCCCCGTAGTTTCTGGGAGAGAGCCAGCCGCTTTGTAAAGTATCCTGGAAGGGTTCTGCGTAGGCTTTCTCCTATGACGACCACTCCTGAAACTCCGTTATTTGATTCACAATCTGGGCGTGCCTCCGACTTTGAAGCAGGTTTAGTTGCCTTTAGAGAAGCCGAATACGCCACCGCGATCGTGCTGCTAGAGCCAGCCCTGGCCGAGTCTCCGACCCATCCTCTGGTTGCGCGCGCCCAGATGGGTTTAGCTGTTTCCTATGAAAAGATGGGAGAAACTGAACGCGCCGTCCAACTCTGTCGATCACTGCAACAACACGGCAATGCTCAAGTTCAGGATTGGGCTACCCGGACGCTAGCTTCCTTTGTGCAACGTCATCCCGAGTTAGCCTTAAATTCAGGTGATACAGTCGATTTCGCGCCGACACCGCTGGATGTCCACCCGCCCGTGACCACATCAGAACACACCGGATTCACTCCTCTGGATGAAGCCACCTTGCCGCCCGCTACGCCGCCACCCTGGGTGAATGAATCTCCGACCTCGATCGCGCCTGCTGCTGCTGCTCGGTCTTCCTCACCACCGGCGGGACTCAATCCGGCAGCTCGTTCCCCCAAGTCTCGCTCAGTTGCACCATCCGCGAACGCCACCATTCCTCCCATCTCGCTTTACCAACCGCATTGGCGACAAGCTGGACGGGCACGGCAATGGAAGTCCTTAGGGAAAGTGAATTTGCTGCGATTGGTTGGTGTGCAAATTATCACGGCGATCGCGGCCTACTTCGCCGTGCAGCAAGTGTTGTATTGGACCGTTTCCAGCTATGGCAATGCTGTCATCAAAACCTTACCCCGTTTAGGATTTCGGATTGTTCAACCCGGTGCCCCAACCTGGACAGAATCCTTCACGCTGTTGCTGTTGTTGCTACTGCTGGTGAGTTCTCGCTGGCTGCTGGATGCGTTGCTGTCTTTGTTGTATAGCTTGAAACCCCTTTCCGTGTCTGAATTATCGGTTTACAGCCCCGAAAGTGCCTCATCCCTCCCCCGGTTCTGTCAAAAATCAAAAATCTCTGTTCCGGCACTGGGTCTGTTGCCGACTCAAGCACCGATCATTTTCAGCTATGGGTTTTTGCCCAACTTGAGCCGCACAGTGGTGAGTCAGGGATTATTGGAACAACTGGCAGACGATGAAATTGCGGCTCTTTTTGCCAATGAGGTGGGTCATCTTGCCCATTGGACAGTGCCGTTGATGTCGGGGATTCTCCTCTTGCTGCAAATTCCGTATACGCTCTACTGGGTGACGGCAGAGTGGGGCAACCACAAGGAGTCACCAATCACCAAAGCGTGTGCCACCTTAATTTCGGTATTGAGTTATGGCTTGTACTGGGTGTGGCGGTGGGTCCCTCTCTGGTTGTCGCGGCAACGCGCTTACTATAGCGATCGTCTTGCGGCTGAACTTACAGGCAACCCGAATGGTTACACCCGCGCCCTACTCAAGTTGGCGATCGGCACCGCGAAGGATGTCCAACAACAGCAACAGGCCAGTTACTTTCTGGAAGGCTGGGAAGTAATCACGCCACTGGGTTATCGGGTTGCCATACCCCTGGGCAGCTTGTATTCTTCCACGCCAGTAGAAACTATTTTGGAATGGGAACGAACTCACCCCCTGCGTCATTGGCTTGCGCTCAATAACACTCACCCTCCCACGGGCGAACGGCTGAACTTACTCACCCTTTATGCGCGGCATTGGCGACTCGATTCTGAACTGGATTGGTCAGAACCGCCCGCTCGCCGCGCCAAGCAAGCAGGATTAACCGCTCAACCCTGGCGATCACTCTTAATGCAAGGCGCGCCTTATTTTGGATTGGCCTTTGGAGTTGCGATCGCGTTTGTTCTAAGGCTAATCGGCTGGATTGGGTTACGCGCCCGCTGGGATTGGGTGTCGTGGATGGCCAACGATCGCACGATTCTGTTCGGGTTACCCCTGGTCGGTTTGTGTATCGGCATTCTGCTACGGCTTAACCCCTTCTTCCCCGATCTGCGCCAGCAAAGCCGTAAATCGGGCTATGTGGAAACGCTACCCCAACTGCTCAATACGACTACGGCGATTCCCCTCAGTAGCCAACCGACCCAGTTAACAGGGACGCTGCTGGGTAGACGCGGTATTAGTAATTTACTCAACCAGGATCTGTGGCTCAACACAGCATCTGGGTTAGTCAAACTCCACTGCACGTCTCGGTTGGGCGTGTTGAGTAGCTTCTTACCCGGAGGCGATCGACCAGCTAACCTGGTCAACACGTCCCTGACGGTTACGGGCTGGTTCCGTCGCGGCACGACTTCCTGGATCGACGTGGAAACCCTCCGCACCGCAGGCGGACGCACTCACTCCAGCCATCATCCTGTGTGGGGTTTGGTGATCGCTGCGATCGCTGCCACCTGCGGCATCCTCGCCATTTTTAACTTTTAATCTTCCATGCTTACCCTACGCGGTTGAGGGCAGAGTCAGTCGGAATGCAAATCAGGTTATCACCCTGGGTACGAATCATGCCGCGTTGCCGCAGTTTTCCCATGAGGCGGGTAACAGTCACACGCGTGGAACCGATCGCGCTACCAATTTGGGCATGGGTCAGTGGAAAGGGCAGGCAATAGCCTTCTTCTGAAGGTTCACCAAATTCTTCGATGAGGAGCGTCAGAAACCCTAGGAGTCGATCGATCGTCCGACGCTGCCCCAGTGTACTGAGCCAGAGTAGTTTGCGCTGGTGCTGATAGCGAAACGCATCCAATACTTCGCGGCGAAAATGAGGCCAGTTGTCTAGATCATGCCAATACATCCACAGCACAGCCGTTTGATCTACATGGGCATAACTTTGGAGCGTAAAAGGCGATTGAGCTACAATTTCAAACGGTTGACCCGCGCCAACAAACCCCAGAAATGCTTCTTCTGGAGTAATTTGGGCAATGCGCGAAGCGCTACTGCTGGGAGCGTTGACTTGAGCGCTGCCAACTAACCGAACCGCACCCCGTTGCACTAGATAGAGTAAACCAGGACGCGCCGGAATCTTTTCGTCCTTGGCAAAGGTGCGCACACGATAATGTTCCTGCGACCAATCAATAATGCGTTGCCAGGTCAGGAAGGGACGAGATGACTCTGAAGTATTGGAGGATACTGAGTACATAGAGTAGGAAGCTTAAGGGGGCGTGGGCAGTTCCAATGACAAAAAACAGTTGGAACCATGAATCAATAAGAATATGGGAATGCAGGAACGACTAACGCCTTCAAGAATACAACCAGCGTAACTTTACATTCTTTTTATAGACTTTACATTTATACTACCTGTCTCGCGCGAACTGGTAAAAGTTGCCAAAAGTTCTAAACTTTCAAATGGTCAGCAGTATTGGCGGATGAGAGAGCCAATGTTAATTAGCTCCCGATCGGACTCAATCCGAGGACATTATTACCTGACTTTGCATCCTGGTCAAAAGTTTGGTTGTCGCAGCCTGTGGATGTCATCGCTCCTGTTCAACTATTGCAGTCTATTCTGCGAGCTTCGCAGCAAGCACGAGTTAGTTCCACAGCGCTGACTCATGGGCAAGTGGCTTCAACACGAACCGGAATGCAGGTTCATTCCAATGCTGCTGTTGAGTTGTCCCAAATACCGCTCAAACGGTTGCGTAGTCTGTCGCAGAGCTTGTATGTATCAGAACTACCCAGTTTGTTAGCACGACAAGGTTTTACCCCGGCAAGTGTTGTGGCGGACGAGTTGTTACACCAAGTTTGGCAGATGCAAGCAAGTTCCGCAGTTGCGCACCCATTTGCTTTGCCGATCGAGTTATTGCAGGGATTCACCGTTAGCAAGACGGCTAAAAATACCTTACGCTTTGAGTTTCACGACCCAGCGATCGCTTACTGGCTTGCTGAGTTGATGACTTGTGATTTGAACTGGGAAGTTTCTCGATCGCCACAATTTTTGCTCCAGCAGCATCAGCGCGTATTCACCATACAGCATGCTATGGCCCGATGTTGCTCTTGGTTACGTCATGCCGAGCAAGCTCACCTCATTCAACTCGATACCAACAACGATCCACACCATTGGTCTTTGGTTACACCCATTGGCTGGCTCAAAGCTCAGCAACTGCAATTTACTCATGCAGCGGAACGGCAATTAGCGAATCAACTCGTTGCTGTTTTAGACATTTGGTTTGCCCCGCCTCAAGTGGTAGAGAAACATTTGTTTTTGTTAGCAGAAGCCATAAGCCAAACTTTTCAGGAAGTGCATCGAATGGTGCCAGTGTTTGGACAGCATGAATCTTGCGATCGACTTAAGTGTCACCTAGGTTTATTGTTTATTACCCAACGAGTCCTGCGTCAACTACTGCAAACATTAAAAATTGTTGCACCCACGGAACTGTGATCCTCAGCTTAGTAAGATCCGCCTCCTGCAAGTCGTTACTTCTATCTCCGGTTAGACTCGCTTTCAAGGGAGTTTACCAGAAAATCTTGGTAGTTGTTCGGGAATCCCTACCTGACAAAGGCCGGGTTTTCTTTGAAGATTTTGATAAATTTTAACTCTTTGATATTAAACTTTGCTTCGAGTTTGATGGCTGAGGAAGAGTTTCCTTGCCAATCGGGCTAGAAGCCTTACCAGGAGGTTTACCATGCGTATTGCTCAGATCGCCCCCCTTTGGGAGAGAGTTCCCCCTCCCACCTATGGTGGCACTGAACTAGTCGTGAGCCTGCTAACGGAGGAGTTAGTCCGGCGCGGGCATGAGGTTACTCTATTTGCGTCAGGTGACTCGATTACTCAAGCACGGTTGGAGTCGGTTCACCCTCAAGCACTTAGACTTGACCCGAATGTGAGAGAGGCTGCAATTTATGAGATGTTGCAGTTGAGTCAGGTATACGAACGAGCTAAAGAATTTGATATCATCCATTCTCATATGGGTTGTGCAGCGCTCCCTTATGCCAACTTGGTGAAGACTCCAACGGTGCATACGCTGCATGGAATTTTTACTCCAGACAATGAGAAGATGTTTGTGCATTCGCGCAAGCAGCCGTTTGTCAGCATCTCTTATTCTCAGCGAGAACCTCGGTTGGCATTGAATTGTGTGGCAACGGTGTACAACGGGGTTGATCCAAGTACTTATACGTTCTATCCCCAACCCAGTGATCCACCATATCTGGCGTTTCTGGGTCGGTTGTCTCCCGAAAAGGGCACCCACCACGCGATCGAAATTGCGAAGCGAACCGGATCTATCCTTAAGATGGCGGGCAAAGTCGATGCTGTTGATGTGGAGTACTACGAGGAGCAGATTAAACCCCACATTGACGGTGAGCAGATTCAATATCTGGGTGAGGCGAATCACGTCCAAAAGAATATTTTGTTGGGGAATGCCGTTGCAACCCTATTCCCAATTACCTGGCGAGAGCCATTTGGGCTGGTCATGATTGAATCGATGATTTCAGGCACGCCGGTGATTGCGATGGAATTGGGCTCAACCTCTGAAGTGATTGCTCACGAAAAAACGGGCTTTTTGTGCCACTCGATCGACGAGTGTGCGTCAGCCCTGAGCAGAATTCACGACATCGATCGGCGCGCCTGCCGTCAACATGTAGAAGCTAACTTCAGTGTGAAACGGATGGCAGATGGCTATGAAGCGGTTTATCAGCAAGTCATGGCGGAGCGGTTTGCCCAAAATGGTCATGCTTTAACCAGCAAGATTTAGTAGTGCAAATCATCAATTAACGAAAGAGTGATCGCTGCATGCAGCGATCACTCTTTCGTTGAACTTAAACCTAGAGAAGGGGCAAAGTAACAGATGCTTGCGCTTCTTCCGCTACCGGGTAAACACTAACTTTCTTACGAGTCTTGCCAAGCCGCTCAAAAGTGACGACTCCACTGACTAAAGCAAATAAGGTATCGTCGTTACCACGACCAACATTATTGCCAGGGTGGAATTTGGTGCCACGTTGACGCACCAGAATATTGCCCGCTTTCACGACCTGGCCACCATATCGTTTGACACCCAACCGCTGAGCGTTGGAATCGCGTCCGTTTCGTGTACTACCTGTACCTTTCTTGTGAGCCATTGTTCTCGCAACCTTCTTTTTCTTTCAGATTAACGTTGATTTGTTTGTCTCGCCAAAACCTTAGAACTAACAAATTTTAGCTATGATTCGTCAGCTTCACTTGCGGAAGTGGTGGGTTCTGCATCGGTGTCTGTAATCGTCGCGATTGCACTCGCTTCTTGAGCGGACAGCGGCTTACCACCGATGTTAATGCTGTCAATCATCAACCGAGTTAATTCCTGGCGATGTCCTTGCTTCTTCCGAGTCTTTTTCTTGGGTCGCATCTTATAAACGATAATTTTACGACCTCGTAAATGCCGTAGCACAGTTCCTTCAACTGTTGCCCCATCAACGTGGGGTTGCCCGATATGAAAGGTATCTTCATCTTGAACAAACAAGACTTTGTCAATACTGACTTTACCTTCTTCATCCACTGCCAATCGCTCAACGTCGTAGAACCGACCTGGTTCTACCCGGAGCTGCTTACCACCCGTCTCAATAATTGCGTACATTGTTGCCTCAATAATGCCGTACAGGTAGCTGGAGAAGGTCTGGCGAAAGAAGATCTTAGCAAAACCAGCTTTTGAACTAACCTGATCCGAGCTGAATAAACACCAGTTGATCATTGTGACAAATTACGTCTGGCAGTGTCAACCTGGAGACTCGATCGCCAGTGGATTTGGGCACAAAGGGCGGGATTCCGTCTCCATAGTGTATTGGCATCCTTCCTATACTGGAAGTACTGATTTTGTTTGCGAGAGAGACGATCGGCTATGACGCTAGATCCACAAATCATGAAGGCAGTCGAACGGCTGGATTACCGCGTGACCGTAGGGGATGTGGCAGCCCAAGCCGGATTAGAGCTGAATCTGGCCGAAAAGGGGTTGCTGGCTCTGGCCTCGGAAGCCGGTGGGCATCTGCAAGTAGCGGAAACTGGGGCTGTTGTATATCTATTCCCGCGCGAATTCCGTTCCATTTTGCGGAATAAATATTTTCGCTTGCAGTTACAGGAGTGGTGGGAAAAGATTTGGCGGGTTTTGTTTTATTTGATCCGCATTTCCTTTGGCATTGTGCTGATTGCCTCGATCGTGCTGATTTTCCTGGCCATCTTCGTGATTGTGGTTGCTAGTAGTGCTAGTCGCGATGGCGATAGTGACTCAGGCGGCTCTGTATCTATGCCCAATGTTTGGTTCACACCTGACTTCTTCTGGATCTTTTATCCCAACTATTACGATCACCCTTACGAATCTCGCCGTCGTCGCGCTACTGGCGAAAAGTCGTCGATGAACTTTCTAGAGGCGGTGTTCTCATTTCTGTTTGGCGATGGCAATCCTAACGCCGATCTGGATGAAAGACGCTGGCGGACGATCGGGACAGTGATTCGTAACAACCGAGGTGCTGTTGTGGCAGAGCAAATTTCGCCCTATCTCGATGACCTGGGTGAAGGCTATGCGCGTGAGTATGAAGAGTACATGCTGCCTGTATTAACTCGGTTTAATGGTCGTCCCGAAGTGAGTCCAGACGGTGGACTGGTGTATCACTTTCCGGAGTTGCAAACGACCGCGATCGAAAAACGCTTCATGCCAGTTGCCGCCTACCTGAAGGAAATTCCGCGCCGTTTCAGTCAGGCTTCTTCCGGGCAAATCTTGGGAGCGATCGGGCTGGGAGCCGTCAATATCATTGGGGCGCTAGCTTTAGGGAACTTGCTGGCAGGTGGAGTGGCCGCTGCCGAATTGGGTGGAATTGTTGCTTTTGTGCAGTCAATTTACTGGATTTTATTGGGTTATGGCGCAGGCTTTTTGCTGATTCCATTGCTGCGTTACTTTTGGGTGCAGTGGCGCAATCGCCGCATCGAGGCTCGCAATCAAAAGCGGCAAGAACGAGCTATTCAACTGAATGAAGCGGATACGACTGTGCGGCAAAAAATCACTTACGCTCAACAATTTGCGATCGAAAATTACATCGGTGAAGATGACCTGGCCTACACTACAGAACGGGACTTGATCGAGCAGGATTTGGATCGAGCCGACAAAATTGACGCTGAGTGGCAACGCCGGTTGGAAGGGCATTAGCGATCGCTGACCAAAATCCGACTCAAGAAGAAGGTGAGGCTGAGGCCGAAGGCGGTACGATAGATATAGTTAACAGAAATTAATATGGTAGAGCGTCCAATCAAAAAGTCTGAGCGGTTAGCCCGCGCCGCCTCAGAAAGTGAAAATACTGAGTCTCAGCCGTCTGAGGCTCGTGAGCAGCGTCCGGAGCGGAGTCGCGATCGTGATCGTGGAGGCAAGGGTAAGGGCAAAGGTAAGGGCGAGCGTCGCGAAGACTCCCGGCCACCCGCTAACCCTGCCCTGATGCGCGGTCCCAAGCCGCCTAAGGCCAAAGATATTGTTGAAGAACCAGTCGTTGAAGAACCAGTTATCGAAGAACCAGTTATCGAAGAACCAATTGTTGAAGAATCGATTGTTGAAGAGGCTGCGATCGAACCAACTGTGACTGAAACCCCAGCAGATTCCGCTCCCGAGCAGACAGATGTCGTTGCTTCGCCCGAAGCGGCTGTGGAAGCTCCTGTAGAGTCTGCCCCTGAACCTGTGGCTGAAGCACCAGTGGTTGAAGAAACGCTCGTGGCATCTGTGACTGAAACGCCTGTCGAGGCTCCGGTTGTAACTGAGTCTGAACCTGTGGCTGAAACATCTGTTGAGCTTGCTGCGGAACCAGTTGCTGAAACGCCAGTGGAGACTCCTAGCGAAACTGAGCCTGAACCAGTTGCTGAAACGCCTGTCGAGCTAGTTGCAGAACCAGTTGCTGAAACACCAGTAGAGACTCCGGTTGAAACTGAGCCTGTCTCTGTACTAGAACCTGCCCCTGTCGCCGAACCGCCTGCGGAAATCACTGAGACAACGCCGATCGCGGAATCCGTGGTTGAACCGATTGTGGAACCGGAAGCTACTTCTGTTGTAGTGGACAATGCGGGTGTGGAGCCTGTAGCCAGCGACGCACCTGTTTCTGAAGCGGCCTCGGCGACCGAAGTTCCGCTCACTGCTGAAGCCCAAGCCGAGGAGAAAGCGGAAGAAGTTCCGGCGTAGGTCTGAGTCAATTTAGCCATTCGCGTCGATCGCCTGGATTGCAGTGATAGCGGCTTCCAGGGCGATCGCGACATGAGTCCAGTGGGTACCCCCCTGGCAGAACACGATGTATGGTTCTCGCAAGGGGCCATCTGCCGAAAACTCGGATGTACTCCCATCAATAAATGTGCCACCAGCCATTACCAATTCGCTCTCATACCCCGGCATGGCGGCTGGCACTGGGTCTAGGTAGGAGCCGATCGGGGAATGTTGCTGAATCGCTCGACAAAAGGCAATCAGCTTTTGGGGCGAACCCAGTTTCACGGCTTGGATCACGTCTCGGCGAGGAGCTAGGGGTAAAGGGTTGACAGGATATCCCAGTTGGTCAAATACATACGCAGTCAAGTGATTCCCTTTCATGGCCTCTCCCACCATTTGAGGAGCCAGAAACAAGCCTTGAAACAATAAGCGATTTTGATCAAAAGTCGCTCCGCCAGAGCTACCAATGCCAGGAGCCGTTAGCCGACAGGTGGCCATTTCTACTAAATCGGCGCGTCCAGCCACATAGCCCCCCGCCGTGACGATCGTCCCACCCGGATTTTTAATCAAAGACCCAGCCATCAAATCAGCCCCAACGGCTGTCGGTTCGCAGGTTTCGATAAATTCGCCGTAACAGTTATCGACAAAGCAAACCGTATCTGGATTTTGGTGCTTAACCAGGTGAACGATTTTTGCGATTTCTGCGATCGTTAAGCTAGAACGCCAGGAGTAACCGCACGATCGTTGAATCAACACCATGCGGGTTTGCGGTTCAACGGCACTCGCCAAAGTTTCCCAATCAACTGAGCCATCTTCGGTAAGATGAAGTTGACGGTATTGCACACCAAACTCGGCGAGAGATCCCTGGTGTTGACCGCGTAAACCAATTACCTCTTCTAACGTGTCGTAAGGAGCGCCCGCCACTGCCAATAACTCATCTCCAGGTCGGAGAATGCCATACAGGGCACAGGCGATCGCGTGAGTTCCCGAGACAAATTGCACCCGAACGGCGGCAGCTTCTGCACCCACTACTTCCGCAAATACTCGATCAAGAACCTCCCGCCCCAAGTCACCGTGACCATATCCGGTGACACTGGCGAAATGGTGCGCGCCGACACGCTGGTTCCGAAAAACCGTTAGCACCCTTTGCAGATTTTCTTTAATTTGGGAATCGATTCCTGTGAAGACTGAGGAAAGAGCCTGTACTGCCTCTTTCAAATGATCTGCGCTGTTCATTAAACCTTTGCTCCTACTGCGATCGCAGCCCCACCTGGACAAACACGATCGACGTTGTAGTTGATCCAGCCTGAGAAACTCTTAAAATGAGCGAAGTGTTTTTTTTGTGACATTTTTTGTCGAACTGTCCACCTTACGCCAATTTGGCACTGTAAATCTCGTTGGGACGAATGCATGACTGTTGCAACTTCGAATAACAAATTGAACTACGATTGGGGCGTCATTATCTTTATGATTTTGCTCCATGCTGCGGCACTGCTAGCCTTTTTACCAGGCAACTTTAGCTGGACTGCCATTGGTCTGGCTGTTGTGCTGCACTGGGTCACTGGCGGTCTGGGCATTACCTTGGGCTGGCATCGCATGTTAACCCATCGTAGTTTTCAAACCCCTAAATGGTTAGAGTACTTTCTCGTTTTCTGTGGCACGCTGTCAATGCAGGGAGGGCCGATTTGGTGGGTTGGTTTACATCGCCATCATCATCTCCACTCCGATCAGAACAACGACCATCATGATTCTGGTAAAGGGTTCTGGTGGAGCCATATGGGTTGGATGTTGTATGACGTTCCCGCGGAAGAAGAGGCAACTCGATTTACAAAAGATATTGCCGACGATCGCTTTTATCAGTTTTTAGACAATTACTTCTTACCCATCCAGATTGCCTTTGCCGCCTTGCTTTACCTGATTGGAGGTTGGCCCTTCGTCGTTTGGTGTGTCTTTGTCCGCCTGGTTGTGGTTTACCATTGCACCTGGTTGGTGAACAGCGCTACTCATAAATTTGGCTATCGCACTTACGAATCGGGCGATCGCTCCACCAATTGCTGGTGGGTCGCGCTTCTCACCTATGGTGAAGGTTGGCATAATAACCACCATGCTTACCAGTACTCGGCCCGGCATGGTATGAAATGGTGGGAAATTGACTTTACCTGGATGACGATTCAGTTTTTGGAAAAACTCGGTTTGGCCACGAAAGTGAAATTGATAGAAGACTAAACCTGCCCCAACCCCTGGATAATGTGTTTTGTGGTTGTTAACGTTTGCAGGCTAATCGGTCCGCGCCGGATGCCTTTTTGATTAGACATACCCAGGAAGATCGAGTCGCCTCGCTTCGGATTGCGTGAAAACCGGGGCGAGGCATTGACGTAAGTGGAGGCACTATTGATGCCGAGGGCAAACTGACGGCTTTCGTGGTACGACTCGGTGACTAAACAATCCGCATGACCACTGCTGTTGAGGTTGATCCAGGCGATCGCCGACTCCAGGCTATTCACAATTCGGAAGGCAATGATCTTGTCTAAATACGCTTGTCGCCACTCACTTTCTTCGACAGGCTTCAGGTCGGGAAATTCACGAATCAGAGCCGCATCTCCCCTTAGTTCAAATCCCTTTTCGCGTAGGCTATCCCACAACATGACCAAGGCCGATAGGTTTTGGCTGGGATGAATCAAAACTTTTTCGATCGCATTCACCGGATCAGGTTCGCTCTGGTGGCTATCCAAAACCATCCAACGCACAGCCTCCAAACTGCCCGAAGGCGACCAGTACAAATAGCAATTGCCCATCGCTGAGCGCAGAACGGGAGCTGTGGCCTGCCGCACCACCTGCTGCACCAAGCTGGGCCGACCGTAAGGAATGATCAAGTTCACGTATTGATCTTGAATTAACAACTCTCGGATGGGGGCACCTTCATCCGACGACAAGGCTTGAAGACAACCTTCTGGCAACCCCACTTCATCGATCGCGCTCCATAAAGCCTGGGCGATCGCGCAATTGGAATGACTGGCTTCACTGCCGCCCTTCAAAACCAGACTGTTTGCCGTTTTGATACACAGTCCCGCTGCCAACGCCGCCAACTCTGGAAATGCTTCGTACACCAGCGAAATTACCCCCAACGGCATCAGTTGGGAGTAAGTTTGACACTGGTCAATTTGGTAAGACGCATTCATCACGCGCCCGATCGGATCAGGCAACTCACTCAACCGTTTCAATAGCTGGGCTGCCGTCTGAATGCGTTCTGGCGTGAGTTTGAGCCATTCCAGAATCAATTCTGGCACAGCCATCTCGCGGCTGGCTTCCAGGTCGAGGGTATTCGCTTCTAAGATGTCATTCTGGTGCCGCTTGAGCGCCTCACCCATGGCCGCAACAGCCTGACTGCGTAAAATCCCTTTTGTCGTGGCTAATGAGATCGAGGCTCGATGCGCAGACTGGACAGCAGCGATCGGGTCAGAGGTCAAACAATGGAACTCCGTCGTCATGAGTTATCGTCGATACGCCAGCAACACCATCAACGCAGGCAACACTGCCAGGAGCAATACCCCTGCAATCAAAACAATCAGCGAGGAATTGGATTTAGAGTTGAGCGCTAGCGGCAACCAGATGATCAGCATGATCAGGGTGATTCCAAGCGCTACAGGCAAATAACTGTCGGCTAGGTTTGGATTCGCCACAACCCACTGATGGCCATTCCAGCGCCAAGCTCGTTTGTAAGGGTAACTCCCAGATAGCTGTTCCAGAACATGCCCATTGTCTTCTACCACAAAAATTTGCTGGCAACGGTTACATCCAAAGGCTTCAGTCAACGCAATTGGAGTTAGCCGTCCTCTTCGGCGGCAGGGACACGGATAATCTTGTGTAAAATCAATCTTTTGAGATTTTTGGGAATGCACTGGCAGCACCAAAAATTTAATAAACGCTTTGATTAAGCCCCCACCTATTGATTCAAGCAATTGCCGGGTGAATTCAGCAAGTGTCTTGGTCGGCAATCAACGAAACATTAGATTTTGTTAAGGAACGCAACCCGCACGTCTACGCCATTCAACGTACGACCTCTAACGTATTGGAATATTAGCATTCTCATTCCAAAAGTACATTGATTCTTCGAGGCTAAAATAAACAATCTGCAAATCGGTCAATATAGATTCCAGAATCGTCGCGGTGATGATCACCGGAGGTTGGTCAAATTGAGCCTGACGGATTTGGCGACGAATTTGCTGCATCCAGCGGGAAGAGGGGCTATACGAAGAACAGATGCTACGAGGTGATACTGCTCTAACCTCAACCATCTTGCCTAACCTGAACCTGACCGTTGAGCAAGTTTTTGCTGCTGGGGCTACTATTAATGCGGATGAAAGGACTTGAACCTTCACACCTCTCGGTACTAGAACCTAAATCTAGCGCGTCTGCCAATTCCGCCACATCCGCAAATGTTTTTCAATTATAGCAAGCGGCCAAGGGATAAAGTTTGTTTTATCTATGATTTTCGAAGAAACAATCCATCAACAGTTGTCGAGACTTCACATTTTGTTACAAAATAGGGTGAAACTCATTCTGGAAAGTAGCAGACATGCTTGGCGGATTTACTGCAAATAATCCAGGAACCGATTTCGGGGAGCGGATGCTGAATACAGTCGCAAGCCAATCGCTTCGACATTTGTTTTCAGAGTGTGAGTCGATCGATGTCACCATCCGGTGCAATCCTTCGAGCAAACTGCTGCAAGGGAGCATTGATAGCTTTCAAATGAAAGGGCGGGGTCTGGTCATTCGACGAGACTTTTACGTAGACGAAATGTCATTTGAAACCGATGCCGTGTCGATCGACTTTGGGTCTGTTTTGGGTGGCAACATTCGGCTGCGGCAGCCCACGCAGGCAGTCGCTCAGGTCGTATTAACTGAAGCGGGGATCAATCGTGCTTTTACCGCAGAATTGGTGAAGAAGCGTCTGCAAAAGCTGGATACGCCTGAACTGATGCAATTTTCTGGAGGCGAGCCAGTTTCTTTTGAGGCGGTTACGGTGCAACTTTTGCCCAATGATCGCTTAACGATCGATGCCAAAGTTGAATTACCCAATGGCTCGGTTCCCATCAGCCTCTCTACAACGTTAGGAGTTGAGAAGCGGCGGCGCATTCTGTTTCAAGATCCTCAATTTGAAGCTGCTGAAATTCCTGCTCACCTGCAAGGACTCTCTGAAATTTTGACTGCTCAATTTGCCGAAATTCTGAATAACATGGTCGATTTAGATCGATTTGATCTGGATGGAGTGATGCTGCGAATTAATCGCCTGGAAACTCAAGGCGATCGGCTCATTTTCAGTGGGTATGCGCAAATTGAACGCTTCCCCAAAGGAAATTAGCGATTAACAGGGTAAAGACGTTAAGAACCAGAAAACAAGAGGTAGACAGAACAAGGTTGACTAAAGCGTGCGTCTCCTAGCACTGCTGATGCTGAGAGATGAGGTCTAGAATGCAAGGATGAGATTTTCTTCGGAAAATTCTGATGGGAGAGATGAAGGGCTGATTAGTAAGCTAGGTTCTTTTTCCTCTCAACCTTCTTGCCTCTGCCTTTCTCCTCTTGGGACTACTTGAGTCTTAATGCTAGGAACTCTGCTAAACGGACGTTATAAGCTGCTTCGCCTCCTGGGAAGTGGTGGCTTTGGCCAAACCTTTGTGGCAGAGGATACACAGCAAGAACGGGAGGGCTTTTTATGTGTAGTAAAACAACTCAAGCCCATCAGTCGGGATGAAATGTTTTTGACTGTGGCGCGGCGCTTGTTTTTGAATGAGGTTGAGATGCTGCGGAAGTTGGGAAGCCACGATCGCATTCCCAGTTTAATAGACAAGTTTGAGGAAGATGGGCAGTTTTACCTGGTGCAGGAATTAATTGAGGGGCGATCGCTAGCGGAAGAATTCAAAATCTATCGCACTTTAACCGAACCGCAGGTTGTGTCGCTTGTGCGGAATGTAGCTGAGATTTTGGAGTTTGTCCATCAGGAAAATATTATTCACCGAGATATTAAACCTAGTAACCTGATTCGACGATATGCAGATGGCAAACTGGTGCTAATCGATTTTGGAGCGGTCAAAGAACTCAACACTCACATCTCAACTGAAATTGAACCCACCCGACTCACGGTTGGGATTGCGACGGAAGGGTACGGCCCCAGCGAACAACTAGCGGGAAAACCGCGATTCAATAGTGACCTATATGCTTTAGGGATGACGGCTATTCAAGCCTTGACCGGGTTACACCCTTCCCAGTTGCCCACTCATCCCATGACTGGCGAGGTCATTTGGCACGATCGCGCCGATGTGAGTCCTTGGTTTGTGGACATCTTGACTAAAATGGTGCGCTATCACTTCAACGATCGCTTTCAATCGGCGACTGAAGTACTAGCCGCATTAGATCAAACCGCCCGACTCCAGCCCACAGATGTCCAGGAGAAAGCCGCCTGGGATGCGGAAACACTCGTGCCACCCAGCACCCTTGGCACTCTGAACACCGAAGTGTTGGAAGCAACATCAGCCAGGCCAACCGTTCTGATTAAGCGTTGGAATTCTCGTGTTGCTGCGCCATTCCTTATCGGGTTAGTCGGTTTGCTTACCACAGGAAGCGTAGCCGTAATGCGGCAAATCGGTTGGCTTGAGCCGCTCGAATTGGCTGCCTTTGATCGCATAGTGCAACTGAGTCCGCAGCCGTCGCCCGATCCACGAATTTTAGTCGTCGGTATTACAGAAGCTGATATCCAGGCACAGAAGCGGTTTCCTCTGGCGGACGAGGTGGTGGCACAAACAATGCAGAAATTGCAAGTCTACAAACCCCGAGCGATCGGCTTGGATTTGTTTCGTGACATTCCCCAAGAGCCGGGCCGGGCTAAACTGCTGGATGCCTTGAAGGCGCCAAACACGATCGCCATCTTAAATCTGGATGACCCCATTACCCCCGCTCCCCCGGAAGTTCCGCCGGAGCGAGTAGGATTTAACGATGTGCCCCTGGATGCCGACAGCATCGTGCGACGAAACCTCCTGATTGCGAACCTTCCAGAGCATGCGGAACCGTTTTATTCCTTTGCCCTGCGGTTGGCGATGATGTATCTGAAGCAGGAGAATGTCACGCTGAAACCCAGCCCAACCGATCCCAATATCGCTCAACTGGGAGCCGCTACTTTGGTGCCGCTCAATCCTCAGTCGGGGGGCTACCAAAATGTGGACGATCGTGGCTATCAAATCATGATGCAGTTTCGAGGCAAGGATGCGATCCAACAGGTAAGTTTGGCTGAAGTCTTGAGCGGCGCTTTGCAACCCCAACAAGTGCAAGATCGAATTGTGTTAATTGGTACGACAGCCGCCAACGCCAAAGATTTATTCTTAACGCCCTACAGCCCGACGACCAGCACTCCCAGGATGGCCGGAGTGGTGATTCACGCCCATATGGTTAGTCAGTTAATCAGTCTGGGTATGGGTGAAAAAACACCTATCTGGTACTGGACACCAACACTCGAAATTGTGTGGATAGCTGGCTGGGCAACCCTGGCCGCGATCGTCACTTGGCGCTTGACGACTTACCCGTTTCTGCTATTCCTCGCCAATGGCATACTCGTTGTGGGGCTGTTAGGTGCTGGCTATGGGCTGTTTTTGTGGAGCGGTTGGGTGCCGATGGCAGCTCCAGCGATCGCGATCCCGATCGCCAGCCTGGGAATTGTAACCTTTCGGCAAAAGCCCATATTCAAAGGCGAGTAAACGAGCGTTATTCTCATCAGAAGATCACTATGTCCCAATGTCAAACAATTCCCGTTCTCGACCTCCACGCTTTCCATGCTGATGAACGCGATCGTCGCCAGTTTGTAGCGGAGTTGGGTCATGCCCTAGAAGACATCGGCTTTTTTGCCCTAACGAATCATGGAGTGGATGCTGAGCTGATTCAGTCGGCTTACCAAGTGGCTCAACAGTTTTTTGAGTTGCCAGAAGTGACGAAACGCCAGTACGAAAAGCCAGAACTGCATGGGCAGAGAGGATTCACTTCCTTTGGGCGAGAACATGCGAAAGATTATCCGGTGCCCGACTTAAAAGAGTTTTGGCATGTTGGGCGAGATCTGCCCGATGACCAACCTCCGGTACAGCACTACTCGCAAAACCTGAAAATTGCTGAGGTGTCGGAGTTTCATCCCATCCTGGCAACCTTGTATGCCCAGCTTGAAGTGTGTGCGATCGACCTCCTAAGAGCCTGTGCCCTGTATCTAGAACAACCAAAAAATCTATTCGTAGAAATGATTCAGAACAGTGACACGATTTTGCGAATCATTCACTATCCACCCGTGCCAAATGACGCTTATCCATCCAGTCTGCGATCGGCTCCCCACGAAGACATTAATTTGATCACCCTACTTTGCGAGGCAACCACGGATGGCTTAGAACTTTTGCAACGAGACGGCACCTGGTTGCCTGTTTCTGCCGTTCCGGGGCAAATTATTGTGGATAGTGGAGATATGCTTCAACATCTGACCAATGGTGTGATGAAAAGTACCACTCATCGGGTTGTGAACTTTAATCAGGGGCGCGATCGACGATTTTCGATGCCATTCTTCGTTCATCCCCGTAAAGAGGTGGATCTTTCGCCGCTCCCTGCCTGTGTTGCCAAATCCGGCCAGTCAGCCTATCCCGCCATCACTGCTGGCGATTATTTGATGCAACGCCTGCAAGAAATCGGTTTGGCCAACTAATGTATGCCAACTAATAACGTATGTGGACTTTCCCTGCTAAGGAATGAGAATTAAATAAAGTAGCAAGTTCTGTGGAATGGGCATCCTGCCTGTCACTCACGGCCGAGACGGCTATGCCACTTTATTTGTCCATAGTCCTAAGCAGCGACGGCTTCTTGTTGACGATAGAGACAATAATAACGACCTTTCAACTCCATTAATTCTGCATGGGTGCCCTGCTCCACAATGACTCCCTGATCCATCATGACAATGATATCGGCATTGCGAATTGTGCTGAGGCGATGGGTGATGAAAAACACGGTGCGCCCCTGGAAGGCTGCGGCCAAATTTAAGCACACCTGTCGTTCTGATTCGTAATCCAGGGCGCTGGTGGCTTCGTCGAGAATCAGCAAGTTGGGATTTTGCAGCACAGTGCGGGCGATCGCAATCCGTTGTCGCTGCCCCCCTGATAGAGAAGCCCCCCGTTCGCCCACCTGGGTGTTGTACCCGTTGGGTAAGTTCATAATGAAATCATGAGCCGCGGCCACTTTGGCAGCAGCAATAATTTCATCATTGGTGGCATCGGGATAGTTGAGTGAAATGTTTTCTTGAATCGTGCCTTCAAATAACAGCGTATCTTGCGGCACGATGCCGATTTGGCGGCGGAGTGAGTAGAGTTCTACTTTGCTGATGTCGTACGCATCAATCAAAATCCGGCCAGACTCAAGAGGGTAGAGCCGGGGAATCAGCTTCATCAGCGTACTTTTACCAGAACCACTCTGCCCAACAATGCCAACAAACACGCCAGCTGGAAACTCTACATTAATGTTGCTGAGTTGTAATGGGCCGCTGGGGTTAAACCGGAAGGACACATTCTCGAACTTAACGTCTCCCTGAATTAGGGGCATGGAGATGTTGGTGCGATCGGTCTCATCCGATTCTATTGGTGTATCCACAATGTCGGCCAATCGTTCCAACGACAGAGCGGTTTCCTGGAAGTTTTGCCAGAGTTGAGTCAGCCGCAACAGGGGGCTGGTAACGTATCCGGCAATGATACGGAAGGCAATCAGTTGCCCCAGGGTCAGTTCTTGTTGCAGAACCAGATAGGCTCCAACCCACAACACCAATAAGCTGGAGAGTTGGTTCAAAAACTGGCTGGTAGAACTGGCGGCCGTCACCGTTTGGACGGTTTTGAATCCTGCACTGACATAACGGGCGTAGCGTTCCTGCCATTTCCAACGCGATCGCAATTCAATATTTTGCGCCTTCACCGTTTGGATGCCCGATAGCACTTCCACCAAATAGGATTGTGTTTCAGCATTGCGTTCGGCTTTTACCCGCAGTTGGCGACGCACGATCGGAGACACTAACGCCGTCAACACAGCAAATAGCGGCACCGAGGCCAGCGCGACCAGAGTTAACTGCCAGCTATAAAACAGCATGACGACGATATAGATCACGGAAAACACAGCATCCAGAACCACTGTGAGCGCCGTGGTCGTCATGAATTGGCGAATGTTTTCCAGCTCATTGATGCGGGTAGATAGTTCCCCCACAGGGCGGCGCTCAAAATACCGCAACGGCAGACGCAACAGGTGATTAATGATTTCTGTTCCCAGCGCCAGATCAATGCGGTTGGTGGTGTCTACAAACAAAAAGGTGCGCAGACTGGTCAGCAGCGCTTCGAAGAGGGCAATCACAATCAGAAAAATGCCCAATACTTGGAGCGTTTCGGGGCTGTTTTGCACCAGCACCTTATCGATAATCACCTGGGTCATCAGGGGATTGGCCAGTCCAAACAGTTGCACAAAGAATGAGGCAATCAGCACCTCGATCAAGACGCGGCGGTATTTCACCAGATAGGGTAAAAACCAACTCAGGCCAAACTTTTGCTGCGGCGTGTATTGGGTGGGTTGGAGCAATAATACCTGCCCTTCATCCCCCCATACTTGAGCAAATTCCTCTGGTTTCTGTCGCAGAATGCCAGTTTGCGGCACGCCCAGCACCATCTTTTTTTCGCTGATTTCGTATAGGACAGCAAAACTGTCATTCCAGGTGACGATCGCGGGGGCTTGCAACCGCCCAATGCTGGTAACGGGCACGGTCACCAGTTGCGCATTTAGATTCATTAACTCGGCCACAGCACCGCACGTCATCAGCGATAAGGAACCCGTGCGCTCCTGCTGATTCACTAAAATTTTGCGGAGCGTATCCCGTCGAAATGGCATCGATAGGTGTTGCGCCAGCATTTGAAAACAGGCCAGCACCGCATCCACCTGGCCTCTACCAGCTACGTAAGGGTATTGCTTTTGGGGGCTTTCATCCAACAAATAGTCTGGTTCAACCGGATAATCGGGTGCGTAAGGAATGGCATCTGCTACAGCAGGAGCAGCGGAATCGTCAGGCAAAGGTTCCGGCGCGGTTGGAATTGTTTTGGGAGTTAAAATTTCAGCATCAAACCCGATCAGGCGGGTGATGGTGTCTGCCTGTGACCGATCTTCTGGCTTAAATGGTTGCCCCACAGGCAAGTCGAGCGCGGGCCGACCACCGCTCACGAGCCACAAATAATTGGGGTTTAACCGATTTCCCCTCTGGAGGTTGCCATTAAGATTGATAATGCTAGCTTCGGCCAACACTTTGATGGCAAGTTGCCGCAAGTCCTCCACGCCTGCACTTCTGAGGACGCGATCGCTGTCGGCTCGTTCCTTCAAGTCCATTGCCAGCAGATCAAATACTTCTACCAAAGCTGGTTGCTCGGTGAAGTAAGTTGCAAATTCAGGTTCTTGCTCCAACAACTTCATGAAAATAGTGACCGGGATCGCGATACAAATTGCTTCTGTAGACGCAATGACGGTCTCGCAAGAGACTCCTCGTAACAAACTCACCCAACCTAAAATAGCTCCTGGTGTCAACCGTTGCAGCGTCGTTGGGACTGGGCTGCTGGGATCGTAGCCCAGCAACCGTGCCTGTCCCTCAAATAGGATGGCGACATGAGCAGGCATTTTCTCCTTAACACTAATCGGCTGCCCCATGCGGTAACGCAATAGCTGGGTCGAAGCAGTCAACCGCGATAACGCCTCATTGGAGAGACGATCGAAGGGCGCAATGTTCGCCAGAAACTCCTGAGTTGTTCCAACTGTGGTAACCATTTCTGCCTCAATCAAACTTCAGCCTCGCTGATTAGCTTATAGCAGAATGTGGAAAACCCGGGGATTGTACAAAAAGGGTTTATGAAGGCAAAATATTTGTCGTTCTGGGCTGCCAACGGTTGGCGATCGGCATGCGCCAGCCCACTCCAAACGCGCGATCAGTCACTTTGAGGACGGGTGGAGCCTGCCGCCGCTTAAACTCCGCCCGCGCTACTAACCGAATCACTTGATCGACAATCTGCGCGTCATGCCCCGCTGCCACAATCTGATCTGGCGTTTGGTGATTATGGATGAGCCGCACCAGAATATCATCGAGAATTTCATACGGCGGCAGAGAGTCTTGATCAACCTGACCTGGTTTTAATTCAGCACTGGGAGCCTTCGTCAGAATGCTGACCGGAATCACTTCTGTTAGTGGGGGTGGTTGACCGACTTCTGCCCGTTGCCTTCTGCCTTCTGCCTTCTGCCCCTCTCGATTCAACCACTCACAAATGGAATAAACTCGCGTTTTGGGCACATCCGCGATCGCTGCTAATCCGCCGTTCATGTCGCCGTATAGCGTGCAATAGCCGACCGCCATTTCCGATTTATTTCCAGTGGAAAGTAGCAAATAGCCAAATTTATTAGAAATTCCCATCAGCAGGGTGCCGCGAATCCGAGATTGAATGTTTTCCTCGGCTAAGCCAAATTCGGTTTCGGCAAATAGGGGAGCCAGGGCATGATCAAATCCTTGCATCAAGTCACCAATCGGCAATGTTTGGGTCGGGATGCCCAAGTTCTCCGCCAGCTGAAGTGCATCTTGAATGGAGTGGTCAGAACTATAGGGAGATGGCATGAGCACGCCCAAAACATTTTCTGCACCCAAAGCCGCTGCCGCGATCGCTGCCACCAATGCTGAATCAACCCCGCCACTCAATCCCAGAACTGCTTTAGCAAAGCCACATTTACGGGCATAGTCTCGCACGCCCAACACTAACGCCTGCCAAATTTCAGCATCTTCACTTGTGGCCAGTGGTGCGATCGTGGCTGGTAACGTCACCAGATCCTGCTGCTGGGGATCGTATTCAACAAACACCAGATCACTGTCAAATCCCACCGCCCGACAAACAATCTCGCCCTGCCGATTCAACGCTACACTATGCCCATCAAAAATTAGGTCATCATTACCCCCGACCTGATTCACATAAATAATGGGCTGGTCAAAGCGCATAGCCGCATGTTTGAGCAGAGCTTCGCGCAATGCTTGCTTACCTGCTGTAAACGGGGACGCTGATAGGTTGATGGATAAATTGACCCCCAAATGCGCCAGATCGGCGATCGGGTTAACATCATAATTCCGCTTGCCCCAGAACTCCTCATCATTCCACAAGTCCTCACAAATCGTGACCCCTACCCGTAAAGGCCGCAACGCCGCCCCAGCAGATGCAAGCGAACCAGCCATTGCAACGCAAAGATGCTCCCTGTCTCGCTCACTCCCGCGTTCCCGCGCTTCTTCTGCCTCCTGCTTTCTGCCTCCTGCCTGCTCCAACTCCACACAAAAGTGATTCACCGTCACTCCAGGTTGAAAGTAGCGATCTTCATCGAATACATCGTAGGTAGGTAAGAGCCGTTTATGAAAATGTTGTTGAATCTGCCCATTGATGGCCAGAGCGACGCTGTTAAACAGCGGTTTGCCACCTTCAATCCCTGCTTCTGGATTAGCTGTGACTGTACCAATCAGGCAAGTTAAGTGGGGCGGCAGTTGGGTTGCAAGTTGCTCCAAAACTTGCTGCATTGAGTCAATGAAGTCGGGATGCATCAACAAATCGCGGGGAGGGTAACCACACAACGATAACTCTGGCGTGAGCAGCATCTGCGCGCCCGCAGCTACGGCCTGTTGGGCGACAGCTAGAATTCGATCGGCGTTGCCAGACAGATCTCCAATCGTGGGATTGAGTTGGGCGATCGCGATTTTCATGGTGATTGTAGGTCAGGATTATGCTGGATTTGGCTAATGATATCCTTACGACGATAGAACTCCAATTTGCTGCAAAAAACTGAATAAATCATCAAGGCTCCATTGCTCAGCAATCTTGCCGCTGTCAATCCGCAAGAGGCTAAATCCAGAGATATTGACTTCTTTACACGTGGGCGGAATACCTGCAAAGTCTCCTTTGTGGACACCATACACCAAATAGCGTTTGACCACTTTATCTTCCTCGGCCACTAAGGAATGAGAACTAAATAAAGTAGCAAATTCTGTGGAATGGGCATCCGGCCTGTCACTCACAGCCGAAACGGCTATGCCACTTTATTTAATCCATCGTCCTAAGTTTGTCAGGGTGATTAAACGTGGCGGAATTGCAGTCATGCGTTCTTGTGAAATGTTTTTAGAGCCACGATACCACGCAATTCAGGCAACCCAGGAATGTGTCCAATATAATTCGGCGCAACCATGTCATCAATAACGTCTAGATTGCCTCGATTCAGTTCGACATAGAATCGACGAATCAGAGCCTTGTTCTCAACTTCTACTGATGCTGGCATGGCAGTTCTTTTCACCTCTGCTTGTTGCCAGTAACTCTCCCGTGAGGCTAAATGCCCGGACTTGTGTAATTTTGACATTGACTAGCTGCCCTTTAAGGTGCTGAATCTCGCCTGGGAAAAAGGTCAAGCGATTACTGCGAGTGCGGCCCATCACCTGGGTGGAGTCTTTTTCGTTGGCTTCTTCCACCAGCACTTCTTCAATTCGACCCGAATAACGCTGCGATCGCTCGGCGGCTTTCGTTGCGACCAGATGATTCAACCGTTGCAGGCGATCGCTCTTCACTTCTTCACTCAATTGGTTTGACCACAGGGCGGCAGGAGTGCCGGGACGGGGCGAATAGGCGGCAGTATTTAATTGATCAAAACCAATGTCTTCCACCAGTTTCAAGGTGTTGGCAAATTGTTCTTCCGTTTCGCCCGGAAAACCCACGATCGCATCTGCACTAATCGCCGCATCCGGCATGATTGAGCGGATCGAATCAATAATCCGACGATAGCGCTCGTGCGTATAACCCCGACTCATCGCCTTCAAAACATCATTATCGCCAGATTGAAACGGAATATGGAAATGTTCGCAGACCTTGGGTAACTCAGCACACGCCCGAATCAGGCGATCGGTGAAATAACGCGGATGGCTGGTAGCAAATCGAATCCGCTCGATCCCTGGCACATCATGCACAAAGTAAAGTAGATCAGTGAAGGTGTGCTGATGTCGTCCTGCGGGTGTCACACCGGGTAAATCTCGGCCATAAGCGTCAATGTTTTGACCCAGGAGCGTCACCTCTCTGTACCCTTGTTGTCCCAGGCGTTCCATTTCCGTTCGGATAGCTTCCGGTGTGCGCGATTGCTCCACTCCTCGGACGTTGGGCACAACACAGTAAGTACAGCGCTCATTACAGCCATAAATCACATTTACCCAGGCGGTAACCCGACTATCGCGGCGCGGCTTAGTAATGTCTTCCATCACATGAACAGGCTCGGTTGCTACCACCTGATTCCCGTTGAATACCTGTTCCAATAAATCTTCGAGTCGGTTGGCGTGCTGCGGACCCATCACCAAATCCAACTCTGGCACTCGTCGCAAAAGCTGCTCACCTTCCTGTTGTGCCACACATCCAGCTACTACTAGTGTCAAGTCGGGCTGTTCTTGTTTGCGCTTTGCTTGCCGTCCCAGATAGGAATACACTTTTTGTTCCGCATTATCCCGAATCGTACAAGTGTTGTACAACACCAAATTCGCATCATCCGGTGCTTCTGCCCACTCAAAGCCCATCTTTTCCAAAATTCCGGCCATTCGTTCAGAATCGGCCTTGTTCATCTGGCACCCAAAAGTAGTGATGTGATAAAGACGAGAAGCCCTGGACATGGAGGTAAAGCGACTGTAACTCGCTGTGCAAACGGTCAGTCTCTTATTTTGACGCATTCTTACCAGAATGGGGAATGTTGTTGCCGTGTTGTAGTGTGACAATCACATCTCAAACCAGGCAGCCTGCAAACCTCCATTGAGTAGATGTTATGTGGTCTATTGTTAGGTTAGATATATGTCTGAACAGGAGAGTTCGGTAGAATCCAGAAGGATTTTTGGGGCGTTCATGCAATAAAGCACTGTATTTTCCTAAAAATCTGCCGTTTTCAGCTTTTACCGTTTTTGTCTGAAGTCGATCAATCCATGAGTTTTAGCAAATTCATGCTGAAACTTCCTGGGAATCATCGAATTTTTGCAGGAAAGCGGTAAAGTGATACAAGTGGAAATGTAAAGATTTTGTTGCGTAACGTTTCTTTTCCTGACCTTAACTGTTCCAACGCCGTTCATCGGCTTATTTTCGAGGAGAGAGTAATCTATGCCGCAGCTTGAAGCATGTGTAGCGATCGACTTTCATAGTGATGTCTACCGAGACGCTTACAGCCGGATCAACGCCATCGTAATTGAAGGCGAGCAGGAAGCGAATGAGAACTACCTGAAACTAGCTGAATTACTCCCCGACAGTAAGGAGCGGTTACTGGGGCTGGCAAAGATGGAAAATCGCCATAAGAAGGGGTTTGAAGCGTGTGGACGCAACCTTGATGTCACACCCGATATGGCCTTCGCCCGTGAATTCTTCGCATCACTTCACGGTAACTTTCAGAATGCGGCGGCAGAAGGAAAGATTGTGACGTGTCTCCTGATTCAATCGTTGATCATTGAGTGCTTCGCGATCGCTGCTTACAACATTTACATCCCCGTGGCGGATGATTTTGCCCGTAAGATTACGGAAGGTGTTGTGAAAGATGAATATAGCCACCTGAACTACGGCGAAGAATGGCTAAAAGAGCATTTTGAAGAGTCCAGACTAGAACTGGAAGTTGCTAATCGCGAGAATCTACCACTGGTTTGGCAAATGTTGAATCAAGTTGAAGACGATGCCCGCGTTTTAGGTATGGAGAAAGATGCTCTGGTGGAAGACTTTATGATCCAATACGGCGAAGCTTTAAGCAACATTGGTTTTACTACCCGCGATGTCATGCGGTTATCGGCAATGGGGCTATCTGCGGCTTAACGCTCCTTACTAGATGCGATCGCGCTTTTTCACGACGGTTGGATGAAGCTGTCGTAATGCCGAATCTCAGCAGCAAAAAGCCGCGATCGCCTGTCATATCTCTATTCTTTCCTTTATCACGAAATACTTGCAGGTTTAAGCGAATATCCATGTTTGGTCTTATCGGTCATCTCACTAGTCTGGAACATGCACAACTCGTCGCTAGGGATCTTGGTTATCCAGAGTACGCAGATCAAGGGCTTGATTTTTGGTGTAGTGCTCCACCCCAGATAGTCGATGACATTACCGTGACCAGTGTGACTGGGCAGAAAATCCAGGGTAAATATGTAGAGTCCTGTTTCCTGCCCGAAATGTTAGCGACCCGACGCATCAAAGCCGCAACTCGCAAAGTTATCAACGCGATGGCTCATGCCCAGAAAAACGGTATTAACATCACGGCGTTGGGTGGATTTTCCTCCATCATCTTTGAAAACTTCAATCTGAACCAGATCCAGCAAGTTCGCAATGTCACTCTAGAATTTGAGCGCTTTACAACAGGCAACACGCATACGGCCTACATCATCGCCAAGCAAGTGGAACAGGCTGCTCCTAAATTTGGAATTGAGCTGGCTAAAGCGACGATCGCAGTCTGTGGAGCGACTGGGGACATTGGCAGTGCAGTGTGTCGCTGGCTCAACTCGCGGCTTGAGGTTGCCGAGCTACTGCTAATTGCCCGCAATCAGGAACGGTTGTACGACTTGCAGGCAGAACTGAGCCGGGGCAAAGTCATGGATATGCAAGAAGCTCTACCTCAAGCTGATATCATTGTTTGGGTTGCGAGTATGCCTAAGGGTGTTGAGATCGACCCTACAGCGCTCAAACGTCCCTGCCTGTTAATTGATGGGGGCTATCCTAAGAACCTTTCTACTAAAATCCAGTGTCCGGATGTTCACGTCCTAAATGGCGGCATTGTGGAGCATTCGCTCGACATTGACTGGAAGATTATGAATATCGTCAATATGGATATTCCTGCGCGCCAGCTCTTTGCCTGCTTTGCTGAGTCGATGCTACTGGAGTTTGAGAAGTGGTATACCAACTTTTCCTGGGGCCGTAACCGTATCACTATTGAGAAAATGGAACAAATTGGGCGAGTGTCTATCAAGCATGGCTTTCGCCCCTTACTTGCCTAGCTCTGAACTCTACTGGATGCGTTTCTTCAAATAACCTCTCGGTTTCATTACGAGTTGATGAAAAACACGTTTAAGGCATGACGAGTCCTAAAAACATTGGTCACATTAAAACTCAAGACATCGTTAAACGCTCCCGTAGATTACCAGTTCACAGAGCTAGGGCATGATCGCTGCTTTCCTAACAGACTGAAGATGGCAAGTGAGGTTATCACTCTAAACGCTCAGTTTTATGAAACGATAGGATCGCATAAGTTCAAGAGTTTTTTTGACTCAGCCATCCGCTTTTCCTCTGTCTCGCTCTATGGCAACTATCGATCGCAAACCCCTACTACTTGATTTTGAGAAACCCCTAGCAGAGTTAGAGGCTAGAATTACGCAGATTCGTGAACTTGCGGACGAAAACGATGTCGATGTCTCTATTGAGATTCGCGAGTTAGAGGCTCGAACAGTGCAACTTCGTCAAGAAATTTTCAGTAACTTGTCTCCCCTCCAGCGGCTACAAGTGGCACGCCATCCCCGTCGTCCCAGTACGCTGGATTATATTCAAGCCATTAGCGATGAATGGGTTGAACTGCATGGCGATCGTTTAGGGTTTGATGATCCTGCCATTGTAGGAGGTGTCGCCAGACTTGCGGGTCAACCGGTTGTGATGCTGGGTCATCAGAAAGGGCGCGATACCAAAGACAACATTACCCGTAACTTTGGCATGGCCTCTCCTGGTGGTTACCGCAAAGCCATGCGCTTGATGGAACACGCTGATCGCTTTGGGATGCCCATTTTGACATTTATCGATACACCTGGAGCGTACCCCGGACTCGAAGGAGAGCGCTTAGGCCAGGGAGAAGCGATCGCCTACAATTTGCGGGAAATGTTTCGGTTAAGAGTTCCTATCATTGTGGCCGTATTGGGGGAAGCAGGGTCCGGCGGTGCCTTGGGGATTGGGGTGGGTGAGCGATTGCTGATGTTTGAGCACTCCGTTTACTACGTTGCCAGCCCCGAAGCCTGTGCGGCCATTCTTTGGAAAGATGCTGCCAAAGCACCGCAAGCTGCAGAAGCACTCAAAATCACTGCTACAGATTTGAAGAACCTGGGCATTATTGACGAGATTTTACCAGAGCCATTAGGAGGTGCCCATAGTGACCCCATCGCGGCGGCGGAAACTCTTAAATCAGCCACTTTAAGAAATCTAGAAGACTTGAACCGACTAACCGATCAGCAGCGCCAAGAGCTACGCTACCAAAAATTTCGCGCGATCGGAGTTTTCACAGAAATATCGGCTTGAGACTAATTCAATCTACAACTGTAAACCAGAATGGTATAATCAATAAGTTACATTTGTTTACAATCTTTCTAAAAAGAGGATTTTGAACGAGTTTTTGTAGGTTGTAGGCTGTTTTTGGGGTTTTTAACTTGATGACATAGGGCGGTCGCGAGAGTGATGAAGAATTACAGATGGAACTAGATGCTTATCCCACTCGCGCTTGTGATACCTTTTCAGCTCATCTAACTTCTCTTCATTTGTCCACAATTAATTTTCATTTCTCAAAGTTAATTTCCTACTTATCCAGTTTTTATAGCGATATCAGCTTGGTCAACCAGCATTAGCTTTATCCATCTACGAAAACTATCGTTTCACTGCTGTTTCAGACGATTAACATTCATGACCTCACACACAAAGCGTCGCGCACTCATTACGGGAGCAAGTAGTGGAATTGGCAAGTCCACTGCCCTTGCTATTGCTCAGCAAGGGTTTGACCTGGCGTTGGTGGGCCGTGACCAAGCAAAGTTGGTAGAAGTATCGCAGCAAGCGGCTGAGTACGGTGTGGTGGCAAAAGCATACACCCTTGATTTAGCGCAGGTTGCTCAAGTGAAGGATGGCATCAAGCGAATTCTTGATGATTTTGGCTCCTGCGATACGCTGATCAACAATGCTGGCATGGGATATACCGGTTATCTTGCTGATACGCCATTGGAAGACTGGCAACGGGTACTTGATTTAAACCTAACCAGTGTTTTTCAGTGCATTCAAGCTGTACTGCCCCACATGCGCCAACAACAGCAGGGAACCATCATTAACGTCATTTCGATCGCTGGTCATCAAGCCTTTCCCAACTGGGGCACGTACTGTGTGAGTAAGTTTGGTTTAGTTGCCCTAACGAAATCTCTGGCAGCTGAAGAGCGAGCCAATGGAATTCGAGTTGTCGCGATTTCTCCAGGCTCAGTCAATACTCCAATCTGGGACACTGAGACTGTAGATGCTGATTTCGATCGTTCCCAAATGTTGACTCCGGAAACAGTTGCTCAAACGATCGTGTTTGCAGCCCTTCTCCCGGCTCAGGCGGTGATTGAAGATTTGGTTCTGATGCCAAATGCAGGCACATTTTGATGCTCTTGTTTAGGGGTTGCTACGCTTTGTTTAGTTTGTCCACGTCTACTTCATCTAACTCTGATTATCATGACTATTGCTTCTAATGGTTCTGTTTCCAGTGGTGCTGTGTCTGGCGGTGCCAATAGTACCTCGAAATTGGCTACGGTTGACGCATCGGCCTTGCAACCTCGCCCCGATCGCAACACGCTGAATGGTGCTCAAGAACCCAATCTCCGCAAGCCTTCCGAAGATCAAGAAGATCAAATGGTGAATGCGGTGCGGGACATTCTGTTGGGGGTGGGTGAAGATCCGGAACGGGAAGGATTGCTCAAAACGCCTAAACGAGTAGCAGAAGCAATGCGCTTTTTAACCAATGGCTACCACCAGTCTCTAGAAGAAATTGTGAACGGAGCTATTTTCGACGAAGGACACAACGAAATGGTGTTGGTGCGCGACATCGACGTGTTTAGCTTGTGCGAACATCACATGTTGCCGTTTATGGGTAAAGTCCATGTTGCTTACATTCCTAATCAAAAAGTTGTGGGCCTAAGCAAGTTGGCTCGCATTGTCGAAATGTATTCTCGCCGTCTCCAAGTGCAAGAGCGATTAACTCGTCAAGTTGCAGAAGCGGTTCAAACAATTTTGGAACCTCAGGGTGTGGCTGTTGTGATGGAAGCGGCTCACATGTGTATGGTGATGCGAGGAGTCCAAAAGCCTGGGGCGTGGACTGTTACGAGTGCAATGGTGGGCGTATTTCAGGACGATCAAAAAACCCGCGAAGAGTTTTTGAATCTAATCCGCCATCAACCCTCTTTCTAACTCAAGGCAATAACAGCGGTGGCTGTGCTTCTGCCCTAAATAATGCCTCCAGCGCGATTGCTTGTGCTTGGGGCATTTGGCCATAAGTAAACACGTAAGGAATTTCGGATGGTAACTGCGGTAGAAATTGTTGCAGTGTATAAGGGCTACCGTAAATAACCAACGCTTGTAACTGCTTTGTGTGGAGCAGAAAATCAAACCAAGTTTGCGCCGTTTGAGTCAATCCGGCGCTGCCTCGAAACGGATTGCCGCGAATGAAAAGTTGCAGCAGCGTTGGTGCATTTTGCTGAAAACTGGAGAAGTCTGGATCTGGGGTGTATTGATCAACCATCTGAAGCCGATACCCGCTCTGGGCCGGAATGGCGATCGCTGGGGTGTGGAATCCCACCTCATCGTTATCCAATGTTTTATCCACCAAGATCAAGTTTCGATAAGGCGCGAGACGGCTATCTGGCTGGTGCAAAACCTGCGGAGTGTGAGCAATGGTTGAGTCTCGCAAAATGGAGTCGGCCAGAGCGATCGCTTCCGACTGTGCCAATTGGGTCACAACCTCGCGAGTTTGCACCACGGGAGCGATCGACTCCCAGGTGTGAGATGTTTCGCCTGCTAGATCGGGTGAACAAACTTGCTGCTTGGCCTGCCAAATTCGCTCCACCGAAGCTCGAATTTGATCGGCAGGAATCCGCCCTTCCTCAACTGCGTGGCACACGGCTTGAATTGCCCCTTCGGGATCGATCGGCATCAATAAAATGTCAGCGCCTGCTTCCACTGCTAACACGGCTGCATCATTTGGGCCGTAGCGATTGGCGATCGCGCCCATGACTAAAGCATCCGTCACAATCAACCCCTGAAAGCCTAGGGATTGCCGCAACAACCGAGTCAAAATCCGATCGGACAGCGTTGCCGGATAGATACCATCTAGGATTGGAATTTGCAAATGGGCACTCATAATGGCATCCACCCCAGCCGCGATCGCCGCTTCAAAGGGTGGTAATTCAATCTGTTGCAACCGTTCCAGGGGGTGGGGAATCACTGGTAATTCCAGGTGAGAATCGGTTGCTGTGTCCCCGTGGCCAGGGAAGTGTTTGGCCACGGTCAGAACCGGAAATTGTTTAACCCCATACATGAAAGCAACTGCCAATGCACTCACCTGCTCAACCGTTTCGCCAAAGGCTCGCACGTTGATGACAGGGTTATTGGGATTGTTGTTCACATCCATCACTGGAGCCAATACCCAGTTCAGCCCGATCGCTCGGGCTTCTTTGGCAATCACTGCTCCCATCTGCTGGGCATACTGAAGCGCTTGGGCTGGATGCTGTTGAGCGATCGCGGCGAGTGCCATTGGTGGTGGAAACCACGTTGCCCCGGCAAATCGTTGCCCTACCCCTTCTTCCACATCTGCGGCAACCAGCAAGGGAATTTTGGCCCATTCCTGCAATTGATGAGTCCGAAGTGCCAGTTCGCCGGCGCTCCCTCCAAGTAAAATAACGCCGCCTACTCCCAAAGATTCCAACCAGTAGCGGAGCGTTTTTGCTGGGGGTTCCCAGATTGGGTAGCGAATTTGGTGATCAAATAAGTAGCCAGAAGCCCGCACAATGACCATTTGAGCGACTTGTGCAGCAATGGGAAGCGAATCAATTTCGGGCAGAAATGCAGACATGGAAAAGTAGGTCAAGACAGCTGAGGCTGATCAAACTCATCCTCCTCAAACTCATCTTCCTCATCAAATCCTGCTGCCCCGTCAGCAGGTAACGGTTCCAAATCTGAGTCTTGACGTTCCTGACTAATGCGATTTAGAAGATTGAGAATACGATCGCCCCGTTCCAAAGAATTATCCTCTAGAAACACCACTTCTGGAGTGCGACGGAGGCGAATGCGTTGGCCCAGTTCACTTCGGACAAAACCAGTCGCCGCTTTCAACCCAGCCATTGTCTCTGCCTTCGCCTCCGCAGAACCATAGATGCTGACAAAAATTTTGGCATGTTGCAAATCGCCGGAAACATCTACATCCGTGACACTAACCATGCCAGCACCAACACGATCGTCTTTGATGTCTTGCATCAGCATCTTACTTACTTCCCGCTTGATTAGTTCTGAGACGCGGGCAACTCGACGACTGGTAGCCATATGAAATCAATCCTGAAAGCTCGAAATCTGGTTAACCCTAAAGTTGTTGTAGCCCCAACATCGCGCGTAGGGTGAATGTGAGAAATGCAAACCCGCCGATGAACAATCCACTCAACGCGATCGCTGTAACAGGATTTTTGAACAGGGGCAGTAAGGGCTTAATTGCGCCCAAAAATACGCTGAGCAATGCACCAGCCAGAAAAATTGGATACTTGGAAATCGTGTTCCAGAAACTTTGCATATTGCTGATTGATGAAGGTTTCCTATGTCCTTAATTCTAAGCCAGCTTTTAGGCTCAACCCCCCTTTCACTCAAGAGAAACTTTTTCTACTTCCTCAATCGAATCTATGATGAAAAGATGCAGCCTCAAGTTTTGTGTTCCGTTCAACCGCGTCCATTTTTGAAATGGGCCGGTGGAAAAGGTAAATTGATTGCACAATATAGCTTCCATTTTCCGGAGAACTTTTCAACGTACTACGAACCGTTCTTGGGTGGTGGTGCTATTTTTTTTCATCTGCAACCGCGGCAGGCATTGTTGATGGACATCAATTCAGAATTGGTCAATGTCTATCAATGCGTCCGCGATCGCCTACCAGAATTAATTGACTGCTTGAAAGCTCATCGAGATGCCCACCGTCGGGAATATTACTATCAGGTGCGTGCCTGTATCCCAACCGCAGCAATAGAGCGAGCAGCTCGCTTAATATACCTCAATAAAACTTGTTTTAATGGCTTGTATCGCGAAAATTCCCAAGGCCAATTCAACGTGCCGATGGGAAGTTATAAAAATCCCGGCATTTTTGATCCAGAACTATTGATTGCCGCCTCACGATCGCTCCAGTTTGCCCAGATTCAACAGGCGCCCTTTGAAGCCGTGTTGAATTACGCCAGAACAGGTCGAGATTTTGTGTATTTCGATCCGCCCTACTTCCCCATTAGCTCCACCAGCAACTTCACCGCCTATAACCGTTACACATTCAAACAGGAAGACCACGTTCGGCTGCGCGACACATTCAGCACGCTGGCAAATCGCGGTGTCAAAGTTATGTTGTCCAATTCAGATTGCCCCTTCGTCCGTGACCTATACATAGATTTCAACATTTACACCATTTCAGCCGCTCGAGCTATCAACTCTAAAGCCACTTGTCGCGGCAAAATTACTGAACTACTAATCACTTCGTATTGATGGCGTTTCATAACCGGGGAAAAAGCTGCACCTTATCGTTCTGCTCCAGGCTAATAGAACCGGGGGGCACACTCCTGGGCGCGGAAGTAACATCCTCTAGCCTCAAACTGGGTTGGGTTATTGGCTCATCTTCTGTTAGATCAGCCAGCTCAACTGAGCCGTCGGGATTTTCTCCAGTCAAAACACCCAGCGAGACGCAAAGGGCTGTGATTTGTAAAACATCTTGAGGGTTTTTACAGGATTCACGGTAGGTATCAAGATTAGTAGACACTGGAGTCCCCAAAGCACGGACAGAATGGTTTTGCATGCCGCTTTGCAAAAATGTAAGTTTGGTTGTGTTCGTAGAAGTAAGGGGGTTTGCGAGAGCCACAAGCATGGAACTGAAGGATAGGCCAGTGACGATCGCCCCAACAGCCGCGCATCGTCCAATGTGGACACCATAACGGAAGTAACGAAAAGCAACAAATGCAAAAGGTTGACTGCTCATAGTGGTCAGTGGCGATTGAAAGAGTTAAGCCATTGGAGAAGAGGTTATCATTTCAAACCACAAATCCTGCTCCCTACCATAATTGGCAACCTCCATTTTCCCTTGAGTAAAACCACTCATTGATAGTATTCAACGCTGGAAGAAATTCTGCTATTTCAGTCGTTTGTACCAGCGAGCTAAGGTTTGAGTTGGTACTTTCAGGACATACCCCAGGATGATGATTTGGTTGACAAGCGTTGTTTTCAACACACCATGCCGTTGCCACCGCCGCCCAGAGGTTAGCACCGAGGCAGGCGCCATCGCAACTTGGCCTAACTTTTTCAGGTGTTGAACAAAAACAAAGTCTTCCATGATTGGCAAATCAGGAAACCCACCCAGGGTGTGAAATGTTTCAACTGTCAAAAAAATCGCTTGATCGCCGTAGGGTAGTTGGCAGAGGCGTGATCGCCAGTACACCCCCCACTCCACCCACCGCAATCCCCATTGACGACCATTAATTTTTAAGTCAAAGGCTCCTGCGATCACCCCTGGCCGCGTTAAAGTCTGTTCTACCAGAATTTGAAACTGTTCTGGTAAACCCGTGTCTGCATGCAAAAACAACAGGATTTTTCCCTCAGCGTTGGCGGCCCCAAGATTCATCTGCTGCGCTCGACCGGGAGTTGTATGAATTACCTTTGCGTTATATCGTCCCGCAACATCTGCCGATCCGTCTTGACTGCCCCCATCCACCACAACTATCTCAACTTCAGGTCTGAATGCGAGACAGGGCAGCACTCTTGAAAGATTAGAAGCCTCGTTTAGGACTGGAATAATGATAGAAATAGTGATCACAATGTAAACCAGTGTAACGATATTGCTGTCAAGACGGCTCTCTGTCTTGACAGCACCAGAGAGGCTAGATATGCTGACTTCATACCCGGGTAGCAAGACTGAGAGTGATATGCAAGATAAGTTAAAGGAAGACAAACAAAAGGTAACGCTTTACTTGCCGCAAGATTTGCATCGGCAATTGAAGATTAAAGCAGCGGTTGACTCGGCGACAATGACAGACATTGCCCAGCGTGCAATTGTATTTTACTTGTCCCATTCGGAACTGGTTGACCATTATGATGAACATTATGGTCAAAATCACCGGGTATACAGCTGTCCCGAATGTTCTACTCCTGTTGTTCTTCGCGGAGAAGAGATGGTTGCGATCAAAGGCGCGGCCAATGTTTTGATAGATGATTTTATTGTCGAAAGCCCTCAACCTGTTGGCGTTGATGCCCAGGGCGAAAGCGAGTTGGTTCCTTGCTAACTGTTCTTGAGCTTTTGTAACTTGATTTCTGGATTTTGGTGTTCGGGTTAGCAGCCTGAGCGTCTGAGTTGTTATTCGTTGGGTTGATAATATGCAGGAAGAGCTCAACATATTGATTCAAGCTCAGTATCCTCTGATTTACTTGGTGACTTCAGAGGAGGAGCGAGCAGAGCAGACGATCGCAGGCATCGCCCAACAAATTAAGCCTCAGCGGCGTGTATTTATCTGGACAGTAACTCATGGCATCGTTGAGTACGGCCAACCCCGGAATGTGACCCAACACAATACGGTTTCTCCTGAGGCGGCGATCGAATGGGTAACTCGTCAACGAGATCCGGCTCTGTTTGTATTCAAAGATTTGCACCCCTTTGTGGACTCTCCCGCTGTAGCTCGGTGGTTAAGGGACGCAATTGCCAGTTTCCGAGGTACGCAGAAGACATTGATTATGATGTCGCCGGTGCAGCAGGTGCCCATCGAACTTGAAAAAGACGTGGCTGTGCTAGATTATCCCATGCCGGACATGACAGAGCTCAACCAGGTCTTGTCTCAGCAACTTGAGCTAACTCGTAACAGTCGTCGCATCACGACTGAGGCGCGGGAGAAGTTACTCAAAGCAGCTCTTGGACTCACGAAGGACGAAGCCGAGAAAGTCTATCGGAAGGCCAATGTCACCGCAGGCCGTTTGACAGAAGCTGAAGTAGATGTAGTGCTGTCCGAGAAAAAGCAACTGATTCGACGCAATGGCATTTTGGACTATATCGAGGAAGATGAAACGATCGATTCCGTAGGTGGTCTGGAAGAGCTGAAGCGCTGGTTGCATCAACGATCGAATGCTTTCACTGAGCGAGCTAGAGAATACGGACTACCCCAGCCGAAGGGTATGCTGATTCTAGGTGTGCCTGGATGCGGCAAATCCTTGATTGCCAAGACCACCTCCCGGTTGTGGGGCCTGCCACTTCTGCGATTAGATATGGGTCGCGTGTACGATGGGTCGATGGTGGGTCGATCGGAAGCGAATCTTCGCAACGCTCTAAAGACGGCGGAATCCATTTCTCCAGCCATTCTGTTTATTGACGAACTCGACAAAGCATTTGCTGGCAGTGCAGGTTCAGCTGATTCTGATGGTGGCACTTCCAGCCGGATCTTCGGCTCCTTTCTCACTTGGATGCAGGAAAAGACTTCCCCCGTTTTTGTAATGGCAACAGCCAACCGAGTGGAACGGCTTCCAGGTGAGTTCCTTCGTAAAGGTCGGTTTGATGAACTCTTCTTCGTCGATCTGCCCAACACAGAGGAGCGTAAGGATATCTTCAGAATTCACCTCTCCAAACGCAAGCGTGACACTTCCCGGTTTGACCTTGATCAACTTGCCAATGTGAGTGACGGTTTTTCAGGTGCGGAAATTGAGCAGGCATTAGTCGCCGCTATGTATGATGCCTTTGCTCAGGATCGAGAATTTACGCAGCTCGACATTATTGCAGCGGTCAAGGCAACTCAACCTTTGTCGAAGACCATGAGTGAACAGGTGACGGCTCTGCGCGATTGGGCACGTCAACGGGCAAGACCCGCTGCGGCTTCGGTCGCTGAATATCAGCGACTGGAGTTCTAACAGGCTTTCTCCTGCTCCCAACAGGATGAAAGGTTAGCTTCGGCTAACAAAATCAAAAGCTAATAACAGTGGTTGTTGGCGCTTAACTGCAAAACGTTGTTCTCAACTCTCTATCAGGAGGAAATCCCAATGTCTCACTTTAGCACTCTGCGTACCAAGATCACCGATGCTGAAATCCTGAAGGCTTCCCTGCGTGATCTGGGTATCTCAGTGAAGTCCGATGCAGACGTTCGTGGCTACAACGGTCAGCGCGTTCGTGCAGACCTAGTTGCAGTTCTCGAAGGCGAATACGATTTGGGCTGGTCCCGCAATGCTGATGGTTCTTTTGACCTGATTGCTGACCTGTGGGGCGTAGCAAAGCGCCACAATCAAACCGAATTGATCAATTCCATCAACCAGAAGTACGCTGTGAACAAGACTCTGGCTGAAGTGAAGCGCCCCGGTCTGCAAAACGCTAACGTTAAGTTGGTTGTACAAAAGTAGTTTCCCAACGCGTTCCCAAACTAGCGGGCTAGCCTCCCCTTGGTTAGTCCGTTTTTTGCATCAAACTCATCATTCATTCATAAAATACGGAGTCAGAAGCCAGGATTTTCCTGGGTTTTGACTCTTGTTTTTTTAGGTTGAAAGGTTGTCAGTTTGCGATCGCCACCCCAGCATCAAACTCGTTAGTCCTGAACCGCCCTGGGCACCCTGAATAGATAAAGCAGGCATGTTCTTTGGGGACGGTGAGAGATTATGGGAATTTTAATTTTTCTGCTGGTTCTGGCGTTAATTGCAGGCTTCATCCTGATGGATGGGTACAACAAACTTGTAACCCTGCGCAATCGGTACAAGAATGCCTATGGCCAAATTGATATTCAATTGCAACGTCGCTACGACCTGATTCCAAATTTGGTGGAAACGGCGAAAGGCTACATGCAGCATGAACGAGAAACTCTAGAAGCAGTGATTGCAGCTCGGAACATGGCGTTGACGGCCAGTAGTCGGGCCGCTCGCAATCCGGGTGAGCCAGAAGCGATGCAACAACTTGAGGCAGCGGAAGCCGGTCTTACAGGTGCATTAGGCCGATTAATGGTGTTGTCAGAAGCGTATCCTGACTTGAAAGCCGATCGCACCATGACGCAGTTGATGGAGGAGTTAACCTCAACGGAAAACCGCGTTGCTTTTGCCCGTCAGGCATTTAATGATGCAGTGACCCTGTACAACATTAAACGAGAAGTCTTCCCCAGTAACTTGATCGCCAATTCTTTCAACTTTACTGAGGCTGAGTTACTAGAACAAGCTGCACCCGAAGTGAAAACAGCTCCGCGCGTATCGTTCTAAGTGACAAGTTGCCCTGGTAATTGCGTTATGAATTTTTTTGAACATCAAGATCGAGCCCATCAGCGGACTCAACAACTGATCGGGCTATTTCTCCTGTCTGTTCTAGTTATCATTGCCACTGTTTATGCGACAGCGATCGTGATTTACGGGATGACCCATAAACCAACTTTCTCTCGTTCGGCTGGGTTGTCTGCTGAGTGTTTGCAGCGAGTGGAGAGCTATCCAGGGCAAGTAGGGATTGAGTTTGATGCACGGCAACGACCGCGACGCGTAATTTCACTGGATCCGGCCACAAAAGGCCAGAACATTACTCAACAGGTTTGCCCAGAGCAGATGCCGCCTGAAACAAAAACAACCTGGTGGAATCCGTCACTGTTTTGGCTCGTGGCAATTTCAACCAGTGTAGTGATTGGGGGTGGTAGTTGGTTTAAGGTGCTGATGTTGCGGCAGGGGGGAGCGGCGATCGCGCTGGAACTGGGCGGGCGCATCGTTTTGCCAGAACTGGCAAATCCGGCGGAAAAACAATTGTTGAACGTGGTTGAGGAGATGGCGATCGCTGCTGGCATCCGCGTGCCCTCGGTGTATGTGTTGGATCACGAATCTGGCATTAATGCCTTTGCCGCCGGGTTTGCCCCTGAGGATGCGGTCATTGGCGTGACGCGGGGCTGTTTGGAAACTCTGACGCGGGATGAATTGCAGGGCGTGATTGGGCATGAATTCAGCCACATTTTCAATGGCGACATGCGGTTGAATTTACGCCTGGTCGGTTTGCTGCACGGCATCTTATTGATTTACGTTGCTGGCCGGATTTTGGTGGAAATCCGATCGTCAGACGACAAACACAACTTCTGGTTTTTGGGGTTAGCGTTAATGGCGATCGGTAGCCTTGGTTTATTGTGCGGACGTTTGATTAAAAGTGCCGTGTCTCGTCAACGCGAGTTTTTGGCAGATGCGTCGGCGGTTCAATTCACGCGCAATCCAGACGGGCTGGCTAGTGCCCTCGACAAGATCGCGAATCATCGGTTCAAGGCTTTTCTCGTTTCGCCCCATGCCGAAACCCATAGCCATCTGTTTTTTGGGAGTGCCCTCCGATTTGGGTTTTGGGAAGATTTGTTTGCAACACACCCGCCGCTGAATCAACGCATTAAACGCTTGCAGGGGCAAAGTCAACGAATCGCTGCCCCGTCTCGCATGGTCGATTCAAGCGCCGTTGGTTTAACTGCGGATGCCGCTTCGGCTCTGGTTGCTGGCTGTGCTGAAACAGGCTTTACCGCATCTTCGCCCCCATCTACCAGACCAGTAAACCCTCAAACTGCGGCCCAAATACCATTTTCAGGTGGCTTGCAAGCGGCGACTCAAGACTCACAAAGCACGATCGCAATCGTGTATTGCTTGGTGTTAGATCTGCAAAATGCCGATTTGCGATCGCAGCAATTGGAATGGTTGGGCAAGGTCGACCCAGATGCGGCCACTCGCACCCAGGAGCTTTTTACCGAAGTTAGCCTGTTGCCTCATCGCGATCGTCTACCGCTACTCATGGCAACCATCCCAACTCTTCAGCAGCAGGCATTGCCCCAAATTCAACAACTTTTCAAAGGAGTGCGGGGGCTAGCTCTGATGGACGATCGCTGGTCATTGTCAGAATTTATTGTGCAACTAATCCTCTCGCACCAACTTCGGGGTGCCTTGAGTCCAAATACAGCATCATCTCCTCAGTTCGAAACCATTGGGGAGATCTGGCAGGATTGTCTTGTGGTCATGGCAATGTTGGCCAAGGCGGGGCAAACCGCTCCCAGCGCAATCGCTTACGCGTTTCGTTCTGGCGTGTTGCAGCTCCCGGAGGCGAGACAGCAAACGATTCCAGAAGAACCCCCCATTGGTAACTTAACGCAACTTAAGAAAAGCCTGGATCGGTTGGGCTGTGCTAACTCAACCTTGCAGCAAGCGATCGTTAAAGCAGGCGTTGCCATGGTGTTGCTGGATAATTTGGTGACAGATCAGGAAGCGGAGTTGTTGTTCGCGCTCGCGATCGTGCTGGACGTACCACCACCTGCCTGTCTGCGGTCAGGCCTCAAGCAGCCCGCAAAAGTTCGTCGTTAGTAAGGACGTTGGCCGCGATAGTTGCCGGGTGGATTATAGTTGCAAACCCAAACTTCTTTGCCATTTGCTCGCGCCATGCCACAACCGACTTGCTTTGTGTTCCGCCACACGATTTGAGTGTAATGCCCACACATTTTCCCTGGCTTACAGGCGTTAGCACTGTAGTTGTAATCTTTCACTTCCTCACCCCACATATTCACTACTCGTTCGGGGCTGAGTTGTTGTCCACCGGCCCAGGCCAAGTTCTCACCGTAAGGAGAATTTTTGCGGTGTTCAAATTTGTTTTCTCGTGCCAGTTTGTTCGCCCATTCTTGGGCATAGTTGGCCAGTTGCGGCGACCAGGTCAGCGGTGGCACGCCAGTGCGTTTGCGCCAGGAGTTGTGTGCAGTTAGCATTTGCTGGATGCCCGCCTGACTGGATACGTCATACACCGTGGTGGCAAGGTTGCGGCGCTGGGCTTCTACCAATGAAATAATTCGAGTGGTGGGGACGTTTTGTTCGGTGCTGTTATCGCGTACGTATTGAACAGTGTAGAGGGTGCCAGTCGCGCTATTGCTGCGGTAGCCCCGGAGTTGGGCCTCTTGCCAGGTGCCGTTGCGTTGCACGTAAACGGGCTTACCATCCAGCTTGAAGGGAATTTGTGCCGTCTGCGCATGCGCCGAAAAAACCACTGGGAAAGAAGTCGTATCCTGCATCCAGGGTGTGGCTGAGATGGCCGCAACACCCAGAGTGGCAGTCACGAAAAGGGAAAGGGACGATCGCATAACGATAGTTCTCCAACGTTGAGATCATGAGCATTCCCTCCTTTATGAATGGCAACGATCGGCTCAGGTTCCTGCCCAAAGCAACAGAAACCCATCAAATGCCCTGCAATACCCCATCTCAGTCACCTGCTGAGTCACTGGAAGCTGGACGCAATAACCCTAGCAAGCACGCGATTCCGATAGCTTGAAGGAATGAAAGTTCAGCCAAACCAAATAACTCAGGGATCAGCCAATTCCACAGCAGCGCGATCACGATAGATGTAAGCGCAGTGTGAATAGCAATACTAATCAGAATTGCCAGAAACCCGTTACCACAACCAGTATTAAACGAATGACTCGAACCATGCATGAGACATTGCTCCTCATTTTTTAGCTTTGTCTGAGGCTGATTTATCTGGTTGTAAAGAGTAATCTTGCCAATAAAGACAACCCAACTGCTTGCAACCAAGAAATTTGTTTAAACCCGAAGAGCGAGGGCATTAAAGCGTTCCAGAAGAGCGTTGTCAGTGGGCTGACCAGGATAGCCAGAAACGTTAATAACGGAATCGCAATTAAGATGCCAGTTGCAGTTGCAAAGATATACCATCGCCAGTATGCCAAGCCCGACTGCTGTCTTGAGGATTGAGGGTTCATATCAATCTCCTAGCGAAACCTAAACTCATTCACGAGGAGTTGTCTGTCAGATAAACCAAACCAATTCAAAGCTTAAAGATTCTTTACGAAGCTCAGCGGTTGCCAGCAGCCTTCTAAATTTTCGGCTACTGATGTCTCAACCTACATTAGAAAATGTGTCAGTCAGCCAGGATATTTGCCAAGCTTTTTACGATCGACCGATTTTCTGTTCTGTCACTAAAGTCAGGCTGATCCATTCGCCCCGATCGCTGTAACTGCGAATCAAGCGTTGCCGCAGATTGGGTTGTAGGAGCCAGCCGACTTCTAGAAAAAAGGGTTGGCCAGATTTGAGTTGAGTGGGACACGTAGAAGAAGCGCCATCGGGTAGGAGTAGCACCTGAATCGGTTGTGTTCCTTGATGGAAGCGGAGAATCGACCCGGTGATTTCTGCCGTCGAGCGCATGACCTGCTCATCTGCCAGGGTGAGGGTTTGGGTGAGATGGGTGGCATCATCTTGTTGAATGTGAAGTGACGTGGTGTAAGTGGTGGGGTTTTGCCAGTCGGGGTAGACGGTGGTGGCTTCTCCTTGCCAGGTGCCAAGCAAGTCCGAAGCAGTGAGGGGCGATCGCTCTTTTGCTGCAGAGTTTGCCCGTTGTTCCCGAATCAGGGTGAGTTGATGAAGTTGGCTTTCCCGATTGTAGAGTTGCACCAGGCGCAAGCGGCGATCGCCCGGAATGTTGGCTTCTTTAGTTTCAATCAGGCCCAGTTCTGCACCAAATTCGGCAAAAGGCCCAAACTGAATCGAACCTTGCGAAAATGCGCCCGTTGCCGCAAACAACACCCCCCGCCCCAAGCTGCTGTATTCCAAAACGGTTGGAGTGTCTGATGAGTGCAGTCGCTGAATAGTTTGACGGATGGTTTGGTTGTTGTCTAAGCCTGCCAGGGTGACGATCGTTGGCGAGTCCGAGAGCATTTCACCCTGGGGTGACAACCGTGTGAATGAACCATGCCATTCGCCTAAGTTTTGTAAGAGACAATCCCATTGAGATTTCATAACCAATCCTCAATCCAAATCGGTCGCGGCTGCGTACTCCTAATGAAGTCTCATGATGAGTGATACCTATGAAAAAGACAACGCGATCGCTATTGCATCTGCTCCTGGGTGTCTTGTCCTGTGTGTTAGTCGTGTGTTGGTCAACCTTACCAGCCATCAGCAAAGATGTCGTTGTACCTGTGCTGACTGGCACATCCCATTCAGAACAAACTACTCAGCTAGAGTCAATTCTAGCGGGTGGAATGTCAGGTAAATCCATGAAACGTTATTCGGTTAACTTGAGCAACAGCGGGGTTGTGCCGAATGCGCCTTCAACTTCAGCGATGGGGATGGCAGAAGCAACCTTGATGGGCAATCGCTTGATGGTTAAAGGTCGCTTTAGCGGCTTGTCCAGCGCCTTGCGGGATTATACAACGGACCCCACGAATCCGCCCAACCCCAAAATCACTTCTGCTGTTCATATCCATCGTGGCGAAGCAACTGAAAACGGCCCCTTCCAATTTGCTTTGAACGTGATGATGAGCGAAAAGGGCATGAGTGGACAATTCAACGGTGAGTATACCCTCTCCAGCGAACAACTCCAGGCACTCATGGCGGGCAACCTCTACATCGATTTACATACAAAACAGAATCGAGCAGGTGAGCTGCGTGGCTATTTTCGCCCAGCATAACTGCCTTGCTTCAGTCAATCCGATCGAGTAGACGTAGTATACTGACGGCTGACCATCGGACTTGCCCATCTCGTCTTCTTGCGGTATGCCTTCTGAGCCATCTGGTAACTTCGCCCCCTCTTTGCAAAGCCAGACCGATGCAGAGTTAATTGTTGCATTGGGAACCGGCCAGAAGGCTGCGCTGGGAATTTTGTACGATCGCCATGCCGGATTGGTGCATGGGCTGGCATTAAAGGCACTGGGCAATGCGCAGGAAGCCGAAGACTTAACCCAAGACATTTTCTTGACGCTGGCAAGAGGCAGTTCTTACGACCCCAGACGAGGCACCCTCCGCACCTTTCTGGCTATCCTCACAAAATCGCGGGCGATCGACCGATTGCGATCGCGCAGTAGCAATCGCCAGATGATGACTCGCTGGCAACAGGGCGGACAATCAGAAACGACTCCCAACCTGCCACTAGAGCAAGCGTTTCAGCAAGAGCAGTCGCAGGAAGTCCAGCAAGCCCTGGCACAATTATCGACCGAAGAACAACAAATTTTGAAGCTGGCTTATTACGATGGATTAAGTCAGTCAGAAATTGCGCAACAACTCGCTCTGCCCCTGGGAACAGTCAAAACGCGAGCGCGGCGCGGCTTACTCAAATTACGACAAACTCTTACACAGATTACAGAATAAGCAACGGTGATGGTGATGGTGATGCCTGCGGACGAGTTGGAACTATTGATTGCGGGGTATGTGCTGGGCGATCTCAACCCGGAAGAAGCCGCGCAGTTTGAGCAGGTGTTGGCCCAACATCCAGAGATTGCCGCGGAGATTGCCCAAATGCAATCTGCGTTAGAAACAACCTACGCACCTGCGGAAGTTTCGCCACCGCCCGAATTACGAGCGCGGATTTTAGCGGCTACACCGATTCCTTCGACTCAAGCTGAATCGATCGCTAGCTTAACTCAAACTCGCCGACGGTTCTCACTGCGCACTGTGGTAGAACTTGCAGCCGCAGCCGCAATTTTGGCCCTTGGAATTAACAACTATCGACTTTCCCAGGCTTTGCAGGCGAGTCAGGCTGAAACGGAAAAATATGCCGCTTTGACTGTGCAACTGCAAGCAACTCAGGCCAACAGTCCCGCCTCCGCAAGAGTCGTCATTGATCCGAATACACTTAAGGGAACGATCGCTGTTGAAGACCTGCCGCCTCTGCCTCCGGGCAAAGTATACGTGCTGTGGACGGTGTTGGAGCCTGCTGCGCCGTTTACCACGGATGATAAAGACGCGATTTTAACGCAAGCCTTTGAAGTGGACGATCGTGGTTCATCTCAACAAGAAATCGTTGTCCCAGCAGCCTTTCGCTCCCAGGATTTTGTTACCCAAGTTGCCATCACGATGGAAGATGCCGCTGCGCCTCAAAAGCATGTTGGCACCCCGATCGTGGCAGCTCAGTTGTGAACACTCCGGCAACTTATTGCACGCCCGTTGCCGGAATAGAGCTAGATCCAAAGAGCGTTTTCCAGGCAGCTACAGTGCCTCGCCCGATCGTCATATCTGTGGCACCGCCATTCTCCCACACCAGGCGAATGGTCATATTCTGGTTGGGGGCGCTGGCTAAAGCCGCTGCCAGTTCAGGCGAAACAGAACCCTGTTCGTAGGTTAACACTTGCCCATTGATGGCAAATTTAATGGCAGTAGGTATTTTCTCTTGACTAAAGCGACGATAGACAGGGTATCGCTCTGGGTAGGATAGTGTTCGATACTTGCCGTAATACTTCACCGATCGCGATTGCCACACAGTACGATAACCAACGATTTCGGTGTAGAAGCGACGGTAAGTTGCTTGAATTTCCTGAGGAGACCAGCGGCTAACAAATTCAAAGCTACCGCCGGGATCGAAATGTTTGTCGTATACCACTGCTCCGTCAAAGGGATCTTTGACCACTTTTGACCATTCCACATCGAAGTTTGGGCTGGTAACAGGCGCGATCGCATCGACTGCTGATCCACCACACAATGTCAACCCAGTCGTTAACATCAGGCAGAAAAGAGACTTGTTCATCGCAACGATTTCAGTATTCTTAGGGATACTTCTAGGGTAAGCGATCGGTTTAAAGATTGGAGTTTTGCACAGCGATCAGGAAGAAGTCCAAAAGCCATAACAAAATTCCGGGACTTCTACGCTTAACCCATTCGCCGCCGTTGCCCTTCAGGTAATCCAAGTTTTTTACAATCACGATCGGAGATTCTTCCTTCAGGTAAAACTGTTCCACAAAATAATGCTTGAACACGACTTTCTGAACTAAAGTTTTCTGCACCCTCCAAAATGGCCCGCTCAAGTATTGCTTTTTTAAGGTTGGCTTTGGAAAAGTCTGCCTCTCGCAAGTCTGCTCCGGCAAGGTCGGCCTCTTGCAAATTAGCGCTATGAAGGATTGCTCCACCTAGTTGGGCTCCATTGAGCCTTGCTTTTTGCAAATTGGCTTTGTAAAGCTTGGCCTCTCGTAGATTAATTTGTCTAAGGTCTGCTCCTCGAAGATTAGCCCCTCTCAAATTGAGTTCCTGCGGTGGCGAATTTTCCGATCCATTCGAGAAGTCTTTCGATATGTCTCGTCGTCCAATTGCTGTCAAAGCAGCTTGTACATCTGTAGCGATGGGAATGGTTTCAGTTTCATTTACAGTAAATTGAGGGCTTTTTACTTGGTTCAAACGGGATCGCTCGCGCACAAATGCAGCCAAGACCTCTACTACCGTCCAATGATAATCAGAAGAGTCCTTAGCTATACTTTGGAGAGCATAGATACCACCAGTGCGAACAGAAGTATCTTGGTGTCCTAGTTGCTCAACCGCTTTTGTGAAGCGATCTGTAGTTAGGCGTTGAGTATTGAGCTGTTGTTCTCTTTGAGCGTTGAAACGATCCGTGTTTAACCGTCCGATATTGAGTTGTTGTTCTGTTTTAGTATTGAGATACGTGAAGTATAAGACGACAGCCCCAATTACAGTGGTGAAAGTTTTAATATTTTCTAACCTAAGTTGTTTGAGCTTGAGAGTAAACTCACGATTGTCCTCGCTATCAAACTCTTCCGAATCTTTTTGAGTGAAAGACTCCGCCTCCAGATCTGCTATCACCTGTGCCCTATCTTCTTCAGGTGAATTGCCTGCATAACCTCGTTGTTTCCAAAGCTCAATTTTTCTGGCTAAAACCTGCCTCTCTGAAAATTGAGATGCATTTTGAATGTGAGAATAGGACTTTTGCATAGATTAGAGTAAGACAAATCGACAACATAATTTTAGCTAGAGAAATACAGGCAAAGCGATGCCCAGAAAGATTCGTGAGTACAAAGCTGAACTGCTGTCATTAGGTTTCGCCGAAATGCCAAATCGAGGAAAGGGAAGTCACAGAGTTTGGAAGCATTCTGAATTGAAAGATGCGATTGTCATCGCGTACAAAGATGGAGAGGACGTTCCGCGGTATTTAGAGAAGCAGCTTAAGCAAGCAATTCAGCAGTTAGAGGAGGAAGCATGAATCATCACTACAGCATTTTGATCCAGTGGTCTGAGGAAGACCAGCTTTATGTGGTCACGGTGCCTGAATTTGTTGGGTTGGTGATGCAACCCTGTACCTATGGCAAAACATACGGAGAAGCCGTTGTTAATGCGCAGGATTGTATTGAAACGTGTTTGGACTATTTTGATCAGGCGGGCATTGTGCCTCCCGCGCCTGCGATCGCTCAAGTTGCTTAATTCAGATGACGCGTTACCCACTGGACAGAAAAACGTGCATTTTGTGAGATTGCAAGTATCGTAGTTGGCATCTTACTTCCGTATCTGTCAATACCCAGTGTTTATGACCAACGCTAATATCAAAGTAAACAGGCAATCTCCAAATCTGCCCAAATCTGCCGCGGCGACGGGCAATGCTCAGTCCCCGTCTGTCCCCATTTCGCTGTATCGCGAAGTTGCCAGTGAACTGCAAACAACTCAAACCACGCTGCAATCACTAAAAACGCAAAACCAGGAATTAACTCAAAAGAATCAACAACTCCGACTGGAAATTGAGCGAGTTGTGCAATCGGCACTGCATTTGCGGCAGGTGGCCGATCCCACTTGGGGCAGCGCAATGGGAATTGCGATCGCCCCCCCTCCACCCGCAGAGCTGACCCTGCAAGAACCCGTTGAACTATCCACAGCATCGCCAGAACAATTATTTGCTGAGCAGGAAGCTACCTCACTGCAACCGAGTGCCTCCGAAGCCACAGCTGAAATTAGTACCTGGTGGCTGATTGTCATTATCTGCACGATCGTGATTACCGCCTTTGGCACTGGCTTCCTGATTGTACGACCGCTTCTGCCTTCCCGTTAGCGTTCACTGGAGACCATAAGATTAATCTCAAGTTGTTGTAGCGATACGGCATCTGTGCCTAAAATTTCAAACGTCAAGCGGTAGACATCTTGCTGGACAAACAGCATTCCCATTTAGCCACGCATGGGGAGCGATACTTCTGACGAATCGTGTACAGGCTGTACCTTTTGTTACAAAACAGCCCTGTAGACGGTGTTAGAAAGTGTCATGCTGAGCAGTAAAGCCACGGAATTGAAAAAGGAGTGACGGAATTGAAAAAGGTAGAGGCTATTATTCGTCCCTTTAAGTTGGACGAGGTCAAAATTGCACTGGTCAATGCTGGAATCGTTGGCATGACGGTTTCTGAAGTCAGAGGATTTGGTCGTCAAAAGGGACAGACTGAGCGCTATCGGGGATCGGAATACACGGTTGAATTTTTGCAAAAACTCAAGATTGAAATCGTGGTTGAAGATGATCAAGTTGATATGGTGGTTGACAAGATTATTGTGGCCGCTAGAACGGGCGAAATTGGAGACGGGAAGATCTTCATTACGCCTGTAGATTCCATTATCCGCATCCGAACGGGTGAGAAGAACCAGGAAGCTGTTTAACCTGGTTGGCTGTTGTTTGTTTAATAAACCTCCTAATTGAGATTGAGCATTCCTGTCGTTTCAGGAGTGCTTTTTTATGCCTGATCTGCTTCATGCCCAATCTGCGGTTTGCTGCTGCTCTGTAGTCTTCAATGTGTGTTCTAATGCTGTCCAATCGATCGCCGCTGCCATTGCGTCTTCAACCAGGCTGCCCTGTTGTAAATGCAGTACTCGCGTGGCAAACTGTTGAGCTATATCAAGTTGATGGTTCACCATCAGCATTGTGGTTCGTTGCTGTTCATTGAGGTCAACCAACACATCCAGGAGGTGTTGAACTCGGCCCACATCCGAAGCTGATGTTGGTTCATCTAGAAGCAGCACTCGGGGCTGGACTGCCAGTGCCCGTGCGATCGCCACCAGTTGCCGCTGCCCCACGGAAAGCTGTTGTTCGGTGCGATCGCGCCACTCCAGCGGTATCCGCAATCGTTCCAGCCACTCCCCCACGCGCTGCTGAATGGCTTTTTTCGGCATTCCCTGTAGTTGTAACGGATAGGCGATCGCTTCCTGTACCGTCATGCCCAACAACTTTGACTCTTGCAGTGCTAACATAACTCGCTGGCGCAGTTGCACCGCGGGAATCGTGGAGTATGCTTGCCCATCTAGGTAGAGCTTACCCGACGTAGGTTCGCTCAAGCGGTTTAGCAGGCGGAGGAGGGTGGTTTTGCCCGCTCCAGATCCACCCACGATAGCAACACGATCGCCGACAAACACCTCAAAGGAAAGATCCTGCAAAATCGCGTTTGCAAGATTCGTTGGCAGTTCCCTGCTGTTTGGCTTGATCGTCCGAAATAGATTGGGCGCGAAACTGACTTGCTCAGCTCGGATTTGAGGTGAATCAACAGAATCAGTCATGGGGTCAGAGAAAGTGCTGTCCAAATTGTCCAACTATCCACCAGGAGCAACAGCAGCGTACAACCCAGCAAGATCAAATACATCCACGGTTGGGACAGGGGCCGAACATCGGTGGTATCAATGCCCGTTTTCTCCTGCACAATGCCTACTAGTCGCGCAAATCCTAACACGCGCATCGGTAACAAATACGCCTGCTCCGATTCACTTAAGAAGTAATACACAATCCCACCCTGACCTGTCGATCGCGGCTTCAATGCTTTCACTTCCGCCCACGCCAGCGACCACCCCTGACGGACAAACTTCGGTATCCAACGGGGATAGGTAACTTGAATGCCCGCATCGCTCACAATCACCCGTTCGGATAACGCCCCGTAGAGCGCGATCGCCCCAATCCCAATCCCAATCCACAACGCGATCGTGGGGGTTTGCAGTCCGGCAGGTTGTGGCAAAAACGGCAATGGTAGCGTTAACGCTGCATACAACAGCAGCAATGTTAGCCGGATCAATGGCGAAATCTTAAACGTCGCAGGTTCAGACATTGATACTCCTTTACTCACCTATCCATTCACCCTATCGGCCCGCCCACTCGGCTAAGGCAGATATTTCTGCACCACATCCCAACCCGTGAGCGAGACCCAAATAAACCCTATCAGCAAAATTGCATTCACGCCTAGATGCAGCGATCGGGCCCAGGGCCGTTGGGGATTAATTTGCACCGCACTCCAAGCAGACAGAAAGACGAGATCAACAACTGCTAACCCAGCATACAAATGGCTGGAATGCCCCAAGCTGCCAAAATGTCCCAATGTACCAACAATGCCAATCAGCAGCAGCAACAGGACTAAGCCAGACAAAATCGCACCCATCAGAAAATGAAACGGACGCAACCAATCTGGACGCGGTTGACGGGTCTGGCGTTGCCACCCCATCCACCCACCCGACACTGCCAGGATCAGATAGGCGACGATCGCCAAACCCATTGACCACGCCGCAATTCGCCAAAGCCATAGAAAGGAAGGAAGATGCATGAGAAGGAGGAGGGAGAAGGGGAAAAGGGGAGGGGGAGAGGGAGAAGAAGGAGGGAATGGGTAAGTGTAGTTACCTCCTTACTTTTTAACTCTTCAACTCGTGACTCTTGACTTCTATTTTCCCTACTCTCTCTTAAAACAGAGACATTTGCTCTGATGAAGTGTCTCTGGGTGTAGGCGCATCGACGATCGCGGGACCGGATGCAAGTTTATGGGCGTGGCGGGTGGTTTCGGGGAGGCGATATTTGGTGGTGCAGCGGAGGGTGTAGGCGATTGCGCTATCCAGGCTGATCCGGTGTCCGGGAGAGATGAATAACGGTTTGGTGCCGGGACGAGTGCGGAGAGCGACCCCGATCGTTTCGCCTTTGTGGAGCAAGGGTTGGCGACTGCCGCGATCGTCGGCCAGTTCCGCGTGTTTCCCGACCAGGAGAGATTTACCCACACCCAAGGCTGGCAGTTGGGTCAGTAACCCCAGATGGCAGGCAATTCCAAAGCGGCGCGGGTGAGCCGTGCCCATCCCATCCACCAGTAACAGATCGGGAATGATAGTGAGTTTTTCCAACGCATTCAAAACGGTGGGTACTTCCCGAAAGGAAAGCAAACCGGGAATGTAAGGAAATGTCGTGGGACGGCGTGCGATCGCTCGATCGACCAATTCCAGCCCGTCTAGCGTTAACACCGCAACCGCCGCTCGCGTCACGGTGCCCTCCGCTTCAAACCCCACATCCACCCCAGCGACATAGCAGATCGAACCGAAGTCATCCGTGAGCATGATTTGCTCTCGTAATTCTTGCTGGAGGGCAATCGCCGCTTCGGGCGACAAATCCCAGTCGTGCAAGGGGCTAATTTTCAACCGCTCTGAATTCATTGCCTCAATTTGCTGACTCACCTGTCACATTAAGGGTTATTGCCGCCTCGGTCAATTCGCTGTCAGGCTGAGATGCAGCGTCCTCATTCACTACAGTGGGCGTAACTTAATCCTCTGGCTCGTTTGCCATGCTGCTAGAGTCTCCGCCCAAACCGATCGGCGAAAAGCGAATTACGTTTCGGAAGCTGGATTGGGTTGAATTTAAACAAATTCAGCAATTACTGACTGAACGCACCCACGCCCGCTTCATCATTGCCACGATTGAGCGTGCAGCAGACGGCATCGTTAACCGCGCAACTAACTGCACCGAATCATGCAATAACAACCCAATTGAAACGGGCTGAACAAAGTTGTTTAGTATTGCAACAAAAGTTATTAAAGCTGCTCAATTGGAGCGATAAGTCAATCCACTCTAAGAATTCAGTGTCGAAGACCACAAGAACAAACATTATCCTTGCTGTATATCCCGTTGACTGTTAATGTAGCTGGCTAACTCTGGCAGGATACGCGACATCACGATAGAGTCAAATCAGGCTTACATCTTTAGTCTTAGGACTATGGATTAAATAAAGTGGCATAGCCGTCTCGGCTGTGAGTACAGGCAGGATGCCCATTCCACAAACTTTGCTACTTTATCTAAGTCTCATTGCTTAGTCAGAGAGTTCTGCTGCACTCCGTGAATGCGATGATTGGGGAACTGGTTGGAGCGCGCTATAGAGTCATCAATGTTTTAGCCTCTGGAGGCTTTGGGCATACGTATATTGCAGAGGATATTCAACGTCCTGGCAATCCGCGCTGTGTGCTGAAACATCTGACCTTCAACAGTCAAGACCCAGCGATTTTGCAGCAGGTGCGCCGGTTGTTTCAGGCAGAAGCCGAAACCTTGGAGCAGTTGGGCAGGCATGACCAAATTCCACGGTTGTTGGCTTATTTTGAAGAAGCACAACAGTTTTATTTGGTTCAAGAATTTATTGAAGGGCATCCCCTCAATGAAGAACTTATCAAAGGGGTGCGACTCTCAGAAGTGGAAGTGATCCCCATTCTGGAAGACGTGTTAGGCGTGTTGGAATATGTTCATGCTCAAGGGGTAATTCATCGAGATATTAAACCAGCAAATTTAATTCGGCGGCGGCAAGATAGCAAGCTGGTGTTGATTGATTTTGGAGCAGTGAAACTGATTGGCAATACGATCGCGGAAGCGACTGGAGAAACCGCACTCAGCATGCCGGTTTATACCTCTGGCTATGCGGCCAGCGAACAGTGCATGGGTCGTCCTCGCTTTGCCAGTGACCTGTATTCTCTTGGAATGGTTGGCATTCAAGCCTTAACTGGATTGCACCCCTCCCAACTACCCCATGATTATGGCTCATCCGAGCTTGTGTGGCGGAATCAGGCCACTGTCAGTGATGAGTTGGCTGATGTGCTGACAACCATGACGCGGTATCACTTCAACGATCGCTACCAGTCCGCTAGTGATGCGTTGCAGGCACTGAGAGGGGTGATTGCAACTGCACCCACACTACTCACCAACAAAACCGCACTCCACAATTCAAATGCCGAAGTCACTCGCCTATCTCCATCAGTTGTTGGCGTTGCCTCCAATCGAAATCTGACCCGGTTCCACTTTCCTGGCAGTCGAACGGCCACCCGCATTGGCTTGGCTCTAGCTGGAACCTTAGCTGTGGCAATCCTGGTTCGCAGCTTGTCCGACTTTGGCTTCTGGGTGCCGGTGTCCCTACCTGGCATCACAGATCAACTCATTTCCTTGAGGGATGATCCTCGGATCAGTGCGGGAGAAAAACCGTTAATTAAATGGAATATTGATCCTAAAAAACAGGAAGGAATTGACTATTTTGCGACGGGTGATTACGCCAATGCAGTGATCGCGTTAGAGGCCGCTCGCCAAAAACAGCCCGATGATCCAGAAACGCTGATTTATTTGAACAATGCTCGCATCGGTGATAACTCATCTCATACGATCGCAGTCGTTTCTCCGATCGATAGTGTTTCTCTGCCTTCCGCTCTGGAACTGCTGCGAGGAGCGGCCCAAGCCCAGGATGAAATCAATCGAGCTGGAGGTCTTAACGGAGTTCCGCTTAAGCTTTTGATTGTGGATGACAATAATCGCGAGGAGCTTGCCGCGCAATTGGCCCAAAAGCTGGCTGAAAAATCTGATGTGTTAGGTGTGATTGGACATGGCAGCAGCGACACCAGTTATACCGCAGGTCGAGTCTACCAGAATCAAGGTTTAGTTATGATTACTCCGGTTAGCTCAGCCATGGAGTTAGCTAGTATCGGCAATTTCATTTTTCGAACCATGCCCAGCGACCAGCAAACAGCCAATGCCTTGAAGGATTATTTGCTGAACCGCTTACAAAAGCGTAGAGTTGCTGTCTTCTACAATTCCAACAGTACATACAGCCAATCATTGAAACAAGAATTTGATCGAGCTTTACTGTACAGCGGCGCAGAAGGCGCAAAAGTTGTAGAAGAAGTAGATCTATCCCGGCCTGACTTTGATCCTGAGGAAAGTATCAAACTGGCGATCGCGCAGGGTGCCCAAGCCCTCATGCTAGCCCCCAATGGAGACGTAATGGATAAAGCTTTCCGGGTTGTTGAGGTAAACAATCGCAAGTTACCCATCCTGGCTGGCGACAGCATGTTCAACACAAGATTGCCAAGATTTGGCAAGTCAGCAGCCACAGCAGTCGTCCTGGCTGTTCCCGTGGATATTACCGCAGCTCCTTTTCAGCAAATTGCCAACGACCTCTGGGGCAAGCCTGAACTGGTCAGTTGGCGAACTGCTCTTACCTACGATTCCACCAAAGCGTTTGCACAGGCAATTGCCAACAACTCAACTCGGCATGGAATTCGTAGACAACTGGCTCAACCCGATTTTGAGGTACAAGGAGCTACAGGTACTGTGAACTTTTTGCCAGAAGGCGATCGGAATAATCAGCCTGCTTTTGTGACGGTTGCCGCTGTTGGCAGTGGTGCTAATCAGCGATACACATTTGTCCCTTTGTCGCCACAAAAGTAGAACATTTCATCAAACGTTTCTACTTCTTGCGTTTCTACTACTCAGTTGTGTTCAACTAATTTGTTATGTTCAACCAACTAGTTAGAGGATGGTGGCGTGGCGGGAGTAGAAGGTAAGGGTGCAACTTGCAGATCGGGAGCTGGTTGGGATTTTCGCAATTGTTCAGCCTGCCGCTTCCGAAAGAGAGAAGTTGCTTCGTCAAAATTTTCGCGCTGATCAGCCACAAACTCATCGCTGCTGCGGGGTGTACCAATGATGGCATTTTGAATAAAGTTCATGATGCCCGCTCCTTGCCCATTGCCACGACCATTGAAGAAGTCGCTGCCATCTTTAGTTTGCAGATCTTCCAGGGGAGTGGGACGAGGAATCTGCGCCAGAGCCGGAACTCCAGCTCCTGCAACCAATACCCCTCCTAAACAAGTGCCAACGACAACACGAAGAACAGACTTTGTAGTGAATTGGATCATTTGTGTAGGCATGAACTCCTCCAGCCAATCAAATCGTTGGAAGTGAATAAACGACAACTCAAACCCTGAACAATTCAAATCAAAAACTCAGCAATCATACTTACCCAATTTAGCGCGTTCCTGAAATTGTAAGCGAAGTTCAGGAAATTTTGCCCCGGCAGATGTCCAAACATTCACTGACAGATGCTCGTTGTCCCATCGCCGAAACGAGTGCTTCGTAGGTCTCTTGCTGGGCTTGCAAAATTGTTTTGGCTTGCAATGCGGCCCAGCGTTCCTTTTGGGCGATCGCAGACCCCGAAAACCCCAGCCGACTAAGAATAAAGCGAAGTTTTTGAAAGTCATCTCGCCCCCCTTGCACGTCTTGATACTTCAGATGTTCCGCCGCGGCTCCGGCCATCCAGATGGTGCAGTAGCGATCGAGCAAATGGCCTGAAAGTTTGTTGTACTGGAGTTCGGTCTCGAGTTCATGGGTATCGAACTGGACTCCTCCCTGGCCGGCTAACCCTTTGCGAAACGCTTCCCAGGCGTTGAGGGTGTAGTCTGTGACAGGAATATTTAGATGCTGAGCCACTAGGAAATGCCCTGCTTCATGGTGCAGTACGCGATCGCGGTGCGCACCCGATAAACCGGCCAACCAATCTAACATGATGCCAGAGCCGTTTCCTTGCCAACTGAATGTATCAACTGCGGCCAAACCCAAAACCCCGGCAGTCACGATCGCCGGCACCACTGGCGATACATGCATGAGTGGCCCCAACAAGGCAGACATGGTCATCATGAACACAGACAGGGCGACTAGATTCAGGGAAAGTTGACTCATTGTGAAGTTGTTTGATTTGCTTTCTCCCATTCTGATGGAAGTTCGCGCTTCTTGCTACTTCTTGGAGCGGGCTTTGTAGAAGGTTTCTAGACTGTGACGATCGCCCACATAGCGCCAATGCCAGGGTTCGTAATTCACGCCCTGCTTGTTGCCTTTCGGGAAAGAGATCTCAAAACTGTAAAACGCTGCATTTGCTTTGAGCCAGCGGAAAGCCACCGTATTTTCAAACGCCTCGCTCAGGTGAGTAGCTGGCACATTCCCATCGCCAATATCGATCGCGTAGCCAGTGTGATGTTCACTGTATCCGGGGGGAGCGCTCACCTTGGCTCGCTCGGCGGCGACCTGCCCTCGCTCCGCCTTTTTGCCAAAAAATAAATAATCTTGATCCGTCAGCGATCGAAATCCAGAAATTGGAGCTAACAGTACACCATCTCGCCGTGCCGCCGCTTCCATTTCCTGATAAGCTTGAGCCGCAGGTTTGCGAAGTTTAATGCTGCCATCGGGAACGATCGGGGCGAGGGATGAGGCGGACGCTTCTGGATAGCGGAAGTGTCCCAAAATGGTATCTGCGGCTGCAGCCGCAGGAGTAGGGGGCGGCGCAGGTGAGGGCGAGGCCGAATTGGTTTGTGGTTTGGCAGTCACAGCGGCCATACTGGCAGCAGATAATTGCGATCGCTGGATCTGAAACGCTGCAAGCGCGCCTGCTCCGGCAGCCAGAACCCCCACAGCCGCCAATCCTCCAAATAAATAAGACTTGTTAACTGTTGATTTGACAGCCGTCACGGGAGTTTCACGCTGAGCAACAGGAATATCATCGGTCACACGTGCTGCAATGTGAGCAGAACTTTCTGTTGTAGTAACCTTGTCCAAGCGTTGAACTCCTCTTGCGTGAAGACGTGCTATCCACAGTCATCTGTATCCGGGTTAATCCCTTTGTCGAGCAACATCTTAGCACTATGAATTATCGTCGCACAGCTATTTATGCCAATGCCAATTTCAAAGTTGCTCGAAATTTATCTGCCCTTAATGAGTTGGACTGGGCTGGGTTGGGTGCTTGGGCGTTGGCTGCCTGCTTCTGTGCCCCATTACCTAGGGTTGTTTCTGTTCTGGGTTGGTGTTCCGATCGGCATTGTCGCCTTCCTCCGCCATACTCAGCTTACCGAGACACTTTGGCTTGCCCCAGTCTCCGCTTGGGGGGCAATTTTGCTGAGTTATGGCTTAGCACGACTTTACTTAAAAGTCGCAAATCAGTCATTTCCTCCCGCCACCCAAACAAGTTTTCAGTTAACCTCAATGGTGGGTAATACTGGCTATATCGGATTCCCGGTTTCGCTGGTGCTGGTGGGATCGCCCTACTTTGCCTGGGCCGTTTTTTACGACATGGTAGGGTCTACTCCAGGGGCGTATGGGCTAGGCGTGGCGTTGGCCGCTCGAACGCAAGCTGCGACAGGGCATAATACTCCAGCACCGACTCAAAATAACTGGCGTGTGTTGGGAATAGCAATGTTGCTCAATCCAGCCCTATGGAGTTTTACGATCGGGCTATTGGGTCGAGATGTTCCTTTACCGAGTTGGTTGGAAGTGGGATTGCGCGTCACGGCGTGGGGAGTAGTGTCCACAGCACTGGTTCTCATTGGCATCCGACTGAGTCAGGTTACGTCACTAAAGAATGTGCGATTGGCTCTGGTGAGTTTGACGATCAAAATGTTGATTGTGCCGTTCTTGTTAGGGAGCATCTTGCGATCGCTCAACGTTAGCAGTGAAATTCAGCGGGCTATTTTGTTGCAATCTGCCATGCCTCCGGCCTTTGCAACGCTAGTTATCGCTGAAGCCTATGAGTTAGATCAATCCCTCACAGTGACAACCATTGCGATCGGAGTTTTGATGTTACTTCTGACCTTGCCACTGTGGTTGTGGTTATTTCCTTGATTAACCAATTGATTAACCGACCCAACTCACATCATCCTCTGCCGATGCTACCGAAGGAAGCGGTTTAGCGATGGGAAGATCACGTCGATTGGCCAAGTTGTTTTGATCACTTGAATGATGGTTAGGTGCGAATCCCTCAACCTGCTTGCTGTGGCTAATTTCTTTTTCAGAAGTGTTCTGTAATCGTTGTTGTGCGGCTTCCTGTTCTGGCAAGATCACTTTTTGCATCAAGTATTCGATCGTTTGCTGCTTCACCCATCCTCGAGTTGCTAAGATCTCTCCAAATCGCATTCCAGTTAACTTTTGATCATTCAACACCACGTCTACCTGGGCTGGTGTTAGCAGTCCCGCTTCGACCAAATAACCTCCTAAACGCTTGGTTCGTGGAGAGGGAGGAGTGTCTGGTTGAGAGGGCCGAGGGAGGAAGCCTTCTTGCATAAAAACCTCTAAACTTTAAAGGCTGAATCAACCAGTGAGCGCGATAACAAACGAAATAGACATTGCCCTAAATTAATTTTGGGCTACTGCTTGTCTGCTCTTTCTGACTGGTGATCAGTACAAATACAGTCCATGAAAACGCAGACACTTGGACAAGCGCACTCTCGAATACAGGCTGTAATCTCAGTATATCAACACAAACTTGCCTGTTCAAAAAGCCTCGCTTCATCACATCGGGTCGTCGGAAAAAGCTACAAGAATGGGTTGATCAATCTCGGATCAACCCATTTACCCTGAGCGGACGATCAAGGCTATAATCACAAATTTCCAGCACGAGGCGACTGTTGACGGTACTCTACAATCTTTTGCCCCAACACTTCGACGGCCTTCGCAAATTGAGGATCTTCTTTAGTGCCGACTTTATCGCGATTTTCATTGAGCGACTTGCGCTGCTCCTCGGTGAGTTGCACATTAAAGTCTGGTTGAATGCCGTTTTTGTTAATGTCACGGCCATTGGGGGTTAAGTATTTGGCGATCGTCACTGCCAGCCCACAATTGTCTCCTACTGTCCGAACAGACTGCACTAACCCCTTCCCGAATGTTTTAGTGCCAACCAGCACCGCCCGCCGATTATCCTGTAATGCACCCGAAAGAATTTCACTGGCACTAGCAGAACCTCCATCCACCAGGACAACCAGTGGTTTATTGGTCAACGACCGACCGTTGGCCCGTTCTCGGTCTTGCTCACCTTGACGGTTGACAGTAGAAACAATTGCGCCGCGACTCAACCACATGCGAGCAATATCGATACTGGTGTACAGCAGGCCACCAGGATTACCTCGCAAATCCATGATGTAGCCAGCAACTTGCTGTTTCTCCATCTTGTCGATCGCTTTGCGCATATCCTCTGGCGCATTGGCACTGAATTGTACCAGACGGATGTAACCAACCTTTCCTTGAGGTGTTTGCTCTTCACTCACACGAACAGGATGAATCTCAATTTTGGCTCGCTTGATAGTGTAATCAATCTGGCGATCACCGCGTTGAATGGTCAACTTCACTTGCGTGTTGACTGGTCCTCGAATTAGGGTCACAGCTTTATTGACATCCATCCCTTCAGTGCTTTTGTCATCAATTTTGAGGATGATGTCTTTAGCCTGAATCCCAGCCGCAAAAGCAGGGGAATCTTCGATCGGTGCGATGACTGTCAGTTTCTTGGTTTTCTCATCAGCGGCTAACTGAATTCCAACCCCAGTTAATTCACCGGAGGTATCAATCTGCATGTTGCGGAATTCTTGCGGGTCCATGAAGCGCGTGTAGGGATCATTCAGCTTCTTCAGCATCTCCCGCACTGCTTTGTAAGCATCTTCCCGGGTGTTGTAATTCCGGTTCAAGTATTCTGCTCTAATCTTCCGCCAGTCTACCTGGTTGAAGGTGGAATCTACGTAGGTGCGATCGATAACTTGCCAAACTTCGTCGACCAATTCTTTCGGGCTTTGACGAAAGAAAGCTTGCAGGGACAAAACCGACATGGGCTGAAGCGCGCCCTGATCAGCAACTTCTTTAGACTCGTCACGCAGAAAGGCTTGTCCTTTATAAAAGTGCAATCCTGTTCCAGCAACGGCGACAGTAGAAATTGCAACGGCTGTTGCTCCAAGGACAAGCCTGCGTTTGTTAATTGCCATGTCTCTACTCAGAAAGTGACTACGGAGATTATGCCCAATCTAGCACAGGCAATTGTGTCCAGTCAGGCAATCAGTGTTAAGGATCAATCCAAAGTCCATCAGCCTTAATTAAGTTGATTAACTCTTGAACACCCTCGGTTTCGGGAACCCGTTTGATCTCCTCCCGTCCCCTGTACAGGGAGATATAACCAGCCTGCTTACCCACGTAACCATAGTCAGCATCAGCCATTTCACCAGGGCCATTAACAATGCACCCCATCACAGCAATGTTCAAACCTGTGAGATGTTGTGTGGCTTCCCTGACCTTGTGTAACACTTCTTCAAGGTTGAACAACGTCCGACCACAAGATGGACAAGCAACATACTCCACCATTGTGCGGCGCAGCCCCAAGGCTTGCAAGATGCTGTAGCAGACTGGGATTTCTTTTTCGGGAGCTTCAGTCAGCGAGACTCGAATGGTGTCGCCGATTCCCTCCGCTAGCAAAGTCCCAATGCCAGCAGTAGATTTGATCCGGCCATATTCACCATCACCTGCTTCAGTAACACCTAGATGCAAGGGGTAATCCATCCCTAGCGCATCCATCCGCTGCACCATCAAACGATTGGCCGCAATCATGACGGGAACTTTGGAGGCTTTCAGCGAAATTTCCAGGTTGTAGAAGCCGAGGGATTCACAAATGCGAATAAATTCTAAGGCCGATTCCACCATGCCTTCTGGGGTGTCGCCATAGGTGAACAACATCCGCTCTGCTAAGGAGCCGTGATTGACCCCAATCCGCATGGATTTATTCTGCTCTTTTAGAGTCAAGACCAGCGGCTCTAGGGTCTCTCGAATTTTGGTACCAATTTCGTTGAATTCTGCCTGGGTGTACTCGGTGCGATCGCTCCTGGGTTTTTCAAATACATACAAGCCAGGATTGATGCGCACATTATCAACATGCTTTGCTGCTTCGAGAGCGATCTTCAAACCGTTATGATGGACATCCGCCACCAATGGCACGGGTTGGTAGGATTGCTCCAGTTTGACCCGGATCTCTTCCATCGCTTTAGCATGGGCCATGCTTGGGACAGTAACACGAACAATTTCACACCCAATCTCGTGCAAGCGACGAATGGCCGCAACGGAACCCTCAATATCCAAAGTGTCCTCGTTAATCATCGATTGAACGGCAACAGGATAGCCGCCACCGATGGTAATGCTACCAACTGGAACGGGGCGCGTCTTGCGACGAGGTGTAGAACCTGTGGTCGCAAAGTAAATGGAAGAATCTAAAGGAGATGTCGCTGGAGGACTGGGTAGGGTCTGCATACGCTGTGGGTGATAATGACCGCAAACGATGTTTTTCTTAACTCTGTTTTTTCAGATTGCCACAGAAAGGACATTTTTGCGGTATCTCCCAAGCAAATTATGCAGAGAATTGCCAATTAAGCGCTGGTGGCCTCACGCGGCTTGGCTTTATTGACTTTAAGTTGCCGCCCCATCCATTCGGCTCCATCTAATTCAGCGATCGCACTGTCTTCTTGAGCGTCTTCCTCTAATTCAACAAAGGCGAATCCGCGCATTCGGCCAGTCTCTCGATCCATTGGCAGCGAAACCCGTTTGACTGTGCCATATTCAGCGAACACTTCGCTTAAATCGTCTGCAGTCGCTCGGTAGGAGAGATTTCCAACGTAAATAGTCATGAGTATGTGAAGAGTAACGAACATGGGTTAAGAGATTCGGCTGCTTCAACTCTTAATTTTGACTTATCACACTCAATCCGTGAAGTTCTGCACTATCGAATACGAAAGGCAGACAAAAAGAGGTTAAAGCGCTAATCGATCGAGATGGATTGTGGCCCCTGACTTTTACCGTTATGCACTTCAACAGTAGTAGATGGCGCGGTGGTTCCGGTTTGGTTATCGAGCCAGCTTTTTACCGGATCATCCATTAAGTTGAGGCGAAAGATGCCCGAAAAAAAACCGCCTGCAAAAGCGATCGGCTGCTGTGTTAATTCTCTAACCAACGGGGTCAACTCATCCATAAACATGCTACTGCTCCTGATGGCTTTTATTGGTGATTGTAACGTGCGTAGCGTGAGACGTAAGTAAACAAGTTAGCGATTGAGTTTAGATTTGTCTAAGCAGAACCGAAAGCGGTATAGCCCTATTGCCTTCGGTTAGGACAGGTCGAATACGTGAAATGTCCTCGTGGCTGTTATGAGCCTTCTGCCCTCTGCCTTTTGCTGTACTATGAAGTCTTAAGAAAGCCTTTGCTTCATGTTGAGCGACAATGCCGGCAACGGGAAGTCGCAGTTGGAGTTGGTTTGAGAGCAAACAAAGATGATGATAATCAGCGCAGTAGAACGGCTAAACAGATCTGAGTTGTGGGTGAGGATGGACTGATGGTGGTGATCGCCCCGTGGTTATTGTTGCTCTATGCCGGGTTAATGATGGCCGGTGGCATCCTCGGTTATGTCAAGGCTCAAAGCAAACCCTCGTTGATTTCAGGACTAATCAGTGGGATTGCTCTATTGATTGCCTGGTTTATGACGTTGCAAACCTATGATGCGGGGATGACCCTAGCGACGGTATTGGCGATCGCCCTTGTGATTGTCTTCTTAATTCGCTTCCGCAAAACGAAGGCATTTATGCCTGCCGGACTCATGGCTCTTTTGAGTCTCGTTTTCGCAGGCACATTTGTGATCGCCTTGGCCTCATAAGTCACATTCGTCTGATCCAATCATTTAGTCAATTAAGACTATTACCCTTCTCGGATACCCATTGCCATCTGCAAAATAAAAGGCAGTCCACCGACCTCATGATACTTATCTGCCCAAGCGCGGATGATTTCATCCAATTCTTCCATTGCAGCGTCAACACGGTCAGGCGGAATATCCAACTCTTCAAGTACCCGCATCGCTTTCGGTTGGCGATTTGCCCAATCATTCATTAACCGAAAGTAGCGAGCCGTATCTTCCACCATAATGTAAGTGCGTTCTTCTTCAGCGGCGGGTGAGTAAGACGCGCGTGTTAAGGCGTAGAAGGGCATGCCCCAGGGCGAATCAACTCGTGTAACCGTGCCGGAGTACAATAATCGGCGTTTAATATGCTCTGCCAGAGCTTCGCTCAAAGGCATGCGTCGATCGCTGGGCAAATCTTCTTGCGATCTCGCATGAAGAAACTCCACTAAGTCCAAAAACTGGAAAGCGTTGATGACTTGAGCATCAGGCAAATTGCCTTGCGGTAACTTCTGCTCAATCTGGCGCTTTTCCTCAGAGGTATAGCTAGAACTGGCAATGCGCGATCGTCCTGGTTGCCAAGGGAATTGCTCCATCCATACGTACGGTAACTGGATCAAGTAGCGAGGTTCTTGCGACCCTAGCATTTTGAGCAGTTTGCCTTTGGTGAGGGCTTCTTTTACTTCTTCAACGATCGCCTTGACTCGTTTCGGCTCAATATGGTGCAAATGCCCAGTCATCCGAAGATTGTTATCCTGCTCCAGATAAGTCATGTAAATTGCACATTTTGCTGCCGTAGCCGCCGCATCTAAAAACGCACCATGACGATGCCCACTGGTTCGCATCGCGCTAAATGCTAAGTACAACATGATCTGATCCATTGCACTTGGGCTAAGGCGCTTAATCAGATCGAGGTCGTTGGTCATTGTGAAGTAGCTACCCTAGAAAACGGAATAATTCAGCAGTTTAGTTATAACAACTGCATTGAACAATAAAAATTTTTCTCCAACAATATAGAAGTTGGCTGGGGCGGATATTGACGGATTCTTGAGGAAAGAACGCCTCACCGCGTATTATGAGCGTAAAATCGCTGATTATTGTATTATTCCCTAACTTCGCCATTCAGATCGTTGTTTCATCTGAAGCTATTCGCAAAAAGCTTACCGATTTCAGCTTTTGTTAGCCTAAAGAGTAATCAGTTATGCTGCTGAAATCTCGGCGTCCACTTCCACGGTGCTTGGGTTGTTTTCGTTGCTGAACCGAGTGAATTTCCCAAGATGAAAAGGTTTGCCATGATGAGGTAGAAGCCAGCAACGGCAAACAGAGGGTACAACTCAAAAGTAAAGTTGCCACCAGAGTGGAGGTGAAAAGGTACATGAGAGGTTTTCCATATCAGTGCTTCTGATACCTGATACGGAGTTTTGAATCGTTCATCAGGATGATTTGGGTTGAGGAACCCTGCGATCGTTAGTTAACCTGAGGGTTGGGCAAAAATGCAGAGACACAAACAGGGCTTATGCAGATGCACATCGGCTTGTCATTCTGAGCGACGCGAAGAATCCTTAGAGCTCCCTTACTCCTTCTGCACGAACTTTAACGGCGTAAGTTCTAAAAAGAAAGAATAAGTTCTAAAAAGGACAAAACAAAAAGGAGGCTACATTGCCTCCTTGAAGTACTCATTAACGGCTGAGTTGGTTATTCCATTTAGATCGCGTTTTCTAGCGATCGACCGATCCCATAATCACATCGATACTGCCAAGAATTGCAACAATATCCGCTACCTTCATGCCTCGGAGCAGGTGGGGTAAAATTTGCAAGTTGTTGAAGTCTGCTGGCCGCACCTTAAACCGCCATGGGAAAACGTTATCGTTGCCCATAATGAAGACGCCCAATTCTCCTTTGCCGCTCTCCAGCCGAACGTAATGTTCACCGGCTGGAATTTTCCAGGTGGGAGCCAGCTTCTTCCCAATGAATTGGTAATCAAATTCATTCCACTCCGATTTTGGTCCCGCCGCCATCCGCTTGGCTTCCAGATTCTCGTAAGGGCCGCCAGGTAGCGCCTGACAAGCTTGTCGAATAATCTTGACCGACTCGCGCATTTCTCGCATCCGCACAACATACCGCGCAAACGCATCACCCTCGGTCTCCCATTGCACGTCCCAGTCAAAATCGTCGTAGCATTCATAGTGATCAACTTTGCGCAAATCCCACTTCACGCCAGAAGCCCGCAACATTGGTCCTGACAAGCCCCAGTTAATCGCTTCTTCCCGACTAATCGTGCCAATTCCCTCAATTCGACGACGGAAGATAGGGTTATCTGTAACGAGCCGTTCGTACTCATCCACTTTGGGAATGAAGTAGTCACAGAAATCGAGGCATTTATCAACCCACCCATAGGGCAAGTCAGCCGCAACGCCACCTATGCGCCAGTAGTTGTTGTTGACCATGCGATAGCCCGTCGCTGCCTCCCACAGGTCATAAATCAGTTCACGCTCACGAAATTGGTAAAAGAACGGTGTTTGAGCGCCCACATCAGCTAAAAACGGCCCAAACCACAACAAATGGTTGGCAATCCGGTTGAGTTCGAGCATGATGACTCGAATGTAGCTGGCTCGTTTGGGGACAGGAATTCCAGCCAACTTTTCGGGGGCATTAACTGTAATGGCTTCGTTAAACATCCCAGCCGCGTAATCCCATCGACTGACATACGGGACATACATGATGTTGGTGCGGTTCTCGGCAATCTTTTCCATCCCTCGATGCAGATAGCCAATGACTGGTTCACAGTCGATGACGTTCTCTCCATCCAGGGTGACGATCAACCTCAAAACCCCATGCATCGAGGGGTGATGAGGTCCCATGTTGAGAATCATGGGTTCGGTTTTGGTTTCAATCATTGCCATAGACAGTGGGTTCCCCTCGCGATCAATAGGCTATCTTTCAGTAAATTCCGCAGTCAGAATCAATTCAATTTACTCAGGAGTCGCTAAGCATGGATAAAACCTGAGCGAAGTACTGATTCTGTTACACTCCTTTAATTATAAGGATCGTTGCCAGAAAGAAAAGGCGTTTGGAAGCGCTGCCGTGATTGATCCTAAGAAGGCTAAGCATAAGCATGGTTCAATGAGCAACGAAGGAGTTGGAGAAAGGGTGAACAGTGCATTTGCTCACATCCCGGTATTGCCCACCGAGGTAATTGCAGGGTTGGCTGTTCGTCCAGCGGGGCATTACCTGGATGCTACGGTTGGCGGTGGTGGTCACAGCCGCTTGATCTTGGCTGTCGCTCCCTCGGTGACAGTGACGGCGCTAGACCAGGACGATTTGGCGATCGCCGCCGCTCAAAGTACGCTGGCTGAGTATGGCGATCGCGTCCAGTTTCGGCGCATCAATTTTGCTGATTTTGATCCAGGTGAGACAACATTTGATGGGATTTTGGCGGATTTGGGTGTGAGTTCGGCCCAGTTTGACCAGAGCGATCGTGGATTCAGTTTTCGGCAAGCAGCTCCGCTCGATATGCGAATGGATCGGCAGCAGGCTCGATCGGCAGCGGATATTGTGAATGAGTGGGATGAAGTCGCGCTCGCAAACTTGATCTACACCTATGGAGAAGAGCGCCTTTCGCGTCAAATTGCCCGTCGCATTGTTGAAAAGCGCCCACTCACTACTACGACTGAACTCGCCGAGGCGATTTTTTATGCGGTCCCCAAAGCCTACCGCTACGGCAGAATTCATCCCGCAACACGTACGTTTCAAGCCTTACGCATCATGGTCAACCGAGAATTGGAGGTGTTAGAAACTTTTTTACAAAAAGCACCAACTTGGTTAAAACCGGACGGCAGGCTGGCAATTATCAGCTTTCATAGTTTGGAAGATCGCATTGTCAAACATCGGTTCCGAGAAATGGATAGCTTGAAGATCATCACCAAAAAACCGATCGAGGCAACTGAGTCAGAAGTTCAAGAAAATATCAGGGCACGATCAGCCAAGTTGCGGATTGCAGAGCGGGTGGCGGTCGATCGCTAGTTGCGATGGCTGTTGTTGTAATGAATTCTCGCTCCGGCCCATTGCAGTTTTTCTTGCAAGGTTTGGTAGTAGGAATAGTTCTCCCGCAAAATGATGAATTGCGCCTGACAGTCCGCCATCCGAATATCCACCCGTTGCCCTGGCCAGATGGAAGTTGCCAATACCCCATCCATCCACAATTTTGTGGTTAATTCCCGGTCAGCCAGTGGCCAAATGCTGACGACACATCCTGGAGGAATCACGATCGGGCGACTGGATAGACTCAACGGGCAAATCGGTGTCACGACGATCGCATCCATGCTAGGGTGAACGATCGGCCCACTCGCAGCCACGGTATAGCAGGTCGAACCTGTCGGGGTCGCCACCAGCAAGCCATCTCCCTGGTATTGATCAACCACTTCACCGTCAATTTCCATTTCTAGAATGGACGTGATCATGCGATCGGCAGAAGCTGGTTTGACGCACATCTCATTCAAGGCCAGAAACTGATCACTCATCGGTTCCAGGTTGGTGCGATGTCCCTCAAATACCGTTGCTTGCAGCATCATCCGACGTTCTACTGCGTAGCGATCGGCGTGCAATCGCTCCCATATCTGTTCCGACGGCACGAAAGCTTCCAGCGGTTCTGTCAAAAACCCCAAATGCCCACCCACATTGACAGCCAGGATGGGAATTTGGGAACTAGCAAGATGCCGCGCCGCCGTTAAAGCCGCGCCATCACCACCCAGCACAACTGCTAAATCAATCTGCTGGCTCACAGATGCCAAAAATACAGGATAGGGGTTGTCTTTGGGGCCAGTTGGTCCCATCAACACGTGACAACCCAGCGCCTCAAGTTGGCGAGCGCATTGTTCAGCGCATCGTTGGCTGGCGATGTCACCGGCTTTATGAGCAATAATGACTTGCTTTAATTGCACGCGACTTTTAAATATCCAAACAAAAAGGTGTTAGACGCTAGTTTACCGACTCAAAACGCCCAACACCTCTTTTCAAAGAAATCAAGACCGAAAAACTACCACTTCAGTAGGTTGAACTGTTCCATGTCAACTGTGTCGCGGTTGCGATAAATGGCCAGGACGATCGCTAACCCGACTGCTGCTTCCGCCGCCGCGATCGCAATCACGAATACCGTGAAAACCTGGCCTTTGACTTCAACTGGATCAAGATAGTTGGAAAACGCCATCAAGTTGAGATTCACCGCATTCAGCATCAATTCGACTGACATCAACACCCGCACGGCATTACGACTGTTGATCAAGCCATAGATCCCAATACAAAATAGAGCCGCTGCAAGAATCAAAAAGTATTGGAGTTGCATAAACAGAAATCCTACTTATTCTGATCGGAAGGGGAAGACGTAATGGTGCGATCGGGACTACCCGGTGCTGCACCCACTAATTCGCGGGGACGCTCTGGCAGGGTCAAAACAGGTTGTTGGCCTGTCAGGTCAGATTCTTCGGGTAAAAACTCCCGCCGTGCCAAAATCACTGCACCGACCAGTGCCATCAGCAGCAGCACTGAAGCAAGTTCAAAGGGCAGTAGATAGTCGGTAAAGAAGTGTTTGCCAATTTCCACGATCGCCCCATTGCCCACTCCCACAGCAGACGAAAAAGCCCAGGGAGTCGTGAGTACCATCGTGGACAACAGGATAAACAATCCCACACACACAACCGCCGTCGCCGCTTTACGAATCCAAGCTTTAGGCATAGGAGCAAAATCTTGACGCTTATTCACCAACATGATGGCGAAAATAATCAAGACATTCACGGCACCCACATAAATCAAGATCTGCGCTGTGGCCACAAAATCTGCATTCAACAACAGATAGATCCCCGCTGCACTGATGAAGGTTCCTCCCAGCAGAAAAGCCGAGTAAACCACATTGGTGAGCAGCACAACGCCAAGGGCAGCGCCAATCATCATGAATGACAACAACCCCAATGATACCAGTTGAACCCCTTCCGCTAAATTCACAAACTTTCCCCCTCAGTTGGTGCTATCAGATCGCAAAACCTAGGTTCTGCTCTGTTCCTGTTCCAAAATTTGGTCTGGACGCAATCCCGCCCGTTGCGAACCGGCAGGTAAATCGTGCGGTTCTGTAACACCTTTAGGCAAGTATGCAAGCTGCCGCAGCGGAGTCACCATTGGATCATTCGTGACTTTATAGGGCAACCGACCCAGAGCTACATTGTCATAGTTCAGCTCGTGGCGATCGTACGTCGAAAGCTCGTATTCCTCTGTCATGGACAAACAGTTAGTCGGGCAGTACTCCACGCAGTTTCCACAGAAGATGCAAACTCCAAAGTCGATGCTGTAATGTTTCAATTGCTTCTTCTTGGTCGTTTTATTCATCTCCCAATCCACAACAGGCAGGTTGATTGGGCACACCCGCACACATACTTCACAGGCAATGCACTTATCAAATTCAAAGTGAATCCGCCCGCGAAAACGCTCAGATGGAATCAACTTCTCATATGGATACTGAACCGTCACAGGCCGACGCTGCATATGGTCAAAAGTCACGGAAAGACCCTGGCCAATATATTTTGCCGCCTGGACGGTTTCTTTGGCGTAGTCACCAACTTGCTTGAGAAACTTCAGCATAGGTCTTGTGGTTAAGGGTGAACAGAGAATCTGGAGAAAGAACTGCGCCTGTTAAGCAAATTCAGCTCTTTCCGTCAACATTAGCCACCAAAGGCGACCGGGAAAGCAATCTTCAGCGCTGCGGTCAGCAGCAAGTTCACTAAAGATACTGGAAGTAAGAACTTCCATCCCAAGTCTAACAATTGGTCAATTCGAACGCGCGGTACAGTCCACCGCAACAAAACCGCGATGAAGACAAGGAAATAAGCCTTCAATAGGGTCATGGTGACACCTAACGCCGCATCAATCACCTCCAACCAGGCGCTGGTTTCATTGACTCCCGCTAAATTTGCGATCCAAGAAGTGGAGATCGGGCTTTCCCAGCCTCCCAAGTATAGAACCGACACCAACAACGCCGAGAGAACCAAGTTGACGTAGGAACCTAGATAGAATAGGGCAAATTTCATGCCAGAGTACTCGGTTTGATAGCCTGCAACCAGTTCCTCTTCAGCTTCGGGCAAGTCGAACGGAATCCGCTCACACTCAGCCAGAGCCGAAATCCAGAAGATTAGAAAACCTACAGGTTGCCGCCACACATTCCAACCCAAGATGCCATAGCCGGACTGCTGATCAACAATATCAACCGTGCTGAGGGAGTTGGACATCATGACAACAGCAAGCACTGCTAGAGCCAGAGGAATTTCGTAGCTGATAGATTGCGCGGCTGCCCTTAACCCTCCTAAAAGAGAGTACTTATTGTTCGAGGCATACCCAGACATGAGCAAGCCGATCGGGACAACGCTAGATAACGCAATCCAGAGAAACACCCCCATCGTTACATCGGTAATAACCAGGTTTTGCCCAAACGGCACAATCAGGTAGGACAAAAACACTGGAATGACGACAATGACTGGCCCCAGAGTAAATAACAATGGGTCGGCTTTGGCTGGAACAGTATCCTCTTTAAAGATCAACTTCAGGCCGTCGGCGACTGGAGCCAGAACACCCAACGGGCCGATGTACTCAGGTCCAATTCGCTGTTGAGCCGCCGCTGAAATCTTTCGCTCCAGCCAGACTGTAACCAAAACACCGACTGTTGCACCAATGATCATGAGTAGCATGGGTAGGGGCATCCAAATTGCTTTCGCCGCCCCTTCTGGTACTCCCAACTCAATTAAGGATTGGATAAAAGTTTGCTGTAGATCAATTCCTTCCATGGTTTTCGCTTGGCGCTTGCGTCCTTAGTATACACTGTCGCAAAAATCCTTAAAGATTCGAATCAACGCACGATCGCATAGAAGCTAATCAATATTAAGACCTCAGAGATAGATAAAAAGTAATGCTTGAAATATTCGACTTAATAGACTTAATAGAAAGAAACCCCCAAGAGCAATGCGCCTGAGGGTTGGAGTTCCTGAAAATCGTCACTGATTGTAAGTGTGGCAAGGGGGGCAAAATTCTGCAAGAGGGTTATGACCCATCATCCTATTTCTAGGATGGTAAAAAACCGACGGATTTGAGCAACTTGAGAAGTTCTTACTGATGCGATCGCTAAATCATGAACTACCGTTCGTGAATTGGAATGTAAGGCAGATTGTGAGTCCCTGTATAAATCTGGGTCGGACGGAAAATACGATTTTCGCCAAGTTGTTCTTTCCAATGAGCTAGCCAGCCTGCTGTTCGGGAGATGGCAAACACCGGCGTAAACAAATCTGTGGGGATTCCGAGCTTGCGGTAAACTAATCCAGAATAAAAGTCTACGTTTGGGTAAATCCCTTTGTGGCCAAGCATCTCCTGTACAACGCGCTCCATTTCAACTGCAATGTCGTAAAAAGTATCTTCCCCATACTTCTCAAAGAGTTGTTCTGCCAATTCTTGCAAAATCGTCGCTCGCGGATCTTTTACTTTGTAGACCCGATGGCCAAAGCCCATAATCTTTTGCTTCTTGGCGATACAGTGTTCAATGTAAGGGCGCACGTTTTCGACCGAACCAATTTCTTCTAGCATAAAGATCACTTCTTCATTCGCTCCTCCATGTAAGGGGCCGGCTAGAGTCCCTACAGCTGAGGCCACAACCGCATAAGGATCAGTTAGGGTGGAGGCCGTTACGAGCGCTGAGAAGGTAGAAGCGTTAATGGTATGTTCTGCATGCAGGGTGAGGCAAACATCAAATACGTGAGCGGCTAAAGGATCGGGTTCTTCTTCAGTCAGCATGTACAAAAAGTTAGCCGAATATCCCAAATCATCGCGGGGTTGCACTGGATCGTTGCCCTTGCGCATAAGTTGAAACGCGGCAACCATGGTGGGGATTTTAGCCAGCAAACGGACTACAGCCGCTCGGATATAGGCCGGATCATCCAGTGCTCGCCGGGAATAAAACAGCCCCAGAGCGGCTGCACAGGCTTGCAAGGCATCCATTGGATGGCCGCCTTCGGGAAAGCATTTCATCATGTCACGAATGCGATATTTGAGGCGGCGGTGATGACGAATCTCGTATTCAAACAACTCTAATTCATCTTTGTTGGGAAGTTCGCCCCAAATCAATAAATAGGCAGTTTCGATAAAATTACTGCGCTGGGCTAATTCTTCGATTGAAATGCCCCGATATTCGAGGATGCCCCGTTGTCCATCCACGAAACTGATACTCGATTGGGTGGCAGGTATTCCTTCCAACCCTGCGCGATATTCACAAACTGTCATGGGTTTTACCGATCGCTCTGGAAAGATGTCAAATCAAGCTAACGTATTCACGCCGAACAAACTGTATCCATATAATCCAGTTACGTCCTGCAATTGTTGTTACAGATAGTATTACAACTCGTCGCTGTGTAACACCCGACCGTAGCATTTAATACTGATGTAACCCCTATCATAGACATCTGAGGAAACTTAGGAATGAGAATTAAATCAAGTAGCAAATTCTGTGGAATGGGCATCCTGCCTGTCACTCACAGCCGAGACGGCTATGCCACTTGATTTAATCCATAGTCCTTATTGAATTCTCCACATCATTGTTTGGAAAAGACCACATCATTGTTTGGAAAACAATTGTCGCAGACTGTGAAATATGGTTACTATTTAGCTAGCAAGTTTCCAGCATAGAAGGATTCTGATTGTTAGTTTTTTTAGCCAATGACTCTCTCCTGCGACCTGCGGCAATGCAAGGGGGGAGTTAATTGGCTTATTTATTCTTTCTTTAGGAGTTTTATGACTCAAAAACGCGTTCGTCGGCGATCGCACTCAGATTCTCGATCAGACCGCCAGTCTTCCAGTGTCCGACCCATCTCCGATAAGCTGTTTCGAGATCGTCGTCATGTTGCCTGGACTGAGCTTCGAACTCAAGATACCACCAATAGCCACACGTGGTTAGCCACACTGATTGAGCAAGACGCTCCGCTGAAAACAAACAGCACATTGGTTTTGATGTACGGCCCATTTCAAGCCGAGATGGTTTCAGGAAATAGCCAAGGGGTTGCATCCTGGCTACGAGAGTGTGTTCGCAAACATGGTTTACCTAGCTTAGTTCGGTTCGACTACCGCCAACGGGCACAAGTTTTTCGGCGCGACCAATTTCAGCCCTGGCTAGAACCCTTCTTGAATAAAACTGCCTGATTGATGTTATCCCGGAAAAGCAAGGTGGGGCAAAGGTAAGAATCGTGGGTGCATCCCTCCCTGCTTTCCCCTAACTGCCTAAAGCTTCATGTCTTTGAGGTGCGATCGTGGATTAAAACTCCGGTTCGTTTTGATCTTTTCATACAGCTCTCGCTCAATTGGGGTGATGTCTTTTGGTGGCTGAATGATCACCTTCACCATTTGATCACTTCGATCGCCCTTAGGACTTTTCCAGCCTTTACCTCGCAGGCGTAGCGATTGCCCTGAGCGAATTCCCGCCGGAATATTTACAGTCACAGACCCATCTGGAGTGGGAACATCAACCTGCGCACCCAACACAGCCTCATCCGGTGCAATGGGAACTTCGCAAACCAGATTGTCTCCTTCGAATTGAAAGAAAGGATGCGGCTTCGTTTCAACAATTAGATACAAATCACCGCGCTGACTAGTGTAATACGGGCTAAAGCGGCCTTTACCTCGGACTCGAATGCGGCTACCAGGTTTCGCGCCGGGTGGAATGCGGACATCAATCACTTCGTTCCCCACTTGCAACCGCTTCTGCACACCATTGAAGGCTTCTGCAAGCGTCAATGTAATGACAGCTTCACTGTCCAAACCAGCAGCCGTTGAACCAAAGCCTGGGTCGCGAAAGTCGGTGGCTGTGCGATAGCGGGTTTGGGTATTCCCGGCACCAGGGTTACTGCCCATGCGACCAAGTAACTCGTTGATGAAATCTTCAAAACTGCCATAGCGACCAAACTCAAACCCATCAAAATCCATATTGGCATTGTTGAAGGGTGAAGCGCCGGCTTGGTCGGCCTGCCGCCAGTATTGCCCGAACTGATCGTACTTGCGGCGTTTGTCCGCATCTGATAAAACTTCGTAGGCTTCGTTGATTTCCTTAAATTTTGCTTCGGCAGCTCGATCGCCTGGATTCATATCAGGGTGATATTTGCGAGCCAGCTTACGAAATGCCTTCTTAATTTCTTCCGCATCTGCCGACTTACTCACCCCTAAGATTGTGTAATAGTCCTTAAAATCCGTTGCGGCCATCAACCCTCACCTCTAGTTCATTCGTATAAAAGCTTAGATATTCGTATTCATCGACCGATTGTAATTCAACATTAACAAAAACTTTAGAGTAGCAGGAAGTTGGGATTTCCCCATTTGAGAAGGGCCGCATCGCCCGAATTCAGTATCCGTCTCTCAGTGTGGTTCTGCTAATGCGTGTTTTCCTTGTGGCCGCTCAATCCGCTGCTGCTCCGCCAAAACCTGGATTAGCAGGAATTTTGGAAACCTTTCTGCTTGAGTTTGCCCACTTGCTAGAAGTTTTGCTGGAAAGCATTGCAATTCTAATTGTGGCGATCGCCGTAGCAATTGCGGTGAGACAACTATTTCACTACAAAACCAAAGGGAAAAATCATCATTTACAGGAGGAAATTCGTTTGAAGTTTGGGCAAACGCTGGCTCTGTCATTAGAATTTCAGCTAGCTGCTGATATTGTGGCGACTGCCGTTTCGCCAACTTGGGAAGAGCTAGGCAAATTGGGAGTCATCGCAGGCATCCGCACATTTCTCAACTATTTCCTGCAACGGGAAGTGCAAGAACTGCAAGAAATTGCCGAAGCACATCGACAAAAATCATCAGAAGTTGAAGACCTCTGAACGATCATCAGCCTGTGTTGCGCATTCCGGCGGCAATGCCGTTAATGGTCAGTAATGCTCCGCGTAAAAGTTCGCCTTTGCTATAGCGCGATCGCACAACGCCCGTCGCGGCTTCGTCTTTACATTGGCGCAGGCGTTTTAATAGGGAGACTTGCAAAAATCCAAGTGGGACGATCGTGCCGTTTCGCAGTTGTACCGAGCGTTGCAGGTCGGGATCGCCATCTAGCAAGCGCTTGTGCCCTGTAACCGCCAGCACCATATCGCGGGTGAGGTAGTACTCGTCAGCAATATGCTCGAACACTACTTCAAACCGCGCTTTATCTTCTGGTTTGGCCAGTTGATTGAGATAATGCCGAGAAATTTGCAAATCCACTTTGGATAGGGTCATCTCGACTTTCGAAATCACAACTTTGAAGAACGGCCACTTGAAGTAGAAGTACTGTAAAAGCCTCAGATGTTCTTCGGGTTGGTCATACAGAAACTCGCGTAGGGCTGTGCCAACGCCGTACCAAGCGGGTAACAGGAAACGACTTTGAGTCCAGCTAAAGACCCAGGGAATGGCTCGCAGGCTGCCCAAGTCACGTTTACCACCGCGTCGCGCCGGTCGAGAGCTAATTTGCAGTTGGCTAATTTCGTCGATCGGGGTGACACTATGAAAGAAATCAATGAAATCAGGTTGTTCATAGATTAGCGATCGGTAGTGGGTGCGCGATCGAGCCGCTAATTCCTCCATAATTTCGTGCCAGGGTTGAATTTCATCAAACCCAGTTCGCAGCAAACTGCTCTGAATCACTGCTGCTGTGATTTTTTCCAGGTTATACAATGCCAGCTCCGGCAATGAGTATTTCGATGCCAGGACTTCCCCCTGTTCGGTAATTTTGATGCGACCATTCACGCTACGTCCTGGTTGAGCCAGAATCGCCTCATAAGCAGGCCCACCACCCCGCCCAACCGAGCCACCCCGTCCGTGAAAAATTCGTAGCAAAATACCATACTTCTCAGCTAACCGATGCAACGCCTGTTGTGCTTTATGGATTTCCCAATTGCTACTCAAGAATCCGGAGTCCTTGTTGCTATCGGAGTAGCCCAGCATGACCTCTTGCAGGTGCGGGGTTAGCATCCAGGGTTTCTCTGCTGCTGTCTCTTCTCCATTTGCGGCCGCGTAACCACCTGCTAGCATGGCACGGTATAGGAGCAATTCAAACAGTTCCGTCAGCACTGCGGGAGCCTTCTGCAAGTCTTCCACGGTTTCAAACAACGGCACAACTCGGAGAGTGCTGATTCCAGTGCCTGGATCGTATAACCCAGCTTCTTTCGCCAGTAGCAACACTTCCAGCAAATCGCTGGTGTCGTGGCTCATGCTGATGATGTAAGTGTGGCAAATGGCTGGGCTAAATTCTTCTTGCAGTTGGCGAACGGTGCGGAATGTTCTGATGGTTTCGTTAGCTTTTTCTGAGAAAGGTAATTCTCCAGGCACTAGCGGGCGACGGGTTTTGAGTTCAGCCGTGAGCCATGCTACCCGCTCGGCTTCGGTCATCTCGGTGTAGGGTTTGGGCAGAATTTGTAAGTATTCAACAATTTCGTTGATGGTGTCGGAGTGGCGGGTGCTTTCCTGACGAATATCCAGGTGGGTGAGATGAAAACCGTAAATTTCCACCTGACAAATCAACGTATCTAGTTCGCGGCAGGTGAGTCCTGTTTCTTTCAAATTGGATTGAATGAGTCGCAACTCTGCTAGAAAGCTTTCACCAGAGGGGTAATAGTTTATTTTTTCAGGAGAAGGTTCTTCCTGTACATACTCGCCGCGGTACATTTTCATGCTGCGATCGCGCGTATTCTCCAGGCGCTTTTGCACGTAGGTCAACTTGAGCCGATACGGTTCTTGACGATAGCGAACGGCATATTGGTCGTATAGTTCTGGCATTTGGAGTTGATCATGCTCCAGGGATTCCAGCAAACTGGGCAACACATCACTCCAATGCAGCGACAAACTCAGTTGTTCAATGAGGATGCGAATGGACTGGATGTATTTGTCCAACACCATATTGCGCTGGTAGCATGCTGTTTGCCAGGTGACTTGATGGGTCACGGAGGGGTTGCCATCGCGATCGGAACCTACCCAGGAGCCAAATCGACAGAAATCCGACTGCGGCGGCACCATTCCAGGGAAAGAGGTTTTCATGGCCTGCTTCAGCCGTTGATACAGTTGGGGGATCACGTCGAACAGAACTTCCTGGAAGTAGTGCAGAGCATAATCGACTTCATCCAACACGGTTGGTTTGAATTGGTGCAATTCGTCCGTTCGCCACCAGAGCCGAATCTCTTCGGTTAATTGATCGCGCAGGTCTTCTTCATCCACCGAATCGATGTTCATTCCTTGGTTGACCTGGCGTTCTTCGAGGCGATCGAGTTGCCGCAGAATTTTGGCGATGCGGCGTTGCTTACTTCGAATGGTATGCCGCACGATTTCCGTCGGGTGAGCTGTAAAAACTAACCACACATCCAACTGTTCGATTAATCGTTGAATCTGTTGCGGGGGGACATTTAAGCTCAACAATTTGGGAAAGAGCCAATGAAAGGTTCCCAGTTGGCGGCGAGCCGTTGGATCATGTAGCGTTTTCTCGAGCAGGTCAGCTTCTAAGCGGCTAGCAGGCGTTGATTCTTCCCCAATCCCAACCCCATCAATGAATCCAAAGGTGTTGCTTGCACCAAAGGCCCCACTGGATGGCTGGGTCATGGTTCCTTCGCTATTGACCAGCGCCCGAAACTGTAGTTCGTCCCGCTGCTCATAGTGCTGCTCAACAATGTTAATGAGTTGGAAGTAGAGCGCAAATGCTCGCGCCGCCCGAATCGCTTCGTTTAAATCCAGGCGCTCCACAACTTCCAAGACTTCTGCTTCAGCAAAAGTCTGCACCTGCCCTTCTGGAGAGCAGAGAACCCGCAACTGGTTCAGGAGGTCAACTAACTGCTGGCCGCACTCTTGGCGTAGAACGGATTCCCAGATATCCTCGACTACCTTTAACCGAAGCCTGAGGAACAGGTCGGAGGTGATGAGCAGAGGTTCGGCTGGAATTCTGGACTCGGTGGCGGTTCCGGGACTAGAAGCATCATCGGCGGAAGAACGTGTCGCACTCATGGACTGCACTCAGAGAGATTTCGATTATTTTATTGGCAATTACTTTCGATTTGAAGTTGCTGACGAAACCAAATCTTCTAAAGAATTATCAGGATTTGGTGGATTGATCGCGTATTAGGAGTCGGAGGGGGCTGAGGGTGGAATGTTGAGGAGGGGTAAGCGATCGCCCCGAAACACCTCTTCACTCCATCGTCCCAAGTCGTGAGCGGCTGTCGTCAGCACTTTCGCGCCCACTAATGCAACTAACGCTGGCACCGTCACCAAACCTACAGCGAGTTCGATCGGCAATGAATCCCAAGAAACCTGTTTCTGAGGTGTTTTTTCAGTCATTGTTGTTACCAATTCAGCAGTTTCTGTAATGTTTAGATTCGTAAAGTTTGACCCTCAAGGCTTGATGCAAGCTTAAATGGATTGATGCAATGACAATGGGAATAGCTCAACGCAATTTGAGGGACTTCAACAGCCACATCCTAACGTGAGTGTGACAATGTCTGTCACATGAAAGTAGCATTAAAGCGACATGTTTCCGATATTCGTTTAGGGTGCTGAGTAATCCGGTTGAATTCTCTAAAATTTGCTCTTTACAATGAGGCGTACTGAGACGGCGGTAAATTTTGCTTTGACGGGTTTGCTTTGATGGGTTTGCTTTGACGAATTGAAAATGCTGATGCTTTCACGATGAGCGATGATAGACAACATTCCCAATTTGTTCGCAGGGCTGATTCTCAGGAGTCTGCAATGAGTCGTTCATCCATTACTCATTGGATACAGCAAGTTTTGCAGTCCAGTCAAGTCCATGTGAGAGTGCGTTCCCAAGGCAACAATCTTTATATTTTGTGTGAAAGCCAAACCTACCCAGACGATCGGGCGATCGTCTCCCGCCTGCAACAGGCATTCTCGCAAAAACCGCTAGAATTCCTAGGGCCAGAAGGTTCGGCGGAAATTCATCGAATCATTTGCTACGGGCGAGTTATTGGTGAAGCCCAACCCCGCTGGGCCCGGGCGATTCATTTGACGCATCATACCCACGCTGAAACGGGTGTTGCCGAGCCGCCCTCAACGGATGCTGAATTGGTGGCAAAAGCACCTGCGATGCTGGCGTTAGCTCGGCAAGGAAATCCAACTGCGATCGCCCATTATTTGAGCAGTTCTTTGAGTTCTTTTGGGGTTGGAATTCGCGCCAAATTAGATAAACACCAGTCTGCAAATGCGCCGTTTCAGCGATTATTGATTTTGTGTGAATCGGGTTATACACCTGATCCAGCTTTGCTGGCTACCCCGATCGCCCAGCGGTTACGGGAGCTGGAACTTTCCCAATTTCGGGATGCCGTCGTCTTTGGGCAGGTGAGTGGTGAGCATCGGCCTGAGTGGATGGTGCGAATTGATTTGACACCCCCCGATGAAATTGTGCAAGAGTGGGCGCGGTGGGGCGATGTGCAAGCGATCGCTCGGCAGTTAAACCGTTTTCTGGCTGGACACGACATTACGTTAACTGCCTTACTCAAAGAGGCCACCCTGCATCTTTCATGTTCTAACCAGGCGGGTGCTGTGCCTGAGAAAGCGACTGTGCTAGAGACTATTCTACCGGCTCTGGAACTACTCTCTCCGCAAGGAATTCATGCTGCCGTTATTTATGGCATTGCCAGTGGCACTGTTGCCAGCGCTACCGATGTGGCTCCAGGATGGGTGCATTTGGTTGACCTGAATGCGCCAGAGTCGGGACGGGATTTGACCACGTTGGAGTTGGCGAAACAGGGCAATCTCGATGCGATCGGCTTCTTGCTGACGCGGTTGCTCAACCCCAATTTGGACGACATGCTGGCATCGGGCGGGATTCAGGTGCAGATCCGGCAGAAGGGCGATCTGCTCCACATTTTGACGGAAGCTCCCAATTGTCCCCGGCGGGATGCAGTGGTGCCAGCGGTGGTTCGCCGCCTCAAATCCTTACAAATCCCTGGTATTTCTGGGCTGCGGCTATATGGACGGCAAGCGGGCCAAAAGCAGCCTTTGTGGAGTTATGGAGTTGATTTCGAGCCACGTCAACAGCAACGGTTAGTGCCGGAAGCGAACCCGGAATTTGCTGCTTCCGAAGTGCATGTCGATGAATTGCTAGCACCCGCAGGGGCGATCGTCCTGTGGTCAGAATTACCAGAAGAAGGAATCGGTGCTTCCATCCGGCGACTCTACGCGCAAACAATTGAGGGGATGCAGCGATCGCTGATTCGCACTCAACTGTTCGTGCCAACGGAGAATCCAGCCTTGAGTGCCAGTCTGGTGCCGCTCAATACCAAAGCCTCTTCCGATCGACGGCAACTCAAGGTGGCGTTACTATGGGGGGCGATCGGCACCTTACTTGTCCTGCAACTGGATTGGTTGCTAGGCTATTGGGTGCGTTACAGTGGCCAACAGGCAGCCAACCCACCTCAGCCTGACACGCCTACTGTCGTGACACCCGCCAGTCCCCTGCCTGAAATTGGCTTAAACCAAAAGCCTCAAGCAGGTAAAGACTTTAATACCAGTCCCTTCACCCAACCTGGAAATGATTCTCTAGCAGCTAACTCGGAGCCAGATGATGCAAACCGAGAACTGCCAGCCTCGCCGCTCCAGGCAAAAGCAGAAACTCTGCTGGCGCAACAAGGAGAAGGCTTTCCCAGTTTCAATAGTCGGCAATTAGATGGGCAGATCGAGCTGTACCGTCGTTATTTGGAGCTGAATGGCCCGCCGGATGTGTTGGTGGTTGGCAGTTCACGCGCTTTGCGGGGAGTCGATCCCGTCGCTTTAGAAGCGGCCCTAGCGAAACAAGGGTATGAAGATGTGCAAGTCTTCAATTTCGGAATTAATGGCGCAACCGCCCAAGTCATCGATTTAGTTGTGCGCCAGCTTCTCCCGCAGGACAAACGCCCTAAACTAATTCTCTTTGCCGATGGTGCCCGCGCTTTCAACAGTGGGCGAGTGGACATTACCTACAATGGCGTGGCGGCTTCGGAGGGTTACAAAGCATTAGTTGCGGGAAACTTGCCGATTCCCAGTAGCGTTGTTGCGCAAGTACCGAATGCCAAGCCCCAAGGCGAGCAGTCACCCACCGATAATGGGACTGCGGCTCCTATGAATTTGTATCAACGCTGGAACGAGGTGCTGAATCAACAACTTGCCGCGGTGTCTACAATTTATCGCCAGCGCGATCGCCTCAAAACCCAGTTGCGAGAGCAATTTACAGCCATTCTGCCGATCGAATTGTTGCCAGCCGATGTGATTGCCACTTCTGATAGTTTGATCGACTCTTCCCCATCGGCATCGGCCTCAGGAGCTGAAACCGCGATCGCTGATATTCAAACCGCAGTTGATATTGATGGCTTCTTACCCTTGTCGGTGCAGTTTAACCCCGTCACCTATTACCAAAAATATGCTCGTGTTTCTGGCGATTACGACTCCGACTACGACTCATTTACGTTGCAAGGCGTGCAAACCGAGGCAATGCTCTCCCTGGCGCGCTATGCTCAGGAGCAGCAGATTCCGTTTGTGTTTGTGAATTTGCCACTTACGCAGGAATACCTCGATCCAGTGCGGAAACGCCACGAGCAAGATTTTCAGAAATTTATGTTGCAGCTTGCTCAAACCAATGATTTCTTTTACCGCAACCTGGGCAATGACTTTTTGACCAAACCGCGCTATTTCTCCGATCCTAGCCACCTCAATCGCTATGGTGGGTATGAAGTGTCGCAACGGCTGGCGCGGGATGTGATGATTCCCTGGCAAGTGACGCGCTAGATAATAAACTTTTCTGTCTTTTCTAAAAGAATTAAACCCGTTTTGTAGAGTGACTCAGTTGAGATCGATATACTAAGTCCACCGTCGGTCACATTCATTGAGCAGAATTAGGCATCGCTGTGTGGTGCGGGTTGAGTGTGATCGGGTTGGGATAAAACGTCTGCTTCATGCGTCTGTGTCGGCTGGCCATGCTAACAGTCCGCACAGGATTGGAGGATACTGCCATGACTACTCGTTTTCAAGGCGCAAGTTTAACATCGCCATTTCCGATCGCTATGGGATTCAGCTTTTATCCTCAGATTCAGCGCCATAAGCAACGGCGGCCTTGGGGATGGCAAGTTTAAGCAACGACCTCTTGTCTTTCAAAAACCTGAATTGTTGAGAGGAGAACATTGAAATATGGTTAGCCCAAAGACGATCGAAATTGTGAAGGCAACTGCACCGATCATCCGAGAACGGGGGGAAGAAATTACGCGACGCATGTACGAAATTGCGTTTGCAGAACGACCTGATTACAAACGCAGTTTTGAATCAACCTGGATGCAGCATTTGGATGGGGGTGGTCAGGCCCATAAACTGGCCGCTGCGGTTTATGCCTATGCTACTCATATCGATCGGCTCGATGAGTTAACCGCAGCGGTAGACCATATTGCACACCGACATGTGGCAACACGGATTCTGCCAGAGCAATACCCACTGATTGGGGCAAAACTTCTCCAGGCTATGAAAGATGTGTTGCAAGAGGCCGCTACCGATGAAGTGATTGCGGCCTGGGCCGAAGCGTATGAGGTGTTAGCCAACATTTTTATTGAGAAAGAGAAGGCAATCTATCACCAGGAAGACCAGGAATTGACTGAGCGTTTGACCCACGACCTTCCTGCTGAAGCATTGAGCCAATCTGGCCACTGATGTTAAGTTTGCTGAATGCTATGGGCTTTACAAGCTGTCTACCCAGCAAAAATGTGTGCGGAAGGTGCCGTCCCTGAAATAATGATGCTGGGTTTGTTGTTTGTGCCTACAGGCGATCGCTCATGAAGCTTCGTTCGTTTTTTTCAGGTCTACTGGCTATCGTTGTCGTGCTGTTGCTGACAGGTGCTGGCGGTTTTTATTGGATTACGGCCAATAGTCCGCTGAAGTTGCTGAGGGCTGGCGGAGACCAAACTCCTGAAGCGGCGATGTTTGTGCCCAAGCAGGCTCCCGTCATGCTCTCGCTCCTCGTCAATCCCCACGACTTGAAAAACTTGCGGCAGGTGCTTGCAGCCCCTCAGCGGCGGCGACAGGCTCGCGCTGAATTTGTCCAACTTGAACAAAGTTTGCTGGCCAACACAGGTTTGAACTATGACCAGGATGTGCAACCCTGGCTGGGCGATGAAGTTACGTTAGCGATTACTACGCTTGATATTGATCGCGATCGCGCCAATGGGAAACAACCGGGCTATCTCCTGGCGATCGCGACCAAAGACCCGCAGCGCTCGCGAGAATTTTTACAAGTTTTTTGGCAAAAGCGGGCGATCGCCGGCACCGACCTCACCTTTGAGCAGTACAAAGGGGTGAAGCTGATCTACAACGAAGTGAGAGAGATAGAAGTCGGAAAGCAGCAAGCAGACAAAAAGCAGCAGGCAAAAACAGCCGCAAACAAAGCACCCTTTTTGACATCCTCGTCTTTGCCTGGAGCCGCTTTCTCTACGCCTGCCCTGGCCAGCGCCGTGGTGGGAGACAAATTCGTGTTGTTTGCCAATGAACCAAAAGTTTTGCGGGATGCCATCACCAACGTGCAAGCCGCAGAGCTAAATCTGGATCAGGCGAAATTTTATACTCAAGCCTTAGATACATTAACTCAGGCCCGGATTGGATTATCGTTCGTCAACTTGCCTGGATTGGCGCAATGGTTGGAAACAGAGGCCATCACGCCAGCGGGAGTCGCATCAGATAAGGAAAAATTAGCAACTTCCCCGATCGCCGATCAAACTCTGGCGATCGCACTGGAGTTGGATCGACGGGGATTGATTGCAGAGACGGCCATGACTGAGACAACAGGACAGGCGGCGATCGCTCCCGCCTTGACGAAGCCGGTTGCGGCGCTACGGTATGTGCCTGCTACAAGTACCTTTGCCGCGGCTGGCACCAACCTGAACCACCTGTGGCAAGAGCTTTCCGCCAGTCTCGATCGTTACAAACCAATTGCCAAGTTGGTGGATCAGTCATTGCAGAATGTTGAGCAGCGTCACCACTTGAATCTCCCCCAGGATGTCTTTCAGTGGGTCACGGATGACTATGTGCTGGCAACTGTCCCCATCCAGTCGGATCCCAGCAGTGACGCACAGACAAGGAAAAACCGGAACAAACAATCGACTTCTCAAAGCCGGCTCGCAAATGATTGGATTTTTGTCGCAGAGCGGGGCAATCAGGCGATCGTCAAACCCGCGATCGCTCATCTGGATGAAATCGCGAAACAGCAGGGCTACAGTGTGGGTGTAGTTCAGCTTGGTGAACAGACCGTTTCTGCCTGGACAAAATTGACTTCTACCAATCCCTTTTCTAAAACCTTGACAGCAGAGGTACAGGCGGTTCATGCCACGATCGGCAATTACGAATTGTTCACAACTTCGCTACCAGCAATGGAGCAAGCACTCAATGCGACAGACCATTCATTGATCAAGAGCGATCGCCTCCAGCAGGCCATCTCGCCCTTCCAACGCCCCAACAATGGCTACCTTTATCTGGACTGGGCAGAAAGCCAAGCAGTCCTGGAACAACGGTTTCCCTTTCTAAAAGTTCTGAAGTTGACGGGTAGTCCGCTGTTCAAACATCTGCAATCCTTCACCATCAGCAGCTACGGTCGCCAAGACGGAATTCACCGCGGAGCCGTATTCCTCAAGCTGGCCTGATCCCCAGTGGACTGAAGTCTACAAGCAAAATGCGCAAGGGTTTTACCTTTTGCCTGCCTGCCTTAGTTTCTGGCTAGAGCCGGTTCCCGTAATGGAGCCAGGTAAGTCACATCTTGAGGCTCCGTTCCATACACTTCACAGGAGTTGTTTGGGCTTTCAATCAGCTTCACCTTGTGCAATTGAGCCCCAATCTGGCGAATCGGTTCTTGCAACAAATCGCGAATGTGAATGGCAATATTTTCTGCCGTTGGCACCACTTCGGCAAAGTAAGGAATATCCTTATTCAAAAACGTGTGGTCAAACGGTTCCACAACGTAATCATTGACTGCTTTCTGAAAAGCAACCAGATCCGCAATCATCCCCGTGCGTGGGTCGATCTCACCCTTGATTGTGACTTCTAGGTGGTAATTATGGCCGTGACCATTGGGGCGAGCGCACTTACCATAAATTTCACAGTTTTTCTCGTAGCTGAGGTCAGGTCGGGCCAACCGGTGAGCGGCGCTGAAGTGGGTACTGATGGTGAGGTAGGCTTCCATATGATTTCCGTAATATTCTGCCCAGAGTTCTGGATGTTCAAATAGTTGAATGCGACAAACAGGGAGGTGGGGCGCAAGTCGATGCCAAATCACTCGTGCCATATTTTCGGTGGTGGGCAGGGTTTGCTGAAACTCATCCCACACCTCATTTAGGTAGGAAAAGTCAAGTTGGCTGGTGACTTCTTGCTTGATCACGTGTTTGACATCGGACAGGTTTAGCACCATGCCGTACTCATCTACATCGCCCAGCATAGACACATACAGGACGTAGTTGTGTCCATGTCCAGGAAATCGAGTGCAGGCACCAAACCGCTCAACGTTTTCGGCTTCACTCAGTTCAGGTAGCCAGTAACGGTGACTGGCAGAAAACTGAGCGCGGCGATCGATGACACATTTCATAACTGCGATAGGAGCGTGTAAAGTTCTGCAAAGGTTGCTTTCCTCAGCATAAACCAATTGATCAACGCTTGCGGGTCGATCTTCTCAAGGAATACATAGGAAGTTGTTGATGAGGAAGTTGTTGATGGATAGGGTTTAACATGCGCTGGTTGAATGAGAGGTTGAAGATTTCAAGCCGAAATCCGGTATATTAGATGATAGTTAAAAAATGTTAAGAAGAACGATTGATTGTACTTGTCTTGTATCCTTTCTTCATCGCTATGATGGGTTACATTATGTCCAGATCCGAACGTGTTCATTTCGCGCGATCGCTACAGGTATTTTCTAAGAAATGGGTAGTGTGTGTTGCCGCTTTATGGGTATGTGTCTTGAGCTGGCTCACGCCGATTCAAAGTTTTGGCTCTGTGGCATATGCTTTCAATAATCCAGAGTTACTTCCTGCTGAGAAAACAAATGTCATTGACCTGGCAAAATTCCTGACCCCTGAGCAGGAAGAGACTTTGGCAAAAGAGCTGGATGAGTTTGAACAAGAAACGGGATGGAAACTGCGGGTTCTGACTCAGTTCGATCGCACGCCCGGAACCGCCGTGAAGGACTATTGGGATCTGGATGACCACAGTCTGTTATTAGTGGCTGACCCCCGCGGTGGTAACATTCTGAACTTTAGCGTAGGCGATGATTTTTACCCACTCATGCCGCGCGTCTTCTGGATCGAACTGCAAACCCGCTATGGTAATCAGTTTTACGTCCGGGAAAATGGTGAAGATCAATCGATTATTAGCGCTTTGAACTCGGTCGAAACCTGTATTCGTCAGGGGGGATGTCAGGTTGTCCCTGGATTACCTCAAGAGCAATGGATTCTGACCCTCATCACCTCGATCGTCGGTGGTGTCGTCTGTGGCTTTGCCGCTCATCCGCGCAAACCAGGAGAAATTTTTTCCTGGCAATGGGCACTCATCTTCTCGCCGCTCTGGGGTATTCTGTTTATCGCCTTTGGCATCGGTCCTGTTGTAACTCGCACCACGGATTGGTTGCCCCTGTTTCGCAATGTCACGGGCTTCTTAATTGGTGCATTGGTCGCGTTTCTTTCGCCCGCCTTCAATCGCTCAACGCCATCTGAAACGTAGGGTTTGTAAATTTCCACGGCAGGCGCAGCAAGATCGCCTATTCTGTTGCTAACGTCCTTTCGCTTTTTGAAAGGCTTGTCGTTTGCCGTGGGGATAGCAATGGAGTGGCACGTTAGTGATGCTCAAAGTCTCGCCATTATTGACCGGGAGATTGGAGAACACACTTTTTCGCCAGCAGAGTACGAGATTGTTCGTCGAGTGATTTATGCGACAGCGGATTTTGAATACAAGTCATTGATTCGGTTTTCCGAACTGGCGCTACAGTCCGGGGCCGCAGCCCTGGCAGCCCGCACGACGATCGTGGTGGATGTGCCGATGATTCAGGTAGGCATTGCTCAAACGATTCAAAATACTTTTGCCAATCCGGTATATTGCAGCCTGGATGCGCTAACTCGGCCTCAGAAGGAAAAAACTCGGGCGGCTTGGGGCATTGAAACATTAGCAAGACGTTATCCAGAAGGAATTTTTGTTGTTGGTCAGGCGCAAACAGCGTTGACAGCGATCGCCGATTTAATTAAATCTGAAGAAATTCGACCTGCCCTCGTAATTGGCACTCCCGCAGGTTTTGTAGGGGCGGATGCGGCCAAAGAACAATTAGCGGATTCCCTCATTCCCCACATCCGAACAGTGGGGCGTAAGGGGAGCGCCGTTGTTGCTGCTGCAATTATTAATGGATTAGTTGATCTCGCATGGCAGGCTTACGGCCAAGAGCAAAGCAACCTGACGTAACTGTGAGAATCAGTACTATGAGGATCAGTACTGTGAGAATCAGTAGTTTGAACGCCGACGGGAAGACCGGCGAGGCAATTGCTCAGGATATGAGTCTTTGTCGAAGGAAGCTCGATCGTCATTCCAGCTATCCCGATGAGAGCGAGCTAATTCGGTGCTAATTCCAGTGCGAGGTGTCCGTTTCCGTCTCGCTGGACGCTCTGGCTCAACTTGTCGTGCCGTTTCCCGCTCCGTATCCAATTGCAGGTTGATTCGCCGACTCACGTACACAAAGGCTTCTCGCTGCACATAGGGATAATCACTCACCCACAAGTTGTGATCGGGAATGTAAATGTCGGACGTTTTGGAAATGCGGCCTAAATCGGCTCGGTTGGAGAAGACAAGCAATTCAGCAATATCGCCCACATCGATCGCCCGGTGACTGCGTTTCAGGGGAACCCGCAAACAGGTTAAAAAGCCCATTTCATCCCCGACTTCCAGATTTAAGCACCGCTCCCGATTCTCCACCACTACCAAGTCTCCCCGGTTGTTGACATTCTCTTCCGTCCCGACTAACTCTTCAGTGACGTAAATATCGATGACCTTACCCTGCCAAAAGCCGCAGTAGCCATATCGGCGCGTATCAATGTTTTGTAAGCTGGCTTTGAAAATGGGATACCACAACCAGTAGAGGCCAATTACAAGGCCGGAGATCAGCAGGATTTCGTCGAACCCATGGCGAAAAAATAATGCTTTCAGCAGAACAATCCCAAACATCCCCACAACGGAGATTAAAACCCGCCGTAGCAAATCGCTCCAATTGCCCCAACAGTAAGCATACTGGGCTCCTGTGGCGACTAAAGGAATCAGTGATTCAAAAGTTTTTCGAGTCAGCGGAACTAGCATAAGCGTGTGCTACACAAGGTAAAAGACGATCGCAGGCTGAAATAGGGTTAGATCGAGTGATGGTGGATCTCCCTGCTAAAAGCCTAGCATTTGTCCCAAACCATCTAGGAGGACAAAACCGCTTCAGAGGATGTCTGAGAAGTAAGGAACTACGCTAGCCGTCTAAGCATCAGGCGAATCATCGCGACATAGATGAACGTTTCCGAGGTTTGTGACAAGACCTCGTAGTCTTTGGACAAACGAC
>Ga0224722_1000013_pt1 | contig 90190 bp, 70 predicted proteins | sample Balambano_FR1_Me_FD_161646 | JGI IMG/M metagenome (GOLD analysis project Ga0224722, IMG submission 161646) | Freshwater sediment microbial communities from Lake Towuti, South Sulawesi, Indonesia - Balambano_FR1_MetaG | ecosystem: Environmental > Aquatic > Freshwater > Lake > Sediment | place...
CCTAACTCCCCCAAACCCCCCGAAAGGGTTGGTTGGTTTGGCGCGCTTAGACCGGGGTTGAGCCATCCCTCTTGGTTAACCGTGGGCTAACTTGTTGGCTGGAGCGCATCCAAAGCCAGGTTTAGCTGCAACACGTTCACTCCAGGTTCGCCGAAGATTCCCCAAAAGCGACGGTCTGTATGTTGGGATATCAGCATTTCTAACTGATTGGAATTAAGATTACGCGCCTTTGCCAAACGTGGAACTTGAGCCATTGCGGATTCAATGGTGATGTGAGGATCGAGGCTGGAACCTGAGGTGTAGACTAGATCAGCAGTTGGAGTAATGCCTGCTTGCTTTAAGGCGGCAACGCTGTCTTTGACTCGATCGACCAGGGCGGGATTGCTGGGAGCCAGGTTACTTGCACCTGAAACCCCCGTCTTCAAAACTCCAGCCGTGTCATCCTTTGGAATGGCCGTGCTGTAGTTTGTAGTGCTGGGGCGACTGTTGAAATAACGATCGCTGCTAAACGGTTGCCCAATCAACGCCGAACCAACAACCTGTCCTTGCTGATTGCGCAGCAGGCTACCGTTGGCTTGAAAGGGAAAGATCAACTGCCCCACGGCCAGCATCAGCACTGGATACAAAATAGCCGTCAAAACCCACAGGACAAGGGTCGATCGAATGGCTCTGGTGATATCACGCGTCATGCTCATAGGAGGAGAAGAGGAAAGAAAGTACGAGAAGGGAAGAGGGCGTGCGGGTGTGAAATCGCAGGTGCTCGATCGGGGCGATTTCACCAACGTTAAAAGCGTTCTGGCTGAAACATAACCACAAACAGATAAATGGACAACGCCAAAGTGACAACCCCCAACAGCACTAACCAGGCCACCTGGGATGGGGTATAGATTTCCTGAGTCGCGGCATACACAGCAGGGGTCAGCACCAACAGGTTGAAACACATGCCCAGGAATAAGTAGATGGGGCGTTGGTAACGAATGGAGAGAAAAGAGCGGGTTTTCATTGAAGTATGAGTTGGGGAGTGAGAGGCTAGGCGATCGGAATCAGCAAGTCGATGAGCTTGATGGCAATGAACGGGGCAATGACGCCCCCAATGCCGTAGATAAAAATGTTACGCCGCAGCAGTTGATCGGCAGTAAGTGGACGAAACTGCACGCCTTTGAGCGCCAGCGGAATCAAGGCGGGAATAATCAGCGCGTTGTAGATCAGGGCAGCCAGCACCGCCGATTGAGGGCTTTTGAGTTGCATGATGTTGAGGGCACCGATGCCCGCGGCGGCGAAGATGGTGGGAATGATGGCAAAGTATTTGGCGATGTCGTTGGCGATCGAGAAGGTCGTCAGTGCTCCACGGGTAATCAGGAGTTGTTTGCCGATCGTCACCAGGTCGATTAACTTAGTTGGGTCAGAGTCCAGATCCACCATGTTGGCGGCTTCTTTGGCGGCTTGAGTGCCGGAATTCATGGCTAAACCCACATTCGCCTGCGCCAACGCTGGAGCATCATTGGTGCCGTCTCCGGTCATAGCCACCAATTTGCCTTGAGACTGTTCCGCCCGAATCACTTCAATCTTGTCTTCCGGAGTTGCTTCGGCAATGAAATCATCAACGCCCGCTTCCTGCGCAATGACGGAGGCCGTAATTCGGTTGTCGCCGGTTAGCATGATAGTTTTCACGCCCATGCGACGCAGTTGGTCAAACCGCTCGCGCAAACCGGGCTTGACAATGTCCTTCAGGTAAATCACACCGTAGATGTTGTTGTCCTTACACACTGCAAGGGGAGTGCCGCCTAATTTAGACACCTGCTCATAAGCCGCATCCAGTTCTGCCGAAATGGCGCCATTGCGCGATCGCACGAATCCTTTGATGGCATCTACGGCTCCTTTCCGCACTTCGCCCCCATCTGGCAAATTGGTGCCACTCATGCGCGTGCGAGCAGAAAACTCCACTCCTTCAGCTTTTTGGGGATCAAAATCCACCGTAGCGCGGAACTGTTCGGCCAGCCGCACGATCGATCGACCTTCAGGCGTTTCATCAAAAACACTGGCCGCCAGCGCGACTTTCGCCACCGCCTCGTCGGTGTGACCGTTGACAGGGATGAACTGATCCGCCAGCCGGTTTCCCAGCGTAATCGTCCCAGTTTTATCCAGCACCAGCGTGTTGATATCGCCACAAGCTTCCACGGCTCGCCCGGAGGTAGCAATCACATTAAATTGCGCCACCCGATCCATCCCCGCAATGCCGATCGCGCTCAACAAGCCACCGATCGTGGTGGGAATCAGAGCCACCAGGAGCGAAATCAAGATTGCGATCGTCACTGGTGCCTGCACATAGTTGGCCAGGGGAGACATCGTGGCCACCACGATCAAAAACACCTGGGTCAGTACAGCCAGCAAGACAGTGAGGGCAATTTCATTAGGCGTTTTACTGCGTTCGGCTCCTTCCACCAGGGAAATCATGCGATCGATGAAACCCTTACCCGGATCGGCAGTAATTCGAATCAGGAGTTCATCCGACACCACGCGAGTCCCGCCCGTCACAGAACTGGAGATGTCCGTTCCAGGTTGCTTCAGCACGGGGGCCGACTCGCCCGTAATCGCCGATTCATCCACCGAAGCCACGCCCTGAATCACTTCACCATCGGCTGGAATCATTTCTCCCGCAGCTACCTTGACCTGATCGCCACGGCGCAGTGCCGTCGAGTTGGTTTCCTCTACACGCCCATCTGGCAAAATCTTGCGCGCGATCGTGTCAGAGCGGGTCGAGCGCAGCGCATCCGCCTGGGCTTTACCCCGACCCTCCGCCACGGCTTCGGCGAAATTCGCAAACAAAACAGTGAGAAACAAAATCAGCGTAATCAGTCCATTTAGCAGGCGCTGCTGGTTCAAATCACCGGCAATAGGGCCAAACAAATCTGGGGCGATCGTCACTAGCAACGTCACCAAGGTGCCAATCCAGACAATAAACATCACCGGATTTTTGACAGCAATCCGCGGGTCAAGCTTGACAAACGCCTCTTTCACTGCACGCTGATACAATCCAGCCATATTTGCTTTGGGCGTGTGCTTGCGACTGTCACGCCGTCCACCCGGAACATTCGGAGAGCGAGAAGAAGTTGGAGTCATGGGGAGAGAAATAGGAATGGTAAGAAAACAGGTGGGAGAAAAAGCAACAGGAAGAAGCCCGGATGGCTATTCCTGCTATCCGCCACGAGCGATTTGAAAAGCTTCGGCGATCGGCCCTAAAGCCAGAACCGGGAAGAAAGTGAGGGCACCCAGAATCAGAATCACGCCAGCAGTGACGCCCGTGAATAGCACGGTATCGGTGCGGAGAGTGCCAACCGTCAGAGGCACAGGTTGTTTGCGGGAGAGGCTATCGGCCAGCAAGAGCAGGGCGACGATCGGGATGTAGCGCCCCGCCAGCAAGCTAAAACAGGTACTCAGGTTCCACCACAGGGCAGAAGGGGCAGGCTGACTATCCAGCAACCCTTCAAACCCAGAGCCATTGTTGGCGGCGGCAGAGGTGTACTCATAAATCACCTGGCTCACGCCGTGGAATCCAGGGTTGGTGATGCCATTGAAAAATCCTTGGGTTGTGACATCGGCGGCCCTCGGAAAAGCAAGGGTGATGGCTCCGGGAATCAACACTGCGATCGGATGCACCAGCAACAACAGAAAACTGGCCAACACCACTTCTCGCTTTTCAATTTTGCGGCCCAAGAATTCTGGTGTGCGCCCCACCATCAACCCGGTGACAAACACGGCCAGAATCAAGTAAGTGAAGAGATAAGCTGTGCCCGTCCCCTGACCGCCAAAAACGATTTGCAGAAACATATTAGACAGGGTGGCAAATCCGCCCCCCGGCATAAAGGAATCATGCATACTATTCACAGCACCACACATGGTGGCAGTAGTGGCGATCGCAAATAGCGCCGACTGCGCCCAACCAAACCGGACTTCCTTGCCTTCCAGATTGGGAGATTGCCCATTGAGCAACGCATTAATGGCTGGATTGCCTTGAAACTCGCCGATCGCTGCCACCACCACAAAAGTTATCAGCATTGCAGCGGGAATGCAGTACACCAACCAGGCCTGTCTCAAATTGTTGGCAAACACGCCATAGGTGTAAATCAAGGCCGTTGGCACTGACAGGAGCGCCACAATTTCCACCAGATTGGTAAAGCCATTGGGATTTTCAAACGGGTGCGCCGAGTTAATCGCAAAAAAGCCGCCGCCATTCTCGCCCAACTCTTTAATGAACTCGAAGTGGGCAACGGGACCCAAGGCGATCGCCTGACTCACGGCCCCATCTTCCAACGTCGGGGCAATCACTGGCCCCGCTAATGTTTCGGGAATCCCGGCAGCAATTAGAAAAATTGTGCCAATGATACTGATGGGTAACAAAATCCGGGTGATTGATAGAGTTAAATCGACGTAAAAATTCCCTAACGGTCTGCCCGTTAATCCTCGAATAAAGGCGATCCCGACCGCTAAACCAGTTGCCGCTGAGACAAACATCAAAAACATGATGGCTATGGTTTGACTCAAGTAGCTAAACGTCGTCTCACCGGAATAGTGCTGCTGGTCTGTATTCGTGAGAAACGAAATGGTCGTATGCAAAGCCGTATCCCAGGTGGGGGCACTCAAGCCTGTGGGATTCAGCGGCAGGATACCCTGCAACATGAAAATCAAAAACACCAACACCCCCATCACTGCATTGCTATAAAGAATGGCGCGGGCATAATGCCAACCCGTCATTTCTTCCGTAGTGCGGACAGCCATCATGGCAAAGAGCGATCGTTCCAAAGGCTGCATGATCGGCTCAAGAATGGTTTTATGTCCCATAAATACACGCGCAATATACCGCCCAAAAAAGGGAGTAATTGCGACCACAATCAGCAGCGTTAATGCAATTTGTAACCATCCTTGCAGCATGATATTAGAATGCTCCTTAAGTCATAAGCAAATATTTCAAATGGCTGCACTTGCTGAATTGAACAGTCATTAAGTGAGTAATACACAGGCACAGTTTTTCTCAACACAACTTTGAGGGCTGGAATTAGTGTTGGATCTAAGGCAACAGCGATGATGTAGTCTCCTGAATGGATTAGTGGATTCGTACTTGCTAACAAAACCTGGCTGCCTCTAACTAATCCCAAAACAACACAAGTTTGAGGTAATTCAAGCTGATTTAAACTGACTCCACAATGGTAGCTTTCATACCGAATTGGAATTGTGACTGCTTGTGGAGAAGTTAGTTGCTGAGACACAGGTGTGATTCAAATTTAGAGAATTTACACTGATTATTTGCGATTTGTTCAAAAAGCACAATACACAGTAAGCATAAATTGAAAAAGGGTCACAAGCAGTTGTATAAATTAAACTTCCACCTGATTCTATACAAAACATTTAGGTGAACTATACTAATCGTTTAGTGTTTTGCCGCACAGCTGCAGCAACGTAAAATTAACCATTAATAAGTAGACACGTTCTATAGAATGTTCTTATCAAGGAGTTCTTGAGTTTCAGCAAAAGTTTCTGCGAATTATGCGAACAAGTTTCTCCTCGCTTTCACAGTTCAAAATACGGTTGCAAATCATTTTCCTATTTGCGATCGTCCTAACTTTAGAGTTTCTTACGCCCACGGATTATGTATTTGGTTATCTTTATACAGGCCCAATTTTGCTCGCCAATGCCCGTTTAGGGAGAATGGCTACGCTCATCACCACGATTTTGGCTGTGCTCTTTACGTTGCTGAATATTTGGGTGCCTTCAAGAGAATCTGTACAGGCTTCTACGATCGCCAGTCGTTTGATTGCTGTGTTGTCTTTGGTGGTCACCGGGGTATTAAGCGATCGCATCCGCCGCAATGAAGAAGCTATTTCTCGGCAGCAAACCCAAATTCAAGCTCAGGCCCAACTCACTCGGTTACGGGAAGACTTTGCCTCAACCCTGACGCACGACCTCAAAACCCCACTGCTGGGCGCGATCGAAACTATCAATGCCTTTGAACAAGCCCAGTTTGGCCCCATTTCAGCCACGCAAAAAACTGTTTTGGCTACGATGAAACGTAGTCATCACACTAGTTTGCAATTGGTCGAAACCTTACTCGATGTTTATCGGAATGATGCCGAAGGGTTAATTCTGCACATGACCCCGCTCGATCTCACAACCTTGGCCGAAGAGGTTGCCAGACACCTGGCCGAACTAGCCGCCAGTCGCCAAGTCTGCATATCTGTGCAACAAGGACAGTCAGAATTTCGGCGATCGCTTTGGGTCAACGGGGATGCCTTTCAACTGCAACGAGTGTTGACTAACCTCGTCATAAATGCCATCAATCACTCGCCACGTGGGGAACGGGTTGAAATGGTGTTAGAACCGCAAGCGGCTTATCAAGTGGTGAAAATTATTGATCGAGGGGCCGGCATCAAACCCGATGAGTTTCCCTATTTGTTTGAGCGGTTTTTTCAAGGGCAGAGCGATCGACAGGCCAAAGGCTCCGGCTTGGGGTTGTATCTCTCCCGCCAAATCGTGGAAGCTCACAAGGGTACTATCTGGGCCGAAAATCGAGTTCCCATGGGAGCAATATTTAGTTTCAAACTACCCACCCATCCGTACCAGCCTCCTGCTTAAATAGGTTGAGATACCATCTAATGGTGCTGCTTGTCTTACTGAATGACTAATCTACCCCTGCAAGTTTTACTGGTTGAAGACGATGAATTGTTCCGGTTGGGGCTGAGGGTCCGCTTGCAACAGGAAGTCGGAATCGAAATTACCGCCGAAGCGGAAGATGGCGAAACGGCAGTCGCTTTAGCCACTCGGCAAGCCTTTGATATTGTTTTGTTAGATGTGGGGCTACCTGGCATTGGTGGGATTGAAGCCTGCCGTCAAATGAAGCAAAAACAGCCGCAATTGCCGATTTTAGTGCTTACCTCACGATCGCAACCTGCCCTCATCACCCGACTGATTGAAGCTGGCGCTCAAGGCTATTGTTTGAAAGGGATTGCCGCCGAAACCCTGATTCTGGCGTTACGCTCAGTGGCGGCGGGTGCGTCTTGGTGGGATTCGACTGCGACGCAAGAAATTCGGGCCGCGATCGAAAAACCCTCCGAGATCATGTCCAATGCCTCCGGGCAAACCCCCACTGCCGCACTCTCTGTGCCCTTAACTCAGCGGGAACAAGAAATTCTAAGTCTTTTAGCCGCTGGAAAAAATAACCAGGAAATTGCCGAGTCTCTCTTTATCGCACCGGGAACGGTTCGAGTGCATGTCCATGCGATTTTGCAAAAGCTAGAGGTGCGCGATCGCACACAAGCCGTCATTGTTGCCATCCAGAACCAGTTGATCCAGCCAGAATAGAAATTGGGTGTCAGTTGTTGAACCATCAAACGGTGTTCAGGCTTTCGTGCACCTGTCGATCGAACACCCTCTCCGCCCTCGTTCCACAATCATCAAACCTTTTCTAATTCATGAGCTTGGAGGTGCGCACGAAATTTGCCACTGAATTTGACAACGTATGGAAAATTGGCACTAATTGGCCTGCCATTCAATTCTTTTACCACTTGAACTACTTCACCTTCCTGCCCTTTCAGGTCGAATGCCTGGTTGCGATGCTCAGGATGGTGATAAACCACAACGGATTCTGTAACTCGAACTTGGTCTCCAATGGAGAAGGACTCGGTATCAATTTGCATAATCTGGCACTTTCACAACGGCTTTTAATGAGTTAGCGGCTGTGAACTGTCTCATAACCACAACTTTTTTATCTTTGCATAAGACTGCACCGAGATGAACTCGGCTCGTTCAAGGAATTGGACGTAAACGAGTGGTTAAGGATTGGGCGTGCCCTGTTCTTGCTTTTGCTCGTTGCTAGCATTCAGTTGATTCCAGGCAATGAGGCCACCCAGCAGCAATACCCCAGCCAGCAGTAGCCACAGCCAGCGCCGCGATCGCGCTTTAGAGCTAGATTCTGCTGTCGTTGTTGCGGTCACGGGTTCATCCTGGAGCAACGCTCGCGACGCATCCGACCAATCAGAAGTAGATTCTGGTTCGGTGGGAGGCAGTATAATTTCCGGGGCCGAGGAAGAAACATGACATTGGAGGAGCACCACGGTGACGTTATCATGCCCATTCTTCTGATTCGCCAGTTGAATCCACGCTTCCGTAGCCCAGTCGAGCGATCGCTTCCCTCGAAACACATCCGTCATGATTGACATCCAACTGGCTTCAACCCAACCGTTATCGCTCAACCCATCTGAGCAAAGCAGTAAAACGCCGTCTTCTTCCACCATGAATCGTTGCACCCCCGGATGGAGAAACTCTGAGTCCCGCGTCCCCAAAGCTTGAATCAGAGATTCCGCATCCGGACGTAACAAGGCTTCGCGATAAATCATGCGCCCCATACGTTCTTCTCGCACGGCTACATCGTCATCCAGGGTCAAGCAATGACAATATCGAGGGGTAATCCAATAAGCGCGGCTATCGCCTACATTGACTAAATACAGTTCGTGGCTATTTTCCGCGATCGTTGTCTCAGACACCGCGATCTTTTGCGGCAACTGTAACCCCAACACCACCGTTGTGCCCATCCTGCGCCGTGCCTCCCGCCCCTGGGTATCATTTTGGACAGAAATTAAATCATTGGCGACTCTGACCGCAGCCGCAAGTTGTTCCGCGACAACCGTTGGAGCCAGCAAATCTGGTTGTTCTGCTATCTCGGTGAGCAGCGCTTGCAGTTGTAACTTGAGCGACTGTACGGCCATTTGGCTAGCAACTTCCCCACCTTCATGACCACCAATGCCATCACATACCATGACCAGGTGAGATGAGGTTTCATCGGGGTGATCGCCCTGACTGAGGGGCGGCGATGGGTAGCAGCTATCTTCATTGTGTTGGTGCTGAGGGCCAGCATCTGTGCGACTGGCAACTTGCAGCCGTAAAGGCAATTGGGCCGATTGCTGAAGCAAGAGTTGATTAAGTTGAGCCGCGATCGCCGAAGCCTCAGCATCATCTGCTCGCATCTCGTAACACAAATTCCGTAACGGTTCAGCAATGGTTGGCTGAGATTGATCGACCCAGCCCAACCAGAGGATGGCCAAATCGGCCAAACTCAACGGTGCGGCTGCCTCCGTAGCCATTTCCTCTTCTGCCAAAACAGCCTCATCCCAAAACAACTGGCATAAACGAACCCGCCACCCCTCAACTCGAATATTGTCTGCTACAAGCAAACTGGCTCGTGTGCCCTGTTCTGCCAAAGGTTGCCATAACTCTAGCAACTGCCACAACCAGTAAACCTGACGTACCGCAGAGGCACTCGCCCAGGCCTGGGCGATCGGTGGGTAGAGGTCTCCTTTTTCAGTCAATGGAGCATTTTCTAGCAACAAGACAGAATCCGCCTCGGCCTTTTCCGCCTGGGTTGGGGTACAAATGCCATAAACCTGCGGAATGTGGAGCCGATAAGGGCAAAGATAAAGGTAAGACTGAATATCATCCGCAAGTTCTACCCCTGGAAAATTTGGTTGTAGAGCTGGCTGGGTGTCTAGCCAAATTTGGGGTGCTTTAACAAAATATCGGCCTGCAACCACACTTCCCACTGGCACCGTCAGCACAGCCTCACCCACTACCCACAAGTAGCGGTAGACCAGGGGAGTTTGACAGTTTTCACATACCACATTGCCCAGCCTATTTAATGGCGCGGAGCAATTCAGGTTAGGGCAGTACACCTGTGGCAGAGCAACACTCATATTGCAGCTTTCCCATTCATTTGCACTCAGTTTACGAAATGCTGGCCTCAAGGTGACATTCTTACACCAGGATTTGTCGAGATTGACCGCTCTATCCTGAAGTTAGATCAGCTACAGTAAAGAATAATACCCGTCTTTCCCAGGAGACTAATGGCTTCCTATTCGTCGATCGCGGTTCGAGAACTCCCATTATTTCCGCTGCCGGAGTTAGTCCTGTTTCCAGGTAGACCACTCCCGTTGCATATTTTCGAGCCTCGCTACCGGATCATGATGAACACCATTCTGGAGACAGACCGTCGATTTGGCGTACTCATGTTTGACCAGATGCAAGGTAAACCTGCTGCCATTGGATGTTGTGCTGAGATCGTGCAGTTTCAACGGTTACCCGACGATCGCATGAAAATTCGGACGATCGGGCAACAGCGCTTTCGAGTGTTGGAATACGTCCGCGAGAAGCCTTATCGAATTGGCTTGGTGGAATGGATTGAAGACCTTCCGACGGAACGCAATTTACAAGCTTTAGCCGATGATGTGGGCCAACTTCTACGCGATGTGGTGCGCCTCTCGGCCAAATTAACCGGGCAAGAAATTGAACTGCCTGACTCGATTCCTGATCTTCCTTTGGATTTATCCTACTGGGTTGCCAGTAACCTTTACGGAGTTGCTGAGGAGCAGCAGGCGCTACTAGAAATGCAGGACACCGCTGCCAGATTGGAACGAGAAGCCGAGATTTTGACTTCTACCCGCAACCACTTAGCCGCTAGAACTGTTCTCAAAGACACGCTCAACGATACGCTGTAACAGTTTAGTCTGATATTTCTTCAATAAATAGGCTGGATGGGCACAATGCTATAGCTACCCAATACCTTCAAAGTAGCTGTGACACTCATGAGTTCCTTCATAGCCTTTTGAAAGTCAGGTTGATGGATGTCAGCTTCTAAATCAACAAAAAATAAGTATTCGCCCAGCGATCGCTTGGTAGGTCGGGATTCGATCCGACTCATATTAATGTAGCGATCGGCAATGATTTGTAGAGGCTTCACCAATGCGCCAGGTACATCATGCACGACAAAAGCAATCGAAGTATGACTGCCACCTGGAGATGGCTGCATGTTAACCACCCAGAAGCGCGTGCAGTTGTCGGGATAGTCATTAATGGGGCAGGCAAGAATTGGCAAATCATAAAGTTCAGCCGCTCGTCTGGAGGAAATTGCTCCCGCTGAGGGGTTTTCTGCCAGGTATTTCAATGCTTCGGTTGTAGATTTCATTGGTACGAGTTGTGCTTCCGGCAGATTTTGCTCCAACCACTCCTGACATTGAGAAAGCGCTTGCGGATGGGAATACACAGTTTGTATGTCCGCGATCGTCGGCGACTGAGATAAAAATGCATGAGCGATCGGCAGATCCAGAGCTTGCTGGATTTGGAGTCTATCCAGTTGCCAGAAGGTGTCGAGGGTCATCGTTACACTACCCTCAATTGAATTTTCAACAGGCACTACAGCTAAATCAACTTGCCCTTGAGCCACGGCTCGCAGTGTTTGGGCAATGCTGACCTGGGGATGCAATTCAGCCTCTTGCTGAGTTTCTGCTGCCAACCAGCGGGCGTATTGCAAAGCCGCAGATTCTGCATGAGTTCCAGATGGCCCCAAGTGGGCGATCGACAGCGTCATAAATTAATCCTTTGCGTTACAAACGATAACCCTTAACCCAAGTTCTCTCATTTTCCGATGCTGATGTCGCTTCCCCAGAAAAAATCGCGATCGACTAGTGGCAAGCTGACGAGACCACTTGAAGTCAAGCCTCTCAAGGGAGGACACGATGATTTGAAACATTAGAAATGAGTTCCATCAAACGATATAGTGATGTTCACACCATTAGAACTGCACCACTTTGTTTACAATTGTTTAACATTAGAAGTAATAATTAAACACTGCCCTTTATCGTGGTTCCTCCTCAATGGACACTCGCTTTTTTGCTTCCCAATCGGTTGACATTCCGGTAACAGAGCAACGCATTCCGATTCAGCATTATCTGCGTCAACCCCATCGCCTCGTGCATGCATTGGCAACGGCGAATCGGGTGGAATTTTTGGGCGATGAACTCTATCGGCTCAAGATGCGTCCGTTAACCTTCATGACTTTGAGTTTACAGCCTACTGTGGATATGCGAGTTTGGGCAGATTCGGATGGAGTGGTGCAATTGCGCTCGGTGCGGAGTGAAATTCGAGGGGTGGAGTACATTAACGATCGCTTCACATTGCGTTTGGTTGGGCAATTACGCTCGCAATCTGTGGGCGAGCGGGTTCATCTGCAAGGCCGGGCGGATCTGGAAGTGCGGGTTGAGTTGCCACCGCCGTTTGTGTTCACACCAAAGCCGATATTGGAAGCAACCGGAAATGGGCTGCTCAAAAGTGTGTTGGTGACAGTTAAACAACGATTGATGCACCAACTCATTTCTGATTATCAAGCCTGGGCAACCTGCCAAATTTCTGCTGAAAATAGTCAATCCTTGCCGTCTGCATTGAATCCAACCAATTCTTGACAAGTTCTGACTTGGCAAGGAGCAAAGGATTTACGGTGGTAGGGCGTAATTCCATAGGCTGCGATCGCGCAGCGATGTTTTACGGTGCCATAACCTTTGTTCGCGGCCAGTTCGTAGGCTGGGTAACGGTTTGAGAAACGAGTGACCAACTTATCGCGCCAGACTTTGGCGACAATGCTGGCTGCGGCGATCGCTAGTGATACCTGATCACCCTTTACAACGGTTTCTTGCGGCATCTCCAGGTCTGGAATGCGCTGATTGCCATCAATCAAACATAGCTCTGGTGTAACCTGCAATCGGTTGACCGCTCGCTTCATTGCCAGTAGCGATGCTCGCAGGATATTCAGGCGATCGATTTCTCGCACTGAAGCATAACCAATCCGACAATCTACCCCCAATTGATAAATCCATCCCACCAGTTCCTGTCGTTGCGATGCCGAAAGTTGTTTGCTATCCGTAACTCCCCTTGCCGTTAGGGGGGCCACTGCATCGTCAGGCAAAATTACAGCCGCCGCTACGACTGGCCCCCACAACGCGCCTCGCCCCACTTCATCCACGCCCGCAACGATCGTTCTTGAAGGAACTGTTAACTCTGGTATCAAGAGTTGCTGAGCAGATAAACGCTGAGTGCGTGGCATAGTGCGTGCAAACGTCCGAAGCTACTTTTACGAGGTTGCTGCTGAAGACCGACGGCGACGACGACGGGGCACTCCATTTTCTGGTTCCGCCTCTGGTTCTTCTACTTCAGGCATGTCTGTAGCATCTGGTTCAGATGGCGCAGCATCCGACAAAGGCGCGATCGGCATTTCATCTGGTGCTTCGGCCGCTTCATCGTCCGGTGTTTCGATCGAAATAACGGGTTGGGGTGGAGCCTCCCCCGGTAAAACAACCGAGACTACTGCCGTTCTGGGATTCTTCACCTCCTGCTGTGACAAAACCAGCGGCGAAACTCCCATCCAGGCATACACATCTTGTGCCGCAGAAGACATTTCTACTGTCACCACTTCAGGTGGTTCAGATGGTTTGGGTTCGCGCCGCGATCGGCCTCGTCTTTCCTCTAGCTCAGCTGGAGCTGCACCTTTTTCAAAACTGGCTTCAGTAAACTCACTTTCACGCTCTGCTGGGGTTTCTCGGCGGCCTCTGCCCCGACGACCACGCCCTGCTGGCTCAGAACGGAGTTTCGGTTCCGTAAACTCATCAAATTCTGCGTCCGGCTCACTTGGGCCATTTCCGTTTGGAATGGGACTGGGTTGACTGTAACGCCCCTCATCCCAGGAATTACGCCCTGCGCCCCGTTCTCGGTTCAGTTCTTCGCCAACACGGCGGCGACGGCGGCGACGGTTATTCCCAGCATCCGGATAGTTGGGATGGCTAACAAACTCAGCCGTATCCTCATCCTCATCCTCATCCCGAGTTTCCCAGGGCATTTCCGCTGGTAGAAGAATATCGGGCAGATCGCGGCTACGGCCAACTCGTTCCGCTCGCGATTCCCGCAGTGACGTAACCGCAACCCGCTCAGGCTGCACATCTTCGTCCTGGCTTTCTGTTTCCCCTGGTAAGTGCACCAGATGTCCTAAGCCGCCACAAGTGGGACAGGCCCGGCCAAATAATTCGTAAATATTTTTTCCCTGCCGTTTGCGGGTCAGTTCGATCAAGCCTAATTCGGTGAGTTGGGCAATTTGCGGACGGGCTTTATCGGATCGCAGTGCCCGGTTGAAATGCTCCAACACCTGGAGTTGATCACGGCGAGAGTCCATGTCAATAAAATCAACAATGATCACGCCTGCAATATTTCGCAGGCGGAGTTGTCGGGCAATCTCGGTGGCTGCTTCACAGTTTGTCCAAAGAACGGTTTCGCGGGCTGTTGCCGATCGAGTAAACGAACCAGAGTTGACGTCAATCACCGTTAAGGCCTCGGTCCGCTCAATAATGATGTATCCACCAGACGGCAAATCAACTCTGGGCTTGAGGGCTTCGCGGATGGCAGCATTGACCCGGAAATATTCCAGCACGGGAATGCGATCGCGATGTTGATCAATCAACACACCTTGAGGCAACCGCCCACCGCCCCAAGTCATCAAATGCTGCTTCACCCGCCGTAACCCCGTGTGAGAATCCACCACAATCCGATTCACATCGTTGCTGTAAACGTCTCGCAACACTCGTTGAATAAAATCGTCATCCCGATTCAGCAAAGCCGGGGCGCGAGTTGTCCCCCCTTCCCGGCAAATGCTATCCCATTGTTCTTGCAGCGATTCTAAGTCTTCGATAATGGCATCTTCCGGCATCCCTTCGGCTTCCGTCCGAACCACCATCCCCATGCCATCGGGCTTAATCAAAATTGCCAGTGCTCGTAACCGATTGCGCTCATTTTCGTTGCGGATTCGGCGAGACAGATTTACGCCTTTGCCGTTAGGCATCAACACCAGATACCGACCCGGTAAAGAAAGATTGCCAGTCAAGCGGGGGCCTTTGTTTCCAGTTGGTTCTTTCATCACCTGCACCAGAACCTTTTGCTGCGGACGCAACAGTTCTGTGATGGAACCGGCCTGTCGTTGCAGTTTTAATGGGCCTAAATCGCTGACATGAATAAAACCGTTGCGCTCGGTGTCACCAATATTTACAAAAGCGGCATCAATTCCAGGCAGAACGTTTTCTACCACCCCCAGGTATACATCTCCAACCTGGTGAGTGCCGGTGGCAACGATGAGTTCTTGAATTTGATCCTCTGAAAAAACGGCAGCGATCCGGTGCTGCTCCGCGATGATAATTTGCTTTGACATTCACATTCCTCAAAATTTTGCGATCGCCACGGAGAGTCGTCCTGGGGCCTCTCACCTGGCTTCAATATGACAATCCGTGTCGAATCGTGCAGCTATGCCGGTGCAACAAAATACGTCCCAGCTCGAACTAAGGAGATTAGTCAAAAGTTGCTAGTGACGACCATGCACAACCTAGCTCAAGACCATACAAAACCTCTATTCCATCCATCTGCTTTTGGATGAAAACTTTGCTGAAAAGTAGAAAACCTGGCGAATGAAGCTGCGACCAAATAACACTAACTGTATGGCAAGTTCCCTTAAGCGTGTCTAAGCTCGCAACAACTTCTGTTGTGAAGCATTATAGCGTGGCTAGGCTCGGATGCCACCAAATTTCAAAATCAATATTTCTTAAACCGTTGCCAGGATTAACTGATGTCGATGCACTTGCAATAGTTGCAACTCGCAACCAGACACTTGTTCCAGCATTTGCACTACCTGGTCGGGCCGAAGCAGGGTGCCATCATTACGACAGCTACCGACATACGTTAACCAGACTGCAGCATTCTCTGATGGTACAGAGGGATGGAAGTCAGCCTGCGCAAGGCTAAACAGCCGATCGCGCAAATTAATCGCCTGCACTTTACCGGATTTGGTAGTGTGTTTAGTCCAAATGGCATCCTGCGATAGGAGGGTTTCGATCCAGGTTTGCCAATCTCGTAGGCTGACAACCGTTGCTGAGGGGTCACTGCTAACAAGCCCAACCGCGATCGCGTACTCTGCCTGTTCCAAAAGCTGAGTTGCAGACGGGGCCGATTGATCGATGGGTTCAACTCGATAGATGGGAATTGTATCTGGCAATTCGGCGGCGAGTCGAGCTAGAACCTGGCCAGGTTCTAGCACTTCAGTCAACTCAAAATCTACAATTTCGCCAGAACTGGTGGTGCCCAGCGGCAGGGCATTGGCCGGAATAATGCGCGGGCTGGGATGAAATCCGCCACTAAATGAAATGGGTAGGGCAGCCCGGCGAACGGCACGATCAAATAATCGCATCAGGTCTAAATGACTTAAGTAAGCCATCTCACCGTGCTTGCCAAACCATACCCGGAGGCGTTGAGCACGTGTTTGATTGGGCACAAAATGTCCAGTAAAGGTGGGGATTGCAAGTGGTGGCACCACAACGTTATGCCCAAAATCTAGGCCACACACGCCGCAGTGAGAGCAACCTTCGAAAGAGCAATCTGGGATGGTTGCCGCTTCAAGCGCCCGTTGCAAGTCATCTTTCAACCATTGTTTGGTAATGCCCGTGTCCAGATGATCCCATGGTAAGGGAAGGTCATAAAGGTTTGCTCCAGCCCATTCCCCACTTTCAATTTGTCGATATTTCCAGGTCAACCCAGATTCGTTGATCGCCTGCGTCCAGGCAGTAAAGGCGCGGTCTAAACTCTCCCACCAGGCATCCATCCCCGCCCCCAGTTCCCAGGCCCGCCGCACGACTGTCGCTAAGCGACGATCGCCCCGCCCCACGAAGTCTTCCATCGCTGAGATGCGAACATCAGTGAAGTTCGCCTTCAATCCCCGGATGCCACGAAAAGCATCTTTGAGTAAGGCTTGCTTGCGCTCAAACTCAGCGGCTGACACCGAATACCACTGGAATGGGGTATGTGGCTTTGGGGTGAAATTCGAGATGGTAAGGTTAAAGTTAATCGGTTTGCGTCCCTTAATTCGACATTCCTGTTGCAGCCAACGCACTGTTTCGGCAATCCCCAGGACATCGACATCGGTTTCACCCGGCAACCCAATCATGAAATACAGCTTGACCCGCTCCCACCCCTGTTCATAAGCGGTCTTCACGCCGCGTAGTAGTTCCTCGTTGGTCAACCCTTTGTTTATGATGTCTCGCAGGCGTTGCGTTCCAGCTTCTGGCGCAAAAGTCAATCCCGTGTTGCGAGTACCACCCACGATATGAGCAATATTTTCATCAAAGCGATCGACCCGTTGGCTGGGCAATGACAACGAAACATTTTCATCCTTCAGACGGTTTTTAATTTCCACGCCCACAGCTGGCAGCGCCAGGTAATCCGAACAACTCAGGGAGAGCAAAGAAAATTCGTTATAGCCTGTTGCCCGCATCCCATCTGTAATGGCATCGATCACGGCTGCTGGGGCAACATCTCGTGCTGGTCGTGTCAGCATCCCTGGTTGGCAGAAGCGGCACCCCCGCGTACACCCCCGCCGAATTTCCACCGTCAAGCGATCGTGGACGGTCTGGACATAGGGCACCAACCCGATCGAGTAAGCGGGGATGGGAGTCGCCACTCGTCGCAGAACTCGTGTTGGAACGTCTGCCCGATTCGGCTGCACTGAGCCATCCGGAGCCATGTCATAAAACTGCGGGACGTAAACACCCGGAATTTGCGCCAGATCCAGCAATAACTCTAGTTTGTTGAGATTAGAGGCTTTCCCTTCCTCCACGATCAAGCCAATCTCAGGCAGTAATTCCTCCCCATCACCCAGCGCGATGAAGTCAAAGAAATCTGCATAGGGTTCGGGGTTAGACGTAGCAGTTTGGCCACCTGCAAAGATGAGAGGATAAGTTTCAGTGCTGGCCTGTCGCTCCTGCCAGGTTAAAGGAATGCCTGCCAGGTCAAGCATCTCCAGAATATTGGTGGCACCCAGTTCATAACTGAGACTAAACCCCAGGATATCAAACTCCTTGAGCGAGCGACGAGTTTCGACAGCAAATAGCGGTGTTTGGGTGGCCCGTAACTTTGCAGTTAGGTCGGCTCCAGGCAGATAGGCTCGATCGCACATCTGCCGCGGCTGAGCATTCAAAATGTTGTAAAGAATAATGTGGCCCAGATTGGAGGAACCAACCTCATAGACCTCCGGATACGTGAGCGACCAGCGCACTGTAGCAGCGTCCCAGGGTTTGTGAACCGATCCCAGTTCATTGCCCAAGTAGCGAGCAGGACGCAAAATCTCAGGAGTAAGTAAGTCTTTAACCGCGATCGTCACATCAGTAAGCCTTCAAGCAACAGTGGTCACAGCTTTCTCCAGAACAGGGCTAAGCCACGGGGGAGCTTTGCAAAATCACTGTGACACTGCCCAGTATACTGAACCTCTACAAGATGTGGTTGGCAGCCATTAACTGAAAGAATTTGCAAGAAATTAAGAGCTAATCGTAACAGAGAAGGTCAATTCAGGAAACACACGACCTTATCCAGGTCTAAATTTCAGGTTGAACTTGCCTAACCCATAAGTGCCAGAGTGCGACCCTGATTAGCACTTGGTGTCACAACCGATGAACCAGATTCTTCGATCGCAGAGCTTTCCAGAATTAGAAACACCTGATCCAATTGGGTCAGCTCAAGCACCATTTGCACTGGGCGCGACACTGAGCATAAAAACAGGTGCTTATTAAATTTAATGGCTAGTTTGAAGGCGGCAACCAGAGCCATCAATCCAGCGCAGTCGATTTGCTCCACCTGCTGCATGTCCATCACAAGATGACAATGCTGTGGGGATGATAAGAGGGCTGCATGCAACGTTTGATGAAATTGCATAACTGTACTTGCAGTAAGAGAGCTTTCCAGTTGAATAACAGTAGCCTCATGGTTTAGTTGAGGAGAGACGAGTAGCGACGATCGCATAAGGGAAACTCTCTACGATAAGGGTGAGCATTTATCCATAATGCTTACGTTATCGCCAACTATTTAGAGTCGCCTGTAGAACCGTTGGTATTCGTTAAATCTTTACCTGCTGTTGCTGCTCAATAAAATCTTTGCGTATCGTTCTACGATTTACTGAAAAATCCCCTGATGGCTGCTTAATCAAATTAGACTCCTACAACCGGAGGCATTTTTTCAACGCCCAAGAACGCTCGAACATGGGTTAAATACGTCACAGGATCTTCCAGCATTGGGAAATGAGCGGTATCTGGCATAATCACAAGCTGAATATTTTTCTGATTCAGAATGGCAGCTTGCTTACCTAGCTGGGCCGGAATGATGATGTCTCGCTCTCCCGCAACAAGTAGCGTTGGCACGGTAAGGCGAGCAAATTCCTGGGGCATCACTTCAGCAGCACGTTTGCTTACGGAAGTATAGATGGTACCCACAGCCGTAGCATAATCTGCCATTAAAAAATCATTCAGAAATGCCCGACTAATTTGTTGCGGCACCGGACGGTGTAAAAACCGTTGCATGAAGAGTCGATCCATGAACGGCAGTTGGTACAACCACCGAGGGCGGTATTTGACGACATATCCACCAAATTTATGGAAGGCTGTAAATGCTTTTTCGTCGTATTCAAAAATTCCACTACAGGTGAGAATGGCTTTGATAACGCGCTCTGGATAGCGGTTGAGGAAGAAAGTCGCGATCGAAGCTCCTGTAGAGTGAGCATTTAAGTAGATATGAGATAGGTTTAACTGGTCAAGCAGCGCCGCTAAATCATCGGCAAAGGTTTCAAGTTCATAAATGTCGGAGGTAGTTGGTAAGTCTGTAGGAACTTGGTTTGAGCGTCCAAAACCCCGCAAATCGTACAGCAAACAATCAAACGCATCGGCCATCGCGCTAGCAGTACTCTCCCAGTAGCGAGACGAGCCGCCCCAACCATGAACGAATACCATGACTGGTTTTGAGTTTGCTGGCTCAGAATGGCCTGATTCAGTAATCCATTCGTAGTGATGGTTAACTCCACGAACTTGAATAAATGGCATAGCGATCGATATTTTCAAACACACCTTTAAACGATTGTAGAGACGTAGTTACCCACGCCTCTAGACAAAATTCGAAATTGGTTAAACAAGTTAAGCAGATTCAGGTTTGGGAATCGAGGAGGGATGCACAATCAATTCAGCCGTTGAACGCTTCTCAACCATCTCGCGAGTAATCGTACAGCGAGTAACGTCTTTTCGGGATGGTAGCTCATACATGACATCGAGCATTAGCTCTTCCACAATACTGCGAAGCGCACGAGCACCTGTCTTGCGACGGTAGGCTTCTTGCGCGATCGCCCGAATGGCATCCGACCTGAACTCAAGCATCACGTTGTCCATCTTCAGCAACTTCTGGTACTGCTTCACCAAAGCGTTACGAGGTTCAGTCAAAATCTCTGTCAGCGCTTCTTCATCCAGTGGATCAACCACAGCCATAACTGGAACCCGGCCAATAAATTCTGGAATCATCCCGAATTTGACCAGATCATCCGGTTCCAAATGCTTTAAGGTATCTGCCGTACGTTTCTCTTTAGTGTGGTTATCGCCAGCTTGAATAAACCCGATCGACTTTTTCCCGATGCGCTGTTCGATCGCCTTATCCAAACCAACAAACGCCCCGCCGCAAATGAACAGAATGTTGCTAGTGTCGATTTGAATGCAGTCCTGGTATGGGTGCTTGCGCCCTCCTTGCGGTGGAACATTTGCAACCGTCCCCTCCAACATCTTCAGCAATGCTTGCTGAACGCCTTCACCAGAAACATCACGCGTAATTGAAGGATTTTCACTCTTTCGGGCGATCTTATCGATTTCATCAATGTAAATAATGCCACGCTGGGCTTCTTCCACGTCTAAATCAGCAACCTGAAGCAGACGCAGGAGAATATTTTCAACATCTTCACCCACGTAACCAGCTTCGGTTAAAGTCGTTGCATCAGCAACAGCAAACGGAACATCTAAAATTTCGGCTAGCGTTTGAGCCAGTAAGGTTTTTCCACACCCTGTTGGGCCGATTAGCAAAATATTGGACTTTTGCAGTTCAACTGGGTCTTCAGACGAAACCTTACCGTTTCCTTTTGCTTCTAAGAAGCTAAGTCGCTTGTAGTGGTTATAAACAGCGACAGAAAGAATCTTCTTAGCATCATCTTGGCCGATAACATGATCGTCAAGGTACTTCTTAATTTCTCGCGGTTTAGGAATTTGATTCAGGGAGATATGAGAAGCCCGCGTCTTCCGTTTCTCAGTGGAAGGCTCCCGCCGAGGAACGGGTTGAGGTGCTGTTGCACTGGAGTCAAATAATTCCTCGTCCAGAATCTCGTTACACAGGTCTACACACTCATCACAAATGTAGACTCCCGGACCAGCAATTAGTTTACGAACCTGCTCCTGTGACTTACCGCAGAAAGAACATTTGAGATGGGAGTCATATTTGGACATGAGTGCCTCTTCCTTACAGTGCAGCAACAGGCTCCCCCGATTTGGGGAGATTTTGTCTAGAAATTACTTGATCGATGAGACCGTATTCCTTCGCCTCAGCAGCAGACATGAAAAAGTCACGTTCTGTATCGGCTTCTATTTTCTCAAACGGTTGCTTGGTGTGATATGACAGTAGCTCATTCAGCGTCCGCTTGTGATAAAGAATTTCTTTAGCCTGAATCTCAATGTCAACAGCTTGCCCCTGTGCCCCTCCTAGCGGTTGGTGAATCATAATTCGTGAACTAGGAAGAGACATCCGCTTCCCCGCAGTCCCCGCAGTCAGCAGGAAAGCGCCCATACTTGCTGCTAAGCCAAAGCAAATCGTTGAGACATCACAGCGAACTTGCTGCATCGTGTCATAAATTGCCATACCAGCAGTGACCGATCCACCTGGCGAATTGATGTATAGCTGGATGTCTTTCTCTGGATCTTCGGCTTCTAGAAAGAGTAATTGGGCCACAACGGAATCGGAGACGTTATCGTCGATCGGTGTACCCAAAAAGACAATCCGTTCTCTCAATAGACGAGAGTAAATGTCAAATGCTCGCTCACCCCGACCAGCCTGTTCAATCACGACGGGGAGAACATTCTCTACGGCACGAGAGGAAACGTCCAGAGTGTTCAAGCTAGTAATGGTGTAATCAACAGACTGAGATAGCAACATAGTTGGCAACTTGCCCAAAAGTAAGTGAACTTACGTCTGCTAAATTGATGCAGCGATCGAGTGAGATATATCCAATTATGCCTCAAGGGATTTGGAACCTGCTGCGGACTTGGAGAAGATTCAAAAAAGGGTGATGACAAATTTCTGGAATCCACCCCGCCCCAAACAAATCCTGACTCATTCTGCCAAATGATTCAGAAATATGCCACTCCTATTCGGCACTTGCTTTCTTCTTCGTTGACTTACGTGGTTTAGAGGCAGTTGATGCCTCTTCTGCTATTTCCGATGTCTCCGAATCAGTTGCGACCTCACTCGCGGGTTCTTCAGCCTTTGCAGCTTTAGCTGACGATCGCTTCTTCTTCGATGCAGATTCTGTCGCCACGTCTTCTTCCAGGGTTGCGGTCACTTCGCTGGCCGCAACCGTTGCTTCAGATAAGGTTTCGTCGGGTTCTGCGATCGTTTCTACCGCTTCGACATCTACAGTCTGAATTTCACCAGTCTGAACTTCACCTGCCACTGCAAAATCTTCCTCCACAGCGGCTGCGGCCTCTTCAGCTTGAGTCAAAGTGCCTTCCGGCACCATCTCAATCTCAGAGTGTTCAATGAGCCAGTCCACAACTTTCTCTTTAAGCAGATCTTCTGCTACAACACTTTTCAGCCGATCGGGATCAATAGTCGCGGCACCTTCTCCCAGATCTTCAAGTACTTGATTCACACGCTCAGAAATTTCGGTTTCGGTTGCTTCGATCGCTTCGCGTTTGGCAATTTCACCCAGCCCCAGCGTGCGTTTAATGCGGTCGATCGCATCTGGTCGAGATTGCTCTCGCAACCGTGCCACCAAATCCTGAGTGAAGAATTGTTTTACATCAATCCCCTGATTCTGCAATTGCATTGCGGTTTGTTGCAGCATGAAATTTACCTCGCGCTCAATCAACGTTTCGGGAATTTCAGCCTCTACCTGGTCAACCAGTGCTTTCAGAATGGCCTGCTCTTTGTTGGAACGAGTTTTGTCTTCGGCCTCTTCTGTAAAACGCTTTTCCAGCGATTCGTGCAATTCAGCGATCGTCTCAAACTCGCTCACCTCTTGAGCAAATTCGTCATCTAGTTCCGGCAGTTCTTTCTCTTTTAATTCTTTCAGCGTGACTGTAAAGACCGCTCTGCGGCCTGCCACCTTTGGTTGAGGATAGCTTTCTGGGAAGGTTGCTTCCACCTCTTTTGTTTCCCCAGGTGTCATTCCCACGATGCCATCGATAAACCCCTCAACAAAGCGGCCTTCCAGCAGTTCCAGTTGGAAATCCTCAGCTTCTCCACCAGGCACCTCTTCTGGTTCTTGCTCCGAATCTTCGCTGGGCAACATGCCCTTGAAGTCCACAACGGCTACATCCTTCATTTGAGCGGGGCGGTTTTCTACGGGCACCAGCGTGGCTAATTGATCCTGGTAGTTGCTCAAAACCTCATTAACTCGCTCTGGGTCGGGTTTTACTTCCTCCGCCTGAAGTTGCAGGCCAGTGTATTGCTTAACCGTTACTTCAGGTTGAACATCAACTGAAGCTGAAAAAACGAGAGCCTGCCCTGGTTGAAATTGGCTCACCAACTCTTCAAAAGGAGAGCGCAGTTGGTAATTCCCTAGAACCTCAATCTTTTCTTGCTTGACGGCTTCTTTTAAGCCATCTTCGACGAGTTCTTCAACAGCAGCAGCCTTAATCCGACTGGGGCCAATTCGTTGAATGAGGATTTGTCTAGGAACTTTGCCCTTACGAAACCCAGGAATATTAGTCGATCGAGTAAATTCCTGTACCACTCGTTCGTAAACTTTTTGAGACATCTCGGGTGTAACTTCAATTTCCAGGCCAATTTGACTGGCGGGAAGCTTTTCCTGGGTAACTTTCATCGATTTCTAGGGGATTGCAAGAGGTTGAAGCGTTGGACTGGTAAAATCTGGTAATGCAAGCAGGCCCCAATGAAGGGGGTTGTTCAGCCTAAGCACCTGGTTACAGATGATAGACCGACAACAAATGCCGAAAAAGCTGCTGTTGCACTCAGTCTGGCATTACAAAAAAGCCGCAGTTAGCTATATTAACGGATTCTGATTCGAGATGGCGGATGATCTTTCAGTTTTATAAGAATTCTTATGCTACCCGATGTGAAGATACACGACTTTTGCAAGTAGGTGCGTCTAGTTGAGCGTGATGCGACGAGTTAATAAATTGCTGTATAGTAGCGATCACTCAATCAGGTGAGTTCAAAATGTATTGGGCTAGCCTGCGCCATTTAAGCAGATCCCCTAGAGAAATTTTTATTAAGAGTGTTTGAGGACAAATTTTATTTTCAAGAAAATTACTCAAAACGTTGGTGCTGGCTTGGGAAGGTTTATTTAGGATTTTTAAGAAAAGGCTTTATGGCGTGATATCAAGTCTTAGTGCGATCCATGGGAGGTTATCGGTTTGGTTGAATCGTATCGGGTAGCAATTTTAGGGGCAACTGGAGCTGTAGGAGCTGAGTTGTTGCAGTTGTTGGAGCAGCGGCAGTTCCCATTAGCTGAGTTGAGGCTACTGGCATCGCCCCGATCGGCAGGGCAGCAGGTCAATTTTGGCAGCGAACAACTTACGGTCAAACCAGTGGAAGATCGCTCTTTTGATGGGATTGACATTGTCTTAGCATCTGCTGGGGGCAGCACATCCAGAATATGGGCACCGATCGCAGTCAAGGCAGGCGCAGTTGTGATCGACAATTCCAGCGCTTTTCGGATGGAGAGTGACGTGCCGCTGGTTATCCCAGAAGTAAATCCACAGGCGGCCGCACATCATACAGGTATCATTGCCAATCCCAATTGCACTACGATTTTGATGGCTGTTGCCGTTTACCCACTGCATCAGGTACAACCGATTCAGCGCATTGTCGCCTCAACCTATCAGTCAGCCAGTGGTGCAGGTGCAAGGGCCATGGAAGAAGTAAAAATTCAAGCGGCGGCCATCCTTGAGGGCAAAGAGCCAAAAGCCGAAATTTTCCCATATCCGTTGGCATTCAATTTGTTTCCTCACAATTCCAAGTTAATGGATCAGGGATATTGCGAGGAGGAGATGAAAATGGTGAATGAAACTCGCAAGATCTTTGGAACCCCAAATTTGCGGATCACTGCTACTTGTGTTCGGGTACCCGTTTTGCGGGCACACTCCGAATCGATTAATCTAGAGTTTGAACAACCATTTAATGTTGCCGAAGCTTGCGCTATTTTGAGTCGATCGCCCGGCGTGAAGCTAGTTGAGGATTGGTCTGCTAATTACTTTCCAATGCCGATCGATGCCAGCGGCCAGAATGATGTATTAGTTGGGCGCATCCGACAGGATATTTCTCATGCCTGTGGTTTGGAACTTTGGTTGTGTGGTGACCAAATCCGTAAGGGAGCAGCGTTGAATGCTGTTCAGATTGCGGAGTTGCTAGTTCAAAAAAATCTACTAAAGTCAACAGCGGCGATCGCTTAATCCAAGCGCCTAACTGCGACTATTGCAGATGTTTTGAGATGGCAGTCTCGACAAACTTCATCCTCCCGATTGATTTTTATCTTTTACTATCCTTTACTTCGTTGAGCATGTGGTGAACTTTGGACAAGTGATAACAGCAATGATCACGCCATTTACTCCAGATGGTGCCGTTCATTACGAAGCCGCGGCAAAACTGGCTGCTTACCTGGTTCAAAATGGCTCAGATGCGCTGGTGGTTTGTGGCACAACTGGCGAATCTCCTACCCTGTCCTGGAGCGAAGAACAGGAATTATTTCGATGTGTCCAGCGGGAGGTGGCAGGAAAAGCCAAAATTATTGCTGGAACCGGGTCAAATTCTACCCACGAAGCGATCCAGGCAACCGAAAAAGCCGCTAAACTGGGGATAGATGGCGCACTCCAGGTTGTTCCGTACTACAACAAACCACCTCAATCTGGTTTACATCAGCATTTTAAGACGATCGCGGAAGCAGTCCCCGACCTTCCTATGATGCTTTACAACATCCCTGGCCGAACCGGACAAAATCTGCTACCGGAGACGATCGCAAAACTAGCAGAGATCCCCAATATCGTTGCGGTTAAGGAAGCAAGTGGTAGTCTGGATCAGGTAAGTCAAATTCGCAGTTCAGTTCCATCGGACTTTTCAATCTATTCTGGGGATGATTCTCTGACGCTGCCAATGTTGGCAGTTGGAGCACAGGGGGTTGTGAGTGTTGCCAGTCATCTAGTGGGCCCCCAACTACAACAGATGATCCAAGCATTTTTTCAAGGAAACGTTCGTTTGTCACTTGATCTTCATCTTCAACTTCTACCCTTATTTAAGGTTTTGTTTTTAACAACAAATCCGATTCCGGTTAAGGCTGCTATGCAACTCCAAGGTTGGAGTGTAGGATCAACCCGTTCTCCGCTACCACCACCATCGTCAGATATCATCGACGCGCTGCGATCCGTAATGATACAACTTGCTTTGTTGTAATTAAATTCTTACTCAAGTTCAATCGACAAGTTTTGCTGACAATTGAATAGGCTCATTCTCTGCGATTAGTTGAAAAAATCGCCTGCTTGCTCTCCTCTTGATGAGTAGGTTGAAGGCAGAAGTAAATCCTAATTTGTCTCCAATAGTTCACTGGTTCAATACACGATTTCGAAGATAAACATCAACATTCAAACCCATATTGCTGTCCTATAAAGTTTATTGAACTTCGCACCAAATTCATTATTTAGCTTAAACACAGCCAACAAACCGAATCAACAGAATCGCTCGCTATTTCGCTCAAAGGATACAAATGACTGAATCAAACTCAACACCAACCCTCAAAATCATTCCACTCGGTGGTTTACATGAAATTGGTAAAAATACCTGTGTTTTTGAGATTAATGATGAATTACTCCTGCTGGATGCAGGGCTTGCTTTCCCGACAGATGGGATGCATGGTGTAAATATTGTGCTTCCTGATATGACCTATTTGAGGGAAAATCGGCACAAAATCAAAGGCATGATTGTAACGCACGGGCATGAAGATCACATTGGTGGCATCCCTTTCCATCTCAAGCAGTTTGATATTCCTGTCATCTATGGTCCTCGACTTGCAATGGCGTTATTGTCCGATAAGTTAGAAGAAGCTGGGGTGCTGGATCGGACAGAACTCCGCACGGTTTCTCCGCGAGAAGTCGTACGAGTTGGAAAATCTTTCTTTGTTGAATTCATCCGAAACACTCACTCCATTGCAGATAGTTTTACGGTGGCCATTCGGACTTCCGTTGGAGTGGTAATTCATACTGGAGACTTTAAGATTGACCATACTCCAGTAGATGGCGAGTTTTTTGACTTTCAACGATTGGCCGAGTACGGAGAGCAGGGAGTTCATTGCTTGATTAGCGACTCCACTAACTCGGAGGTTCCTGGGTATACGCCTTCAGAGCGATCGGTATTTCCTAATCTCGATCGCGTGTTTGGTCAGGCTCAGGGGCGCTTATTGGTCACCACCTTTGCATCTTCAGTTCACCGCATCAACATGATTCTGGAGCTTGCCAAAAAACATGGGCGGGTTGTGTCGGTGCTGGGGCGATCGATGTTGAATGTAATTGCCCATGCTCGCAAGTTGGGCTACATCAAGTGCGCGGATGATCTGCTGCAACCGCTTAACGTCATCCATAAGTTGCCTGATGAACACGTTTTGATCCTGACAACTGGATCTCAGGGAGAGCCATTGTCTGCTCTGACTCGAATTGCCAACGATGAACATCGTCAGGTTAAGGTTCGGCCCGGAGACACGGTTGTCTTTTCAGCGAACCCCATTCCTGGCAACACGATCGCGGTTGTCAATACGATCGATAAGTTGATGATTAAAGGGGCGAAGGTCATTTATGGTCGGGAACAGGGCATTCACGTCTCAGGGCATGGATGTCAGGAAGACCAAAAGTTAATGCTGGGCTTAACTCGTCCGAAGTTCTTCCTGCCAGTGCATGGTGAGCATCGCATGTTAGTTAAACACGCTCAAACTGCTCAGAGCGTCGGAGTTCCTGCTGAGCATATGGTGGTCATTGACAATGGCGACGTTGTGGAGTTGAGTCAATCCAGCATTCGAATTGGTGGCAAAGTACCTTCAGGAATTGAACTTGTTGATGCGTCTCGATCAGGAGTCGTCAATGCGCAGGTTCTTAAGGAACGACAACAACTCGCTGGGGATGGGGTTGTAACCATCGCTGCGGTAGTCAATTGGCAAGGACAGTTGGTGGCTCAGCCTGAAATTCATTTGCGTGGAGTTGTCACTTCTTTGGGTAAGCGCCATCTTCAGGACAAGTTACGCGAGAGTATTGATGGTGTCCTGCGCGATCGCTGGAAAGAGTACGCCCGCTCATTTGGCACTGGTCATCTCGAAGTGGACTGGGCCGGACTTCAGACTCAGATTGAACGAGAACTGGTGAAACTGGTTCGCCGTGAATTCCAGAGTAATCCTTTAGTGGTGTTTCTCATGCAGACCACGGAAGAACCATCTGTAACCAGTAACAGCAAGAAGGCATCGCGATCGACTGAAGTAGTGGCACTTTAGCCATAAAAACTTTCCCTGGTGATTGAGCCGCTTTTCTAGGAGCCATCACCAGGGATTAAACCGTATCAGAAGGATAAGATTTGTTCTCTCGTGTGAGTCCTTATTTCTTAATAGATCGGTTGAACAGCCAAGTTTAGTTCAGCTTCCCGACTCGCCTCATTCGACCAATCCGCTGTTGCTTATAATGACGGTTCTTCCATGCTAATTAATTTTTGATCGTCAAATTAAAAAAATATTTAAACCAACAATACTAACCCTTAGTAAGACTGTATAAGAAATTTAGATAGAAGAGTTAGGAGGCAGTGGCCAACGAAAATTCACGTTGAGCCTTTTCGCGGGACTCTTGGCGAACAATCCCGGAGGCTACTGCGTGTTGTAGCAGCATGAAAGCTCGGAAGTCTTTCGCGTCGTATTTGGTTTTTAACAACTCACGTAACTGTTCTTCAGCTTCTATACTCAAACATCCAACGGCAAATGCTTCTCTGACTACATCACGAATTAACAGCATAAGCGAACCCTGACCTATCTCTCTTAAAGTCATAACGGACTCAACTGAACACGGTTTCTAGATCAACCGGATTACACCAAAGCCAACTCACACCTTAATTAAACACTCATTAAGAAAAAGCTACTGTAACTCAGGGAACATAACTATCTAAATCTACGTGATCCCACTCACCAATGTCAAATATTTTGCACTTCAACTATCACCGTACAGATATGTTGTGAAATAGTTTGAAATCGCGCCATATGGCCACTATATGAATACCACTTTAGAAGAATGGGTAATGCCGGGGTATTTTATTCCACCTTGTTAGCCAGCACTATACTGGCATGAACGCAACTAGTTAGAAGGAGTTCTACAACACTCTAAAGATACAGATTTGTAATAGAGATATTACCAGAGAAACAAACATCGACATCTGCACCTGGGTCGCGCGATCGCTCAGAGTATTTTCCAGCATAGGAAAAAGTATTGCCATTGGTTTGGAATGTAATTGGAAGCGGTTGTGTACAGGCTGAACAAAAAACCATTTGGGGTTGCGCAGCGTTGATCGGTAGATGCGGTAAGTTCACATTCCAGAAGGAACCGGGTTGTGTTTGTTGACTCAATAGTCGTTGCAAAACCTGACTCACCAATTGAGATGCATTACTCCAGTCAATCTCCCGTTTACCCTGACGATAGTGGGAAAAGGCAATTCCTGGAAGACGATGTAGAGCCGCTTCGCGAACCGCAGCGACCGTTCCAGAAATATAGACATCTGCACCCAAATTGCCGCCAGAATTGATGCCTGACAGTACCCATTGCACATCTGGAACCAAGTGACTAATTGCCAGACGGACGCAGTCGGCTGGGGTTCCCGCGATCGCAAAGGCTCGCTCTGAGCGTTGCTCCACCAGGATCGGGCGAGTGGTTGTCACTTGATGGCCGCAACCCGATACGTGAGCGTGGGGAGCAACAACAACGGCCTCGAATCCAAGCTGCTGAATGGTATGTTGCAAGGCTTGCAGGCCAGGTGCATCAATTCCATCATCGTTAGTTAAGACAAACACAGTCATTCCTGTAATGAATCAGTTAGCTGCCCAAAAAGATGCCAAGTTGTCTGGCGGTGGTTGCCAGAGTTCCATGTGGGTTCACGGCGGAGTATTTGGAAATTGCTTCCTCAATGGGTACTGCGACGATCGACCGTTGTTGCCAGGTCACCACATGATCGTATTTCTCTTTCGCAATCAAATCCACAGCCGCGACGCCAAAACAGGTGGCGATCAAGCGATCGAGATGGGATGGCATACCTCCGCGCTGGATGTGCCCCAACACTGTAACTCGCGTTTCTGTGCCAATGCGAGAACAAATTTCTTGTGACAGGTATTGCCCAATCCCACCGAGACGACAGCCTTCTGCATCTTTAATCATCACTCGATCGCCCGTTTCAGTGCGCACAGCTTCCGCGACCACGATCAAGCAATAATTCTGACCTTGTTGCTGGCGATGTTGAATTCGATCGCAAATACCATCAAGGCTGTAAGGGATTTCTGGGATTAAGATGATATCTGCCCCCCCCGCAATGCCCGCGCACATCGCGATATGTCCTGCATCCCGACCCATCACTTCCAAGATCATGACGCGACTATGGCTAGCTGCCGTAAATTGCAAGCGATCGACCGCTTCTGTCGCCACGCTGACGGCAGTATCAAAACCGATAGAACATTCCGTGACTCCCACATCATTGTCGATCGTCTTGGGAATTCCGACGAGATTCAAACCACCTTGTTGAGCCAGACGACGCAGAATTGCGAGACTGCCATCGCCACCGATCCCAATTAAAGCGTCTAAGCCTAATAAGTGATAACCCTCAATAATTTCCTGAGAGCGATCGCAAACCGTGCCATCTCCCATTGGAAACGCAAACGGATCGCCCTTGTTGGTTGTGCCCAGCATTGTGCCGCCTGTCGTTAGAAACGGATCAACCTTTTCGGGAGTAAGCTGTAGCGCTTTGGGAGGGCGGACCATCAATCCGTGAGTTGCCTGTTGAATGCCCAACACCTCCCAACCATAGGAGTCGATCGCCGCATGTACCACGGCTCGAATAGCCGCATTCAGTCCGGCACAATCACCACCACTTGTTAGAATCCCAATGCGTTTTTTTTGTCCCATAAATTACATCTGCTCCCGTGCATCTAGTGAGTCATCATGAGAAGTTGGGATAATTGGACGGAATGCTTATCGCCAATTACCCAACGCTGGCACCCAAGTTCTCAACAAAAGATGACAATGGGAGTCAGCAAACTCGACATTGACTTGACTCTATCGGGTTCTGAGGCAAAAGAATCTTAAGCAGAATTAAAGGTTTTTGACACGGTTTGTGCATATGGTGAACATTTTTGGGATGGATTGAGCTTATGGATGGATCAACCGATAACGCTACGATCGCCGCTGGCCTCGAACTGATTCCAACTGCACCTCCCGGCTTCAAGTCTGGCTTTGTTGGCATTGTTGGGCGACCAAATGTAGGCAAATCTACATTGATGAATCAGCTAATTGGGCAAAAGATCGCGATTACGTCACCCGTTGCCCAGACCACTCGAAATCGGTTGCGCGGCATCTTAACCACGCTTGAGGCGCAAATCATTTTTGTCGATACACCAGGAATTCATAAACCGCAGCATCAACTTGGCGAAGTTTTGGTGAAAAATGCCCAGAGTGCGATGCGATCGGTGGATGTGCTGCTGTTTGTGGTCGATAGTAGCGTTCCGGCTGGAAGAGGCGATCAGTTTATTGCTGAACTGGCCAGTCACAACGAGATTCCCGTCATCCTTGGCCTCAACAAAGCCGATCAGCAGACTGATCGTGAAGCGCTCGATCGCAGTTATGCCGAACTTGCCGCAGCCTATAGTTGGGAAATTGTCAAGTTTTCAGCGGTAACCGGAGACGGTCTGGACATCTTACGCTCTCAATTAGAGAATCATTTAGAACCGGGGCCATACTATTACCCGCCAGATTTAGTCACCGACCAGCCAGAGCGCTTCATTATGGGGGAACTCATTCGGGAACAGGTTTTGCTGATGACGCGCGAAGAGGTGCCTCACTCAACCGCGATCGCGATCGATCAAGTGATTGAAGAACCAACGATTACCCGTGTACTGGCCACCATTCAGGTCGAGCGTCCGTCTCAAAAAGGGATTTTGATTGGGAAAGGCGGCAGTATGTTAAAGGCGATCGGGTCGGCAGCTCGTGAACAAATTCAAAAACTGATTGCGGGCAAGGTTTATCTGGAATTGTTTGTAAAGGTGCAGCCCAAATGGCGGCAGTCTCGAACGCAACTGGCGGATTTAGGATACCGGGTCGAGGAATGATTGCTGTAATACCTGCCGAATCGTGCCTGTTGGTACTTTTTCCGTCACGATCGCCGCGCCAATCCGAGTTGGCAACACAAACCGCACCTGACCTGCTGCGACTTTTTTGTCGCTTTGCAGCGCGATCAAAATGTCTTCCACATTCACCATGCTTGGAACTTGGGTTGGCAGTCCAGCTTTTTGGACGAGGACCGTTTGCCGATCACAACTGGCCTGATCCCAAAGTTCCAGTGCCACAGCAATTTGGCCAGCGGCAACCATGCCGATCGCCACTGCTTCGCCATGATTCACAACTGTGTACCCGGTCAAACTTTCCACCGCATGCCCGATCGTATGGCCATAGTTCAAAATCGCACGGAGACCGGCTTCTTTTTCATCTTTGCTGACCACATGCGCTTTTGCCTGACAGGAGCGAGTGAGAATTTTATGCACCAGGCTAGACTCCAGCGCATTGAATCGATCCAGGCAGGGAGCTTGTTCCAGCAACGCGAATAATTCCGCATCCCAGATCACACCGTACTTGATTACTTCCGCGATCGCCGCTCGAAATTCTCGGGTTGGCAAAGTTGTGAGAACGGTTGGATCGATCAGCACCAGGCGCGGTTGGTGAAACGCCCCAATCAAGTTTTTCCCGCTAGGATGATTGACCCCAGTCTTCCCGCCGATCGCTGCATCCACCATCGCTAACAAAGACGTGGGCACCTGCACCACATTTACGCCCCGCAGCCAAGTCGCCGCCGCAAAACCCGTCATATCGCCAATCACCCCACCCCCTAGGGCAATAAATGTAGACGATCGTTCAATCCGATGATCTAGCGCTGCATCGTAAATTTTTTGGAGAGTTGCTAAAGTTTTATGCTGCTCTCCCGCTGGTAGCAGACAGTGCGCCACATCAAACCCAGCCGCTTGCAGAGAGGCGATCGCGGCTTCTCCATAATGCCGAAAGATGTCAGGATTCGAAACGAGCAGCACCTTCTTCCCTAGTCTGAGGGATTGCAAAAAAGGCCCGATTGTTTGGAGCGCATCTGGCGCGATCGTCACTTCATAGGAATTGTGGGGAAGTTGAACCGGGATAATAGATTGCATAGATTTTGCAAACACGATCGTGGAAAAAGCGCCCGTTGGCTACTCTATTGTACGAAGCGGGTCGATTCTTCTGTATATTTTGATCAGTTGAATAAGGAGATTGAACCAATGGGTGGAGTTGTTGCTTACGTTGTAATTTTGGGTGCCGCTTTTGCAACCGCGATGGCACTTTATTTTGGCTTTCGCGCCATCAAGCTCATTTAGGCGCTTGGATGAAATAATCTGTAAAGCTCATCAGCCGCTGTGCCCTTATCTTCAACCCTTCTCCCGCAGGAGAAGGGGAAATGCTCCTTCTGTCTTTCTCCCCTCAGGAGGCGATCGCGGGCACTTGTGTTTTTTCCAATTGAGAGCGTTGCTCTTGCGCCAGATACTCGTCCAGTTGCGCTTCAATTTGCTGGCGAACAATTTGCCGATATTCCAAAAAGTGTTCACTCAAAGCACACACCGTTAAGTAATGCTCCCAAACAGCGGGGTTTTGGCGCAGGATACTGATCAGATTCAACCAAAACTTCCAGCGAGTTTTACGCAGGATACCCTGCCGCCAGATGACGATCGCCAGAGCCCGAATGCTAACCCAGTTAACTTTGCGTAGACGACTGGGTGTTTTGGGTGCGCCCAACTTGAGAAAATGTCGATACGTTCGTTCTAAATAGTTGAGCGGGTCATACAGTTGCCAAAAAGCTGCGACATACTCGCGCGCGATGTCTTCTAAGGGGCGGGTGGGCACAAAGTTCATCAATGAGGTTTGATTAATGTCATTGACGGCATCCCGCAATCGGCCTTCTTTGGTCAACCGATGCCAAAGAGCGGTATCTGGTAAGGCTTGCAGCATACTAAACAGAGCAATTGGGATAGCAGTCTGCTCCACAAAACGAACAATGCGATCGCCGGCACCCGGTTTTTCACCATCAAACCCAATAATGAAACCCGCCATCACTCGCAACCCGGCCTGGGTGATTTTATCCACCGCCTCGGTTAAGGAATTACGAGTGTTTTGATGTTTTTGCGTTAAAGAGAGACTCTCTTCATCCGGGGTTTCAATCCCCAAAAAGACCGCATTAAAGTTGCATTCCACCATTAAATCCATCAATTCCGGGTCATTAGCCAGATCCACGGATGCTTCGGTGTTGAAATGGAACGGGTAATGATGCGCCGCTAGCCAGCCTTTCAGTTCTTGCAGCAGGAGCTTGACGTTTCGCTTATTGCCAATGAAGTTGTCGTCCACCATGAAAATCGATCGCCGCCATCCCAAATCATATAAAGCATCCAATTCGGCCAGAAGTTGGGTGGGAGTTTTGGTACGGGGCTTGCGGCCATACAACACGATAATGTCGCAAAACTCGCATTGAAATGGACATCCCCGCGAGAACTGCACAGCCATATTGTCGTAGGCATCAAGATTCAGCAAATCAAATCGTGGAATAGGCGTGGTGGTTACATCTGGCCTGTTCCCATTTGCCCGAAAAACACCGCTGGGCTGCCCCTGCTGAATCGCGTCAACAAATAGCGGCAATGTAATTTCACCTTCATCCAAAATTAAGTAGTCGGCTCCAGCAGCTTGGGCTTCCTGGGGAACGGCTGTGGCATAAGGGCCGCCTACAGCGACTGATTTACCATATTGCTTGCTGAGCTGAATTAAGTTCAAAAAATCTTTCTTCTGAACAATCATCGCCGAGAGGATGACCAGATCGGCCCACTCCCAATCGGCCCTACTCATGGCTTCTACGTTGCGATCGATTAATCTAAACTCCCAGTCCTGGGGCAACAGCGCGGCAACTGTAATCAACCCCAAAGGCGGCATCATAGCTTTGCGATCGACCAGTTCCAACGCCTTTTCAAAAGACCAAAAACTTTTGGGAAATTCTGGATAGAGCAATAAAACACGCATAATTATTCCCGTTGAAGTGCTGTAAGCATAGCTTTGATTTCAAGCAGAGGGGTAACGGACTCAGAATATCTTTGCTATTCCAGCCGCAGATGTGATTCGCTAGAAGGTGCCATTTTGGAAGTCGCTCATTCATGAAATCTGTTTTGGTACGGCTGAAACCATTCCCGCGCTGGCTGATGGGGGGGGCAGTACTTTTTTTTCTCCTGCAAGTTCTGCGCAAACATTGGCAGGGGATAGTGGCCATCCGGATTGATGCGGCAGGTTGGGCCGCATTGGCGATCGCCCTGGGAATTACTTTACTGGCTCATATCTGCGCAGGTTGGGTTTGGAGCGGAATTTTACGGAGAGACTTACAGCAACCTGTTTCAGGCAGCCAGTTGGTTCAGGCATATCTCCAAACTAATATTGCCAAATATGTACCTGGCAATATCTGGCACTACTATGGGCGAGTCAGGGCCGCCCAAAATGCTGGCGCAACCCTAGAAACTGCCACCGTTAGTGTGTTGCTAGAACCCTTACTGATGGCAGCCTCCGCATTAATTGTGGCCTTGGTCAGTGGACAGGCGATCTCATCCCAATATGGTTGGAGCAGTTTGATAGTTCTCTGGCTGGGATTACTAGCCACCCTGCTCGCCATTCATCCGCAAGTTTTGAATCGAGTCTTACAACGACTGGCAAAAGCCAAGCAACGCACCATCCCGGCGACAGCACAAACCATTCCAGCACAGTTGAACCGCTATCCGGTTAGGGCATTATTTGGTAACCTCGTCTTTGTGGGATTGCGGGGAGTTGGCTTTTTATTTGCATTCATGGCAATTCAATCGCTGACTCTCGCTCAAATTCCCATTTTGCTTAGCGGATTTAGTCTCGCATGGTTGCTGGGCTTAGTTGTACCCGGCGCACCCGGAGGCTTGGGTATCTTTGAGGCAACCGCGATCGCCCTTCTGGAACCGCTATACCTCCCCAGCCACTTGTTAGCTGTTGTAGCTTGCTATCGTCTGGTGAGTACGATCGCAGAAACGCTAGGAGCAGGAATCTCCTGGATTGAGCAACGTTTAGCGATGCAACGTATTGGTTGATTAAACATCCTCAGATAGCAAATCCTCTTGAGAAATCAAACCGGGGAACAACTCCAATCGCTCCTCATGCCGCAGTTGCGAGAAGATGCGGTAGGTATCCGGATCAAAAACTCTCGTTTCATCGGTGGGAGTGCCATCCATTTTCACCAAGTTGTATTGCACGTTCTCCGCATAAATGGCAAATGTGACATTGAAAATTTCTAGAAAGTTAACAACCCATTTGCATTCATCTTCTGGGTAATTTTCATAGTGCTTAATCAGTTCTGCAATTCGCGATTCTAAATGAGTGCGAGAGTAGCGAGACACCAGCACAATCTTGAGTAACACAATGACCAGCGTGATTGGACTGCCCTGACTAATTAACTGAATAAATAGTGGCGAAGGTTCAGCTTGACTTTCGATCGTCAGAACATCAATCACTCGATTGGCGGTTCTTAATAAGAGCGCATCAGTCAGGATTTCATCGTTGTGACTCTTGTAAAGTTCATCTAACCGCTCAGCAATTCTGACATTTAACGTTTCAGCAAAGCTTTTGTTCTGAACTGAGAATACTAGGTAACGTTGCAAACTTTGCTTGAACTCTCGGTAGGTTAATTGTTCAATTTGTTGTAGAAAAATACTGGCTAAGTTCACGTAACTAAATTTGCCGCGTCGAGCTACGATCAATTTGATCAATCGCAATGCCTCATCCCCCAAGACGGTAGGGTTTTTGGCAGCGCGATCGCTTGATGCATGGATTTGAGACTTGGCAACATACATTGCCAAATCAAACTTGAAGCGATCTTTTAATTGTTTAGATAGCGCTCTAGCGGCTTCTCGTTGCTCTAAAGGGTTTTTGAGGTTGATATATTGCGGCACTAGCAGGTAGGAAGTATAGCGCGATACCCAGGGGCCCTTTGCCCGATCCTCGTATCGAGAAGCAAACAGCTTCAATTCTTCAAAGTCTTTGCCCTGAACAAAATCATTAATCCAGATGCGTAATCGTTTTAAGGTGGGGGAGGCCGTGTAGCGATTAAATGCCGGATCAGCTAGCAACTGCACCAACTCCTGAATGGGTTTGAAGTTCCGGCTGGCATCCCAATTATTGATCAAAATGTAGCAGCATCGCTTGAGCGTATTGCGAAACTCTTCATAGTTATTGGAGAACACGATGTCGTAGAGTGCCTGCATGGCATTCGAACTAATCGAGTCCACATGGTAGATAAATAAGCGCTTGAATTCCAACAACACTTCCTCAGGTGGCCACTTTCGAACGATCTCGAGCAAGAACTCGTAGATGCAGTCTTGCGATCGTTGTAAGTTGTATGGTTGCCTGGAAAGTCGAAAAGAGCTTTCACTTTGCTGAGAATTTTGGATAGGCTCCCCGATCATCATAACCACTCGGAATGTGTGAACGTACTACCCCAGCCATGAAAAACAAATTGCTACGCGAATACCTGCAACTGCTCATCACGAAGCGCGTCTGGCCTGTTGCCAGTACCTAAAGATGAAGTTCTTATCTTTCAATCATAGGGATCTCTACTTAGAGTAGTCAGTGACGATGGGAGGCTTCAGAAGTGACTGCTCAATTAAAGCACAGTGACCTGAATCACAACCATAATTTTATTATGATGAGCCTCATCATCAATACAAACAACAAATGATAAATTTTATCTAATGAAGTATTGCTGGTCGGTCACGCCGGTTTCGAACATACAGAAGCGTTTGAGTAACAAAAAACACCCAGCATTGCTATAGACTCAACGATATTCTAAGTAACTTAAAAGCGATCAACATCACACAAACGGTTGACCCGACAGCAGAAAGACTGTAGCCGAATGTTAAGAATTGTCAAAATGGGGGCAGAGGGACTTGAACCCTCACGACCTTGCGGTCAACGGATTTTCATTCTCCTACAACTTTCGCTGCTGCCCTTGACGTTAATGGGCTTTGAGAATTGGACTCTCCCTTTACCCGCACCCGATCATAATGCTGCGATCGCGATGGTAGGGTAGCTCCCGTCGAGTCTCTGCACCTTCCAGGTTGATCGCCTGCTTGCCACCAGAAAGCCATAACAATCTGTGACAAAACGCGCAGAAAAACCTGGCTTGGCTCAGGATTGCCCTATCAGAAAGACTTCTGACTTAGGTTTCCCTGAATTTGAGAGCAGTCACTTACTGAATTTCTTCAATAAGGCTCAGTTTTCTAAGTCCGTAGCGTCTACCATTCCGCCATGCCCCCAAAAGTGCAGGCTTGGTAATTGCCAGAATTTACATCCTACCATTTCAGTGGCAATCAGGAGATTTAGGCAACCCTATTACGACCAAAAATAATTGCTATCGCTCAAATCGCACTGCGACTCAGACAGGAGATAGAATATCACCACAGCTCCATTTGTGCGGAGCGTTGATCAAGCGTCGCAACTGGAAAAAATTATGCTCATTGCCCTTTTGTATTTGGTACTAGCGGGAGCATTTCTGGTCGTTATCCCAGCCATTCTGTACTTTTACCTAAACAAGCGCTGGTATGTGGCAAGCTCGATCGAACGGGGATTTATGTATTTTCTTGTATTTTTCTTTTTCCCGGGTTTGCTGCTTCTGGCTCCTTTTTTGAATTTTCGTCCCCAACGTCGCGAGATTCCAGGTTAAATGCGCCGAATTGATGTCATTGGAATTGGAATTGGCGTATTTGCAGCCAGTGGGCTGATTTATGTTTTGTTTCAATTTGTGGGATTTGCCCCCGACAAGGCCGGCATCTGGACACAGGTGTTGCTGGTTGTTGGGTTACTGGGCTGGTTATTCAGTTACGTGTTCCGAGTTGTGACTGGTTCCATGACGTATCACCAGCAGCGTCAAGACTACGAAGAGGCGGTGTTGCAGAAGCGCTTAGAAGAACTCACACCAGAGGAATTGGCGCAACTTCAAGCTGAAATTGAGGCTGAGCAAGCCGCGACGCAGCAAAATCAATAATAATGGTTACGCTGAATCGGCGATGAGTACTTGCAAATGACATCTGTTTCCGAATGCTTTGAGCGGCTGCGCAGCCATGCCCGCTGTGGGTTGATTCCTTTCATTACGGCTGGAGATCCAGATCTGGCAACAACCGAGCAAGCGTTGCGCGTGTTGGATCAGCAGGGCGCAGACATTATTGAATTGGGCATTCCTTACTCTGACCCGCTCGCAGATGGGCCAGTGATTCAAGCAGCAGCAACACGGGCATTGCAACGGGGGACCCGCTTGGATGATGTGTTGACAATGGTGCGCCGCGTGAGTCCGGAGCTGCGATCGCCAATTGTTTTGTTTACCTACTACAACCCGATTCTCAATCGGGGGATTGAACTGTTTTTGCAAGACATCGCCGCGGCTGGAGTCAAGGGGTTAGTGGTGCCTGACTTGCCTTTGGAAGAAGCCGAGATCTTGCTGAATCCAGCCCGGAGTCATGGCATTGAGGTGATTTTGCTGGTTGCCCCAACAACCCCTTCAGAGCGAATTGCGGCGATCGCTGAGCGTTCTCAAGGATTCATTTACCTGGTCAGTACAACGGGCGTGACAGGGATGCGATCGCAGCTTGAAAGTCGTGTTAAAGACCTGCTGCTGGAGCTACGTGGTATGACGGATAAACCCATTGGTGTTGGATTTGGGATTTCTCAGCCCGAACAGGCACGTCAGGTGATGGAGTGGGGAGCCGATGCGGTGATCGTTGGTAGTGCTTTCGTGAAGCGATTGTCAGACAGCCCCCCAGAGAAAGGATTACGTGATGTTGCGGAATTTTGTCTTAGCTTGAAATCAGTAATTAATTCTGCTAACTAAGATTACGGAGTGTTCTTTTCGTAAACTAACTTGACTCTGTAGCCACAGAAGCGTTACTTTAACCTCTAACTGAATGTATTGAGCATCCTAATAAGAGGTCGTTGACTTATCCACCCCTTCAGGTTGGGTTGTTGACAAGGAAGGTATGTAAGCGCTTGTTGAATCGGTCCGTGCAATCCCATCTAACTCACACATAGATTGGGTATCTTCTCCACTCACACAATTTTGCTCTTAGCGCCGCCTTTAATTTAGTGGTAGCGCCTGTATTAGTTGCTGGTCTCGCCTCGTTAAGCTCCACACTGTAGACCCTTGAATACTTTTGAGCTTTTGGATGAGTTCACCAACAACATCGTTGGGACTCAGGCTTCTGCGTCGTACTGCTTTTGCGGTCGCCGTGGGTGGTTTGAGCTTCCATGGGCTTGCTGTTTATGCCCAGACTATTATTCCGAATACGGCAACTGGTAATTTCCGCAGCACCCCTGGCGGGCCGTTTCAACCAGTGCGTTCTAATACGGTCACCGTTCCCTTAGTGGCTGAGCGGTTGGAGATCATTAAGGTGGGCGATCGCGGCGCTGCTGAGCCGGGTGACACAGTGATCTACCGCTTGCTAGTCAAAAACTCTGGTAGCAGCACACTGACGAACGTCGTGGTGACTGACACGTTGCCGCTGGGTTTGCGATTCGTCAATAATTCTGCCAAAGCAACTCTGAGTACGGCAGGTAGCCCAGAGGTGCAAACAAATCTGTCAAGCGTGACCGTCAATGGGCAGGTTGTAACTTTTACGTATCCATCCCTGGCACCTCAGCAAACGCTGACGATCGTCTATGGTGCCCTGCTCACTCCCGACGCAGTTCGAGGATCGGGACGAAACCTGGCTGTCGCCCGTGCGCGTAATCCCGCGGGGGGTGAGGTTGTTAGTAATAATGCCACTCACTTACTCAGAATTCGGCCTGGAATTTTGGCAGACTGCGGCACGATTATTGGACGCGTATTCGTGGATAAGAACTTTGATGGAGAACAGCAACCTGGAGAACCGGGTGTACCGAATGCTGTTGTGTTTATGGACGATGGCAACCGGGTTACTACTGATGCGAATGGCTTGTTCTCGTTGCCGTATGCGATCGCCGGACACCGTACTGGCACCCTAGATTTGACCAGCCTACCGGGGTACACGTTAGCTCCGAACTTGTATCGGATTGAGAACAATGCGCCATCTCGTTTAGTGAAATTAGCCCCTGGCGGTATGGCTCGTATGAACTTTGCAGTGACACCGAGCTTTAGGGAGGGTCGGCAGTAGTATGCGGACATATTTCATTGCTCAGTTGAGCTTCCTGACAACGTTACTAGGACTGATGGCAGCAGCAAATGCCAGCGAGTTGACTGCGTCAGGCGAACCTTTGGTGGATGCCAGCCTCGACCAGCCTCAACCAACCTCGACGACTCCAGCACCATTGGCCTCTAAGCCGAGGACTTTGCTGACCGCTCAAGCACCCACTGGAAGTATTCAGATCCTCAGCCCCAAAGCCGCAACGACGGGTCAACCGTTCACGGATTTGATTGTTCAATACGCCGCTGGAACCGCAGTGGAAGTGTTGGTGAACGGGCAGACCATTCCAGCGACAACAGCAACCCAGAAACAGGACGACTCCGCCACCGGCCAAACTCGACAGGTTTGGTATCGTATTCCCTTAAAACCGGGTGCGAATACCCTCACCGTTCAAGCGCCTGGGGCAACACCGGTCAGTGTAACGGTGACAGTGAAGGAAATGGCGACCAAAATTGAGTTTTTACCCTTTAAAGAAGCGCGGTTGCCAGCAGATGGGCGATCGGCCCTTACCGTGGAAGGGCAGATTTTGGACGAAGCCGGACAGCCGATCGCCAAAGATGCGGTTGTTACGCTTAGCTCCAGTGCCGGAAAATTTGTGGGTGCTGACTACGACAAGGATCGGCCTGGATTCCAGGTTTTAGCTAGGAATGGTAAGTTCCGGGCACAGCTTCAATCCGGCCTTGATCCACAAGTGGTGCGGATTCGAGGCGCTGTCGATCGACACGAATTAGTCACGGCTGAAGAACTTAAACGCCCAACTCTTACCCCCCCCAACTCCATCAATCCTGTACCGCCTGCCACTGGGTTACCTTACCCACCCAGCAATCAGCCTTCGTTTATCACACCTAACCCTTACGACAAAGCTCTGGAAGCCTACACGCAGGTAGAATTCGTGACCAACCTGCGTCCCTGGATTGTGTCAGGACAGGCAAATTTGCGCTTTGGGCAAGCAGGTTTAGATTTCTACAACAGTTTTGAAAATTTCTTGCGCCCAAGCTTGTTGGATCAGGGCTATCGCGTTGATTTCAGCACTGCCGCCTTTGCCAGTGGTCGGATTGGCGAGTGGTTGTTTACCGGTGCATTTAACAACCAGCGTGCCCTGAATGAGGATTGTACTGGGGCGACACGGTTATTCCGGGATGCGCAATTCTGCGATCAGGTGTATCCAGTTTACGGCGATAGTTCCACCGTTGATTACTTGACTCCTTCGATCGACAGTGTTTACTTCAAATTCGAACGAACATCTCCCGTATTTGGAGCTGGCACCGATTATGCCATGTGGGGTGACTACACCACCCGCGAGTTTGCTCGCGCCTCTCAGTTTTACACGGCTACGACGCGGCAACTCCACGGCTTTAAAGCCAACTACAACTTGGGCGACCTGCAACTTACAATGGCCTACGCCAATAATGTGAGCGGGTTCCAGCGAGACACCATTCAGCCCAACGGCACCAGTGGCTACTACGTCTTATCTCGCCGCCTAGTGATTGCGGGTAGCGAAAACCTTTTCCTGGAAACGGAAGAACTCCTGCGCCCGGGAACGGTGGTTGAGCGGAAGCCGTTGTATCGGGGTATCGACTACGAAATTGACTACGATCGCGGAGCGATTTTGTTCCGCCGCAACATCAACGCACTGGAATTTGACCCCTATGGTCGATCGCTGCGTCGCCAAATTGTGGCCACTTACCAGTATGACAGTCTGGAGGATGGCGGCAAACTCTATCTAGGTCGAGCGCAATATAACTTCTCGCGCGAACTGGGTCGAGAAAGTTGGGCCGGCTTCACCTTCCTACGGGAAGATCAAGGCGCTCAACGGCTGGAAGTATTTGGCGGCGACTTACTCATCGCCTTCGGCACCGATGCTCAATTCGTCGCCGAAGTTGCCCGTTCTGACTTTGACTCCATCTTCCGGGGCGACATTGGCGGCAACGCCTACCGCTTCGAGCTGACAGGCACAATTACGCCAGGTGTATTTGGGCGTGGCTATTACCGCTCTGTGGAAGAAGGCTTTACCAACAACGCCACCACCAGTTTCACCCCTGGACAAACTCGCTATGGAGCCGAAGTCACCGCTCGAATTACCCCCACGACCCAAGCCACCGTTCAATTCGATCGGGAAGTTAACTTTGGGATTGCGCCCGCCGTCAGAGGTCTGACTGCTGTAGCCACCACAGGCTTTGGGGACTTATTTGCCCCGACTAATGAACCAGTTCCCGGTAGCCGGGTAGATAACAGCTTGACCGTGTTTAAGGCCGGGGTGAACCAGAAGGTCGGGCCGGTGGAGTTGGGGTTAGATTACGTCCGCCGATCGCGGCAGGATCGCATCTTCCCTGGTCGGTTGGAAGCCGATACGGATCAAATCGTGTCTCGCCTTAACTATCCCATCCTGAAAAATCTGATCTTCCGGGTTCAAGATGAACGCAACATCGGCAGAACGCCCGACCCGCTTTACCCCAGCCGCACCACGATCGGGTTGGATTGGTTGGTTTCACCGGATGTCACCCTGCGCGTGGCACAACAGTTTCTGGATAACACCAGCCAGGTGGGCACCAACTCGCTGACCAGTTTTGACATCATCAGCGATCGCAAACTGGCCGACGACACCACCTTTACCAGTCGCTATTCCATCCTCAGTGGTAACAATGGCTGGGCGAGTCAATCGGCCATGGGCTTGAATCATCGCATTCGGCTCGCCCCCGGCTTGCGACTCAACTTGGGCTATGAACGAATTGCCATCAGCCAATTCGCTTACACCGCTGCTGGCCAACAATTTGCCCAACCCCTAGCTGTGGGTCAGAGCGCTGCGGCTCTGGGACTTAATAACTACACCAGCTACAGTGTGGGCCTGGACTACACCGATAATCCCAATTTCAAAGCAAGTGGCCGCTTTGAGTTCCGGGATGGGGATAATCGCAACGATACGATGGTGATTTCCGCAGCGGCGGCGGGCAAGCTTTCCCCCGCTTTAACGGTGTTGGGCCGGTACCAGCAGGGCAATTTCGCAAACCAGTTATTGGTTGATTCTGGGCTGGCAGACACCATCAACTTGAAAGTGGGGCTGGCTTACCGCAACCCATTTGATGACAAATTCAACGCGCTCTTGCGGTACGAATATCGGCAAAACCCGGCTACCACACCAGATACGATTTTGCTAGGCAGCGGCACGGGGTCTGATGCCCATCTGTTTGCCCTGGAAGCCATTTATGCACCAAACTTCCGCTGGGAGTTTTACGGTAAGTTTGCAGTGCGCAGTACCCGCTCTTATCTGGCGCGAGATTTGCTGGGTACAAACGCCATTACGTTGGGACAATTCCGCACCACTTACCGCTTTGGCTACCGCTGGGATGCAGCGGCTGAGGTGCGCTGGATTAGTCAGTCGGTGACTGGGTTTGATGAAGTTGGCCTAGCGGCTGAGTTGGGCTATTACCTCAATCCCAATCTCCGGATTGCGCTGGGCTACAACTTTGGGCAGGCCAACGATCGCGACCTGAATCGGAACCGAGATGGGGTTTATGTCACCCTCTCCCTCAAGCTTGACCAACTGTTTAACGGCTTTGGCATCCAATTGCCCGATCGCAAAGTGGCTCCACCGCAACAACAAGAATCGCTGATCCAACCTGTGGTGAATCAACCATCGACTCCCACAAGTGTCCTCCCCACATCGAGTAACACCTCTGCACAAACCTCTGTGCCAGCCCAACCCGAATCTGAGGGCATCGCGCAATGAACCAAAACCATTTGTTGTTTACCACCTTGATCTTGTTGGGCAGTGTTCCCAGTGTCCTTGCACAGGAACAACCCACCAAACCTACCCCGCCCGCTCAACCACTGCGTCTGATCGTCAATAGCAATCAGGATACGATTCAACCCGATGCGGTTCTCACGTTGCGCGAAGCGATCGCGATCGCCAACGGTACGCTACCCCTGGATAAACTCTCCGACTCAGAGAAGCTCCAAACCAGCGCCGCCAGCAACTTTGTGATTGGCTTCAACCTCCCGGAAGGCCAAACCACCATCCAACTAACTGAACTCCTGCCGCCCTTAAGAGTACAGGGATTGGTCATTGATGGTACCATCCAACCCGGCTACCAGGGCGATCGCTCGGCCATTACAGAACTGGCCATGCCGATTCCGATCGTTGCTCTGACTCCCGCTCCAGGGAGAGAAGTGTTCCGGGGCTTGAGTGTTGAAGCTAGCAATATCACCATTCGCGGCCTCAGTTTATACGGGTTCACGTCTAACCACCAAAATACGGCCAGCACTCCCCCCGCCGATATTTTCATCTCCCATCCGTTCCCACCACCGGACATCAGCAAGCATCCGACTCCGGCCAATTTCTCACCATTCTACGCCGATGATGTGCCGCCCCAAGGCACCATTATCGAAAACAACTGGGTTGGGATTCCCCCTTCTCCAGATGGGACGGCCCGCACTCAGGGCGATCGCTCAGCCTTTGGGGTATCGGTCTTTAACGGGGTCGGCACGATCGTCCGCCGCAACTGGATTGCCGACCACGACGGCAGTGCCATCATCACTTCCGTGAGTGCCGAAAAGCTCGCAGTTACCGAGAACGTGATTTTGGGGAATGGCGTTGCGGGGATGCCAGATGCCATTCGACTGGAAGGCAACATTAACGAGGCTCAAATTACTGGCAACTTGATTTGCGGCAACGATGGCGGCGGGGTTTACCTGTTTAAACCAGCGGGTTCCGTCGAAGTGCGAGATAACCAAATCACGTATAACGGACGTCGCCTACGTCGAGCTGCCGTTTACTTAATGGGGGACAACCACACTGTGCGCAATAACCAGATCAGCTATCAAGCTGGCCCGGGTGTGGTCGTCGCCGCCTATCCTCAGAGCCAGCGATCGCAGATCATCTCTAACCGGTTCCAGGGGCTAGAAGGATTGAGTATTGACCTGGTGACACAACAAAACGTGGGTGTGTTTGACTACCAGCGGGGCGATGGTCCGAATCCAGAGCGAAACAGTTTTTTCCGGCGCTTGGAAACAGGCAACGCCGCCGTTAATACACCCGAATTTGCGACGCAATCGTTTGTAGCCCTAAGCAAGTCCACAGCGGATGCTGAACCAGTGGCAGTTGAAGTTTTTGGTAAGGCCGATCCGGGTTCTAAAGTAGAACTTTATCGCGTCGAAGGAACCACAGTTGAGGATGGCTCATTAACTCAACCGATCGCCACCATCGACCCCGACGAGGCTGGCAACTTCACCGCCATTGTCAAGGATTTGAAGGTGGGCGATCGGATCAGCGCGATCGCGACCCATCCCCTGTATGGCACCTCTGAACCTGCGGCCAGCGCCAATGTTCGAGCGATCGATGGCACGCAGCCCACTGACCCAGCGAGCCAACCGCCGTCATCGGTGCCCCGGTGTGTCACCGTTGCGCCACCACCACCGGTCGAACCGCCGCCGACGGAACCCATCATTTTGAAAGTGCCGCGCAACGTCCACTTTGCCTTTGACAAAGACTTTATCAGTCCGGCCACGGCAAAAGTCTTGGATCAAATTGCGGTCGTTCTGCGAGACAACCCCAACATTATTGTGGATATTCAAGGGCATACTGACCCTCGCGGAACCGATGCCTACAACCTGGATCTCGGTGCCCGCCGGGCGCGGAGCGTCCGCAATTACTTGCTACGGCAGGGAATTGCGAACGAGCGGATGACTATTCGGAGCTTTGGTAAACGACAACGGGCAACAGTGGGCAATACCAAGCTGGATTTTGCTCGCGATCGCCGTGTGGAAATTGACTACAAAGATGCGCGAAACATCACAGTCATTATTCAAGAGGAAGACTTACAAATTGAGCGTTAATATGAATCGCACTTTGAGAACATTGACATGCCTGTTGTCTTCAGGCGTGATTCTCAATTCCAACTTCCTACTGCTCTCTGCCCAGGCTCAAGTTGTAGGCAGCAACGCGGGTTGCCCTCCTGGAACCCGGGAAGGCCCCATCAACCTGGTGCGAAATGGCACCTTTACCACCAATGCGGGGACAGGACCTGGTAACCTCAATCCAGCTCTAGTTCCCGTTCCGCCAGGGCTAGACTTCACCAGCGATCTGCCCTACCGCGGCGATTCGGTATACCCTCTCGACGAGCCAATCCCTCCAGGAGGAGGGGGTTTATCGATTCAGGACGACCGCCTGTTTGGTGGGCAAATTCCCAACGCTCCAGCCGGTATTGTTCAGGGTCGGGGAGTCAACGCCAGCGAAGCAGCATTCTTTGGGCTTGACCCAGTCGCCATTCCCAACTATTTATATTCCAACCCGAACCTGAATACGGCGGGACTCCCTGTTGCAACGATCCCTCCGGCTCCTCCAGGCACTCCCCCACCTGTGATTTGGAGTCAAACGGTAACAGTCGCCCCCAATACGGTTTATAACTTTGAGGCACTGTTTTTCAACCTACTGTTACCAAATGCGCCAGGAGTCGATCCTCAGATTCGTTTGCGATTAAACTTCCCCGCTTTTCCGGCTGAATCGAGCCAAACGCCGATTCCGATCGTTGTGGGAGATGGCAGCCCAGTTCCAGGTTTCCCCAATGTGCAAAATACTCGTCAAAGCTGGATTCCGGTGCAGTTCTCCCGGCCAACGCCCAATGCGCCGCTGGGGACACCGATCGTCGCGCAACTGGAGATTGTGGATGAAAGTCAAAACATCATCGGAGACGACTTCGGTCTGACCGCGATCGGGTTGCGGGAGTGTATTCCGAATATTGGGGTGGCGAAACAAGCCAGTACCCCAGTTGCCAATGCCGATGGCACCTTTACAATTCCCTACACCGTAACCGTCAGGAATCTGGCTCCGGTTGTGGGAACGCCAGATCCTTACACGATTAATAACGTTCAGCTGACGGAGAATTTAGCTCCGACCTTTGCCAATGCAACGATCGTCTCAGTCGGTGCGCCGCAAAGCCAGACGCTCACCGTCAACCCAGGTTTTAATGGTTCGACAGACCAAAACCTACTACAGCCCAATGCCAATTCGTTGGCTGCCAGCACACAGGGAACTGTTACGTTTACAGTCACGATTCGTCCCGGTGCCGGACAGGGCGGACGTGGTCCCTTCCAAAACACGGTTGTTGCCACTGGAAATACAAACAGTGGGATTCCCGTGCGGGATAATTCGAATGATGGCCAAGAGGTTGATCCAGATGACGATGGTGATCCCACCAACAACGACACCCCGACAGAAGTTGAGCTTCCACCTCCCGGCGGGCCTCAAGGTCAGGGAGGCGTATTACTGGTCAAACGCATTACCAATGTCACTCGCGGTGGTGCCACGCTTTCTGGGGTTAACTTTGGCACTTTCGTAGACGATCCCACTTCCACGGATGACAATAACCCCGCCTGGGCACAACTTGTTCCTTCAGGAGCGCCAGTCGGCATTATCAACTTGCCCAATGACAACCCGGTCCGGTCTGGAGATGAAGTTGAATACACGGTGTACTTCCTATCAAATGGGTCGGCTCCAGCGCTGAGTGCCAGCATCTGTGATCCCATTCCGGTGGGCACATCTCTGGTTTCTGACACGGCTCAAGTGCGGCTAGGCAATAACCCGATCGAGCGTGGTGGTACCGTCTTTACGCCACTCGCGCCACTGCCAGACAACAGTTCTTGCCCAGACCAGCGCAATCCGAATGGGGCTGTCATTTTTGACTTAGGCGATGTACCCAATACCCCAACCAACAATGTTGGGCTGGTGCGGTTCCGGGTGCGGGTCAACTAAACTGGCTCATTACCCTTGATCGGCTTTCTCGTAAACGATGTACAACTGAAGGAAGGCAGAAGGCAAAAGGTAAGGGTTCATGACTGAGCGCCTCTCTAGTTCGTCTCACTACCGTTATCTGTTGTTTTACAAGCCGTACAATGTGTTGTGTCAGTTTACAGTTGAGGACGATCGCACCCGCAACGACAAGGATTCAGCTCAGCTTCGCCAAACCTTAAAAGATTACATTCCCGTGCCGGATGTTTACCCGGTGGGACGGCTCGATCAGGACAGCGAAGGGTTGTTGTTACTCACGAACGATGGGCCATTGCAACATCGCTTGAGCGATCCGAAGTTTGCCCATCCCCGGACTTATTGGGTGCAAGTGGAGCGGATGCCGGATGAAGCCGCTCTCCAGCAATTGCGGCAAGGCGTGACAATTCAAACCTATCGCACTCGCCCCGCCCAGGTGCATCTCCTCGAAATTGAACCGGAATTACCGCCCCGCGAGCCACCCATCCGGTTTCGGAAGAACGTGCCCACGGCCTGGTTAGAAATGACGTTGACGGAGGGTAGAAATCGCCAGGTGCGCCGCATGACGGCCAGTGTTGGCTTTCCCACTTTACGTTTGGTGCGGGTTGGAATTGCCGATTTGCGCTTAACGGGTTTAACTCCGGGGCAATGGCGCGATGTCACTCCGGCGGAATTGGCCAGCTTAAAACAACCGGTGGGTCGTCGCGATCGTTAATCCAGCAAAAACTCCTCGATCGCCGCCGCAACTCCATCTCGCTCTACATCAGGCGCAACCCAGTCGGCAATGGCTTTCACCCCTTCGGGCGCATTGCCCATCGCGACCCCAATGCCGGCGTACTGAATCATTTCTAGATCGTTGAAGTTATCGCCCACAACCATCACATTTTCGGGACGGAGGTTCAGGTACTGTTCCGCCAGATATCGCACAGCCGTTCCTTTATTGACTTGAGGATGCGTTGCTTCAAAGAACGTAGCCACCGATTTTGTGAGATATAGCTCTGTCGGTTGGTACCGTTGGCGCAAGTTGATCAATAACGTATCGATCAGGTCTACCTCTGCCGCCAGCGCTAACACTTTCGTCGGTTCTTGCTGCAATGTTGTGCGTAGGTCGCCCACCGCGATCGCTCGAATCGTCGAACGACTCAAGTAATCTTCGGTATCTGAGGTCACTTCGCGGACGTAAAGCTGATCGTTGATGTAAAAATGAACAGACAGGCGCGATCGCAATTCCGGCTGCTCAAAATAATCCAGCAGTTCTGCCGCATAGACTTGAGGCACGGTCAAATGCCGATGAACTTCATTTGTCGCCGGATCTTTGATCAACGCGCCCTGATACACCATCAAAGGCAGCGTTGCACCAATGTCTTGATAAAACCGTAAAGCCGATTGATACATCCGCCCCGTGGCGATCGCCACCTGAATCCCTTTAGCTTGAACTGCCCTTACCGCTTGCTTCACGGGTTCTCGGACTGCGTTGGACTGGCCCGCGATCGTGCCATCAATATCTAAAACCAGAAGTTGAATGTCCCTGGCCGCAGTTGCAGATGAACGAGGCGATTGACTATCGATGACGGGTTGTTGCATGGTTAAAGAGGAATAAGCGCATCGAGAACTACTTTACAAGCACTTTGCCCGTTTACCTGTTGTCTGGTGACTATGACAAAAACTGTTTTGCCCTCGCTGGCTCGCCACCGTCAGCCTATCCAGCGCCGCACGATCGCCGATATCATCCTGTTGGGTTTAGTTGCAGGCCCGGTTGTCGCGCCCTTTCTGGTTGAGGTGGGGCTGTTTCCTTTCCCCCTGATTGCCAACATCATTTATTTCATGGGCGAGCGGGTGTGTCCGCAGCCAGAAATGAGCCTGATGCTGAATTCGCCGCACCTCATGACCGTCTGTATGCGCTGCTATGGTGTGTTGCTGGCCCTGGTGACAACGCGCCTGCTATTTATGCGCGATCGCGGCACTGGGGCATACTGGCTGAATCAATATCGATTTAAGGGAGCGACGATCGCCTTTTTTCTCATCTGGGCCTACCTGTTTGAAATGCTGGCTCAACTCTGGGGTTGGTGGGATTACAACAATGTCATTGTGACGCTGTTCGGCTACATCACTGGTCTTGGCATCGGTCTCTTCCTCACCCCCGTTGTGTATCGGCAGAAATAGGAGTTGACATTGCACAAATTTAATTAGGCGCTTCCCGAGAAGAAATCTTTCCTCGTGTTGGGGTGGTTTTGCCAAAGTCCTTTCCGCCAGTGGCTCTATGGCTAAACCTGCCTGCACAGATATTTCGTTTCCTAGAAACCTCCTTAACATCAATTTAAAGGTAGTAAACCCTTAAATTCGGCTATTAATGGTTTCTCTAGCAAGATTGCATGTTTCAATAAACGTCCGAAACGATTCGCGTGAAAAAACTCCTTCATCAAGAAGTCTTCTTGCATCAATGAGTTTTTGCTCAATATCTTGCAGTAAAGCTTGTTTACCCAATGCTGCTTTTGGTTGATTTGGCTCCAGCAAATCTATCAATTCTCGAATGTAAAGACTGGAGAAACTACGCTGCTGGTCTTCGATTTTATGTTCAATAAACTCTCTAGCACTTTTATAGGCTTCATTGAATGTTCTAAATGATGCTTGGGAAATTTCCTCGTTATCTAAGGCAGAACGAGCTTCATTAAATATTTCGTTCAATCGATTTAACCTGGCTTGCCATTTCTTCAGTTCACCTTTCAACTGTTCTCGCGTAGGACTTTCTGGCAAAGGTTGATTAGCTTCAACAGGACTATCAACTTCTGCTTGAGAAATCGGAGGTTCTAATTCCGTTTCTAAAGCATCTCCTTGAGATTCTTCAGGTAGTGCTTCTTCTAATCGATCACCAGAAGGAAACCAAATTCTTAACATTTCTCTAAAGGTGATACGGTCTTCTTTCAAACTTTCATTCAACCACCTCAACCTGGCTTGCCACTTTCTAAGTTTGCCTTGCGATTGCTCTGGCGTAAAGCTTTCTGGCATAAATTCATTACCCCCAGTAGAACTGGTGTTCTTTGATAAAGGAGCTTGAGATCTTATTTCTGTCTCCTGAGGAAAAAACAAATAACTTAGCTGTTCTTTGAACGTAGCACGACGCTTTTTTTGATCTGGGTCAAGTCCCATTTGCCGAACAGCATCATTAATAAATACATCAGCTTTATCTTTACGGCGTTTCTGTAGAATTAGCAACGCACTGGCTACCAATGAAACGAAGGAAAGTATTTCTCGGCTATGCTCCACAACCCAAGGCGGTGTACGTTTGTAGAATTTGACTGCTCCCGGATGCAGATGCAATCCAGTAGTTTTTATATCTGGTTCAGCAATGTTAGAAACTAGCGAAGCGATCGGAACAGAATCTTTTTTCGGCTTTTCAACAGAATCTTCTTTCGGCTCTTTAATTGCCTCAATAATTTCTGCTTGTCGCTCATTCAGAATAGCTGTAAGGGTTCGAACAACCCGTTCATTTACATCTTTTCTGACTACAAGTAACCTTTGTACACCAATCGTCGGCAAGCCATCAGTTGTGGAACTATTTAGTTCAGGTGCATCGCCTTCATATGCACCGACTGGAATCTTTAAGTCTGCTTGGTAAGCCGGATTTCTAACACGCATCGCAGCAGCTTGATCAATTGGAATTAATCGTCCCTTTGGTTCTAGTTTTAGTAACTCATTGATTTCTGAATTTCCGATCGCCCGAACACGAAACACTGCTCTGATGATCCCTTTCTTATAGTCATTTTTCAGCTCTTCAGTTAACGCATTCTGGGAACTAACATTACTTGAATCCTTTGATTTATTTGAAGAGTCCTTTAATATCTTCTTGAAATCTTCATCAGAAAACTCCTCAAAGTGGCTGATTATACTTTCGAGTGATGTACGTTGTCCTCCACTTTTTGGGACATCCATAAGGATTTCACCTAAACCTTTCTCTTTAAGTAGTTTGGCAAACTCAGAAAAACTATTAACTCTGTTCAGATCATCTTTTTCATCCCTGCTTGAGCTAATGATGAGTTGAAAAGCATCTTGATAGAGTGTCGCGATCGTTCGTGCTTGTGAGTCTGGCTTTTGGGCTACAGTAGAAAAAGCGATATCTGCTTGAGCAGCAGCTAAATGAGCATGTTTAAATCCTTCTACCTTGCATAATACTTTTCTTGTTTCTTTACTTATTTTTCCTTTTGACTGGTTCTCATCTTTACCACAGTTTAAGCCTTTTTCAAGTAATTCTAAATTTTCATCTGTCCCTTTTGTGGGTTCTACTTCAAGTTGAATCCGATAACAATCCCACCATTGAATAAGGGTACATTGGCGCTTATTTAGTACTTCACTAAGAGCTTTGCTGATAATATAGCTCTCTCCACCTTCTTGACCGGCTGCGAGAAATAACTTTTGCGGTAAAAATATCTGTGAAAGCTCAATTCCAACCCATACTAACGTGAGAGTACCGATCACAGGTGCAATAAATTTTGCACCTCTGGGGTTAAGGGATAAGGCATCTAGAATACCTTTAAAGAAGTCAGAAAAAGAACCTAAATGAAGTAAGTTGTTTGATGAATCAGGATGGTTTGATTGTGACATAAATTTTTCCAGAATTAACTAAATGAGAACACTAAAGCATTACGCGGATTACGTTTACTATTTAACAAAACGCAACTCCGACAGGCAATTCCAGAAAAATGCTGATTTATTTTGCGATAAAACTAATTTATGTATTTTAGGCAACATTCATTCCACTAAATCAAATGAAAGAATGCACATGTCATCTAAAAGATATGTATTTGAGACAACGTTTTATTTGTTTTCTAGCTCGAATTGTTTCTAAAGTCGGCAGCCCCAACCCTAATTATCAAGCGTATGATCTGACGTAAGACTAACGACAAAAGCTCATTATCGTATTGTTATTAATGAGCTTTTGTCATTAGATTCTAGATAATAGATTTATGCGTCTAAGTTAAGTTGCCAGGAGGCGTTGGAAGATTGTTCATCCCACCAAACTGAATCTTGAAGTAATCTAACCCCGGTGGGGTCGTCCGAGGGTGGTGATATAAAGAACGGCTTCGTCTGTGGGGATGCCAAGCACTTCGTTCACCTGATCATCAAAGAATCCGGCGATGCCGCTGACGCCCAAACCCAGACGAATTGCTGCCAAGTTTAACCGCTGTCCCAGGTGTCCTGCATCCATGTGGAGGTAGCGGTAAACCCGATCGCCATAGGTCGCCACGGCCGCTTTCAAATCAGCCGTATGGAACAGGGCCACAGCCGCATCCCGGCCTAACTCTTGGCCCAGGCATAGAAAATGGAGTTCTTGACGAAAATTCTTAAAGCGAATTTGCCGTAGTTCTTGAGTTTTGGGCGCGTAGTAGTAACACCCTTCGTCTAGCCCATCTACCGACAACACGACAATGAAGGTTTCTACCAAGCTCAAATCAAAATAATCAGGCGTGCTGTCTAGCCCCTGTTCACGATATTGCTGTGGCTGATAGGTGAAGTTGAGGAGTTGGTTCAGTTCCTTTAGCGTCAGGGATTCTCCAGTGTAGGCGCGGGTCGATCGCCGCTTCAAGATCGTGGTTTCTAGATCGGTTAGTTTCTCTCCCCACAAAATCGGTTGGGCGATCGTCGAGGTTTTTGCACAAAACGGCAGGTTATATTTATCAATTCGTTGGCCATCAGTTGCCGATGGTTTCCAATTCACCTTCGTCGTTGGATTAAACTCGATTTGAGTTGCTTGATGAAAGTAGGTGAGTAACTGCCCATCCGGCACCACCGGGTAGCTGAGTTGGGTTGAGGCTGGAGTAATGGTTTTAGCCAGAGGCAAATTTTGCCGCACATCCAGCAGATCTGCCAGGGGAATGATCGCGATCGCCCCCTCCTGTTCGGCATCCAGGTACAGTGCTTGATTGACGGCCTCATCCATGAAACTGCCGATTAAGTGAGGGCGAAAATCATTAATTGCCCCAGCCAATTCGATATTACCTAACAAATGCCCTGTATCGAGAAAGATGCGACGGTAAGCGCGATCGTGATAGCGCCAGGCCGAACGGAAAAACACAGCACTCACCATCAGTGCCATTTGCGTATTCTCCAGCACAGGATGCCAGAAACAAGCCACTTGCAGCTTTGTCCAAACATCATTCTCCCAAAAGTAAATAAGGGAGTGGGTACGAGCGTGGTAATTGTAAAGTCCAGCTGGCAGGAGCGGCGTTCCGCGCGAGATCAGATACAGCTCAGCGGGATATAAACCACCAGCGGAAGGAGCTGCTCTCAAATAGTGAGGGTCGCCCCCTGTCTGAATCATACCCGTTAGCCCGTAGCTGAAAAACAGAAGCTGTGACAGCCGCTGCCACCATTGCCCATGCGGATCATCCTTAAATTTATCCGGTTTATCGGTTAGAAACGGCTTTAGGTCAAACGATACTCCAATCTTATATTCCTTGAACGGAACGGGTTGCTGGCTCAAATCCAGCGGTTTCCCCTTCATCTGAATGGTTTGAGGATCGTATTTTGTCCGTTCGTGGTAATGCTGCGCGATCGAGTCAGGCAATTCCGGCATAGGGTTTCGGAAACTCTGTTCTCCAGCTACATCTTGACACTCCTAACTGGAAATGTGGTAACTCTTTAGACAGGATTTATTTCGCATGAGATTGATACCAGAATGAAGGATAAGAGGCTCGGTATCGGCTGGCAAATTGTTACCGCTCGGCAGGTAGAAACGGTTCTAGCTGCGATCGCCACATGGCGTACCCGGTGGGGCTGAGATGTAACCCATCTGTGGTTAAGTCCTCGCGTAAATCCCCCTGCGCATCGGCAAACTCAGCATGCAGGTCAAGAAATTGCACCTTTTCTGCCTGCGCAATCAGAGCAATGCGTTGATTCAAGCGCTGAATCGAGGGGTTCGTAATAACTCGTAGTCGTTTGACCCATAACGGTAAAGAATTTTGCTCTGGAGCGGGATCGCCCTTCACTGAGGCAAGATGACGTTTGCGGGCACGCTCACCGCCGTGGGGCAAAATTGACTGCACCACAATCCTGGCTTTGGGATGAGCAGTCTTCAAATGGCGAATAATTTCTCGGTGATTGGCAGCCACAGTTTCATAGCGAAAGCCACGAATCAAATCGTTAATGCCAATCATCACAAAAATCACTTGAGGCTTGGTCTTATCTAGAAACTTGACTCGACGCAACAATCCATAAGACGTTTCGCCGGAGATGCCCTGATTCAACCACGTCACTCCAGGGGGCAACAACTCTCCAGGAAACCACAAGCTCAAGGAATCTCCGGCCAAAACATAAAGCTGCTCTGGCGGTTTTTGTGCAACGGCTTTAGCCTCCTGGGCTAACAGTTTGACCCAGCGATCGTAGGATAATTCCTGGCGAGGCCCCAAGCCTTGATTGGCTTGCAAAACCTCATTTTCATGGTTGGCTGGGGGAGCAGGCGCCGCATCAGTAGGTTGCGGCGCGATCGTTGACGCACTGACCTCAGCGGGGGCGGTAACACTGCCTCGATGAGAAAACGCTAAGGCAATTAGCAGTAACACCACACTGGCTATACCTGGAACAAATGCCCACTTCGCCGCGATCGGCCAGACTAACCACTTTGGAAATGCCATTATCCGTTTGCTCACCGGTCTTGCTCAAAACCTTGAATCAGATTCTAGTACCAATTTTGCGAATGACACCAGCAAGATGTTGCCGATCGCAAAAACTTGAACATTTTGACGTTCTGCCAGGACTCACGGAAAAGCATAAATTTTGTCAAAAGGCAGGAGGCTGATAACAGGCACGCCGGGATCTCAGGTATTCGACCTGTCCTAACTTTTATCAGTAGGGCTACATATAGCCGTAGCCACGTTACACATGGCTATGGCAAGTCAGAACGCCTACCCAGCATTTGCTTTGCAATTTTCTCTTTGTCCTAAGTGTTCTGTTCAACGCTATATAACTAGAGAGGCCAGTTCCCAAAAAAAAGCGCCAAACTCCTTCCTTCAAAGGTACTTGGCACTTTTTCAAAAAGATCAAGCTTCTTGTAGAGGTGGATCACCCTGGCCAGAAAACTCATCCCAAACGGCATGGCTGAGAGAGCTAAGTTTACAAGAGCAATCTGGATTTGCGGCTCTAAACCAACAAGTAGGGGAACTTGTTTAGAAACCTAGTAATTGGTGCGAGCGACCCCACTTGGCGATAAGCCAGTTGTATCAGCCAGAGAGGTGGTGCTTTCTTTCACAAACCCAGCATAGGCTTCCATGCCGTGTTCGCCGATGTCTAGCCCCATCATTTCCTCTTCCTCGGACACGCGGATGCCAGAGAGGGACTTCAGGATTAACCAGAAAATTGTGGAGATCAACACGGTAAACCCGCCGACGGTAATAATCCCCAGGAATTGATACCAGAGTTGTTCAATCCCACCACCTAGAAGCAGACCAGCTTTAGGGCCAGCGGCATACAAAGCACCAGGTTGATCACTTGGACCAACGGCAAACAATCCCAGCGCCAAAGTTCCCCAGACTCCACATACCAGGTGAACGGAGGTAGCACCAACGGGGTCATCAATATTCAAGCGATCGAAGAAACCCACGGAAAAGACAACCAAAATCCCACCTACAATTCCAATCACAGCCGCGGCTGGAATGGTAATGAAAGCGCAGGCAGCAGTTACAGAGACCAAACCGGCCAAAATGCCGTTGATGATCATGGAAAGATCAGGCTTACCCAGAACTAACCAGGCTGTGATGGTTGCCGCAACGCCGCCAAAGGCACCGCCCGTGTTGGTGGTAATTGCAATATGAGAAATCAAGGAACCATCACCAACGGCCATGGTGGAACCGGGGTTAAAGCCGAACCAACCTAGCCATAGAATCAATGCGCCCAGCGTGGCAATACTCATGTTGTGCGCAGGCAGCGCATTGGCAGAACCATCAGAATTATATTTGCCGATCCGGGGGCCAAGGAAGGCAGCGCCCATGAGCGCGGCCCAGCCACCGACCGAGTGAACGACGGTCGAACCAGCAAAATCAAAGAATCCTAATTTGTACAGCCAGCCGCCACCCCAAATCCAGTGCCCGGTGATGGGGTAAGCAATCCCGACCAACAGTAGGCTGAAGATCAGAAAGTTTACGAACTTAATCCGTTCTGCCACGGCCCCAGAGACGATCGTGGCCGCAGTTCCGGCAAACACCAGTTGGAAAAAGAACTTCGCCAGCAGTGGGACTCCAGTCCAGTTGAGGGAGCCAAAGATCCCTTTGTAAGCGTCTCCAGTTGCAGGGCTGTTGTCAGCGCCAGCAAGGAAGAATCCGCCTGTACCAAAAAACCCATTCCCATCGCTGAACATCAGCCCGAAGCCGATCGCCCAGAAGGCAATGGTAGACAAGGCAAATACAATCAGGTTCTTGGAAAGGACGTTGACGGCATTCTTCTGACGGCAGAAGCCTGTTTCCAACATACAGAAGCCAGCGTTCATAAAGAACACCAGCATCCCCGCAACCAACACCCACATAGTGTCGAGGCCAACTTTCAAACCCTCAGTGGTCGTTGCAACACTCTCCAGGGTTGGGGGTTCTTGCGCAACACCTGCAAACGCCCAACCAATCACAATTAGCATTGCGATCGGGATACAAGCCTGGGCGCTAGGAGACAGTTTTTTGGCGTACCAATCAGGAGACAACCACTTACTAGCCCGTCCCAGAGAAGACTGTCTCCTCCTTTTGACTGACTGCTTCTTGAGCATAGATCTAGAAACCATTTTTGGACATTCCTCGGTGGATGAACAAACGTTCCGGAATTGAACCTTCCGCAACATCAGGCATAAGCCTAAGAAGCTGCTCGACGCGCTAAACCCGATCCAGAGACAGGACCGTCAGCAGTTGGAGATAGACTCCAAGAAACGCTCCGGCGATCGCGCAGATGTAATTTATCTGAATCAGGAACTGTGCGAACAAATACATCATCAGATTGCACCAATTCTTATACCTGTAATTCTGTATAGCAAAGCACTTTTTTTCACCAGACCTAATAGAACCTGCGTAAATCAACAGTTTTATCAGTAAAAAAATATCTGCTCCCCGTCTAACTCTACTGACAGGAGAGGTTGGGTTTAAGCTTGCCATCAAAGCTTGAATTCGCAGCTTTTAAGGAGGTGAAAGAGCCAGTGCCATCGTCAGTAGCTTTTCTGACTCAACAAATGCAGCTTAAGTCACATCGTAATTTGTGGCACCTGCCCATCATTCCTGGTCGTACATTTACTGAGTATTTAGATTGGCAATGTATTCCAGAAAAACTGACAAATCCTCCGTTATGGGGTAGATCTTTCTAGGGGATCTAAGTAGAGCTAACCATTTATGTCAATGTCCTGGAAGTTCGCCGTCCTGTGTGCCACTCCTTTAGTGTGGTTAAAATGGTCTAAATTCTGGCTAACGCTCGCTGTCGCTGGCCTGACGATAGGCTTACCGGAGTTTGGTCGTTCTGCTGCATTCAATTCAGGTAGAGCAATGGCTCAGTCAGATACTGCAACGGGGGAATCCACGGGAGACAAGCCACCGCTCAACACTCTTTGTCAGGCGCAATCTGGCGCAAAAACGGAATTGGCTCGATTTGTATCTCAGGTGACGAGTACCGTCAGCATGATTGAGCAACCGGTACGAGGGATGGGAGCGATCGTGGAGCAGGTGGCACCGCAAGTGTTAGCGTACCTGAACTCTAGCCCCTTCCCCACCATTCATCCAGCGGCGCGGCAGGCTAGAGTTCCAGTCATGATGTACCATGACATCCTGCCGGAGAAGCAAGTCTTTTTTGATGTCACACCCGCAGAATTTGAGGAACACCTGAAGCTGATCAAGCAAAAAGGACTGACTCCAATCACGATGGATCAACTAGTGAATCATCTCCGGACAGGGTTGCCCTTACCACCCAAACCAATTTTGCTCACCTTTGATGATGGGTATGAAGGGCATTACACCTACGTATATCCACTCCTCAAGAAATACAAGTATCCGGCAGCGTTTTCGATTTACACTGCCAAGGTGGGTAAAAAGATGGGGCGCTCCAGTCTCAATTGGAAGCAACTGCGAGAAATGGCGGCTGATCCACTGGTGACGATCGTCTCCCATAGCGTCAGCCATGCGGTGATGGAAGGTTTGTCTCCTGAACAACTCCTGGTGGAGGCTCAAGAATCGAAGCGGATTTTGGAAGCCGAGTTGGGCATGTCGATTCGCTACTTCACCTATCCAGAGGGCAAATATGATCAGGCGGCTTGGGATGCGGTGAAAGCGGCTGGCTACAGTGCCGCCCTGACGATGAATGATTTAGATGAGCAATTATCTGGACAATCCAAGGATTTGCTGGCGATTGGGCGGATCGGCCAATCGCGGCTGCAGGAAATGGTTGATGTGGCTTGGGAAGGTCCCGCCCAGCGAAATGGGTTGTCTTTTGGGTTTGATTTCATGTCTCCCATTCGGCGCATTGATGCCGCGATCGATAATGTCCCGTTTGTATTTATCGCTGGGGGCAAACCAGTTACCGTGCATCATCACACCCGCGCCCAGGTTTCTGAGATCAAGGCCAACACACCGATCGAGGCAGCCGTTGATGGTGGCTTCTTCAACTTGGAATGGTTGGACTCAAACTACATGCTGGGGCCAGTGTTTAGCCAAAGTACGGGGCAATTTGTCCCTGGAAAACGCGGTGAAATTCCTTTTCTCGATGGTCGGCCTCTAGTTCTCATTGGGCCGACATCCGTCAAATTTGTCTCTTTTAATCATAAAGAGCACAACACTTTGGAAGACGTGCAAGCCGAGCTGGCAGAGGTGACCGATGCTTTTGTTGCCGCCGGGTGGTTGGTAGATAATGGCCAACCGCAGCCGATCGAGCGCTTTGGGCGACTTTATGATGCCAACGAGCCACGGCATCGCGCATTTTGGGGCATCAATCAACAAGGACAACCTCAAATTGGCGTATCGATCGAGCCGATCGGGTCTGTGGATTTAGGGATAGCACTGGCCAAGGCTGGCTTTCGCGATGCTGTCATGCTTGATTCTGGTGCCAGCACCTCGTTAGCTTATAAAGGCCAGTCTCTGGTGGGATACACTCCCCGTCCGGTTCCCCACATTGTTGGATTAGTGCCTGGGTCAGAAAATATCGACCCTAACTGTGCGATTTCTATATCTAAGTAAACTGCGTCAAAATAAAATCTAGGATTTACACAGTTTAGGAATCAGAATTAGATCAAGTCCGAGGTAAGGATGGGTTTGACCGAGAGCTGGCTCAACTGATGTCTAAATTTGGCAAAATTCGCCCATACAGAAAACTGGAGATTACTTGATAATCCTTAGTAGTGTCTTGCTGAACGCAGTAAGCATCCCTAGGGCGTGTCATCAATTAGGTAAACTGAGATCAGCAGTATCTCATCAGACGATTATGACAACACGACGCTATGGCTTGCGCGATGACCAATGGGAGCGCCTCAAAGACCTATTGCCTGGACGTGCGGGGTCTGTGGGGGTAACAGCAAAGAACAATCGGTTGTTTGTCGAAGCCGTGCTGTATCGCTATCGAGCAGGCATTCCTTGGCGCGACTTGCCGGAGCGCTTTGGTCATTTTCGCAAGGTTCATACCCGCTACAGGCGTTGGGCGAAAACCGGGGTATGGGAGCGAGTATTTCAGACGTTAGCCCAAGATGCCGACAATGAATACGCCATGATTGACTCGACGATTGTGCGTGCCCACCAGCACAGTGCTGGGGCAAAAGGGGGGAGGCCAATGCCCAAGCGATTGGTCGCAGCAAAGGCGGGTTGAGTCCCAAGATTCATGCCACGGTCGATGCTTTGGGCAATCCTACAGGTTTTCACCTGACACCAGGACAGGCGTGTGATTTAAACGGAGCAGACATCTTGTTGGAAAACATCAAGTCCGATACAGTGCTAGCAGACAAAGGATACGACGCAGACAAACGAGTGGTCGAGCGGCTCCAACAACAGGGTAAGACTCCAGTCATTCGGCCCAAGTCCAACCGCAAGACCCCACGCGAATACGACAAGGAGTTGTTTCCACGGCTACTATGGACAGCCGTTGTACTTTCCCGTACTCATCAACGAAGCCAGTAGTGGCTCCCCGTTAGTGTTGCAACTACGAGCGGGCAACAGCCATCCCGGTAAAGAGGGCGCGGGGGTTTTGCGCTGGTTGTTCCGGCGCTTGAGACGAGCATCTCGGGGAGCGAGAATCATCCTGAGAGCCGATGCTGGCTTTGCTTTGCCGCAGCTCCTGCAATTGTGTGAACGCTCTGGCGTGGGCTATGTGATTGGCTTTGCGCGCAACCAAGTTACCAAGCGCAAAATCGCAGACTTGTAGGATTCGTGTGTCTATCAGTGGTTTTTTAGGACTATTTTTGCTGTTTGCGATCGTGTTTTTACCGTTTTGTTCACAACTACCCTTAGATTTTTGATTGCACTCTTTAGCTAGCTGAATCTGTCCCCTTTTGCCACTGCTCATGAATAATGCAGGTTAGGGAATTAGAAGGTGCTGTTGATGAAATATTTTGATGATTGAAAGCAAATGGTGTCTTTGAAATCTTCTTCAAAGCACAAAGGTTCTTAGCTAAATAGAGGCAAGAAACAGATAACAAATTGTTGCAGCGGCGGAATGAAGTTTATTGGTATAGATACAAAGGCAATTTGCCGCTGCTGAACTCAATCGTTATCGCTTAGCTCATTAACACCCAAAGTTTGTGCAATGATTTGCTGACGGTGGAATCATCATGATTCTTGCCAAACGCATTAAGTGCCCAACAGCGATCGAGGTACTCAATCTGCTGTTCTTGCACTAACTCATCTAACAGCGAACGAAGCAGAGATCTCCAGGCTGGGTTAAAGGCAAAAGCAAGCGGAATGCTGCGATCGTAGGGGTTGGGTGTGCTGGGTGGGATTAACTCAAGTTGTTTGTATAACGCCCACTGACAATCATTGGTTGAACTACTGCTAAAGAGTTCCATGTTGAACCTCCTCAATTTGCATTGCAGGAGGCACATCTAAACCTGTCACCATATATCGCGGTTAACCAACCACAAGTATATGTCCGAATCTTTTTCTGTGCCTTACGCTACTGTTTACTACCGTATTCTAGCACCGACTTTATTGCATCTGAATCACCCTTGGGAAAGACAACGCCTGGTTTAGTCATCTTCTTTAGGCTTCTCCGCCTCAACCGGGAGTAACGTCGCAACATTGAACAATTGCTGCTTCACATCGGCCAGAGCCACAAGAGCGGCACCTGGATCGATCACAGTCGGTTGTCCCACATCCTCAAACATTGGGCTACAGTTCCAGTTCACCAGTAGTGCAGCGGCTTCTGACTCTAAACTCTGCAACAGCACAACTGACTGAGGAATGGGTTGCTTTTGCAGCAAATTGGGAATCAAACCTTCAATCTGCTCAAGCAATTGAGGGAAGGTGTCAGGTTGTTTGGCCACAAATTGGATCAGTTGCACAACAGCCTGCTTACCGCGTAAGGCGGGTGTGGTGTTTGGTAAGGAAGGTTGAGCCGTGGCCAACTCAAAGGTCAGCGTTTGAGTGGGAGCAGGTAGCGCAGTTGTACTCAAAGTTGCTTTGCTGGATGCAATCGGGGGTAGCGTAAAGGTTTGATAACTTGCCAAATCTTGCCACTGCGACAGCGTAATGACTTGTTTACCATCCTGACTTTGTAGCACGAGCGAACCTTTGAACCCTGGAGCCTTTTTCATGGATTTGCTGAGGGTTTTCAGGGATTTCATGGTGCTTTTTTGCGCAGCAAATGAGGTCTCATAAATTGAAGCAACCTCGATCGCCCCACTGGCATTAAAGGTAACAGACTTCATGGCTTTGCTGGCCAGGGCGATTTCAGGCAATGCGACGATCGCAATGACCATCAACAGGCAAATTCCGAGCCACATCTTCCAAATCTCGATCCACGGCTTCCCGGATGGAATTGCTGACTTGAACATCATGTCACCTAGCCAAAGCCCTTTGCCAATCGGATTAAATCCTGCGGTAAATGAGTGATCTCAAACCACAGCTGGTTTGGACTAATGCCAAAAGCGTATTGCAGCACAAGGACGATCGCGATAATGGCTAGGATGCTGCCCATACCCACGTTTAACACGCGAAACAGGAGCCGTAGCAGTAAAAAAGCCACTGCGATCGCACCGACCAGTAACATAAGCTGTGAATCGACCGACTCCAGAACAGAACTCATGCCAAAATCCTCTATTGGGAATTGCATCAAAGCCAGCGGCGCGATCGCAGCTTGATGGGTTACTTCGCTAATCCAATGCTGGCCTTAATTTTTTCAATAATGCTTTCGGTCGAGGGCATGAATGCATCCCGTTGTTTGAGGCCAGCATCAATTTTTTGCTTCACATCCTCTGGCATTGCCATGCCTTTTGCTTTCAAACTGGCATCAATGCGGTCGGCAATCTCCTCCGAAGTTGGCATAAACAAATCTTTTTTCTTGGCAAACAGTTGCTTCTTCTGGTCGGGAGTGAGCGCAGCAAAAGCATCCTTCTTTGTTACACCACTAAGTAAGTTTTTGACCTGAGTTTTTTGCTCTGGAGTGAGCGTTAACGACTTGAAAGCTTTGCGAAAACTGGTGCCATTGGCAATGTCAGTTTTAAATTTTTCTCGCTGTTCTGGGGAAAAGATTTCCTCCAGGTGAGGCAAGATTTCAGTTTCCAGTTGAGTCAACCAATCCTCTCCAGTGGTTGCGGCGGTGTCAGCCAAATAATGACCGGGTAACACGAACCGCACTGGGAAAGCGTAGGCCGATCTGCCAACTGTTAAGGAGAGCAGCACCACTACAGAAGCTAATAGGGATACAAACAGGCGTTTCATCGTTCGATTCTTCCAAAATCAATTAAGTAAGAAATAGGTCAGAACACAATTCGGTTGTTAGGCGATCGATGATTAGCGACTGTGTTCGACATAAGCTGCGATCGCTAATCCTGAGATAATCACAAGAGGAAAAATTAAACTCCACCAGGATTCAGATACCAAAATAAACAGCGCTGCGGCAAAGCCGCCGAGGGCAAAGCCCAGAATTACTGGAATAAAGCGAGACATCCGCTCCAATGCTGCTTCTGCTTCCTTGGCATCGGTTTCCTGGGCGGAGAACTTTGCACTGAAATAGGTAACGAGATCGATCGTAAGCTGAGTTGTGTTTCCGGTCATGACTGTCGTTGGAATGTAACTCTTAAACACCCCATGCGCTTCCTTCATCAAAGCGTTTTGGATTGCCATCGCCACTACTCCAGAAATGCCAATGGGAAGAATGTACTCATCCTGCACGTCTAACAATAGAGCTGGGGAAAGACTCGTTCCAATAACTAGAAAGACCGCCAGAGCAAGGGCTTCTGCCGTCAGCAATACGGCAAAAACGGACCACTGCTTGCGCCGTGCATAGCGTGCCAGCAGGGATGTAAGAGCAACTGTGACCATGAAAGTTGGCAACATCAACAATCGCGTGATGGTTGTTTCCGTGTCGGAACTGACGAAAGACGATCCGGCCAGTGCGATGTTACCAGTGACATGGGCCGTAAAAATGCCAAACAGAATGATGAATGCGGATGTATCAACAAAGCCTGCCACCCAACTCAGGAGAAAGCCCGCAGGCCCGTCACTGACCAGGAAGGCGCTAGGTTGAAACGTCTCATTACGTTGGGGAAATACAGTCATGTCTTTTCTCAAGAGCGATCGCGTGATGCAAAGAGTTTCCTCAATGTTCGGCTGCTTATGAATCAGCCTCTAATAAAGCATCTTTGGCTTTTTTCGCTTCCAGCTTAGCGGCTTCCTTTGCCTTTTTCGCTTCTAGCTTGGCCGCTTCCTTAGCTTTCTTTGCTTCCAGCTTGGTCGCTGCTTCAGCTTCCTCCTGCTCTTGCTTCAACTTCTTCGCTTCCAGTTTGGCCGCCTTCTTCTCTTCCTTCAACTTTTCTTTCTCAGCTTTTGCAGTTGCTTCTTTCTCCTTCTCCAACTGTTTTGCTTCGGCTTTCGCTTCAGCTTTCGCTTGCTTTTCAGCCGCCTTCAGAGCTGCTTCGGCAGCTTCTACCGTTTCTCCAGCCGGAGCATCCGGTGTCGGCACCTCAACTGCTGCTACGAGTGGCGCAGCCTGATACCCAACTCGATGCAGTGGAACTGCCGCCGTGGCTGACACGCCAACCATTAAAGTGCCCAGAAACAAAATGGAGGATAAAGCCAAGGTTGTGAACCGTTTCAACAAATTCTTAAACATGAGCAATTGAATTCCTCTACGAAACCAGTACACTAATCGCGGGTGGGGTCTGACAACTTGAATCAAAGTCCAAACTACGCATAGACATCTAAGTGCAGACGCTCACCAAACTTCCGTCTCTCGTGATACAAAACCAAGAACATCACAGAGATGATTTGGTATACCGTATACCGCGACCTTGGTTCATAGCAAATGTTTATAACGAATCGATCGCATAAATTAACGAATGGGTGATCGCAACCCATGCTGCCATCACCCATTCACACAACTGACTCAACAAATTTTCCAAGCCCCACACGCCAGAGTATTACACCCTGGTGCAGCCCGAAACGCTGAGGCGATAGGTTGCGCCCTGTCTGCCACTCACGTTCATATTGATTTGGAAAGGCTGCCGCGCCGAGGCCGGAGGATCACCAACAATCTGAAAAGGAACACCACCAACTAGCCGTACACCATCTCGCCGAAAAACTTGGGCAGTGGTGTTATCAGGGAACTTAAAATTCGAAATGATAGTGTAATTGTCGGGCGTTTCTGAGGTAATCGTTGCAATATAGCGAACAAATCGCTGACCACCTGGCACCACAAAATCAGTGTCCCAGTTATTACGAACGCCAGGTGTAACACCCGTTGAAGATACCGATTTGCGAACCACGTAGTTATTGCTACCAATGGGTCGAAATGCGATGCAATCTTCAGATGCTTGCGCCTGAGTTTGAAAACTAAACGAAACACTCACCCCAGACAATACAACAAATGCACCAAGGCACAATCGATTCAATATCATAACTATCTCAGTAAGTAGAACGGAACTAACTAACTAAATAACTGGTAGACACATTTCCAATCACCATGCCAACACTTAAGCTCCATCTCAAATCAGCTTCAACACTAGAATTGAATATTTGATAGCCCTAAGTTTTACCGTAATGCAGAGCGCATGGCTGAAGATAGGGTTAGAATCCAAACGCCGCTCAGCAAAAGGTGAATACCAACCCAAAAACCTAACACCCAAACTGCCGTAGACGGGAACTGAGACCAAATCAAGATCCCTAAGATGACCCCGGCAACGCCACCAATCAAAACCCATACCCAACCCTTAGCAGGCTTTAGCTGGAATGCCATAATGACTTCGATCACACCCTGCGCAAAAATGGTAATTCCCAGCGCCAAAGTCAGGGCTGCGACACCGATCGCTGGATTACTAATAACGTAGATCCCAGCGCCCAGATAAAGAAGCCCAAGCAACAACTTCCAAATCACTCGCCCTTCGCCACGGGAGATAAACGAGTAAACAATTTTGGCGATGCCTGCGAAAATAAATAACCAGCCAAACACAAAAGTTGAGGCGATCGTGGCGTAGAAAGGCCGAGCCAAAGCAACAATACCTAACACGATTAAAATGATGCCTAAGGCAATGCCCCAACTAGCACTTACCCGAATCTGATCAGCAATTTCAGATCGAACAGGGTCTGTAGATCTCACTGCTGCCTCCTCGTACGTTTTGATACCCCAAATGAGTGCCCTTCAGCATAGAACAAAAATATAAGAAACTGATATGATTACTTGGGTTGAAAAATGTTTGTCTGTTTAAGCTAAACAAAAGCTCTATTTTGACAGCAAGACGTTAATCCTGATATATCCTGAGAAGTCGTTCGACCAGTCTTCAACAGTTGGTGAACTATTAAATCTAGATTAAGTTTTTAGCTGTGCCTTTCGTGTAGCTGGAGGTTTTGAAGGCAAGTAGTCCAAAACTTTAGCATCACTCAAACCGTGCAGGAGTATTGGGGTCGATCAAAATTTGGGTTGATCAGGTTAAGTGGAGCAACTGAGGCAGCAGAGTTAATTCATGGAAGTTTATCCGTTTAAGGAGCAGTAGCGATGACCGCAGAACAAAGACGGCTTGAGTCCACCGCTGAAGATTGGTACAAATGGGGGCCCTATCTGAGCGAGCGGCAATGGGGAACTGTTCGCGAAGATTACAGCAGCAATGGTGATGCCTGGAACTACTTTCCTCACGACCACGCACGATCGCGGGCTTATCGTTGGGGCGAGGACGGTTTGGGCGGAATTACCGATAGTCACAATTTGTTATGTTTTGCCCTGGCTTTATGGAACGGAAAAGATCCAATCATCAAAGAGCGGTTGTTTGGCCTGACCAACAGTGAAGGCAATCACGGTGAGGATGTGAAGGAGTACTACTTTTATCTGGATAGCACTCCCACCCATTCCTACATGAAATACCTCTATAAGTATCCCCAAGCAGAGTTCCCTTATGACGATCTGGTGCGAACAAATCGGCAACGAAGCCGTTATGAACTAGAGTACGAACTCCTGGATACAGGAATTTTTGATGACGATCGCTACTTTGATGTCTTTGTCGAATATGCAAAAGCAGATGCCGAAGATGTCTTAATCAAAATTAGTGTGGCTAATCGTGGCCCTGAAGCTGCCCCGCTGCATGTGCTGCCCACCCTCTGGTATCGCAACACCTGGTCTTGGGCGGATGGTGGAGCTAAGCCGCGACTCACAAAAATAGAAGGCACCGGTAATAGCGTCGTGCAGGCTCACATCACCGATACGCTTCTAGATCAGTACATTAAAGACTATTACTTCTATTGCGATGGTGTGGTGCCGTTGCTGTTTACGGAGAATGAAACCAATAATCAGCGTTTATTTGGCACCACAAACGCGAATCCTTATGTGAAAGATGGCATTAATAATTACCTGGTGCAGGGGCAACGGGAGGCTGTAAATCCGACTGGTACTGGGACCAAAGTCGCGCCCCATTACGAAATGCTGGTGGGTGCAGGGGAAACAAAAGTGATTCGTTTGCGGTTAACCAAGCAAGCTCCGGCTCAGGTTGGCGACCCTTTCAGCCGTTATTTCGATGAACAGTTTGCTGCTCGCATTCAGGAAGCAGATGAGTTTTACGCTACCGTGATTCCGCCCGCAGTCCAGGCCGATCCCGATCGAGCCAATGTGATGCGGCAGGCGCTTGCTGGGATGATGTGGACCAAGCAATACTTTTACTACGATCTGGATCAATGGCTGCGAGAGCGGAACGTTACCCCGTGGACCCCAACAAAGCAGAAGAGTCATGTGCGGAACAACGAATGGTTTCACATGCACAATGATGATATCGTATCTATGCCCGACAAATGGGAGTACCCCTGGTATGCCGCCTGGGATCTGGCCTTCCATGTCATTCCCATTAGCTTGATCGACCCAAACTTTGCCAAAAACCAATTGATGTTGATGTTGCGGGAAGATTACCTGCATCCCAACGGTCAAATTCCAGCCTATGAATGGAACTTTGGTGATGTGAATCCCCCGGTTCATGCGTTTGCTACCTGGGAAATTTACGTCCGCGATCGCGAACGCAACAACGGTAAGGGAGATATTGAATTTCTCAAATATGCTTTCTCAAAACTACTGATCAACTTCACCTGGTGGGTCAACCGCAAAGATCAGGGTGGCAACAACCTGTTTGAGGGTGGCTTTCTGGGATTGGATAACATTGGGGTGTTCGATCGCAGTTCGCCCTTACCCACGGGTGGCTACCTGGAGCAAGCCGATGGTACAGCTTGGATGGTCTTTTTTAGTCAACGTATGTTTCAGATTGCGATCGAGCTGGCCCTCCACGACTCCCTTTACGAAGACCTGGCCATCAAGTTTTTTGAACATACGATGTGGATTGCTGGCGCAATGGATCGGATTGGCGATCACTGTGATGAATTGTGGGATGAAGCAGATGGCTTTTTCTATGATGTGCTGCGCCTCCCCGATGGCAATGCCATTCGGTTGAAGGTGCGATCACTGGTGGGACTCCTCTCGCTCATGGCGGTTGCGGTCTTTCCCAAAGAAGCGTTCGCCAAACTTCCCACCTTCAATGCGCGGGCAAAGGATTTTATCATGCGACACCCAGAATTGACCCACAACGTGCATCTCCCAATTCAACCTGGCTACAACGATCGCTTTATGTTGTCGATTCTGAATGAAGACAAATTGCGTCGAGTGCTTTCCAGAATGTTAGATGAGTCTGAGTTTTTGAGTGACTACGGGATTCGATCGCTCTCGCGCTATCACCTAGATCACCCTTACATGTTCTACCACGAAGGACAAGAATTCAAAGTTGGTTATGTTCCTGGCGATTCCACTTCTGGCATGTTTGGGGGCAACTCGAACTGGCGCGGCCCCATCTGGATGCCCGTGAATTTGCTCCTCCTGCGAGCACTGGTGCAACTTTACGGCTACTACGGGGATGAATTTAAGATTGAGTATCCTACTGGCTCCGGGCATTACTCCACCCTATTTGACGTGGCTCAGTGCATTGGAGAGCGGCTTTCCAGCATCTTCTTGAAAAATGAAGCGGGTCATCGTCCGGTGTATGGCGGAACCGAGAAGTTTCAAACCGATCCACATTGGCAAGATTTGATTCTGTTCTATGAATATTTTCATGGAGACAATGGTGCGGGAGTGGGTGCTAGCCACCAAACCGGATGGACTGGTTGCATTGCTCGAATTCTTCAGGTTCTAGGTTCTGTTACACCAGATATCGTACTGAGTACGGTTACACCCGAAGAGGTCGCCCAAGACAACACTTGATCTCACCTAAGGATCATGAGTTAAATATGTGGGATAAGCCGTCCTGGCTGTCTGAGACAGGCAAGATGCTGAGACAGGCAAGATGCCTATCCCACAAATTTGCCACTTTATTTAATCCGCATTCCTTATGAACAAAATTTGCGTTCATATCAGTTTCGTATTTTGTTTGGCTAACCTATTTGCATGAATAACTCAGCAATTCTCTAAGATGCTCTTGTTTGAATTAAGAGCATCTTAGGGTTATCTGTCTTTGATTTGCATTAAGATTGCGAGCTGCGTCGTCGCGATCGGGTTCAATTGTTCTAAAGCAACGACAAGTTAATAACCACAGGGGTACGAAATGAATACTCAAGTTGGATTGAACCAACGGTTTGCTAGTTGTGTTGTGATGGCGATCGTCGGTGCAATTAGTATGGCTCCGGTCACTGCTCTAGCTCAACCAACTCGTTCTCAAATACAACCTCAAATACTGGCCCAAGCATCCATGTTGCAGGGTAACTGGCGACTGGCTAATATGACTGAACCACCTTTCCCCACGCCCATGGTGCCCGATCGCGACTTGACGGCTGAGTTTAAAGATGGGCGGCTCTCTGGAACAGGGGGCTGCAATCGCTTTAGCGGCAGTTTCACCACAAAAGGGAATCAATTAACCATCGGGCCATTAGCTTCCACGTTTAAAGCTTGTGAAGAAGCCGTGATGACGCAAGAAACCCGATTCCTTAAAGCGATGCAAGCAGCACAACGCTATGAAGTCAGCCAGGATGGATTACAAATCTTCTATAAAACCGATGAGGGAACGGGCGTTCTCCGATTCACCTCATTGACGGTACGAGGATTGTGGTAGTTCTTTGGGGTGAAAGTGGCGCTTGATGAAACTTGCAGCGTTTCTCACAGGAAGTACGATCGCCCTCTGCATCATAGGATTGCCTGCGTCCACGCCTTTGACTGGCACCCGAGCCACATCGTTGGGGAAATTAGCCGAGCGCGAAATGTTGCATCTTGCGAAAACCTATCCTGGTCGCATGGCCGGCCACACCGTTGAAAACCAAGCCGCAGACTACCTCGCAAAACGATTTGCGGCCATGGGCTATGCCACTCGCAAGCTGCAATTTGACACCAGCTTCGACTTTCTGTGGGATCGCGATCGCACCATCAACATTACTTCCACGAACGTAGTCGCAGAACGGCCAGGAACCACAGACAAGCAAATCATTATTGGCGCTCACTTTGATACAAGCATTCCCCGCAACAATGACGAAGTGCGGCAACGGATTGGTGGCCCTCTGTTACAGGGATTAGACGATAATGCTTCGGGAGTAGGGGTGTTGCTGGAACTGGCGGCACGAATGCAGACGGTGAAGATCGATCACACCATTATCTTTGTAGCCTTTGGTGCCGAAGAAATTGGGTCGAGGGGGGCACGCCATTTCACCCAAACGATGACTCCCAAACAGCGAGTTTCTACACTGTGGATGATTAACCTTGATAGCGTCATCACGGGCGATCGGTTGTATTTTCATGCGGGCAAAAAAGTCTCCAAAGAAACCCCGGATGCGGGCAATGCGCGTGATCGCGCCCTGGCAATTGCCAAATCACTGGGAATTCCGGCTGACACGAATCCAGGTTTGAATCCCAAATATCCACGCGGTACGGGTTGTTGTTCAGATCAAGTAGCCTTTGATGAAGCTGGCATTCCCACCCTGGCGGTTGAAGCTACCAATTGGCAACTGGGCGATCGGGACGGCTACCAGCAAACGAGCAAACGCCCCGCTTTCCCGGAGGGTGAATCCTGGCATCGACATGATCTAGATTCTATTGACCATTTGCAACAAGCATTACCAGGGCGGGTGACGCAGCGAGCCAGGGAGATGGTACAAATTCTTTTACCCTTGGTGGAAGAGTTGGCGAAAGTTGAGCCATTGAAGAAATGACGGGTTTCGCTGAAAATTTGAAAGGTTCCCACGATCGCAAAACAGGAGCAAGATGCAGTGAATAAACTAGGGCAGATCAAAGATGAAGGGGCAGTTGCAGCATACGCGCAAGTGATCAGCACTTTGGCTCAAACGTCAACCGTTTATACCGGAGACGTGATTCAAGGAGTGCCTGTCATTAGCCAATTAGCGGTGAATGATCTGGAACCTGGTAAAAAGCATCGCTTCTTTTTTCAAGGGGTGCAGATGGGCACCGGGCAACACTGGTATGTCCCGATCGTCGTTGCGAAAGGACTCCAGGATGGCAAACGCATCGCGTTGATTACCGGTGTGCATGGGGATGAAATCAGTCCGATCGATGCCGTGCAGCGGATTATGGCCCAACTCGATCCGATCGAGATGACCGGCACCGCGATCGCCATTTATGGCATTGCCCGTCCGGCAATCGAATATACCCAGGCCCGCTGGAACATGGCTCAAGGCGGCGGCTTATGGGTAGATATGAATCGGGTCTGGCCGGGAAGCGAAGCGGGCGATGATGCCCCCACCCGTCATGCTGGGCTACTGTGGAATCGCTTGTTCAAAGGAAATGTGGACGTGGCGATCGACTATCACACAGTCTCTACTGGCAGCGACTTCACCATGTTTATCTTCGCGGATTTGCGCCACCCAGAGATTCGACAAATGGCGGAACTGTTTCCAGTGGAACAAATTAAAGACGATGCCGGATTGAGTGGCACCCTGGAAACGGCCCTGGTGGAAGCGGGAATTCCGGCATTGACCGTGGAAATTGGCTCTCCTCGCGTCTTTGATGCCCACAAAATTGCTATCACTGTGGAAGGTAGTCTCAATGTCTTGAAGCATTATCAGATCATGCCCGGAACAATCAGCCGCACCTCAAAAGAAGTCGGCACATTCTTTGGCGATGACTTCGAAACGATTCGATCGACCAGTGGCGGTTTCCTGGAAATGCTAGTTGATGTCAAATCCAGGGTTGTGCCCGGTCAAAAAGTGGCGATTCAACGCAATGCCTTTGGGGATGTGGTGGCAGAATATACGACTAGTGTTGTTGGGGAAGTTGCCACGATCGCCAGAGATGCCCTCAGTGAACCAGGGTCACGGGTGATGCAAATTTTATACACCCGTGCTACAGCCAATGTCTCCACTTCGCTGTCTCCTCCTTAACACAGTTCCAACTATTATCTTTCCTATTCTTCAACCATTGCCTTTATGAACACTTACGTTGCTATGACAGGGGTTTTCCCCGCTCTCTTGACGACTGGCCTCATGATGGCAGCGCTGCCAACTTTGGCCCAAACCGATGCACCTGCGAAGGACGTACCACTACCACCATTGCCCGCTGCCTGTAGACCTTTACCGCTCGTGGGTGGCGAAGGGAGTGAAGTAACGAAAACTGCTTCCGTACCTGGTTTGAGAGTGCCTTTGCCAGGGCCTGCTCCCAGTATTGGCGTACGCAGTAACTGGAATACCGATTGGTTTGTTCCCAGTGGGCAACCGTTTAGGAAGTATCGGGTAACATTCATGCCACGAGATACGGCGGAATTTAGCGTCAATATGACGTTGAAATATCCAGATGAGTCGATCGATCAATTCTTTCGAGAACAACGCAGACAATTTACCGCCAACAAACCTCTGATTATCGAAACCTCGCCCCGTCTTGATTTGCAACCTTTTCAAGTCAATACCAACATTGGTGGGCTACAATCTGTCGGCTCTCGTTATACGGTGGCTGTTGCCGGTTGCCTTTGAGTAGAGATCGCGATTTATGTTACAGCTTTAGTCAAATGGCTACAGCAGATCAACTCATTCACGTTATTTTTGGCGAACTATGACTGAAAAAGATGAATTCAATCAATACTTAGCAGACGAATCTTCAAAGGTAGACAAAGATAAACTTTCGATCGAAGTTCCGGCTGATCCAACACCACTCAATTCAGAAATGATTCCCTCCGGGCTTGATCCGATGGGGCGGATTGAGATGCGAGGGCAAGCATACAGAGGGTTGGCTGGAGGGCAAACTCCCTGGTGGATTTTGCTCTCTGGCTGGTTTGTCTTTGGCTTTTTTGCAGCTGTTGCAGCTCATGCAGCCATCAAAAACGCTTCTTTAGCGCTCTGGATCTTGCTGGTGATTGCCTCGATTCCACTGCTGATTCTGGCCAGAGGCACGATCGCGAAACTATCTACCCGCGATCGCGCCGAATAAGGCAAGCCGGGTGTGTTAGGCGATCGCCATAACGAGTTAATTAAGGTTTCAATGCCCGTTCCATCAAAATCACCTGAGCGCTGCGCTCCAATTCGTCCGGACCTGGATGTCGTTGGATGTAAGATCCGTCAGATTGCAGTTCCCAGGCTTGACGATTGTCGGCCAGACAAATGTTAAGTATTTCTTTTAACTCCGCAGCGCAGGTTGGATCTTCCACAGGCGTGACTGCTTCGACGCGGCGATCGAGGTTCCGCTGCATCCAGTCGGCACTCCCGATATACACTTCTTCTTGTCCATTGTTGTGGAAATGGAAGATACGAGAATGCTCCAAATAGCGACCCACAATGCTAATTACGCGAATATTATCACTCACCTCTGGCACACCAGGTTTCAAGCAACACATACCTCGCACAATCAAGTCAATTTGCACTCCTGCCTGAGATGCTTCATACAAAACTTTGATGATTTCTGGATCAATTAAGGCATTCATCTTGGCAATGATCCGACCTGAGTTGCCACCCCGACAATGGTTAGCTTCGCGGCGGATCAAATCAACCATCCCCGATCGCAATGTAACAGGAGCAACCAGCAACTTACGAAAGGCTTTTTGCTTAGAGAAACCTGTTAAGAAGTTAAATAAATCTGTCAAGTCTGCGCCTAGTTCTTCCCGGCAACTGAGTAACCCAATGTCGGTGTAAAGTTTCGCGGTCTTAGCGTTGTAGTTCCCCGTGCCGATGTGAACATAGCGATGAATTTCTTTTCCTTCCTGGCGGACAACGAGTAACACTTTTGTGTGGGTTTTCAAGCCCATCACACCATAAATGACGTGTACCCCCGCTTCTTCCAACGCTTTGGCCCAGTTAATGTTGCTGGCTTCGTCAAAGCGAGCCTTAATTTCCACCAGGGCTACAACCTGCTTCCCGTTTTGAGCGGCGGCAATCAATGCTTTGATGATGGGAGAATCGCTGGAGGTGCGGTAGAGCGTCATTTTGATCGCTTGCACACCTGGATCGTGCGCAGCCTGCGTAATAAAGTGTTCTACCGAAGCCGCGAAGGATTCATAGGGGTGATGGACGAGCAAATCGCCCTGGCGAATTACATGGAAGATGTCTTCTCCAGTATCTTCGCCGATGGCCAGTTCCTCATGGAGATGGCGAAGCCGGGGAGGAATGACGGGTGTCCAGGGCTGATCTTTCAAATGAGGCAAGGGTAGTGCCATGAAAGACATCAGATCGCGCATCCCCAACCAGCCCTGAGTCAAATACAAGTCATTGGCATCGATATTCATGCCTTTGATCAAGGTTTGCTTGACGAAGTCAGACATGGTGGAGGGAAATTGAAACCGCACCACCGAACCACCAAAGCGACGTTTGCCCAGTTCTTGCGCGATCGCTTCCACCAAATCATCGGCTTCTTCTTCCTGGACACTTAAGTCAGCATCACGAGTGATCCGAAAGAGGTGATGTTCAACGATCGTCATCCCTGGAAACAGTGCGCCTAAATTATCGGCCACCACTTGTTCCAGGGAAACCCCAGCCCAGACAACGGGGCGATCACTTTGGGGTTGAACCGCTGCTGGCAGTTGCACAAAGCGCGGCAGACTGTCCGGCACTTTGACGCGGGCAAAGCGAGACTCCCCAGTTTCCGGGTCTTTCAGGACGATCGCCAAATTCAGACTCAAATTTGACATGAGGGGAAATGGGTGCGCCGGATCAACCGCCAACGGGGTCAAAATAGGAAACACCTTCTCATCAAAATATTGCTTCAGGTAGCGGCGCTGAGCCTGGTCAAGCTCGGTATACTTCAAGACATGTACACCTTCGGCGGCCAGTTGGGGGCGCAATTCCTGCTCAAATAACTCCTGCAACTGATCTACCATTGGATGTAGCCCTTGACTGATTTCATCCAATTGTTGCTGCGCAGTGCGTCCATCGGGTGTTAGTGTATTTACTTCGTTAGCGACCTGACGCTGTAGACTGGCAACCCGAACCATGAAAAACTCATCCAGGTTAGACGCAAAAATGGCCGCAAATTTGACTCGTTCCAGTAAAGGAGTGCGGGGGTCGATCGCTTCGTGCAACACTCGCCGATTAAACTCCAACCAACTCAGTTCTCGATTGGAATAATACTGAGCATCGCTCAAATTAATGGCTGAAGTAGCTTCTTTGGCTTTAGTCATATGAGGAAATCTACCAGTCAAAAACAATAGACTCGCTGCTTACATCGGAATTATTGCATACAAACAGTTATTACTTTTGTTAGCTATACTATTGCCATCTATTTGCTTTGATTAACGCTCTAAGAATCCTTTTAGCTTTGTTGCTCCTCTCTTAAACTACACTTAACCCCAGCATATTCTTGCACTTTTTTCTTTAACTTCTCTGGTAAAAAACGGTGACTTGGGATATATGTTGAGTGTCAGAGGTCGGTTGTCGAGTCCGTTTTCTTCCGCTCAATCGTAAAGTCAAAATGCCAGTTTGATTTATTTGATCGCTGCTACTCTGCAAAAACTGGATGAATGGTATTTAACCCTCAAACGTTGAAACATTTTTAGTTACAGGCTCAGATTTGTTGAAAGCTGCAGTCGTAGCGGCTGGGAATGTGAAGGAATGGGAATTAAATAAACTGCACTTTATTGTGGGATGGGCATTTCGCTCGTCTGGGCGGGTGAGACACCTACTCCACAGATTATTTAATCATCCTGAAGTCAATGCCCTGCGATCGTGAATATATTCCGTGAGGCGATCGCAGGGCATCTCAGTTGAGAGCGTCTAACCCTTGGATGACACGATTCTGACCCGCTTACCATTTAGCCTTGAACTTGTACACCGGAGACGAGAATTTCAGCTATGGTCGCAACACCTCCAAAACCAACTGTCGAGACATCAATTAGCGCATTTGGCACCGCCCGCTCCACGATCGAAGGCGCTCCCCTCAGCGCTGAGGAACTTCGCAACCTGCATGCGTTCTGGCAAGCATCGAATTATCTCGCTGTCGGCATGATTTATTTGCGGGAGAATCCTCTGCTCAAAGAACCAATCAGAGCCGACCACATCAAACAGCGCTTACTGGGTCACTGGGGATCTAGCCCAGGGATTAGCTTCCTCTACACACACCTCAACCGAGCGATTAAAAAGTTTGATCAAGACATGCTGTTCATGGTTGGAGCCGGACATGGAGCGCCCGGTTTCTTGGGGCCTTGTTACCTGGAAGGAAGCTACTCCCGTTTCTACACCGAATGCACTCAGGATGCAGCCGGGATGCAACGCTTCTTCAAACAATTCTCATTTCCGGGGGGCGTGGGTAGCCACTGCACACCTGAAACTCCGGGTTCCATTCACGAAGGCGGCGAGCTGGGTTATAGCCTGTCTCATGCCTTTGGCGCGGCCTTTGATAACCCCAATCTCATTGTTGTTTCCATGCCTGGAGATGGCGAATCTGAAACTGGCCCCCTGGCCACTTCCTGGCACTCAAACAAATTCATTAACCCAATTCGGGATGGGGCTGTCCTACCCGTGCTGCACTTGAATGGGTACAAAATCAACAACCCCACGATTTTGTCGCGCATCAGTCATCGGGAGCTGAAAGCGTTGTTTGAAGGTTATGGCTACGAACCTTACTTTGTGGAAGGGTCTGATCCAGAAACGATGCACCAGGCCATGGCCGCTACGCTCGATCACTGCATTGCCAAGATTCATAGCATTCAGCAAGAAGCTCGTTCCAGCGGTGTGGCAACTCGTCCCATTTGGCCAATGATTGTGCTGCGGACTCCCAAAGGATGGACCGGGCCTGATTATGTCGATGGTCGGAAAGTAGAAGGCTTCTGGCGATCGCACCAGGTGCCAATGGGTGGGATGCACAGCAATCCTGAGCATGTGCGCCAGTTGGAAGCCTGGATGCGAAGCTATAAGCCAGAAGAATTGTTTGATGAGAATGGCACCATCCGGCCTGAAATCAAAGCCATGGCCCCAACCGGTGACAAGCGCCTGGGGTCTACCCCCTATGCTAATGGCGGCCTGTTGCTGCATGAGTTGCATATGCCTGATTTCCGCCAATACGGCGTGCAAGTAGACAAACCTGGCGTGGCTGAAGCAGCCAACACAACCCCGCTGGGTATCTTTCTCCGAGATGTCATGAAAAACAACATGACCAACTTCCGCGTGTTTGGGCCAGATGAAAACACTTCAAACAAGCTGGGTGCAGTATACGAAGTAAGTAAGAAGTTCTGGATTGCCGAATACTTGCCCGAAGATGAAGATGGTGGCGAATTGTCGCCTGACGGTCGCGTTATGGAAATGCTGAGTGAGCATACCCTGCAAGGCTGGCTGGAAGGCTATTTACTCACTGGTCGTCATGGGTTCTTCTCCACTTACGAATCCTTCGCCCATGTGATTGATTCAATGTTTAACCAACATGCCAAGTGGTTAGATATTTGTAATCGGATTCATTGGCGGGAAGAAGTGCCATCGCTTAATTTGTTAATTACTTCTACTGTGTGGCGGCAAGATCACAATGGCTTTACCCATCAAGATCCAGGCTTCATTGATGTCGTTTTGAATAAAAGTCCTGATGTCGTACGGATTTATATGCCACCAGATGTCAATACGTTACTCTCGGTAGCTGACCACTGTTTGCGAAGTAAGAACTACATCAACGTCATCGTGTCTGACAAGCAAATGCACTTGCAGTACCACGATATGGAATCGGCGGTGAAGAACTGTACCAAGGGCATTGATATCTGGGAGTGGGCCAGTAATGACCAGGGTGTGGAGCCGGATGTCGTGATGGCAACGGCAGGTGATATTCCCACGAAAGAATCTCTGGCAGCGACTTGGATGCTGCGGGAGCATTTCCCCGATTTGAAGATTCGTTTTGTCAATGTGATTGATTTATTCAAGTTGCAACCTGAAACTGAACATCCCCATGGCCTCAGCGATCGCGACTTTGATAGTCTATTTACACCCAACAAACCCGTTATCTTCAACTTCCACGGGTATCCCTGGTTGATTCATCGGCTTACCTACCGCCGTACCAACCACAACAACATCCATGTGCGTGGTTATAAGGAGATGGGGAACATCAATACGCCGCTGGATTTGGCGATTCAAAACCAGATTGACCGATTCAGCATTGCGATCGATGTGATTGATCGCGTGCCCGAACTAATGGTAGCGGGTGCCCATGCCAAGCAACATTTCAAGGATGAGCAGATTTCTTGCACTGCTTATGCTTACGAATACGGGATCGATCGTCCCGATGTTGTGAACTGGAAGTGGCCTTATTAGGAGAAGCTCAACCCATCGGAACCAGGTTTGCAGCCACGGTTTCGATGGGTTTAATCAACGCAGATCAATCGACAATTTGCGTAAACCCAATGGATGATTCGTCGTTGAGAATGCACGCTTATAACAACATTACTCCCATTGGATGTTTGTCTCATGAAAGTTGCCTTCTTCAGCACCAAATCCTACGATCGGGAATCGTTTGAAGCCGCCAACGCAAATGACCATCACGATTTCACATTTCTCGACGTGCCGCTGAATGCTAAAACTGCGGTCTTAGCAGCCGATTTTCCGGCGGTGTGTATGTTCGTGAATGATGTTGCTGATGCTGCCACTCTAGAAGTGTTGGCCTCGCGGGGAACTCGCTTGTTAGCCCTACGATCGGCAGGGTATAACACGGTTGATTTGAAACGAGCTTCAGAACTGGGGATTAAAATTGTGCGGGTGCCCGCCTATTCTCCCTATGCCGTGGCTGAACATGCGGTTGCCTTGATCCTGGCGCTGAATCGCAAAATCTACAAAGCTTATAACCGCGTGCGAGACGATAACTTTTCGCTGGAAGGGTTATTAGGATTTGATTTGTTTGGCCGGACAGTGGGCATCATTGGCACCGGCAAAATTGGGATGGTGTTTGCCCAAATCATGCATGGCTTTGGCTGCCATCTCTTAGGATATGATGCCTTTCCGAATGATCAATTTGAAGCGATCGGTAATTCCCACTATGTCGAGCTACCGGAGCTTTTGAGCAACTCGGATATTATCTCATTGCACTGTCCCCTCTTGCCTGCAACTCACCACTTAATTAATGCTGCAACAATTGCACAAGTAAAGCCCGGGATGATGCTAATTAACACCAGTCGTGGTGGCTTGATTGATACAGTCGCAGTGATTGAAGGCATCAAATCTGGCAAGATTGGCTACCTCGGCATTGATGTTTACGAACAAGAAGACGGCCTATTTTTCCGAGACTTGTCAAACTCCATTATTCAAGATGATGTTTTCCAACTCTTGCAATCCTATCCCAATGTTGTGATTACGGCGCACCAGGCGTTCTTCACAGAAGATGCACTAACTAGTATCGCCACGACCACGCTTTCCAACATCACCGAGTTTGAACAGGGTCACCCCTTGCAGAACGAAGTGGTTTACCAGCCCCCCGTTCCTACCGAGGTCAAGGTTTAGGTCATTGGTTAATGGCTGCTGGGATTGGACTCATACACTGCTCCAGATTGTTTACCCCAATCCCTTTTTCCCATTCCTGATTTCCATCCGCACCCCCACTTGTAATCACCAGGAGAATGTTCAGTCATGGTCAACATGGTTCCCAGCAATATCCAGATCGAAGATGATCGCACTGGTATTAATGTCGAAACGATTAAGCGCGCCTTTTTGGATAATCTGTATTACATCCAGGCCAAACTGCCCAGAATTGCGACTCGGAATGATTGCTACATGGCACTGGCCTACACCGTGCGCGATCGCCTGATCAACCGGTGGCTGCACACAACTCAAACCTACATTGAAAAATCCGCTCGCATTGCCACCTATCTGTCTGCCGAGTTCTTGATGGGGCCACACCTGGGTAACAACTTGATCAACCTGGGTATCTACGATCAGGTCAAGCAGGCCATGGAAGAACTGGGACTCAACCTGATTGAGATCATGGAGCAGGAAGAAGAACCGGGCCTGGGAAATGGGGGTTTAGGTCGATTGGCTGCCTGCTACATCGACTCGATGGCAACTCTGGAAATTCCCGCGATCGGCTACGGCATCCGCTACGAATACGGCATCTTTGATCAGGAAATCAAAGAAGGCTGGCAGGTTGAAATTACCGACAAATGGCTGCGCTATGGCAACCCCTGGGAAGTCGCGCGGCCTGAGTCGGAAGTGGAAGTTAAGTTTGGTGGCCACACAGAAACCTTCACCGATGAGCATGGACGCTATCGGGTGCGCTGGGTGCCCTTCAAAGTTGTCAAAGGTGTGCCCTACGACACGCCGATTTTGGGTTTTCAAACTAACACCGCCAACACGTTGCGCCTCTGGAAGGCAGAAGCTCCCGAATCCTTTGACTTTGAAGCATTTAATCGGGGAGATTACTATGGTGCGGTTGAAGACAAGACCGAGTGTGAAAACATCTCCAAAGTTCTCTACCCCAATGACGAAACCTATGAAGGGAAGCGCTTACGGTTAGAACAACAATTTTTCTTTGTGTCCTGTTCGTTGCAAGACATGATTCGGCTGATGCAACTGAAGCATGTCACACCAGAGCGCTTCCACGAACAGTTTGTGATCCAGTTGAATGATACTCACCCAACGATCGCGGTCGCCGAGTTAATGCGGTTGTTGTTAGATGAACACGGCTTTGAATGGGATAAAGCCTGGGACATCACGACTCAAACCTTTGCCTACACCAACCACACCTTATTGCCAGAAGCGCTGGAACGTTGGTCTCTGCCCAAGTTTGGTGAGTTATTACCGCGGCATCTGGAAATCATCTATGAAATCAATAGTCGGTTCATTGATGAGATTCGCATTAAGTTTCCTGATGATATCGATCGCATCCGTCGCATGTCCATCATTGATGAAACAGGTGAACGCTACGTTCGTATGGCTCACCTGGCGTGTGTCGGAAGTTATGCCATCAATGGTGTTGCGGCATTACACAGTGACCTGTTGAAGCAGACCGTGTTGCACGACTTCTATGAAATGTATCCTGAGAAGTTTACGAACGTAACCAATGGTGTTACACCTCGTCGCTTCATGGCGTTGACCAACCCGCGCCTATCTAAATTGATTACCAGCAAGATCGGCGATGGATGGCTGAAGAATCTGGATGAGTTACGCAAGTTAGAGACCTATGTGCATGACGCGGGTTTCCGGCAGGAGTTTCGTCAGATTAAGCATGACATCAAGCAAGACCTGGCCAATCATGTGTTGAAAAACTACAACATTCAACTCAATCCAGACTCATTATTTGACATTCAGATCAAGCGGATTCATGAATACAAGCGGCAACACCTGATGGCGTTTTACATCATCACGCAATACAACCGCATTAAGGCAAATCCCGATATCGACATCACGCCCCGCACCTTCATCTTTGGTGGCAAGGCTGCACCTGGATACTACATGGCAAAACTGATCATTAAATTGATCAATTCGATCGCCGATGTCGTGAACGCTGATCCCGATGTGCGCGGACGGCTCAAAGTAGTGTTCATGAAAGACTACAATGTATCCTTCGCCCAGCGTCTGTTCCCAGCCGCGGATTTATCGGAACAAATTTCTACCGCTGGGAAAGAAGCCTCTGGTACGGGCAACATGAAGTTTGCCATGAATGGAGCGCTGACAATCGGCACCTTGGATGGAGCTAACGTCGAAATCCGCGATGCGGTTGGAGCCGATAACTTCTTCCTGTTTGGGCTGACAGTAGACGAGGTGAAAGCGAAGAAGGCCGCAGGATATAACCCCTGGGACTACTACAATAGCAACAGTGAGTTGAAGTTGGTCATCGATCGCATTTCCTCTGGGTATTTTTCCCACGGCGATACAAACCTGTTCAAACCCTTGATTGACTCGCTCCTCTACCAGGATCAGTATCTGCTATTTGCTGACTACCAACTCTATGTAGACTGCCAGGATATGGTTGATCGCGCCTATCGAGATCAAGACCACTGGACACGGATGTCAATTTTGAATGTGGCTCGCATGGGTTATTTCTCCAGCGATCGCTCGATCAGTGACTATCGCAACAACATCTGGCGAACCCCTTCAGTTAAGGTAGACGTACCTGAGTACAGCCAGGGGAATGGCGACATAAAACTCAGCTTCTAACATTAGTCAAACACTGAGAGACGTTACCAGGTAGCGTCTCTCGCTGTTTAGAGGACTGGTTACCCTCATTGCAAGACAAGGAAAAACCCATGAAACCTTTGATTCACCGGACTAAGATTGTGGCCACGATCGGCCCTGCTACTGATTCGCCCGAAATGATGCGGAAGATGTTGCTGGCCGGGATGAATGTGGCTCGGCTCAACTTTTCTCATGGGAACTATGAGGATCACGCAGCTCGAATTCAACGATTACGAGAGGCCGCGACCGAATTAGACTTGCCGTTGATGCTGCTGCAAGACCTGCAAGGCCCCAAAATTCGGGTGGGAGAGTTACCTCCAGAAGGCATGATGCTAGATGAAGGAACGACGTTAACCCTGGTGCCGATCGCCGACTATACCAGCCAACCAAACACCGTTGGCATCGACTATCCCTACGTGGCCGAAGAAGCCGAAGCCGGGACGCAAGTTTTGCTGGATGATGGCTTACTAGAGTTGCGAGTTGAAAAAGTGGATGGCACTGCGGTGCAATGCCAAGTGGTGACGGGTGGATTGCTCAAAAGTCACAAAGGGGTGAATTTCCCATCATTGAATCTGCGCTTGCCATCTATGACGGAAAAGGATCGCCGCGATCTCGACTTTGGTGTGGAACAAGGCGTAGACATCATCTCGCTGAGTTTTGTCCGCAAGCCGGAAGATGTACAAGAACTCAAACGAGTGCTTCAAGAGAAGGGAGCCAAGATTCCAGTACTGGCCAAGCTCGAGAAGCCGCAGGCGATCGCAAACTTAGAGGCGATCGTGGATGAATGTGATGCCATCATGGTGGCGCGGGGGGATTTGGGTGTAGAAATGAGTCCCGAAAAGGTCCCTTTGATTCAGAAGCAAATCATCCAAATGTGCAATCAGAAGGGCATTCCAGTCATCACAGCAACGCAAATGCTAGATAGTATGATCCACAATCCGCGGCCCACCCGGGCCGAAGCTAGCGATGTGGCGAACGCGATCATGGATGGCACGGATGCGGTGATGCTCTCTGGTGAGTCTGCCGTGGGTGATTACCCGATCGAGGCAGTGAAGATGTTGGCGCGGATTGCGACAGAGGTCGAGCCATCGATCCAATTTACGAACTACCCGCCGAATCACAAAGACGATGCCTACGCCATCAGTGAAGCTCTCAATGTAATTGATGACATTGTCGATTTGCAGTGCATTGTCGCGCTAACAGAGACTGGCCTCAGTGCCAGACTAGCCTCGAAAGAACGTCCGAGAGCGTCGATCGTCGCCTACACACCCTATCCGGAGATCTACCGGCGGCTGAATCTCAACTGGGGAGTTAGACCTGTCCTCATCTCTTCTCTGGAACAGGATCTGGTGGATGTAATGGCGCACATTGAGGCTGATTTGAGGCAACGCAACTTTGTCGCCCCCGGTGATAAGGTGCTGCTCATGGGCGGCATCCCATTTGGCCAAACCGGTAACACAAATTTTCTCAAACTACACACAATTGCCGCCAGGGAGGAGCCATGACGCAATTGATTTTGACTCGCCACGGACAAAGTTTGTGGAATGCAGAAAATAAATTCACGGGCTGGGTGGATGTTCCTCTCAGCGAAATGGGCCGCGCCGAAGCGACGATCGCTTCCTGTAAGCTGCGAGACTATCGAGTCCGAGTGTGCTACACCAGCATGTTGTTTCGAGCGATCGAAACGGCGATCATCATCTTGACAGAGGTCGATGATATCTGTGATGGCAGAATTCCGATTCTCAAACATGACACTGATGATGAAGATTGGCACGGCTGGGATCAATACAATGGCGATTCTGAACAGGAGTTACCTGTCTACACCACGGCCTTTCTCGACGAACGCTATTACGGCGAACTCCAGGGTTTGAATAAAGCCGAAACGGCAGCAAAGTTCGGCAAAGAGCAGGTACAACTCTGGCGGAGATCCTATGATGTGGCTCCGCCGGGGGGTGAGAGTTTGGAAGATACCGTTAATCGGACGGTGCCATTCTTCCGCGATCGCATCATGAAACACTTGCTGCATGGCGATAATGTCCTGATTGCTGCGCACGGAAACTCGTTGCGGTCAATCATTATGCATCTAGAAGAGCTTTCACCGGAGGAGATTGTTAAGGTTGAGTTAGGCACAGCGATTCCCATCATCTATGACATTGATGAGACTGGAAAAGTAACCAACAAAATTATCTTGAATTAAAGTCTCAACCTTACTGTAGGGTGCTGTTAGCAATAGCATAACGCACCCTACAGTAAGGATAATGGCGCGTTGCAGTGGTGCTTAAGACACCCTACACAAGCACTGACCAAAGCGATAGTTAGTCCATTGAAATGCATTGCACCGACATAGAGGGATTTATCCACAATGGTGACAACGATTGAATCACATTCTCCCCGATCGTTAGCTGAGGCCGATCTCCGTCCTCGTGGGCGAGTTTACCCCAGTCCCGTGAATTGGAATGACCAAATTCTGTATCAACTCTTGCCCGATCGCTTCAGTGATGGGCGGGAAATGCAACGTCCAATGTTCGATCGGCACCAACCGGAGCAGCACCAGGCCAGCAGTCGTGGCAGTTGGATGGCTGCTGGTACCAAGTTCAATGGGGGCACGCTTAAAGGGATTGAAAGCAAATTAGAGTATTTGCAAAACCTGGGTGTGACAACCGTTTGGATCAATCCACCCTGGAAGCAACGCATCGATCTACAAACCTATCACGGCTATGGAATTCAGGATTTTCTGGACATTGATCCCCGCTTTGGCACCCGCCAAGACTTGCGCGATCTCGTTGATGCCGCCCACGATCGCGGCATGTATGTCATTCTCGATGTGATCTATAACCACAGCGGCAGTAATTGGTTCTATCAAGACGAATGGGATGGCTTGCCGCGAGCAACCATGCCCTATCGCTTCTCGCCCCCCTATCCCATTCATGGTTGGCGATCGGCCCAGGGTGAGAGTATTCCGACTCCGGTCACGCGCGATGATGGGGTGTTTCCGATCGAGTTCCAGGACCCAGAATGGTATAACCGCGCTGGGATGATTCTGGACTGGGAGGCGAAAGGTTGGGAAGATCCGATGAATCCGATGGTGCAGTTTCGGCGCGGCGACTTCTTTGAACTGCGCGACTTTGACCTGGAAAAGGCGGAAGTGATTGCGGCCCTAGCCCAAGTCTTTGAATATTGGATTGCCCTGACTGACTGTGATGGATTTCGCGTAGATGCAGTCAAACACGTGTCTCCAGCGGCTTCACGCCAATTCTGTGATGCCATTCATGGATACGCTCAATCAATCGGGAAAGATAACTTTCTGCTGGTGGGCGAACTTACCGATGACAGTATGGTGCGTGGCTATCTCGACATCTTTGGCCGCAAGCTGGATGCGGTCTTAGACATTGTGATTGCCCCCAATCGGCTCACCTCTGTTGTGAAGGGGTTAGCCAATCCCTGGGAATTTTTCTGCCTCTATGACGATACGACATTAGCCGGGGGACAACGGCAACTGGGCACCTACCATGTCACAGTGATTGATGATCACGATATGTCATCCCGCCCCCAGAAAGAGCGCTTTGCTGCCCACAGTGAGAGTGTCCCCCAGCGGTATGAGCAGGCAGCACATGCGATCGGGTTAGCACTGACGATGCCGGGGATTCCATCGATCTATTACGGTGCTGAGCAAGCCTTTGATGGCAACCAGTCATATCATGACTACAGTGTTGAACCCAAGCACGAATTTATCGATCGCTACATTCGAGAATGCATGTTTGGCGGGAAATTTGGGGCATTTGGGACAGAAGGCTGTCACTTCTTTAACCCAGACCATCCGACATATCTGCGGGTAGCAGCGATCGCGCGGATTCGCAATCGCCCAGATGGTATCGGCAAAGCCTTACGGCGGGGACATCACTACCTCCGAGAAACGTCCATTATGGAGCGGCCCTTTGCGGTTCCCGGTGCGGGCGAAGTGGTTGCCTGGTCCCAGGTGCTGTATATCTATGAAGTGGTGATGGCATTGAACACTCATGGGTTAGAGCGGCGTGGGACAATGGTGACGGTTGATCGGGCCCTGCATCCCCCCGGTTCGACGCTGATGGTGTTGTATCGAAGTGATTGGAGTGATGCCCAACTGCGCCATCCTCCCGAATCGGAAACGGTATCTGTAGAAGATTATCAGGGGCGATCGGCAGTCCAGGTCAATTTGCCCCCATCTGGCATGGTGATCTTAGCAAATTAAAATCCAGGTCGTGAGCGAATCAAAAGAGTTTTCAAGTTTAGTGGTCGTTGAAGTCCTCGCTTTCTTTTCTTTATGGAGATAGCTATGTCTAGAAACTTACTCGATCAACTAAGAGAATTGACGATCGTGGTTGCGGACACAGGTGATTTGCAGGGGATTCAAAGGTTTGCTCCCCAAGATGCCACCACAAATCCCTCATTGATTGCTACAGCGGCTCAAATGCCTGAATATCGAGAAATTGTGGATGAAACGTTGCTGCAAGCTCATCAGGATTCTGGGTCGGGCGCGAGCCGTGACCAAATCTTGTCGTTGGCCTTCGCTCGGTTGGCCGTTTCGTTTGGGACGCGGATTCTCAATATCGTGCCCAAGCGAGTTTCGGTGCAAGCCGATCCACGGTACTCATACAACACCGAAGCGACGATCGAACAAAGCCGCTTTTTACTGTCGGAATTCGAGCAGGCCGGAGTTCCACGAGAACGGATCATGATCAAGATCGCTTCAACCTGGGAAGGCATCTGTGCCGGAGAAATTCTGGAGCAGGAAGGCATTCAGTGCAACATGACATTGCTATTTGGGATTCATCAAGCGATCGCTTGTGCTGAGGCCAAAACCACTCTAATTTCTCCCTACGTGGGGCGCATTCTCGACTGGTACGTCCAAAACACGGGGAAACACTACGAAGGTGCCGATGATCCCGGTGTGCAATCGGTGACTCAAATCTATAACTACTACAAGAAGTTTGGCTATGAAACGGAGGTGATGGGAGCTAGCTTCCGTAATATTGGTGAAATCATTGAACTGGCCGGTTGCGATTTGCTGACGATCGCCCCCAGACATCTGGAAGAATTGGAAAACACAACCGGAGAGTTGACCCGCAAACTGGATGCCGCCAAAACTGCATCAATGGATATTGAAAAGATGACCGTTGATCAGGCCATCTTCGAGAAGATGCACGCCGAAAATCGTATGGCATCTGAAAAATTGGCAGAAGGCATTAAAGGCTTTACCAAATCTCTAGAATCGTTAGAACTGTTTCTGGAAAAACGCTTGGCACAATTGGAAAGTGGTGTCAAAGTTGGTTCGGCTACAACCGATATCTTTGCGGCTTACGATTTCGACGAGGATGGCTTCATTACGCGCGAAGAATGGATGGGCCTAGATGTAGTGTTTGATGTGCTTGATCTCGACGGAGATGGTAAAATCACGGCTGAAGAAATGGCCGCAGGCTTGGGTGCAACCTTCCAAATGGCAGTTGCTTAGCCACTAAGGACTATGGATTAAATAAAGTGGCATAGCCGTCTCGGCTGTGAGTGACAGGCAGGATGCTCATTCCACATAATTTGCTACTTTATTTAATTCTCATTCCTAAGGTTATAAACACAGGTAGCGTATCGATAGCGGTCTATCGATGCGTTTACGTTTGGTTTCACTTCATATCACTTTCATATATATAGCTGTCGCCAAGACAGTTAGGACGTAGACTAAGAGGTATCCACCCCTCTAAAAGCCCTTGTAATCATGGCAAAAGCTTACAGTTATGACTTGCGACAAAAGGTGATCAACGCCATCCAACT
>Ga0224722_1000014_pt1 | contig 89252 bp, 80 predicted proteins | sample Balambano_FR1_Me_FD_161646 | JGI IMG/M metagenome (GOLD analysis project Ga0224722, IMG submission 161646) | Freshwater sediment microbial communities from Lake Towuti, South Sulawesi, Indonesia - Balambano_FR1_MetaG | ecosystem: Environmental > Aquatic > Freshwater > Lake > Sediment | place...
GTTGGATGGCGTTGATCACCTTTTGTCGCAAGTCATAACTGTAAGCTTTTGCCATGATTACAAGGGCTTTTAGAGGGGTGGATACCTCTTAGTCTACGTCCTAACTGTCTTGGCGACAGCTATAATAGTCAAAGCCACTTGAGCAGCCATTTCCGCGCCGTCACTGGCATAACACCCAGAGAATATCGCCAGCGCAGGATTTAACCAGACAAACTGAGTTGATCAAAATCACAGCTAGCCGCTAGAAAGATCACGTTCAGTCGAATCTTTGAATCACGAGATGGCAGGGGCGATCGCTGGATACTAAACATATCGAGTTGCCCCTAGTTGTTATGTATATGCAAGTTCCCTCGCCCGATACCCTTGAACAAGTCGTCAACCGCATCCTGTCCTCTCGTCAAATTACGCGACAAGATCAACACATTCTGTTGCATTTGTACAACTTGACCGCGCAGGAACGGACTTTGATCAACCGTCTCTTCGATCGCCTCCGGACCGGCTTGATCAAAGTCGTTGACTAGACTGCCTCAAAACCCGGCTGCGGTTCCTTCTCCACGCGGATCAGCCGCCCCTTGCAACAGCCCAGTGGGTGAGCGCGAAATGCCCATTGCGTTCCCCCAACCCGGACGTTCCCGCAGCGCATGTCCCCGCCGCTGCAATTCTGCCACTGTGAGTGAATCAAACCCATTAGCCTCAACCATCACCACATCCGGCACCCACTGGTGATGCAGGCGAGCCGCCGCGATCGCTTGCTTGATCTCCATATCATACACCAGCGAGTTTAAGATCACCTGCAAAACAGTCGTGATGATCGTGCTGCCCCCCGGTGCGCCAATCACGAGCCGCAGTTGATTTCCTTCTGTGACGATCGTTGGGGTCATGCTGGATAACGGCGTTTTGCGAGGCGCGATCGCGTTGGCATTTCGACCCACCAGGCCAAACGCATTCGGAACTCCCGGAGCCGTGACAAAATCATCCATTTCATTGTTCAACACAATTCCCGTTCCAGGCGTGACAACTCCCGCCCCAAACCCAAGATTAACTGTAAAGGTGAGACTCACAGCATTCCCGTCTCGATCCACAACGCTGAGATGGCTGGTGTCATTTGATTCTTTAGCTCGGTTGAACTGCTCAAAGGTGGCCCGCTCCATCAGTTTGACTTGGTTAGAGGGACGTGCCCGTTGCATATCAATCTCGCGTCGTCGTTGCGCAGCATAAACCGGATGCGTTAAGGCCGCTACTGGCACCTGAACAAAGTCTGGATCACCCAAATACTCTGCCCGATCGCGGTAAGCAAGGCGCATCACCTCAATCAGCAAATGCAGCATATCGGGATGATGCCAGCCCAGCGCCTTCAGATCCGTATCACCCAGCATGTTCAACATTTGCAGCAAATGCACTCCCCCGGAGGAGGGCGGCGGCATGGAACACACCCGGTACACCCGAAACTGGCCGCAGACTGGATCTCGCCAAATTGGCTGATATTGCTGCAAATCTTGCAAGCTGATCAGCCCACCCTGGGCTTGCATGTCCTGAGCGATCGCTTGGCCAATGGAGCCGGTATAAAAGCTGTTCGGATCTTTGACGATCGCGTTTAACGTCTGGGCGAGATCAGTTTGAATCAACCGATCGCCAATTGCTAAGGGTTTGCCGTTACGGGTGAAGATTTGGCGAGCCGCAGGATTTTGTTGCAATGTTTGCTGGCGCGCGATCGCGGCTGCCAACCCCGGACTCACCAAAAACCCGCGTTCAGCTAACTGGAGCGCTGGATTAACAACCGTTTTCCAGGGGAGAGTGCCATAGCGGCGATGCACTTCCGCCAAACCTGCGACTGTTCCCGGTACGGCCACAGCCAAATATCCGTCAGTGCTGGCTTTTGGGCGCACTTTCCCAGTTTTGTCCAAATACATTGTTGGGGTTGCGGCGATCGGTGCTCGTTCTCGAAAGTCCAGCGTTTTGATCTCGCCTGTTTTCCCCAGGCGTAACAGCAGGAATCCCCCGCCACCGATGCCGGCGGACTGTGGCTCGACCACTGAAATCACAAATGTGGTCGCAACTGCCGCATCGATCGCATTACCGCCTTGCCTTAACATGGCCAACCCTGTCTCGCTAGCAATGGCTGCCGCTGAAACCACCATGCCTTGCTGGCCCCAATCTTGCCCCGCCGAAACCCGTTGCCTCGGCACAACTACCGCGATCGCGCAAACCAGCGAAACCCAAAAAACACGCACCACAGGAACTCGCATCAGAAACATCCTGTTTCAAGTTAGCAGAAGGCTGGCTGGGATGTTCTGTTGTTTTCATAAGAGTAACTGGCAACCTGTGGCGTTGGTTCTACCCACTGATGACAGTTAAATTGTCTCTGCAACTCCCAATGCTGCGATCGCGGATCGTTTTTGTTTAAGCGGAATGCACATCGGTGTACCTGTAACCGGGTCAGAATAGATACGACACTCCAGGCCAAAAACCTCTCTAACGAATGTCGCTGTCATTAGCGATCGCGGTTCGCCCGCTGCAAACACCTTACCAAACTTCATTGCAACCAAATAATCGGCATACCGACAGGCATGATTCAAATCGTGCAATACCATCACGATCGTGCGCCCTTGCTGTTGGTTCAGGTCATGCAGTAAATCGAGAATCTCAATTTGGTGGGCTAAATCGAGAAACGTGGTAGGCTCATCCAGCAACAAGATTTGAGTATCCTGAGCTAAAGTCATAGCAATCCAGGCCCGTTGGCGTTGCCCACCAGAGAGGGTATCGAGGGGGCGATCGCTCATGTCCACCAAGTCTGTAATTTCCAATGCCCGCTGCACCTGCTGTTCATCCCGTGTTGACCATTGCTGCATCCAGTTCTGATAAGGGTAGCGTCCTTGGGCGACTAAATCTTTGACTGTCAACCCTTCAGGCGCAACCGGACTTTGTGGCAACATGCCCAACTGTCTAGCAACTGATTTTGTGGATTGGGAAGAGATAACTTTACCATCCAGATAAACTGCACCGCTGGTCGGCTTCAGTAATCGGGCCAAACCTTTAAGTAGAGTGGATTTACCACAACCATTAGCACCGACTAAGGCTGTGATTTGTCCTGCTGGAATCGCCAGGGATAGCTCCTGAACGATCGCGGCACGTTCATAGGCCAAGGTCAAGTTTTGAGTTGTGAGCGCAGATGGCATAGACATGGGAAACTTTGTCAATAAACAGGATTAAGTTCCTATCTTAGTCAGATTCTGGCTCTTTATGAAATCATGACGCAGAATAAGACATAGATCGGCTCGTCAAAACTCAGTGCTTGCCGTATGCGAATTGCAAAGCATGAAGCCGTTGACTCCATGGAAGCGTGAGCTGACCTATCACAGTTATTGGCTAAAGCTCTTGAGAAAAATCTGCATAAGTACCAGGTTGGTCGAAGCTGCTGAAAGACACTATGGCGACTCATGAGCAAATTCAGCCAAGAGACTGATGAAGGTTGAAATCTGAGTTAATCCTGGGGCCTTAGCGCGATCGCTTGTGAATGAGCAGGTAGAGGAAGAAAGGCGCACCAATTGCGGCAGTGATTACACCACAGGGAAGTTCAATTGGGGCAACCAGAATACGCCCAATCCAATCCGCAGTTACCACCAACCCCCCACCTAAGAGCGCCGCGACCGGTAGTAAACTTTGATGATTTCCCCCCACGAAGCGACGACCGATATGGGGCGCAACTAACCCCACAAAGGCAATGTTGCCAGCAGTCGCAACTGCCGATCCGGCAAGGGCAACCGCAACCAGCACGAGCAGTCCTCGTTGCCACTCGACTCGACTACCTAAACCTTTTGCCACATCATCTCCCAAGTTCAACACATTCAACTGTCGGGTTAAACCGATCGCCAACGGCACGCCCACAACGCACCAAGGCAAGAATGCCCAAAACTGATTCCAGGTACGCCCATACACACTCCCAGCCAACCACACTAAGGCTTGGCTGACATCGTAAATAGAACCGAAGGTAATCATTAAACTGGTGAACGCACTGGCGATCGCAGCCAACCCAATCCCCAGCAAAATTAATCGGATTGGCGAACTGCCATGATTCCAGGCTAGGCTATAAATTAGAGCCGCGATGAACAAAGCCCCCCCAAAGGCTGCAAGGGGTAGAGCATACACTGGCGCAGATGGGAATAAGACAATGATGCTGACGGCTGCTAGACTCGCTCCAGCATTAATTCCGATAATGCTAGGATCAGCTAGAGAATTGCGAGTTAAGCCTTGAAAAATTGTACCTGAAATAGCTAATGCAACCCCGACTAAAAAGGCAACTAGAGTGCGAGGTAAACGTAAGGTATAGATTACAAATAGATGATCTGGATTACCTGTGTCAAACCCAAATAAGGTTTTGATAATATCAAGAGTTGTGATCGGGTATTCACCCTGCCCAACATTCAACACGATCGCGGCAAAACACAGAATCGCAAACGATAGTAATATTCCGGGCAACTTAAAATCAACCCGAAACGATACCATCGACGAACGCACAACCCACTCATCTCTCATTTCTTCACCTTCGACTTTGCCAAATAAACAAACACAGGTGCACCAACTAGTGCAGTCATTACGCCAACTGGAATTTCTTGCGGTTTAAGCAACACTCGTGCCGCAATATCAGACACTAACAAGAGGATGGCACCCAAGACGGCAGAGTAGGGCAAAATCCAACGATAGTCTGTTTTGATAAAGAAACGTACCATGTGGGGAATGATCAAACCCACAAATCCAATCGGGCCCGCGATCGCCACCGAACTTCCTGCTAGTAACACCACACTCAGCGCTGTCAGTACTTTGATCCATAGCGTCTGCTGTCCCAAGCTGGTGGCAACATCTTCACCCAAACTCAAGGTTGTGATTTGTCTACCCAATAGCAATGCCAGAACCAAACCTAATCCCAAGAACGGTAAAATTTGCAAGAACAAACTAAAATCTCGTCCAGCTAGAGATCCCGCTAACCAGAAACGAATTTCTTCTAAAGTGCGTTGGCTCACAATCAAAATTGCGGTCGTGATTGAGGAAATAAACGCCGTCATGGCTGCCCCAGCGACGGTCAGGTTCAAGGGGGTAGCTCCACCTCTGCCTAAGGACCCCAGCAAGTAAACCGTTACTGCCGCCACTCCAGCCCCCAAAAATGCCATTCCGGCATAGATCGAAGGCGATGCACTTCCAAATACAAACAGTGTTGCGACGACCGCTAACGCACCCCCCGCTTCAATCCCTAAAATGCCAGTTTCAGCTAACGGGTTGCGCGTGAGTCCTTGCATCAAAGCGCCGGATACTGCTAAGGCCGCCCCGATCGCAATCGCAATCATCGATCGCGGCAAGCGTAAGGTTTGAATCACCAAATGATCATAGGAGTTATCAAAGGTAACAAAAGACTCAAAAATCACTCGTAAGGGAATATCTCTTGCCCCTAGTGTCACACTGTAAATGAAACAGACAAACAACACAGCAAACCCTAGCGCCAGTCCTAGTATTCGCCACTGTCCAGACTGATTCAGGTTATTTGCCGGAATAAGTTGAATATTCATGCTTGTCTTTCCTTAGAACTAACTCCAAATAGTACTGCAACTGCAATCACCTGAGGATGATTGACAACAAAGTAAAATCAGCAAGGGGACGACGCACCGCACGCCCATCATGACACTACTCGCAAACCGGGCAATTTCACAGCCGACATCAAAGATCTCACACACCAAACCTCGCTGCTCAGTCAGAATCATGGCCATCAAGAAGATAGACAATCACGATAAAGGGCTAGTTTAAAAGGAGTTCACCCGCGCTGTCTATCCCAAAAACGGCAAAAGATCCCCAAACGGACACTTTAATCGCAAAAGGCAGAAAGCAAAAGGCAAAAGGCTCATAACAGCCACGCAGGCATTTTCGGAGACTCGACCTGTCCCCACCTTGATTAGCAGAGCCATATGGGTTTGGCAGGGCGATAATCTCTAGGCAGGACTGCGACAGTTATTGGCGACGAACCGATTCTCCGGAACGCCATTTACAAATTATGGTTTCATAACGGACGATCGCTAAACGGATAAGGTTTTGCTGGAGTTTTCCCTGGCCAACGCAGCAACACAACCTCCTCTCGCATTTGTTCTTTCGTCGCAGTTGCAATTCGAGTCCGAAACAGGTCAATATCAACCAGTTCATATCCTAAACCTTGAGCAATATCGCCTAACAACTCACCGGTGCGGATCATCACTTGCAGATAGGATTTCTGGTCGCCCACCACATAGGCTAGTTGGGCACCGGGACGCAAAACCGAGCGCAAATCGGCCAGATGCTTTGCCATGCCGCCAAAATAAAGCTTCACAGCGCGATGGTACAGTCGCTCAAAGCCGCTGGTTTTGCCTAAGGCGATTCGGCGTGCTTCAATGGCGTTGGCAATGCGTTGAATTTCGGCGTGCTTCGTCACCCATTGGTCATCCGTATCAGCTTTGTAAACGTTACGGGTGTTCGATCGCAACAAACCCTGTTTCAGCAATCTCAATTCTGCTTTGGTTTGAATAAACCCCAACAACACAGACTCCAGGCGTGTGGTGCGAGTGTAGTCTTTTTCATTAGGGTAGGGAGGGGATGTGATGACTGCATCGATCGAGTTTGAGTTCAACACACCCAAAACCTGGCGAGAGTCTGCTCGGTAGATATTGGCCGGTGCGCTGGCTAATGCTTGCAACTGCTGTAAATCCTCAGCCATCCTCATCACTTCTTTGAGCCAAGCCTCGACCACAGGCGCATCTAACTTTGGTTTACCGACACTCACCTCTGGGGCAAAGTGAAGATTACTAATGGACGCGATCAATGCTTTGGCAACTGCAAGTTGAAGATGACGGGCATAACTGGGATGAACTTGATGCTTAATTTGCTCTAGCAGTACCAATGTTTTATGGAGCGGCACTGGACTGATGGAGTTCTGCAAGAGCATCTTTTGGCTTTCTGCTGAGAGGGTGCAAAGGGGGCGATCGTCCTGCTCAAACTGTTGAATCATAGTATTGGCTCCCATCGCCACATCAGCCGCAACTTTCACTAAAGCATTTGGGTTTGGTGTCCAGTCTAGCTTTACGGTGCCTGCAAACCAAGCCATCGGATTCGCTTCAATTCCCACACTCGAAATTCCTAACTTTTTGCCTTCAACCACCGTTGTTCCAGTGCCACAGAATGGATCTAAGAGTTGATGGTGAGGTTCGATCGCAAATTGATCGATGTAAGTTTGAACTAAATGTGGCGGAAAGGACAGGACAAAGCGATACCATTGGTGTGCCGCACGATCGCAATCCCGAATCTGATTAAGTTCAGGTTTACTAAGTTGTTTAGCTTGGTCAGTAGCTCTACATACAGGCTTCAAAGTTTTCAACAACGCTACGGGCAGTATTAAGCATTGGCATTCTAATCGAGTTAACCCGACTCCGCAAGCTTTCGAAAGACGTTAGCGAACGCGCTCAACCAGGATGATATTTTCGGTAATTTTCTCGAAGGTATCGTCATGGCTGATGACAAACAGTTGGCGGAAAGTTTTGATATTGGCGATCGCTTCGGCTAGATGTTCCCGACGGGGTCGATCCATATTGGTAGTTGGTTCATCAAAAAAGGCAATGTCAATATCGGCCAGGACTTTTAATAACGCTAAGCGTACGGCCAGGGCAGCACACATTTGCTCGCCTCCTGACAGATTCACAAAACGACGGCTGTGTGCGCCTTCTTGCACCAGAATATCGTAGTCGCGGGTCCACTGGAGGCTAACGTTCGGACGATTGAGTAACTCGCGGAATAGGCGATCGGCTTCGTGCGAAATGCGTTGGATGTAGCGCTCTGTGATCCGAGGTCCAGCTTCTTTATAGGCTTTGCGAGCGAACTTGAGGAAGCGATCGATTTTCTTTTTCTGGTCTAGTTGCACCTGGGTTTCGCGGTGCTTGAGCCGCAAACTTTCCAACCGCGTGAGTTGTGCATCCAAATCGGCGAGAAACTTGAGCATGTCCGGTAATCTGGCGGATAGGGCTATTTGTTGATCTCTGGCGTGTTGATAGGTGGTTTGGAGTCCCTGGAACTGTTCTGAATCAAAGGTTTGCCGTAGGAGCTGCACTTCCTCGGTGAATGTTTTATGGGTCTGTTCGGCTTGATGGAGTTCTGCGATCGCCTCTTGCACGAGTTGAGTTCGTTGTTTGCGAGAATTGGCCACTTCTCGATTCGCCGCATAGATTTCGTAAGCTTCTCGATGGCGATCGCGCGTGGCTTGGGCAGCCGTAACCTGTTCTGAGAGGGTGACAAAACTAGTAAGCTGTTCGTCGATTTGGGCGATCGTGGCTTCTAGTGCTTGAGTCGCCGTTTGCATCCCAGCGAGTTTTGCTGTTAATGCGTCTGCCTGTTGGAGTTCCCGTTGATAGAGTTGAATCCGGGCGATGGGATTTTCCAGAGCCGCCAGGGATTGGGCTAAATGGGTGTATTGTTCTTGCAGAGTTGCTGCTTCAGCTAGTTGCGTTTTGAGGCGGGCAAGATGGCGTTGCAACTCAGTTTTCTCAACCTCTAGCTGAGCATGATCGGCCAGCAATCGTTCCAAATTGGCAAATTTAACTTGATTTTTTCGTGCAGTTTCAACTTGAAACGTAACTGCTTGGAATTGTTCCTCTAACTTTTCTATCGCAGTTTGGCTAGCCAGATCAGCCAAAATTTCCTGCAAGTTCGTGACCAATTCTTGTTGCGTAGAAACGCCCATCTGCAAAGTAGTGTTCACGCTGGCTAGATTATCCGTCCAAAGGGGCATCGCCTCTTGCAAGTCTTGTAGGATTGTGGTGGCTTGCTGTACCTGCTGGAAAAAATCTTTTTGAGTGGTGCGGGCACGATCGCAAAGTTGCTGCAAGTCTGCTTCAAATTGGGTAGCAGCGGCAATTCGGCTAAGTTGTTGTTGCAATCGCTGTTGCTGCTGCTCCAAAACTGGAATATCTTGCACGATCGCCGCCAGGGATTGAATATCAGCAATCTCTTGTTGCAGTTGCGTTTGTCGTGTTTGCAAGTGGATAAGGCGTTTCTCCTGTTCCTGAATGGTTTGCCGCACACTAAAACAAGCTTGTAATTGCTGATTTACTGCTTGTTGTGTTTGTTCCAGATCGCGTTGCTGTTGCGCCAACGGTTTCAACCGTGCGATTTCGGTTTGAGCTTCTTGTAAGCGATTCAGTTGCAGCGTCACTTTGGCCTGTTCTGTGCGGCGATCGCTGAGGTGTTTTTCCTGTTGGCGTTTTTGCTGCTGCAAAACTTGTTCGCTCCGGCGTTGCTGTTCTAACTTGCGTAATTGAGTTTCTGCTTCTTGAAAGGCTTGGTACGCCTCTCGGTTAGCCGTGCAGATGTTGGCAGCTGCTTCCGCGAATTGCAAATCGGCCTGAAGCCGGGTTAGGGTTTTGAACTGGGTTTGAATTTGCTGAGTGAGATGGGCCAACTGTTGCTCTAGCTGTTGCAGGCGGGTGGCTTGGGTGGTTTGTTGGTCGAGTTGCTGTTGGAGAGCTGTTACTTGCTGCTGCGCTTGCTGCAAATCGGCTTCGACTTGGGCAATGTCTTGGTGCTGGCGATCGCGCTTTGCCTGGAGATCATCCAGTTGTTGCAACTCCTCTTCGTAATGAGCGATTTCGCGTTCCACGGCCTCTACCTGACTTTTGGCGTATTTTTCTAAATCAGCCAGTTTTTTCCAGGTTTGTTGGTATTCCTCGACTTTCAAAATCTTGTCGAAGATGGGTTTGCGGCGTTCTCGCGTCAGCAAAAAATCAGCAGTGAAGGTGCCTTGAGGAACTCCGATCGTGCTGGAAAACAACTGCGATAGGTCAGTTCCAGGGGCAACCCCCAAATGCTGCCGCAGCCACGGGATCACTTCTTCTTTAATGCGGCTGTAGGGCAACCGTTCGTTGAGTTGGGGGTCATACAGTAAGTAACTTTTGCTGGTACATCGCTGCACTTCATAAGTCCGGCCATCCCGGTTAGAAACAAACACAACTCGCGCCTGAGCGCTGCCTGCGCCGTTATAGATCAAGTCTTCTTTGGTGTAGTCCCCAGTGTAATCAAACAAAACCCAGGCGATCGCTTCCAAAATACTGGTTTTACCTGCCCCATTCTCTCCACAGATTGCGTTTGTTCCAGGTTGAAATACAAAATGCCGATCCTGGTGAGACTTAAAGTTCTTGAGTGTGACGGAGAGAATTTGCATAAGGTCAAATCGGGCAATCAATAGTTAAGTCAGTTAAGGCTTTGCAGCGGCAGTTTAATCGCATTTAGAAACACTAACATTATGACCGTGATTTAGTACATAGGAACTTCCTCCGTCATGAGTTTCTCCGACCTTTCCTCGCCGCTGTCCGTTTGGGGATCTTTTGCCGTTTTTTGGATAGACAGACTGACACTTCCTTCTTTACACTAGGGCGATTATTACCGAATCCACCCTATCCCTTTTATCATCGTGCATCCTCTTCTTCGCCTCTTCCGCCATGCCAAAACTTACCGCCCACAGATTTGGTTTGCGACCCTTTGCACCATTCTCAACCAACTCTGCGATCTGGCTCCGGCCTTTCTCATTGGGGTGGCAGTTGATATTGTGGTAGAACGCGAAGATTCCGTGATTGCCCGTTTTGGCGTGACAGATAATGTCGCGCAGTTGGGCGTGTTGGCTTTTCTAACCTTGCTGATTTGGGGGTTGGAATCGCTGTTTGAGTTTTTGTACGATCGCCAGTGGCGCAACCTGGCTCAAACTTTGCAACATGAATTGCGATTGGAGGCATACACCCATTTGCAAGAGTTGGAGTTGAGTTATTTTGAAGACCGCAGTACGGGATTGCTGTTGTCGATTCTCAATGATGATATCAACCAGTTAGAGCGGTTTCTTAACTCCGGAGCTGCGCAAATTCTGCAATTTCTAACAACCGTTTTAGCCGTAGGCGGCACGTTCATTGTGATTGCACCCAATGTAGCGCTGTTTGCGATGTTGCCGATTCCCTTGATTTTTTGGGGAGCCGTGGCATTTCAAAAGCGGCTTGCTCCCCGTTACGAAGATGTGCGCGAGAAAAGCGGCTTAATCAACACCCGCTTGACCAATAATTTAACGGGTATTGCCACGATTAAAAGTTTCACGGCTGAGGCCTACGAACGCGATCGCGTCTGGATGGACAGTGAAGCCTATCGCCGCAGTAATGCCAAAGCGATCGTCCTCTCGGCCGCCTTTGTCCCACTAATTCGGTTTACGGTGGTGGCTGGCTTTATTGCCACCCTTTTTTTTGGTGGGATAGCCGTTCTCAATAACCAACTCACAGCGGGAACCTATGGCTTTATGGTGTTCATCGTCCAAATGCTGCTGTGGCCCTTTGCCTTCCTCAGTGAGATTCTGGATGAATATCAACGGGCAATGGCTTCCATTAACCGAGTCATGGGTTTACTGGATACCCCGATCGCCATTCCCACCGGTGATCGTGCCTTGCCACTGGAAAAGGTGCGAGGTGAGGTGGAGTTGCAGCATGTCACCTTTGCCTACGGCGATCGTCCACCTGTGCTAACCAGTTTATCGCTACATATCCCGGCTGGAACAACGATCGGCATCGTGGGCGCAACTGGGTCTGGAAAAAGTACATTGGTAAAACTTCTATTACGCTTCTATGAAATTCAAGGTGGATGCATTTTAGTTGACGGCATTGATATTCAAAGCTTGAATTTATATGATTTGCGGCGGTGTATTGGGTGGGTGAGTCAGGATGTGTTTCTGTTTCACGGAACCGTTGCTGAAAATGTTGCCTATGGAACTTTCAAAGCCAGTCAAGACCAAATCATTCATGCTGCAAAAATGGCTGAGGCAGATGAGTTTATTCAACAATTGCCGCATGGCTATGACACGATCATTGGGGAACGGGGACAGAAATTATCGGGCGGACAACGCCAACGCTTGGCGATCGCTCGTGCCATTCTCAAAGATCCACCGATTTTGATTTTGGATGAAGCGACTTCTGCCGTGGATAACGAAACCGAAGCCGCGATTCAGAAGTCGTTACAAGTCATTACTGAAAATCGCACTACGATCGCGATCGCCCATCGCCTTTCGACAATCCGTAATGCCGATCGTATTTACGTGATGGAGCAGGGACAGTTTGTGGAAGCGGGCACCCATGAAGAATTGCTGGCATTGAACGGATTGTATGCCAATCTTTGGCGAGTACAGTCCGGACTGATTCCAGCTTTCTAGCGACCAATTAGTTTATCGCGCAGATGCTTGATCTTGTCACGAAATTCGGCGGCTTTTTCAAACTCCAGTTTTTTTGCGGCTTCTTTCATTTGCGCTTCGAACTGGGTGATAAGTTCAGGAATATTCTCCATCGGGATATCGCTGGCGTGTTCGTAGGCGATGTCGAGTTCTTCCGCTTTGAGGCGGCGTGATACTTCCAGGAACGCCAGAATCGAGTTGTTTTGCCGCTTGACGATCGGCTGCGGCGTCACTCCATGCTTCTCGTTGTATTCCATCTGGATTTTGCGCCGACGTTCCGTTTCCGAAATGGCGCGTTCCATGCTGTCCGTCATGTTGTCGGCATAGAGGATGGCTTGACCATTGATGTGGCGGGCGGCGCGTCCGATCGTCTGGATTAGCGAGCGCTCGGCGCGTAAATACCCTTCCTTATCAGCATCGAGAATGGCGACGAGAGACACTTCCGGCAAATCCAAACCTTCCCGCAACAAGTTCACCCCAATCAACACATCAAAATCACCGTTGCGCAGATCTTGCAGAATTTCGATCCGCTCGATCGAGTTAATTTCTGAATGCAAGTACCGCACGCGCACACCCCGTTCCTGAAAATATTCGGTCAAATCTTCCGCCATGCGTTTGGTGAGGGTGGTTACCAGCGTCCGTTCACCCTTTTGTGTGCGTTCTTGAATTTCGCCATAGAGATCATCCACCTGTCCTTGCGTCGGACGCACGAAGATTTCCGGATCTAACACACCTGTGGGACGGATTACTTGCTCAACCACGCGCCCGGTACCGGTGATGTAGCGCTTGATTTCCTTCTTGTCCGTCTGAATAACATCGAACTTGCCATCGGATACTTCTAGTTCCCAGGTACCAGGAGTGGCAGAAACAAACACGCACTGGTTGACTTTCTCCCAAAACTCCTCAGCCTTTAAAGGACGATTATCGGCGGCACTGGGGAGCCGGAAGCCGTGATCAATTAACACCCGCTTGCGGGATTGGTCACCGTTATACATGCCTTGCAATTGAGGCAAGGTGACGTGGGACTCATCGATCGCCAAGAGCCAATCTTGGGGGAAATAATCCAGCAAACATTCGGGGGATTCCCCGGCGGCGCGTCCGGCGAGATGCCGCGAATAGTTTTCTACGCCGTTGCAAAAGCCGACTTCCCGCAAAATCTCTAGATCGTAGCGGGTGCGTTGTTCTAACCGTTGCGCTTCCAGCAATTTACCTTCTTTTTCCAGCACTTCCAGGCGTTCTTTCAACTCCAGCTCGATCGCATCGCAGGCTTCTTTCAGTCGTTCTTCGGGTGTAACAAAGTGCCGCGCGGGATACACGTTCACCCCTTCCAAACTTTGCAACGTTGCCCCTGTCACCGGATCGACATAACGAATTGCGTCAATCTCGTCGCCAAAAAACTCGACGCGAATCAGCCTATCTTCGTAAGCTGGACCAATTTCCAGGACATCGCCCTTGACCCGAAACTTGCCTCGGCCCATTTCCAAATCGTTGCGGCTGTACTGCACCGAAACCAGATCGCGAATTACGCCGCGCAGGTTAATTTCTTCCCCCACTCGCAACGGAATCGAGGCTTTCAAATATTCAGAGGGAATGCCTAAGCCGTAGATGCAGCTAATGGAGGCAACCACGATGACATCTTTGCGCTCGAACAGCGATCGCGTGGCAGAGTGCCGCAACATATCAATCTCTTCGTTGATGGAAGAGGTTTTGGCGATGTAGGTGTCGGTGACGGGGATGTACGCCTCTGGCTGGTAATAGTCGTAATAACTGATGAAATACTCGACGGCGTTGTTCGGGAAGAATTCGCGCAACTCGTTACACAACTGGGCGGCCAGGGTTTTGTTATGGGCCAGCAGCAAGGTGGGTTTGCCAATTTTGTCGATCACCCGGGCAAGGGTATGGGTTTTTCCGGTTCCGGTTGCTCCCAACAGGGTTTGATATCGGCTCCCAGCCTGGAGATATTGGGTTAGCTGAGCGATCGCTTTGGGTTGATCGCCCTTTGGCTCAAACGGTGCTTGAATCTGAAACTGCGGCATAGCGTTGTGGATTAGCAGTTAAGGATACGCGATCGGTTATCCATCTATGATGACGGAAACTCGCAAAATATGCAGATGACCAAGCAGAAGCATCCCACGCGCTGGTTGGAGGAGCAAAATAAGAGTAATTTTCGCCCTCAACCACACTATGAAATTTGATTGGGATACAGAAGAAGATTTAGCGGCTGAATACGATGAAGCAACCTTGTGGAACTTGCTGAAAGATGGGGTACGTGGAAAATATGCCCCTCGCTATCAGGAGGGGACAAATCTGGTCAGACTTGATCCTGACCTTGCAGATGCCTTTCCCACTGAACAAGCCGTCAACAATGCACTCCATCAATTCCTCAAAAACAGTCATCTTTCAGCCTAATTCTGTTACAACCAGCACGGTCTATAAATTGTGAAACTCAATGACATGGGCATGGAAGGATACTGAAGAATTACTAAAAAATAATCGTATCGTCCTGAAAATATAGCTATCGAAGAATATTATTTAAAAAAGTTGTTATGCTGCTAATTCCTCGGTTGAGGTAGGGGTGAGCAGGATCACTAGACAAGCTACTTTTGGAGGCAAGGATGGCTATAAAACAACCTTTGACAGTTGACTGCTTTGATTGGACGAAGTTAATGCCAAATCCACCCGTGTCAAGCAGCTTTCAATTGGGTTGGAGTAGCATTCAGCTTGCTCACTACCGCCATCCCTCGCTCGATTTGCCTGAAATATCTAACACTCAACATGTCGTTCTTGTTCCACTGGGGAACTCGCCAGTTGATTTTGAATTTGTTGCAGAGGGACATCCGCAGACGGTCTCCTATCGAGAAAAAGACTATGCAAGTGGCTGTATTGAAATCTATCCTGCTGACTTACCGATTAGCCTCCATTCTCATCCGACTGTTAAATCAATGGAGCTAATCCAGTGCTATCTAGAGCCTACTTTTTTAGCTCAGATTGCTCATGAATCAGTCAATCCCGATCGAGTTGAACTGTTACTAACCCTGAAAAAAGTCGACGTGTTGATCCAGCAGATGGGACTGGCACTCAAGTCGAGCTTAGAAGAGGATGGGGTAGGCAGTCGGTTCTATGCTGATGCAATGGCAACAGCGTTATCGGCTCATCTGCTACGTCATTACTCTACCCGCAAGCATTCCTTGCAAGACTATGAAGATGGGTTGTCGAAACAAAAGCTCAGGCAAGCGATCGAATACATTCAAACTCATCTGGGTGAGAACTTATCGCTAACAGCGATCGCAGACGAACTGGGAATGAGTCAGTATTACTTTTGTCATCTATTCAAGCGATCGACGGGCATCTCACCCCATCAATATCTGATTCAGCAGCGAGTCGAACGGGCAAAACAGTTGCTCAAGCATCTCGATCGTACCATTACCTCAGTTGCAATGGAGTGTGGTTTTGCCAGTCAGAGCCATTTTGCCAAGTGTTTTCGCCACCACACTGGCATGAATCCCAAACAGTTTCGCAAGCTTTAGCAAAAATGAACCCGTCAGTTCCAGTTAGCTAGCTCTTATGGATTGCTAAACTAGAGGCAATTCCTTCCAATCGGTTGTCCTATGCCTGCTGAAGCGCTCTCACGCTACGTCACTCGCAACCCTGAGATTTTAAGTGGAGAACCCATCATTTTGGGTACTCGTACCTCTGTTCGTGCCATTGTTGGTTTGTGGCGGCTAGGCATTATGCCAGAAGAAGTTTTGAACCATTTGCCCCACCTGACTCTAGCTCAAGTGTTCGATGCCTTAAGTTTCTATCTGGATCATCGAGCGGAGATTAACGAATACATTGAGCGCAATCAAGTCCCTGATGAATTGATCCACCCATCTGTTAAAGCTACATTGAGTGCGCTGTGACCACTTTTGCAGCACTTTACACCGACGAGGATATGTCAGCACTTGTCGCCGTATTATTGCGATCTCGTGGTCTAGATGTCACCACTGTCCCTGAACAGGCGACCCTTGGTAAAACGGATAATGAACAACTTAAATTCGCAACGTTGATTGGCAGGTGCATCCTGACCCATAACCGAGTTGATTTTGAGCGGTTACATCTCCAATCTATGGAAGCAGGTAAACAACATTTTGGAATTATTGTTGTACCTCAGAAAAATGCCTACGAAGTCGCACAACGGATTGGCATTCTGGTGAATGCGCTGACGGCTGAAGAGATTAGAAATCAATTACTTTATGCCTGAATTAAACTAACCAGTGACGCTAATCTTCGATCGTGGTATCTCAATTTGAATTGGAACTGTAAGCGATCGTCCTAAGTGCCGCTTTGCTAATCAGATCTATTTTGCCAAGTGCTTTCGCCACCACACTGGCATGAATCCCCAACAATTTTGCAAGCTTTAGCAAGATTTTGCTCTAACTCGCAAGAAAATGCGCGACTTACGTTGAGAAACTGGCTATCCTCTGTATTTAGAAAATCTTTCTACCGTTTGGGGCGCAAGCAAAACATTACCGATGTTAGCGAGTTAGGATTTGTTTCCATCATCTTCACTCCAACATTGCTGAATATTACCAGTAATAATCCGGGCTAATTTTCTAAAATCCAGCATTAACTAAACTGTTTCTGGATACCAACCCAAATAAGGTAATTGACCCGAAACGTTGAGTATAAGAGGTTGTTATGCCTAGTAAGACCGCTACTACCCATTTGCAAGAGAAATCATATGAGTGAACAACAGAGTACTTCAGATACGCCTGACACCTCTGTCGCATTTGGCGCGTCAGCGACTGGGCAGATGCAATCGTTCAGTAACCACAGCCTAACAGTTGCAAATTCATATGTTGAATCCGTAGCCCCGTTAGTTGAAGATACTACAACTTCTATCCTTCCGCCTTGTGAGGCAGATAATCTGTCCAGTGCATCGGTAGCTCAGGTAATCGCTCAACGCCTCTTAAGCAAGGAGTGAAATCCATGAAGGTCTATTTCAAAAACAATTACTCTAAAAAAGTCTGGGTAGCAATTATGCGCTACGACAGTGATGGGTGTGGTGGTGAAGGTGGAAACTGGTCTACTGCTGGATGGTGGGAGATCGATCCCGGTCAGGAGAAGTATCCGTTCTCCACCACAAACAAGTACGCAGCGTACTATGCTGAGGCTGAGGATGGAGCTATCTGGAGGGGTTCTTACGGACCAGTTTATGTTTACGATGGTGCATTCAATTCATGTCTGAAGATTGGTTCTTCGGCAGCAATCACGGTCGGTATGCAGTTGATTGAATTACCTTCGTTTCGCTGGAATCCTCTGGCAATTCACACTGTCAATCTGAATACTTAATTAGGTGCCACAGAAGATGTAGGGGCGTTGAGTTTTTTTGACATTTTGGATATAGCCACCGTTTAGAAGTCATTGGTAGAGCAATTAAGTAAGGAGCTGTTTTCATGCGATATCGACAATTTGTAACCATCTTCCTTGCAATCTTAGCTGGTCTATTTCTCACAGTAATCCAGAGTCCCAAAGGAAATGCTGTTAATCAAACACTTCCGTCAGTTGAAGTGAGTAAACCAGAAGTACTGCTTCATGGACTTAAGCCACAAAGCCATTTGATAGCTCAGAGTATCAGGTTAACAGGTCGTTGGAAAAGCGATAATGGCGGAATTTACTATATGCGACAAGTTGATAATGAATTATTCTGGCTTGGGGAAGGTGGTGATAGGACAACTTGGGCTAACGTTTATCACGGCTATATTTCAGGGAATTCGATTACAGGTAGTTGGGCAGATGTACCTAAAGCCAATAATAGGCTGGCAGGTGAACTGGACATTAATATTGAGTCACCTCGCAGGCTTGTGGCTACACGTAAAACAGGTGGTTTTGGTGGTGGTGTGTGGACACGATAGGTAATGTGAGTTTTGGCTGCACCTAATAAGGTATCGCACTACTTAATTTCTAACTTTGCATTGGTATAACTAAGCTCTAGTACTTTTTCAAAAGCAAGAGGTACTGCGTGACTGAGCCAGAAAAAGAATCTAAGCAACAGAAAGGTTTGAGCAAAGAAGCGTGGGCTGCAATTAGTGCTATTGTGGTAGCGCTGATTGGTGGCATGATTACTATATTCACTGTGATGTGGAGACCTTCACCTGGTTCACCACCCTCTCCCCCAGTATCTTCAACACCACCAGGTTCACCTTCTGCACGTACCTCTGTTCCGCCCGTTTCTCCTTCTCCGCCAGATCAATCGTCTTCGTCGTCGGCTCAAAAGCTAGTGGAGGCTTTGGACGCTGTTAATATCGATTTCAGCGATCCTAGAGAACGTGACCATTTAAATAACCCTTTTTCAAAATATCCACAGTTTGCTGAAGGTTGCCTCAAGTTTTTGAACCATCAGCGCCTGAAGAACAAAGCATACTTTGATGTGATTTTTTGGAACTATACGGAAGAGTTAGGTGGTTCAGTAATCACCGATTCGCCGACTGGAGATCTGAATACCAATACGCTGAAAGCAGCAATGGTTAAAGCTTATAACACCCGCAATGGTAGTAATGCTCTGTCATTTGGAGACATTGTAGAAACACGCAATTGATCCTTGATCATCCCAATACACAATTCGATCGCCGATCTAATAAGTGCTTTCCTTACCGCGATTCCTCCTACCCCACCGATAGATTTTTGGGAACGCACCATGCTTACGCATTCCCTCAAATTGGTGGACAATAGCCCTGCTGAACCCGTGTTATCTTATCAGTAGATATGGGGGAAACAGCCATGACTGCTTTAGTACAAGAACTTTTAGATACCTTCGATCGCCTAACAGACTCAGAGCGGTTAGATTTGGTACGGGAGATTCTGAAGCGGACAGCTTATTTAGATTTTCCGCCTTTGTCTGATGAAGATTTAGTTTTGAATGCTGAGGAACTTTTTCTAGAATTAGATGGGCAGGAAGCTCTGTATGAGTAGTCCTGATCGTGGTGAGATTTGGTTAGTTGATCTGGGTTATGTAGCGAAAGTCAGACCATGTTTAGTAATCAGCATTCCTGCCCTCGACCAAGATCGTGCATTAGCAACTCTAATCCCACATACAACAAGTCCACGCGGTTCAAGGTTTGAGGTGCAAATCAAAGCTAAGTTCCTCCGAGAGGGAGCTTTTGACGTGCAAAACATTGTCACAATTCCCCATGCAAAGCTTTTACGCAAGTTGGGCAGTCTAACCCCTGAGCAATTGGTAGAAGTTGAGGACATTTTGCTCTTCTGGCTAGGATTTGAAGAAGCTAATACTGAAGAAGACGAAGACTAATAAAGACCCTGGTGCGATCGCCGATCTTGAAGGATACTTTCCCTACCGCTATTCCTCCTACCCCACTGATAGATTCTTGAAAACGCACCAGGTGCATGCACTCCCTGAATATCTAGAGACAGCGATCGCGCCATCTGCCGCCTACCCTTTGCCTTTCCTGCTAGCGATGACGAAATCATTCTTTTCCAAACTTTGGTGGCATGGGTTCGGACTGGGAATTTTGGCGACTCCCCTGCTGGGGTTTGGCTGGATGGTGTTGCAGCGATCGCCCCAGACCAGTTTGGAGAGACCCTTGTTTCAAGGGATTTCGTACCGACGAGAATTCCGGCGATCGCCGCGTCCAGCAATGGTGCATGTGGTGACGATCGACCTCACAGCTCCGGGACTCAAAGTGCTGGTGACACCAGGAGAACAACAGTCGATCGAATCAGAAACGACAGCGCGCACCACATCAGAGTTTTTGCAAGAGTTTGGGTTGCAACTTGCGGTGAACGCCAGCTTCTTTCATCCCTTCCGGGAAGTAACCGCCTGGGACTACTATCCGGCCAGTGGCGATCGAGTCGGCGTGGTGGGGCAAGCGATTGCCAATGGGGTAGAGTATTCGTTGCCGTTGGCGCAATGGCCTGTCTTATGTATTTCGGCGGCTCAACAGGCCCAAATCTTGATGGCGGTGAAGTGTCCAGCAGGAACGATGCAGGCTGTTGCGGGCAATCGTGTGATTGTCAAAAATGGCAAAGCAATAGAGCCGATCGATGCGGCGAATGATCGCCCCTATGCTCGGACGGCGGTGGCGGTGAATGCCACAGGTCAACGGTTATGGCTGATCGCAGTGGATGCCAAACAGTGGCGATACAGTGAAGGGGTAACGTTAGCCGAACTGGCAGAGATGGCAATTGCCCTGGGTGCAGATCGGGCTTTGAACCTGGATGGCGGCGGTTCAACCACGATGGTGATGGCAACGGCAACGGGGGCGCAACTGCTGAACTCGCCCGTGCATACCAAAATCCCGATGCGAGAACGGCCTGTGGCAAATCATCTGGGGTTTTATGCCAAACTGATCGCAACTCCAGCCCGTCACAAAGAGCGGTAATAAAAGCTGTAGGTATCAAACAAGGCACCCACCAGCATAAACGCAAAGGCAATCACGACTGCGCCACTAATGGCATCACCGCTGCCAAACGTCTCAAGAAAGTGCAAAATCTGAGCGGTCAGGATTTGGCTAATGGCGGCTAAACCAGGCACATAAGCAACCAGGGCGAGGACTACAACTATCCCCCCAATCATCAGGAGTGGCGCAAGGAAGCTCATTAAGCTGGCGACAACGAGAGACCGAACAAATGCTTTAGTTCGCATAAACGTAGCCTGTACGGTGGAGAGACGATGGAAAAAGTTAAATCAAAACGAAGATGTTAAATCAGGATGGCGTGGCGATCGACCTGGATAAGACACTTCCCTTACGGTACTGATCGATCGGCAAGAAACGTTAGTTTGATCGCAAATCTTAAAAGACCCTTAAGAATCTTGGTGAAGTGAGCGATACAATTTGCGGCACAACTGGCTTAAGAAATGTTGACCTGTTGAAGCCGTACCAATTGTTTGACAACAGTTAACAGTTGAGCCGGATCAATTGGTTTGGGGACATGGAACTGGAATCCAGCTTCGATCGCCCGATTGCGATCTTCACCCCGTACATAGGCTGTCAATGCGGCGGCGGGAATGTTTCCACCAGCCGCAGGCGGCAATAGGCGAATCTGTTGGATCAGTTCAAACCCGTCTTGTCCCGGCATCCCTAAATCACTCAGTAGAATGTTTGGACGGTTCTGCGTCAGTTGGGTTAGGGCCGCTTGAACAGAGTCAACTGCCGTAACCTTGGCTCCAAACTGTTCCAGGGCTGCCACCAAAAAGTCGCGGGTATCGGCTTCGTCATCAACGACTAGAACCTGGATGCCGTCTAGGATTTCTGAGCTTGGAAGGGCGCTATTGGGGGCAGTCGGTTGGAGGCTTTGAGCTGAGTTGGGCAATAAGGGTAGCTTTACGGTGAAGATCGCACCTTGCCCAAGTCCAGGACTGTCAGCGTATATTTTGCCGCCGTGGAGTTCTACCAGGTTGCGTACGATCGCTAAGCCCAACCCCAGGCCAGTTTCGTTACGGGTGGTGGTGGAATCGGCTTGCGTAAAGCGATCAAACACATGGGGGAGAAAATTCGGGTCAATCCCCTTGCCCGTATCCGTAACCGTAATTTGGGCATAGGCAGAGGGAAACGATGGTATCGGTGTTACGGCTGTGTCTGCTTCTCTCTCGCAGCCGGTTTCTAGGCGCACGATGACACGCCCTCCCTCCGATGTGAACTTGATGGCGTTGGACAGAAGATTCCAAACGATTTGCTGTAACCGATCGGGGTCGCCAGATACATAAACAGATGGTTCAAAATGAGTCTCAATTTGGATAGATTTGTTGTCTGCGGTGGGACGCGTGGTATCGATCGCCGCTTGCAGGACAGAAATCAGATTCACTGGCCGGAGATACAAGCGAATGGTGCCACGAATAATTCGAGAAATATCCAATAAATCTTCGATCAACTGAGTTTGGGCCTGGGCGTTGCGCTCGATCGAGGCTAGAGCCTGCTCTGTTTTCTCCGGATTCATTTTGCGGGTGCGTAACAAGCGCGACCAGCCCAAAATGGCGTTGAGTGGCGAGCGCAACTCATGGGACACGATCGCCAAAAACTCATCTTTCATGCGGCTGGCAGCTTCCGCCTGTTGCCGTGCGGCTTGCTCCCGTTGCAGGATGTTTGCCCGCTCTGCTTCAATACGTTTGCGTTCGGTAATGTCCAGGGTCACGCCAGTCATTTGCAAGGGTCTACCACTGAGATCGTGAAACACCTTGCCTTTCGCGATCACCCAGCACAACGCTCCATTGGGCTTAACAATGCGAAACTCGACGTTCAAATCTGCCCCTTCTCGAATGGTGCGGGTGGCAGCTTGCAAAACCAGATCCTGATCATCTGGATGCAGGCGAGCGATGAACGTTTGGAAGGAACTGTCGAACGTGCCGGGAGATAACCCAAACATTTCCTCTAATTTGGTTGACCACGATACTTCATCCGCTGTGATGTTCCATTTCCAAGTGCCCATGCCAGCAGCTTCTAAAGCCAGATTCAGACGTTCCTGGCTGCGCTGAAGGGCTTCTTCGGCTCGTTTGCGATCGGTTATATCCGTGTGAGTCCCCACCAGGCGCAATGGGTTACCGGCTTCATCCCACTCCACAATTTTGCCGAGCGAAAGAATCCATTTCCAGTCGCCAGTCTGGGTGCGCTGCCGAAACTCCACTCGATAGTCTGGCCGCTGGCCAGTAATGTAGTCTAGATAAGCTTGAGAGGTGGATTGCACATCATCTGGATGTAACCGCTCCAGCCACTTGGCATTGGTTTCTTCAAAGGTTTCGGGGTCATAGCCCAACATGCGGACGTATTCAGGACTGACGATCGCCGCTCCCGTTTGGACGTTGAGGTCGTAGAGTCCTTGATCAGCAGCTTTCAAGGCCAACCGCAAACGCTCTTCACTTTCCCGCAAAGCGTTTTCGGCTTGTTTGCGATCGCTAATATCGATGACATTGCCCACAACTCGAATCGGCTTGCCAGTTTCATCGCGCAAGATTAACCCAGAATCAAACACAGTGACATAGTGCCCCAACTTGTGACGGATCCGATATTCCTGGTTGTAGCGGTGGTTTGGTGCTGAGTCGGAGTTTGGGGTGTAGGGCAGTTGCTGGAGATCAGCAGGGTGAATTTGGTTTTGCCACCAGCGATTGGTAGGTTCAACCTCTGCGGGCGTATAGCCCAGCACATTGACCAATCCTTCTGTACGCGTTACGCGATCGGTGACGACATCCCAGTCATAAATCAAACTATCGATCGCGGCAGCAGCAAGTTGGAACTGCTCATTGGCCAGGCTGAGGGCGAGTTCGGTTTGTTTGCGGGCGGTGATGTCTTGAGCACAACCCAAAACTTGGTGGGGTTGGCCATCCGTAGTACGGGTGAAAATGGTGGCTCGATCGGCCAGCCAACGCCATTCTCCATGCACATGCTGCATCCGGAACTCAAATTCCAGGGATTCTCCGTCTTGTAATGCGTACAACTTCTGAAATTGGGTGGGCAACTTGGCGAAATCATCTGGGTGCATCAAGCGGGAGAAAAAGTCTTGACTCATGTCTTGCACTTCGGCAGCGGTGTAGCCCAACATCTCAGCCAATTGCAAGTTGGCATAAACATTACGTTGCTCAACAAGATCGTAAACGTACACAATTCCAGGCACGGTGTTGGTGATGCGCTCAATGAAATGCTGCCGTTCCCGCAGTTGCACTTCGGTTTGTTTCAGAGTTGTGATGTCGCGGCTGACGGCCAAAATTGAAGTAACAGAACCGTCTGAGCCGAATTCAGGGATTAACCGAGTTTGATAGTAATGCCGACTCTGGTCGATGGTGCTGAAAAACCTAAACTCGATGCTGTGGGGTTGTTTTGTGGCTAAAACCGTTTGCAGTGCCGGTTCCCAAACCTGGCATTTTTCGGGTGGCATGCCCATTTCAGCAATGGTTTTGCCAATAAAATCAGTGGCAGGGATGCCTGCGATCGCTTCCACACTGGGGCTAATGTATAAGTGCCGGAGGGACCGATCGAACCGACTGATGATATCGGGTGAGTTTTCGATGAGTGCGGCAAATTCTCGTCGCCGCTGCTCCAGTTCTTCGTGGGCTTGGATGCGATCGGTAACATCGCGCCAGGTGGCCACAAATCCATCACCTAATTTGGCAACGCGGATGTCAAAAGCGCGGCTGAGGCGTTGCTGGCCGTAGTTATCTTCATAAATCAGGTCTTCCTTAATCAACGATCGCCCAGTTTCCACAACTTCACAATATTCGTCAAACAAGCCAGCGGTCTTGTGGGCAGGCAACACTTCGCATAAAGCTTTACCAATTTGGGCTTCCCGTGGCATCTGATTGCTGATACAGGCAGCTTCATTCATGTAGTCGATCCGAAAATCCACAATCTGCCCAGTCTCATCCCGGCTGGCTGAACACACGCAAAAGCAATCCAGCATATTTTCGACAGACGTGCGAAAGCGTTCTTCACTTGCTTGATATTGCTGGTTTGATTCGGTCAGCAAGCGATTCACGTGAAGCAGCCGCTCACTTAATTGGGCACTCGCTTGATAGGCTTTTGAGCGTTCCTGTTCAATGGCTAAAGCAAGTCGGCCAGAAGACCATTCTGTAATCGCAGCTCCGATTACCAAGGCCATGGTGCAGTGCAGAAATAGGTTCAACTTGTGCAGATGGAGCAACTGTGGATCGACGGGAAACTGGGGCAAGGCGATCGCCCCGGGATAGAACACCAAATAGGCTAATAGCGATAGTAAGACAGTCCAGTTGGCAGTCAAAACACCACCTAAAATCCCAAATCGACAAGCAGCCCAAACAATTGGAATCATCCCCAACAAGGAAAATTGGAGGGTGACAAATAAACTAGAACGGGTAGCCTGAACGGCGACCAGGCCAAATAGAGCGGCAGTCACGCCAATTGCCAGCACTTCCAGCCAATTGGTTCGCTCGCAAGAGATAGACAGTTGAAGTTGGGTTGGAGCTTCTGCAAAGGTCGATCGCTGCAACCAACCCCAACGGTAGAGGATCGGAGTCACCAGCAGCAGCGCCATGGGTACAACGACAATCGTTCCGAGTGCATTCCCAACCCACCAGTAGGCAACTGTTTCAAAAAACTGAGCTTGAGCAATATTGCCAAATTGAGCCAGGACAAGACACCCGATCACTGCCGAGGCAAAGCAGGCTGATAAAGGCGCACTCAACAAGAAGGCAATCACACTGCGCAGATTGTTCAAAGTCAGTGAACCTTGCAACACCTGTAAATACAGCATCCAGGCCACCAAAGGTTCAATACAGTCGAGAAAACCGAGGATCCGACTCCAACCATGAATCCCCCAAAAGGGAGCCATTACCACAGCCACAAGACCAGAAAGTAGCGCCCCAACCGGCCCCAGCCATAACGTTAAAACAATTCCCACGCCCGATGGTGGAAACCACAATGAAACAGCCGGTTGAACTCGATAGACTAAAGCTACAGCATGGGCAACGAGCAACAACACTACCCCGATCAGCGGAACTGCCCACCGAACTGCATACATTTTTCTCGCCATTGAAGGGGGTGCGGAAGTGGGGGTAGACCGGGAAGAATGTGCCATAACTTGTTGAAAGAATGCCCACAGATCACAATGAAATGGCCAGTAACAGAGGTTAAATGAAGGATTTGATCATTAGCGAAAAACAAGGCGAATGCTTCGTCGATCGCCTTGAGTAAAAATTTCATGTGCAGAGTGACAGTAGCAGCACCAATTGGGATGATTTTAAGAAATTTGAGATGTTATGTGAGCTGATGTAGAGAAACCCGAGCTTTTCCAGAGCAGCAGTTGCACCTCGTTCAGGGCTTTCTAGAAAAACCAACTTAAATAAGGGCAGCAACGGTTCTAGAAACAACAGGTAAGTTTGTTGATGTTATCAGACATAGCGTAGGAGGTGAGCAGTGTCATTCCTGTCTATCCAAAGGTAGATGTTGCTCTGGTTAGGCTGCTACATGTTCAAAAACTTGCCGGACGCGATCGAGTTCCAGATCCGATAAATGATCAACTGCCCAGTTGGCCCGACGTTGCAGCATATGAAATGGATAGGTGTTGGCCACTCCGACAACTGGGATGCCTGCCTTTTTGGCTGAAGCTAATCCCGCAAAGGTATCTTCGATCGCCAAACACTCATTTGGTTGCAAATGTAAGTCTGGAAATTTTTGATTGAGTCGAGCAACAGCTAGGAGATAACCATCAGGTTCTGGTTTACTGAGCACGCCATCATCCCCAGCGACAATCACAGCAAAGTTATCTTGCAAACTCAACCGCTGTAACACAAACTCAATTTCCGATCGCAACGCCCCACTCACAACCGCCATTTTAAGTTGACTGGCCCGTACATTGAAAATGAGATCCTGTAGCCCAGGGTAAGAGGGAATTTTTTCTAACGTCTCCAGTTCCTGTTGATAGGCTTTCGCCTTGCGGGCAATCAGCGCATCCAGCATTGGATCAGTTAAAACGCGGCCTCGATTGCCGAATAGATCACGAATACAAGCACGATCGCTGCGGCCCAAACACACCTGCCGAAACTCTCCCGGTTTTGGACGTAAGCTTTCTTCAATCAAAAGTTGATCAACTAACTTCTCGTGAATGGACTCATCATTCACAATCACTCCATTAAAGTCAAACAGAACGGCCTTGAGCATGGGATATTATTGTCCAACCATCTGTTAGGGAGCGTAGCATCATCTGCACCATCAGGGCTAACCCAATGCCCATCCCATCTCAGGCGAACAACTAGCCTCAAAAGTAGTGAACTCTACAGATTGGCTCAAAGGCTTTACCCCACGGGTAACTTGATGCAACCACCAAACATCCTCTGTTAGAACCGCGCCAAATCCAGCCGCACCCATCCAGGCATCCATGCTTCCAGCCGCGTACGCTTGAATATAAGGTTCCTCAAAAATGTTGGTCAGCCAACTGGCTTGCCTCAACAGTTTCTGGCTACCATCCAAAACCACCGCTTCGCCGCCAACTGTTAGCAGACGGTAGCTTTCCCGCAAAATGGCTTTGGTCACTTCAACGGGTGTTTCATGAAATAGCAACGATGCAGTTACCAGGTCGAAAGATGCATCAGGGTAGCCCATTTTCTCCGCTTGCCCATGTCGCCAGTGAATCTCAAGTCCTTCTGTCTGAGCTTTTTCCGCTGCAACCACAAGCATGTAGGGAGAAAGATCCAGCCCAATCACTTCAGCCGCTGGAAATTTCTGCTTCAACAACAAGGTGTTGGAACCAGTTCCACAGCCCAAATCCAAAATGCGGCGAGGCTGACTTTGAATAGCCGCGATCGCGGCTTGCCGAACCAACGCCTCACTGGGAGGTAGCGCATACTGGGTCACTGGGTCGTAAGAAACAGCAGCTCCGGCAGTGAGATAGCCTCCCTCAATGCCATGAAAGTTTGCTTGCTGATAATAGTCTGGATACGTCATAGCCGGATCACTGAACTGCTGAGTAGCAACCTCCCAATCTGTATTCTTATAAATTTGTTCCAACTCATCCCGATTGATCAGCACTCCCATCAGAGGGGCTAAAAACCGCTGAAAGATAGTGTTTGTTTGCGTTGGCATCACGACCTTACCCGTTGCTCGATCGCTTTTAATATAACGGTTCTAACTCGAACGCGGTTCTAGGTTAGATCCGCCAAAAGAAAAGTACCAATAAAAAACACCCCCCAACAATTCGCTGAGGAGTGGGTTTTGATGTGTGGAGCCTTAACAGCTAGGAGTCCTGACATTACTTATACGTGGGGGAGATGACCTGGCCATGACAATGCTGTGTCAGCATCACTCCGTACTTTTCCAGATCTTGATAGCAGAACAAAGCGTTGATGAACGCAAGCAGGGTTCAGCAATTGTGCGCAAGCATCTGCCTGTCTAGGTTTCGTAGATTGAGTACACAAGTAAGTGCATCACTCACCTGGATTTGTCATTCACTAAGGACGTTTGGAAATGAACAAGTTTTTCACTACCCCTCTGCCGACTGCCACGATCGCGGCCATTGGGCTAACCGTCGCTGCTACTGTAGCCGTAAGCAATCCGGCTCAAGCTTTTACCTTGGGGTGTGCTAATTCGATCGCTAACAAAGTCACTAACGCAACAAGTTGTGGCGTTGGTGCGGCCAACCAAGACTCTGTTTCCAATAATAGACCACTGACTGTAAACACTGAAGGCTTTTTTGGCTTCACTGATTGGAAATTTGGCGGCAAGATTGGCGAAAACGCTGGGTACACCGGCACAAAGTCTGGGAAGTCTGGAACCTGGAACTTGTCTTCGGTATTTCAGTCATCCTGGCAGGATGTCATGTTGGTATTCAAGAGTGGCAACAACACCAAGCTGACTGGTTACTTGCTGGCTGACAATGTGAGTTCTGGCCAGTGGTCGTCACCTTTTGATAAAGATGTTTCTCATATCAGTGTTTACTTCAGAGAAGGTAGTGCAGGCGGTGGGAACTCAGCTGCAGTCCCCGAACCGACAACAATGGCAGGCATCGCTTTAGCCGGAACTGGTTTAGCCGCTTATCGTCGTCGGCGTAACCAACTCAAAGGCTAGAGACGCTGGAATCAAAAAAACTGGCTTTGATTAAGCTTATTGCTGGTGCTTCCTAAGTTGAAGCGCTGGCAATTTTTTGTTTGTGATATCAGCGCTTAGCTCAGGAGGACTTAGAGAACTTATAGAGCTGACGTTAAATAAATCACCTGACAGATTCCTGCTTCAAGGTGTGGCGCAGGTTACATAATTGACCTTAGTGGTTTGGTATCCTCTCCCTCTGAGGATATAAATTTTGTTCAATTTTCAGGTGTGAGGTTCGATGAGTAAGAAAAGTGGGGTTTTTCATTCACTGTTGTTGAAAATTCCTGTATCTGTCTCGGCAGCTTTGGCTACTTTGGTCTTAGCTCAAGGTGTGGGAATGGCTCAAGGATTGGCGGATGACGCGATCGCGAGTGACTTTCCAGCTTCCATGGACACGCTTGCAGGCGTTGGTGAACTGCAAGCAGGCGAGTCTACGCAAGCCCTGGATCAGGTGACCTCTGTTTCACAATTCACCGATGTTGACCCAAGTCACTGGGCGTTTCAGGCATTGCAGTCGTTAGTCGAACGCTACGGTTGTATTGTGGGTTATCCAGACAGGACGTTCCGCGGAAACCGTGCCCTCACTCGATGGGAATTCGCGGCTGGGCTGAATGCCTGCCTCGACAAAATTCAAGAACTGATTGCGGCTGCCACGGCCGACTTTGTCCGTAAGGAAGATTTGGAAGTGGTGAAGCGCCTGCAAGAGGAATTTGCGGCTGAACTAGCCTCACTGCGAGGTCGAGTTGAAGCCCTAGAAGTTCGTACTGCGACTCTGGAGAAGCAACAGTTCTCGACAACGACGAAACTCAGCGGATTGGTCTGGTTTAACGCGACTGGAGCAACGAGTACTAGAGATAACGTGCGGTTTGAGGCACTTCCGGTAGATGGCCGCGCTCCTGCGGCAGCACCTGGCGGTGGTGTTCGTCTAGCTGGGCGCGATGTGTTGGGGAATCCGATCGTCCAGCAAGCTAATGAAGCTCAATTCACATTCAGTTATTTGACCTGGCTGACGTTCAATACTTCATTCACCGGGCGAGATTTACTGGTGACGCAATTGGCCACAGGAAATGGCATCTCACCTGCGAACGAGTTTGCCTCTGCTGGGTTCTTCAACTCCTTTGGTGTACCCTTCACCGATCAAACAGGGGGTACAGTGAATGGTCGGGGCGACGTGGTCATTCATGACCTGTTCTATAGCTTCCCAGTGGGCGAAAAGCTAACCGTGACGGTTGGGCCGCGGATCAATTGGTATCGCCATTTTGACTTTAACCGTTACACCTTCTTCCTAACTGGGGCAAGCAGCTTTGACTCGATCGGCGCGACTCAATCCAACGCGATCGATCGAGGTTCCGGTGCCGTAATTGAGTGGAATATCAGTCCTCAATGGCGATTTGCGGCGGCTTATCTGGGTGAAAACACCGAATTCTTGCCAGGAACTATTCCCGGCCTCAATACCTCCAGTGACCCCCGCTTTGGATTATTCGGCGGCACCTACACGGCAACGGCTGAGCTGACCTTCTCCCCCACCCGCAACTTCAACCTGCGCTTGATGTATAACTACTCCCGCTTGCAGGCTGTCTTTGGGCAGGTTGGTGGAGCTGTCGGAGAACCCATTCCCTATGGGCAACTGGATGCTGGCCCCGGCTTCTCCGTGTTCGATCCGGTGAGCGGCTTTGCGAGTGATGGCGGCTTGAAGTTTGCGACTGCCCACCACTTAGGAGTCAACTTTGACTGGGCGATTACGCCTGGATTCGGTATCTTTGGTCGCTATGGCTATGCTGACATTAACTTGCGACCTGTGGATGGCAAAGTGAACTCGCAATCCTTCCAGGTGGGTCTGGGGTTCCCTGATCTGTTTAAGAAGGGCGCTCTAGGGGTGCTGACATTCTTGATGCCAATGGACATCACTCGTGGCAGACGTTTCTTTGCCGCGGGTGGCGGCGATGGTGGCACGGCTTATGCGGCAGAAGCCTCCTACTACTTCCCTGTGAACGATAATATTGCGCTGGTGCCAGCGTTTTATGCTGTCTTTAATGCCAACAACTTTGATAGCAATCCGAACATTTATGTGTTCAACTTGCGCACTCAGTTCAGTTTCTAATGGTTGGAACAGATTGTTGAACATCTGCTTCGGCAGGGATATGCAATCGACGTGATTTTCTAACTCCTCACATCGCTCTCTAAGCCTTCTGCCAGCAACGGTTAGAAGGCTTTTTATTGAAACCGAGTTAATGCGACCTGGGGCAGGAGATCGTCAGATGTACCTGTGGCGGCTTTGGCAAAGCGTTGGGCTAAGGGGGCGGTGATTGCCAGGGGATTGCTGAAGCCGGAAAAGAGGTGTAGACCTTGAACAGCGGGGATGACTCCGATCAGGGGCAATCGATCGCGGCTAAAAGACACTAAACAGTGATGCCAGGTGCCAGGGAGCAGCGCGAGAGTTGGTAATATTTCGCCAATTTGATGGCGCATGGCCTGTTCACTGGCGATCGCGTCAATTGCAGCATCGGGGTCTGTGAGGGTGCGGCTCACCTGGCCAAGGCGCAGACTGCCATCCAAAAATTGAATTGCCCCTGCATCCAAAATTGCTGGCGTCGGTTCGTGGCCGGGTTCGTCCCACAGGTAATCGCGATCGGCCCGACCCGCTTCTGCTTCCAGATCAAACCGTTTCGTCACAGCAGGCATGACCAGCGATCGTAACCGGACATCGACCGGGGGCGTTTCAATCAATTCCGCATGGGTAAAGTAGAGTGGGACGTTGATACCCGAACTAGCTAACAGTTTGCGGCCCCACGCGCCCGCACAAATGACCACATTGGCTGCATGGAAGGTTTTGTGCTGGCAAACAACACCCGTCACTCGCTCAGGCTGGGTGCGATCGCGCAAAAGCCTGGTCACTTCCGCAACCTCTACAGTTCCCCCTAGTCTCACCAATGCCTGACGATAGGCTGCAACGGCTGCGCCTAAATGAATATGACCATGCTGAACAGTGAGGACACCAGAAATGGCCTGGGGATTAAGCAGCGGTTCCAATTGGCAGGCTGTTTCAACGTCAACTAGCTGGGGAGGAATAGCGAAATGCTTGTAGGATGCAGCGATCAATTCAGGATCGAGCGATGCTGGAATCGTCAACACTAGATCCAGTTCTCGAAATTGAATGTCCGCGTCGAGTTCTGCTGCCAGTCCCCTCAAGCGAGAAATCCCTTCAGCACAAAGCTGCCGCGTTAGATCGGTTGTGCCAGCCCAGTATGCAACACCTCCATAGCCAAAGCGGGAACCGCCCTGCAACTCGGTGTGACGCTCCACTATGACAACTGATAACCCCTGACGAGATAGCTCGTAGGCCAGAGCTGAACCCGTAATTCCGCCGCCGACAACAACCCAATCAACCGTACTCATGCTGATAGCTAACTGAAAAAGCCCTCTCAGTCTACCGAACTCGTTACAACGAAACTGTTTATAAGGTTTCCAAATAACTTAGGAGGTCAGCCATTTCTTGAGGGGAAGGCTGAAATTGGGGCATGGGAGGCGTCTGTCCGCTAGTAACCTGGTGAATCAAGTCCGGTTTTGACTTACGGGATGAAACAGATAGCAAACTGGGGCCTACTCGTCCAGCGGCTAAAGAACCATGACAACCAGCACAATTCATCTGAAAAATGGCGCTTCCTTGCTCTGAATTACCGGTTAAAGCCAGAACCTCTCGAACGTAAGGTTCAACGCTTTTGGACTGGTAAATTTCCCAACCAACAACCAAAAGGGCAAGCATCAGCACCACTCCTAAAATTAGAGCAATCCGCTGAAGCAAACTTTCCTTCGTAGTAGCCTGGTTTTCCAAGAGTGTAGAGACAGTAAACAACAGAAAATATGAACAAAGACGAAGCAAACCTTCTTGTAGTTTAGAGCTTCTTTAGATAACTTCGCAGAACCGCGAACTTAAGGAACTGTTAAGCCCGCCAAATCGAAGAGTCATTCTAAGGCAGGCAATGTATTTTAATATTCTTTGTTTCCAGTGGCCGATCGAATTTCGCTTCTTGGCGATCGCGCCGCGTTCATTTTTCCGACTGAACCCTGTAGGATAAGTAAAAAGTCATGCTTTGTGCTGAATTTGAGATTGCTAAAAGGAGAGTCGCTTTGATAGAACCAATTCTTTCGGGTATCGTGTTGGGTTTGATTCCTGTTACTCTGGCTGGCCTGTTTGTGGCTGCTTACCTGCAATATCGTCGCGGTAACGAACTTGGGCTGTAGTCTCTCAAACTGGTTCACTTGAAAACGAAGGGATGAGTAACATCATCCCTTTCTTATTGATGGGTTTGCCTTATCAGTTCAATTTGTCTTTTTTTACCTAAATCAATTCGCGGACATCGATAATGTGCCCCGTGACTGCGGCGGCTACTACCATCGCCGGACTCATTAATAACGTGCGCCCCGACGCAGAGCCTTGGCGTCCTTTGAAGTTGCGGTTTGACGAGGAAGCGCTAATTTGCCGTCCTTGCAGCTTATCCGGGTTCATCGCCAGACACATGGAACAACCAGCCTCGCGCCATTCGAAGCCTGCTTGCAAAAAGATTTCGTGCAGCCCTTCGGCTTCCGCTTGTTGTTTGACTCGTTCTGACCCTGGCACGATGAAGGCTTTTACTCCCGCTACCACCTGGCGACCCTGCGCCACCTTTGCGGCTTCGCGTAAATCAGAAATGCGGCCATTGGTGCAACTACCGACAAAGCACACATCAATTTTCGTCCCGACGATCGGCGTGCCGGGGAGTAAATTCATATACTGGTAGGCTTCTTCGGCGATCGCCCGTTCAGTTGGCGGCAGTTGTTCTGGCATCGGAATCTTCTCATCAACACCAATGCCCTGGCCGGGTGTAATGCCCCAAGTGACGGTGGGGGTAATTTCTTCGGCAGTGAAAACCACCACATCGTCATAGACCGCGTCACGATCACTGGCAATGCTAGTCCACCAAGCAACCGCCCACTCCCAGTCTGCCCCTTTCGGTGCAAACTCCCGTCCTTGCAAATAATCAAACGTGACCTGATCCGGATTGACGTAGCCACATCGAGCCCCCCCTTCGATCGACATATTGCATACGGTCATCCGTTCTTCCATGCTCATTCGTTCAAACGTGGTTCCAGCAAACTCGTAAGCGTAACCCACGCCCCCTTTGACTCCCAATTTGCGAATGATGTGGAGAATCACATCTTTGGCATACACACCAGGACGCAAACTGCCGTTGACCTCAACACGCCGCACTTTCAACTTAGCCAGGGCTAAGGTTTGGGAAGCCAGCACATCGCGCACCTGACTGGTCCCAATCCCAAAGGCGATCGCGCCAAAGGCTCCGTGGGTGGAGGTGTGGCTATCTCCGCAGGCGATCGTCATCCCCGGCTGAGTCAAGCCCTGCTCTGGAGCAATCACATGCACGATGCCTTGATTTCCCGAACCCACGTTATAGAAGGTAATTCCATGCTTCTGACAATTTTGCTCCAACGCCTGCATCATTTCTTCCGCCAGGGCATCTTGCAAAGGCCGAGCATGGGTATCAGTTGGGATGATGTGGTCAACAGTGGCAATGGTGCGATCGGGAAACAGCACGTTTAGCCCTCGTTCTCGGAGCATGGCAAAGGCTTGGGGACTGGTGACTTCGTGAATCAGGTGCAATCCAATGAAGAGCTGAGTTTGGCCGGAGGGCAAAACCCCAACTGTATGGGCATCCCAAACTTTGTCGAACAGTGTCCCCTGGCTCATAGATTTTGTGCTAGATGAAATAGTGTGAAATCGGCGAGTACTTATTGTATCAAGTCGTGCAAGCGGGCAACTGTTTGCAATTAAGGGCGATTTTTGTTGGGTAGGCACAACAGAATGAGTAATCCATAAGCGTTTAGCAGACTGAGGGCGGCGACTGCATTCCCATAGCCCTTAGCTTTGGCATAATTCCAGATGCCAATGTTCATGAGGACAAGGCTCAACCCAAGCAAAAATAATCCTGCGATGCCACGGGCACTCATCGCATCCAACTCGCTGAAAGAACCCATAACCAAAAATGCGATCGGTTGCAGTGCCAAACCGAGCCATGCCCAGCGAGTTCGTTTTTGGTATCGAATAATTTTGGGGCTGCTATTCATCACACCTGTAGTGTAAGGCTGTCAAACCAATTTTCCAGCCGATCGCCCATTGCCTCTAATGAATATGCTGCTTCCACATATTGGCGGCAAGTGGCACGATCAATTTGCTCAAGCCGCGCAATAGCATTCACTAACCCACTCACACTATCGGGTTCAACCAACCAACCCGTTTTGCCAGATTGCACAATTTCGGAGGGGCCGCCCCGCTCGTAGGCAATCACTGGCACGCCACAGGCTAACGCCTCGATCGCCACATTGCCAAACGCTTCCACCCAGCGGGGAGTCATCAGCAACCCTCGACATTTGCCTAATTCTTGCTGGAGTTCTGCTGTCGGTAAAAAGCCCTCATAACTGACAGGAGCGTCGGGATACTGATCGCAAATGTCCTGCCAATATGCAACTTCCTGCATCACCCCCCAAATTTTTAGCGGGATGTTCGTGATTTGAGCCGCAACGACTGCGTCCTCCAATCCCTTTTCTGGGGCTAACCGACCGACCCAACCTAAAACTGGTTCTGGCTCTGGGCAAAACGTATATTGAGTTAAATCAAATCCATTACCCACGACGCGACATCGATCGCCAAACGCAAACGTTTCCGCCTGCGCACGACTATGAACAGCGACGCTGCCAGGAAACTGCCCAATTACCTGAGCGATCGCCCGATCTATCCCATCTGTCAACGAACCCATACTCACTAAATGGGCAACGGGACGCTGCAAAAATGGGGTTAGGTAAAACGGCAACCAGTCGTAAGCAAAGTTGAGAATGAGGTCGTACTGCGCTTGAACTTGGCGAGTGTATGCCCACATGGCGGCTAACACCGAATCTCCCGGCATTGCAATCCAGGCATCTCGTCCTTCACTTTGGGCAGTAATTTGAAGATCGCCCCGTATCTCCACGACTGTAAAGCCCTTCAGAACAGAACCAATCGGCGCTACAACCGTCACTCGATGACCGCGTTGAGCCAGCGAATGGGCAATATTTTTCAACGTTAACTCGACCCCACCCCCTAGCCCAGAACCCAATGGTCCTACTGATGTCGAGAGAAAGAGGAGATTGAGCGATCGTGAGAGAGGCATGGCACGTGGAAGGGGCAAGGGATGAGTCAGATTCTACTCAGACTCGGTCAATTTCACAGACACTTGAGCCAAGTCCTGCATTGTCTCATCCGATTGAATTATCAAACCTTCAACCGGAGAAACGGCCTGCAACGGCTGAAACTTCTGCGTTAAAACTTCACGCTGGTTGATCAAATAAATACTCACCAGGGTTAAGCTCACGCCAACCCATTGAATGGAAGATAGCATTTCCCCTAGGAAGAGACTGCCAAATAGCAAAGCAAAGACGGGCGTTAGAAAGGTTAGAGAACTGAGACTTGTAAGGCTTCCGCTGGCAGCGAAATAGAAAAATAATCCATAGGCGATCGCACTACCAAAGATGGTGGAATACCCCATTGCGAACCAGTTCCCGGCATCCAGATGAGTCGCTTGGTTGGTTTCAGTCAAGGCAGACAGGGCAAATAACGGTAAGCCTCCCAAAATCATGTGCCAACCTGTGGTGGCAACAGGATCAGCATGGCGACTGACGTAGCGCATAATCACCGTCCCTACAGCCATCGATAGGGATGCCAGCAACATCAACCACTGTCCATTTTGGAACAGGTCATAGATTAAGTTTGAACCCAGTGCTGCCCCATCAAGCGAAACCTCCCCCTGAACCAGGGCCATAATCCATTCGTCTGGCAGACCCAACAGACTAATTCCTGCAATCCCAACGCCTAAACCCAGCCAACCCCACACGCCGATGTGTTCGCCAAATAAGAGCCACGCCATCAGTGCCACCGCGATCGGCTGCGAGTCAATCATCACCGATCCCAATCCAGCCCCCGTACGAACCAACCCTTCTGCCAGAAATCCCTGAAACATGGCACCATCGACCAACGCAAACAGCCCAATCCACAACCATGCCGCCCAGCCCTTAGGTTGTGGTCGTCCGGCAATCAGCGCCGTTGCTAACACCAGCAAACCAGCCGGAACAAGTCGTACGCCAGCCATGAACAAGGGTGTGGTGTTAGGAATGACCCCCTTCATTGCAACCATCGCCGTCCCCCAAAAGAAGAAAGGAGCGATCAATAAAAGGGAATGAAATGGCAATTTAGAGTCACGCGAAATAGAGTTCATGGCGATGGGGGGATGTGGACGAATAAGCCGATAAATCTGCGTTGATACTTTTGATTAGTGTAGCGAATCTTATAGTTATGTTAAGCAATTTTAGCGGCTCTCATCTGCAATTTCTTCAGGTTTAAGGCAAACTAGAGCTTAGAACCTTTCTCATCCTTCGGCTCTGCGGTTCAGCTCTCTGACTGCACCGCAGGCATGAGTGGTTAGCGTTTTCATTATTCGAGTTACTCATACATCATGGTTTGGTTCATCAAGCCCAGGTTCCGCAAACAAATTGCCCGCATCGAAATCAATGGCGCGATCGCCGGTGCCACCCGAAAGCGTGTTTTAGAAGCATTAGAAACCGTTGAAGAGCGTAAGTTCCCTGCCCTGCTGCTCAGGATTGATAGCCCTGGTGGAACAGTTGGGGATTCTCAAGAAATTTACCATGCCCTAAAACGGCTCCAAGAGAAGGTCAAAATTGTTGCCAGCTTTGGCAATATTTCTGCATCCGGCGGGGTTTATATCGGGATGGGTGCCCAACACATCATGGCCAATCCCGGCACCATCACCGGTAGCATTGGTGTAATCTTACGCGGGAATAATTTAGAGCGTTTATTAGACCGAGTTGGTGTCTCGTTTAAAACGATTAAGTCTGGCCCTTACAAAGACATCCTCGCCTTCGATCGCGAAATGACGGATCAGGAACGCCATATTTTGCAGGAATTGATCGATATTAGCTACCAGCAATTCGTCCAAACCGTGGCCGAAGCACGTAATCTTGCAGTAGATACCGTCCGGGCCTTCGCCGATGGACGCATCTTTACTGGACAACAGGCTCTAGCACTGGGAGTAGTTGATCGCTTGGGAACCGAAGAAGATGCTCGGCGCTGGGCGGCTGAATTGGCTGGGCTAGATCCCGAAAAAACGCAAACCTTCACGTTGGAGGAGAAGAAGCCCTTACTCAATCGGCTCGTTTCCAGAGACCAGACTGCTTTGAGTCAATTCAGCCGTTTGCCAGGTTTTGCCGCTGGCATAGATTGGCTAGAGTTCGAACTTTCTACAAATGGCTTGCCGCTCTGGTTGTATCGACCGTAGAGAGGCATGAAGAGGATAAATCCTGTTCTGGTAAAGGCAGTTATAGTTGAGGCTTTTCCCAGTTGCTTAAAGTTTAAGTAACAGTTTCAGTCAGTAGGCTGACGTTTTTTGGGTTATCCGCCATGATCAGATGAGGAGTGGCACAAGTCAATGTGGCAGCTTACTCCAAATCTTTGGCCTATAGCTGGCGCCATCAGCGATGTGCCAGTGGTGAGTCAGAAAACAAACGCGGAATCGGCATTTCAGCCATCCCTCTGCGGTGACTTTTCTGCCCAAAGCTATAATTCAACGAAAAGTAAGTGGAGGATACAGGCGTGGGGTGGCGAGTTCGAGCAATTCGTGGAGCGACAACCGTTGCAGAAAATTCTGTGCCAGCAATTCGTGAAGCAGTTCACGAGTTGCTCGATGAATTGGAGCTTCATAACCAGCTCGATATGGATGAGATTGTGAGCATCACTTTTTCAGTTACACGAGATTTGGATGCTGTTTTCCCGGCTGCGATCGCCCGCGAGCGTCCCCATTGGAAAAATGTCCCTTTGCTGGATGTGCAGCAAATGCATGTAGAGGGTAGCCTGGAGCGATGCATCCGGTTTTTGATCCACTTCAACACACCCAATCCTGATGTCGAAATTTACCATCCTTATCTCCGTCAAGCCCGACATCTACGCCCAGACTGGACCCTGGCGCAGGCTGCTCTGAGTTCAAAGTAGCTGGGATAACAGGTATTTAACTTTGCCTCTGCCTGTTATCCCAGAGTCGTTTCAGTTTCTTCAAGATAGCGCGATTTAACTCGAGCAACTTACCTGCTCAAGCACTAGACTGGTAAGACGAGTGGGTGTTTGCCCTCAGCCCAAATACTGATCCTTTCGGATCCTGTTATCCTGCTAACGAATGCCTTCATCTGGAATTCCTTACCTGAGTCTAGCTGTCACTCCGCTGCAAGCAGCAGGGACGGCACACTTCGCCATCCATGTGACTCAAGCTCCCTATCCTGGAGGGTCAGTACTGCATGATTGCATTTGGACAAACAGCCTAAGCCAATTGTGGCAAGACTGGCAGGAAATGTTCTCCAACCGCCGCTTGCCCCCCTACCCGACTGAGCCAACCTCCACCCCAGAATTTGTTTCCGAGTCGGGGCAACCGGGGAGTTTATCCAGTCGGTTAATGCAAACTTTGGGCATTCACCTCTGGCAATGGCTGTTTGAAGGATCGGTGTTATCCAGTTTGAATCATAGTCAGGGGATTGCTGCGGGGCAAAATAAACCCCTTCGCTTGCGGCTAGAAATTCGTGACCCCAACTTAATTGCGTTGCCGTGGGAAATTATGCAAGATGCCCCAGGTCGGCAAGCCATTTCGTTGAGCCAACAACTGCTGTTTAGCCGGACAACCAGTGATGTGAATGCTTTACCACCTCTGCGATCGAACTACACCCTGAGAATTCTGCTGGTGTTAGGACAAGCGACCGACCCAATGCATGGCTTTGGACTAGCGAACGATACCCTACAATCCCTCAAACTTCAACAGGAAGCAGACACGCTGGCGCAAGTGCTGAAAATGTCTGGAAACTCTGGCATTGGGACATCTAAAGGTATTGCTTGCCAGGTAGATACCCTGGTGCAACCCTCTCCCATCGAGTTAATTCAAGCTTTAGAAAAGCGCGTTTACAATGTTCTGTTTTATGCCGGACATGGGATGCCAGGTCCTGATGGAGGGGTGATTTTTTTGCGACCTGATATGACTCTCAATGGCACGGAGTTGGCGCAGGTCTTAACTCGGTGTCAGGTAAAACTGGCCGTTTTTAATGCTTGCTGGGGGGCACAACCGGATCAATACGAGGATCAAAATGGGCTGGAATACGCGCCAGGTGTTAAGTTGACGCATCCAATTCCTCGCAGTAGTTTAGCTGAAGTGTTAATCCATCATGGCGTGCCAGCCGTTCTAGCCATGCGCGATCCGATCTCTGACCTGGAAGCCATCAACTTTATTCAGGTGTTTGCTCAATCACTAGCTCAACGAATGCCGATCGACCAGGCCGTGGCTGTGGCGCGCCAAAATCTCCTGACGCTCTACAAGTTCAATCATCAAACCTGGACATTGCCTGTCTTGTATATGCATCCTGAATTTGATGGGGAATTACTAAAACCGATCGAAACCAGCGAAACTGGCTTTGGCTCACCCGAACCGTTGACCCATGTTGCCTGTTTGCGATCGTTGACGGATGGCCGCGTGTGGCAAGTTCGAGGTGGCTTGATGAAGATTGGCCGGAGTACAGAAAATGATCTGGTACTCAAAGAAGATGAAAGCGGTGTCTCCCGCGAACATGCCATGATCCTCTGTCGGGATGGACAGAATAGCGAAGATGAAGTTTGTTACTTTTTGGAAGATTTCTCTCGGTTTGGCACGTGGATTTTACATCAAACGGGTTGGCAGAAAGTTCATCACAAAGAAGTGGAACTAAAACCCAAAACTCAGATTAAATTTGGCAGTCAGCAGAACGAAGCTGTGGAATTTGTTATTTTCCCCCCTGGAGAGTTGCCCAATCCCAGGTAGACGGTCTACAACTTTTGAATGAGATTTGATCCAGTTCCGAAATTGACCACGCTCGGGCTGTAGATAGTCTCAACAGCAAAGTTAATTGTTTAGTGCATGCAGGAGTCCGAACGATGGAAGAACAACTCTGTTTTGGTGATGTTGGAAAGATGGATGCGGTTGAGCAAGCCTTTCTGGAAGCGTTGCTCCATGCCGAAGGGGTAAGCTACACCGGCGAACCAGGGGATACATTGGACGAAAATGCGTTCCAAGTGGCAGAGAACCCCGACGCTCGCGTTACCTACCCCTGGAATCCCTTATCACCTGAAGCAGAAGCGTTCCTTGCGGATTCTCAGGACTCATCGATTTTTGCGGGTTGGCAGGATGAGGACATTGCTCATCGGTCCCAATCATTTTTCAAGAGTTTGGATCAGGTTTGGGTTGGTGCTGGGTTGGCAGAAAGTCTAGCACAACGTTTTGCGGCACGAGTACCTCAAAATTGGTTGACCACGATCGCTCAATATGCCCAAAAAGTCGTGACTGAAGCTCAACAAACTGTTTCTCAAACGTCCAATCTCCTGGCTGATCAATTGGTGCAATGTGTGCGAGAAGTTGCTCCTGGTTTAGCTGAAGAGGATTTTTACGTGTTGGCTCGTCCACTGGCCATCCAAATGCGGAACGGGGGCATGGCAAATGCTATAGATTCGGTGATTGCTCAGGTGCCTCAGGTAGAGTGGGAGCAACTTTCAGATGTGCAGCGTGCGCGGTTGGGCTTGGCGATCGCGCGTTACGCGATCGGCGAGTTACAAACGGCTCAAGACGCTTAACTACAACCAACAATTCAACTTTGAGGCGATAGGGGATGTTTGCTCTTATCGCTTTAAGGTTTTTGGTGCATAGGGGCTATATTTCACGCATCCGCTTCTGTTCTTAGAAGGCGGGTCTGTTTGTTTGCAGGTGCGCGATCGCGGCTTCCATTTCAACCTGCTTAAACTCCCGATAAAAACGACTGACGCTCAGAAACGGACTAGGTGTGGCCAGCACAATCACGCGATCAGCCCACTGTTGCAGATGCGGCATGATCTCTGGAGGCGCCACAGGTACACAAATCCAAATTTGGGCTGGGTTTTGCGCTCGGAGTGCTTGCACCGCAACGGCCATCGTCATGCCTGTAGCAATGCCATCATCCACAACAAGGGCGATCGCACCTGCGGGAGCAACCTGGGGCCGGCTGGCTTCGAACTGCTGCTGTTGTTGGTAAGCTCGTTCCCTCGCTTTGTGTAGGGCGATCTCATTCAAGTAAGTTGGTTCTCGAAGCGATCGTGATCGCGATAGCCAGAGACTATGACCATCTGCTGTAACCGCGCCGATCGCCAGTTCTGGATTTTCTGGGCGGGTAATTTTCTTTGCCACAATCACATCCAAGGGGCATTGCAACGTTTGAGCCACTGGCACAGCAACCTCCAACCCGCCCCGCGGCAGAGCATACACCACCATGGCTTGAGCCAGCGAGACTGCTTCTAACTCTCGTAAAACTTTTTGAGCGAGGCGCTGGCCTGCATCCAATCGATCGGCAAAACAAACTGTCGAATCAGAGGCAGGGGGTTGAGTCGGTAAACCAGATGTCATGGTTGTCTCTCCCTGGCAACAGTACGATCTCCTTCATCATGACCGAAAATTTAAGTTGCTGAACCGGGCTGACAAGTTTTTGTGGGAGTAAGACAAATTTTTGTGAGAAGTTAAATGAAAAGATCTTGCCGAATAGGGTAGCAAAAATCTTCAAGCTGGCTTAACCTAACCCAAGAATAAAGTTTCAAAGTGAATGAACTTCCATGTCTGCCGATAGCCAAATTGACCTGTTTAAGCTTTCTAAAAATAACCAACCGATCCCACCTGCGGATTTCGACCCAGATTTGATCCCCACCAGTGCCACAGTGCCCATTCCAGTGGGGGCTTATACTTCATTGGATGAAATGAGAGTCCACTGCAATCAATGTTACCGTTGCGATTTGGGCCAGAACCGGACGAATGCGGTTGTTGGCGAAGGCAGCTTGAAGGCCAAGATCATGATTGTGGGGGAAGGGCCAGGCCAAACGGAGGACGAAACAGGCCGGCCATTTGTGGGCCGATCGGGAGAGTTACTGACTAAAATTTTGGCTTCTGTGAAACTGACGCGAGAAGAGGATGTGTTTATTTGCAACATTGTGAAGTGCCGTCCTCCCGAAAATCGCGAACCGACGCTCCAGGAAGCAGATGCGTGCAAAGGCTATTTGATGGAGCAAATCCGGCTGATCAATCCTAAAATCATCCTGCTAACGGGTAAAACAGCGCTCCGTAATTTGTTGGGGATTAAAGAAGGGATTACCAAAGTGCGGGGGCAGTGGATTGAACGCGACGATCGCCTGTATATGCCGATTTTCCACCCAGCTTACTTGCTCCGGAACCAATCCCGCGAACCGGGTAGCCCCAAATGGTTGATGTGGCAAGACATCCAAGCCGTGCGAACGAAACTCGATGAGATTAAAGACAATTAAGCTTAGGTAGGCACCAGTTCACCAGGACGGAGGCGAGACCATTTGCCAATGTCAGCCGTGAAGCTTTCACAGCCCACAACATCATATTCGAAGCCAAAATCATCGTCTTGCACAATGCGATCGCCCTCAATCCTGACTGTTGGCGGCTTGATGTTGGCATTGACCGTTGGGTTAATTGGCTCAAAATCAGGGAATCGAGTCAGGTGAGGTTGTTGATGCTGAGCTTCAACCGCGTGATAGGTTGTGCAGCGATCAACAAATTTACAGTTCACGCAAATACACATACACCAAACCTCTTAATTTATGACTAACTCCGACACGAGCGAGTCGGGAAATGAAGTGATTTTCTGTTAGCTTAGCTTAGGCGATGTTGTTATTCACGACTCTATTGGTTGAGTTTCGTAAAATTTAGTCGAACAGAAACCAACCTCCTTGAGCGGACCTCCTGACTATCACCGCCATTGGTTTTAACCTGAATCTCTCCAGATTAGGTTTTTCTTCAGTTGCATCGTTAGGATCAGATCATTGTTGGAATTAACGCAGCTTCTTCACGGGTTGGATCTCCAAAATAACGTTTCTACCGAATTTTCTGCACTGTCTCCCCAGAGTTGGCCATTTACTCTGGACTGGCTGCCTGACTCGGCTTTTTTAGTTGGCGGTAGTGTCCGGGATGCGCTTTTGGGCCGTCACAGCGACTACCTGGATCTGGATTTTGTGTTGCCTAGTGGAGTTGTGGAGATTGCCCGCACGATCGCCCGCCACCACAAGGCTGGATTCGTTCTCCTGGACGCAGACCGTGAGATTGCCAGAGTTGTTTTTCCGCAAGGAACGGCAGATTTTGCCCGGCAGGTGGGTTCTACGTTGGAAGCTGATTTGTGGCGGCGAGACTTTACGGTGAATGCGATCGCCTACAACCCCCAACTCGATCGCTTTGTTGATCCCCTGCAAGGCTGTGTCGATATCGAAAAGCGATTGATTCGCATGGTTTCGGCGGAAAACTTGGCTGAAGATCCCCTCCGATTATTGCGGGCCTATCGACAAGCAGCGCAGCTCGGATTTCATCTGGAACCTGAAACGCAAGCCACCATTCGGTCTCTTGCTCGTGCTTTGCGACGAATTGCGGCAGAGCGGGTTCAATCGGAGCTAAATTACCTGCTCAGTACAGAGAAGGGCACGTCCTGGCTGGCTCAGGCATGGCAGGATGGATTATTGAAAGACTGGCTCCCCAGTGCGACATTGACCAGCCTAGACTTAATTGCCGCCATTGATCGCACCGCAATTTTGCTGCAGGAAACTCAACCCGACTTTGCGAGAGGCTTGTTGAGCCAGAATCGTGTGTTTGGGCCAAATCCACTTGAAAATGCTGGTGTCAGTGGGGCTGAAGCGGCCAAAGCTTCAGGGTCGGCACGGAACTGGTTAATCACGGCAAAATTAGCCTGTCTCATGCCAGTTGATCCAGCAGAAGCTGAGTTTCAGTTGCGCCGGTTGAAGTATAGTCGCACTGAAATTCAATCTGTTGGAACTGTGCTGCGGTTTTTTCCAATGCTGTGTTCCACACCTGCCGACCAACAGCGATCGCCCGAATCGCTCAACTTATCCTTGAGAGAGCAGTATTTCTTCTTTCAGGGGGTAGGTTCTGTTTTTCCAGCCGTTTGTGTCATGGCACTGGCTCAAGGTGCGCCGTTAGAGATGATTGCCCAGTTGATTCAACGATTTCTGAACCCAGTAGATCCGGTTGCTCACGCTTCGTCGATCGTCACTGGGCAAGATTTGATGTCTCATTTACAGCTATCGGCGGGTCCGCTGATTGGGCGACTGTTGGCGACAATTCAACTTGCGCGGGCAGAAGGGGAGATCTCCACGGCGGATGAGGCGCTCCGGTTTGCCAGCCGTTTGATTGAAGAAATCAAACCTTGATCGCGATCGCAAGACAATTGAGTTGAGTGTGTTAATATGTCCTTCTGGCTATTTGGCAAAGATTGTTAGAGTCGGAGTGGCTTTTCGCTAAAAACTTCACTCGCTATTTTGGTTGTTCAAGAAGGGGTAAACATGGCTAAACGCCGAAACCAAAAGAAAGAAAAAGCACTGCGTAACCAGGCATACGCTCGTAAGTTTCGCAAGAGAACCGGCAGTGGACGCATGGGACGAAGAAGGATGCCGGGTGGAAATCGCGCTGAGGATGATCAGGATCAAGGAGCGGTTGAACAAACTGAAACTGGTGCTGTTGATTTGTAAGTATTTGACAAACTGAAAATATTCTGGGTTTAAGAATCCCCTGGTTTTTTCAACTAGGGGATTCTTATGTTGGGGTTTTAACTTGGCTTATTGCAAAAGGCAGAGGGCAAGGGGGCAAAAGGTAAGGGGGCGGAAGGCAGAGGGGTTGGAACAAGACATAGAAGCGTTGAGGGGCTTCACTTGGTCCTGCCTTTTAGCAGTAGAACTAGGGCATGGTTTGCCAGAACTTGAGCGGTGGCAGTTCTCGTTGTTGCATTAATTGATTTAGCTTATTTGCTGCCTCTAATCCAGACAAAAAGGCACTTTCCACCCGGTTGCCACCACACCAGTCACCGGCACACAGCAGCGGCACTTCCGTATTTGCAACTAAATACTGACTGGATAGGGAATGAGTGGCGATCGCATACCGCCAGCGATGAACCTGCTTCCAGGACGGAGCGGTCAGCCACGCTCCAACCAGATCCGCAGCAAAGTCTAATAAAATTTGCCCAACTGGTTCTAGTGTTGGCGTGTCCAGGTGGTTCTGCGCAAAACTCGCAGTGCTTTGAACGACGACGACTGGGATGGTGGGAGCGCGGCGTTTACTGCTATCCAGACCAATCCAGCCTATCGCGGGATGAACTGGTGCGATCGCCTTTACCTGAGCAAATGGGTGCGCTTCTAACTCAACGTTTTCGTATCCGGCCATCACTGCGATGCAGGGGCTAAACTCCACAGCTCGGAGACTGGTGAGAACACTCGGGGCAATGAACCCAGAGTTTAACGGGGCAAGCAGATCAACCGCTTGCGGGGCGGGTGTTGTGATGATGATGGCCTTTGCTTCTAAGCTAAATTGTGTGCTATTGCCTGTTTCGTCAGGGGACTCCACTGTAAGCTGCCAGATGCCTCTAGAGGACAGTTCGAGGCGCACAACCCGCTGATTGAAGTGAATCGTTAGGCCAGGGGCAAGTGCTTTGGCGATCGCATTCATGCCATCGGCTGCGACGTAGCGGGGCGATCGTTCCCCTACTGGACGAAAGCTGCCATCGGGAGCAACTTCAAAGATTTGATCAGTCCAGCATTGAACGATATCTCGTTCGATCAAGTGGTCAACAAACGATTTGAATAGTTCATCTTTGGGGGAAAGGTAACAGGTGCCGTGATCGATCCGCGTCTCGTGCGATCGCCGAGTGGCCAAGCGTCCGCCGACCCCCCGTGATTTCTCTAAAATCAAGACTTGATACCCAGCTTGTTGCAAAACTTGGCTACACGTTAGCCCTGCAACGCCCGCTCCAATCACTGCAACGTCTACAATGTCGCTCAATCTGAGACTTCACCCCTTTAACATAGGATACCTAATCCTCGTATCGCATCAGCTTACGATAAAACGTTTGGGAGAAATCTGTAAATCGCTGTCGCTTAAAAGTCAAGATGACCTCAATCAGGAAATCAATAAACTCAAAATTGGCCATCATGAGTTCATAACTGAGTTCCGAGTTGCCATCAAACTGAAGGCGGCAACGAGTCAGATCTGCTGGCAGCGAAGACACGTTCCAAGTGGCGATGAACGGAATGCTGTCTCCCCCTTCAATTTTGCGTTCCCCTTCCAGCGATCCTTTTTGATACAGACTGATGGCGTACGGCAAGACCGATCGCTTCCCCTGCTGTGGATAGTAAGGAGAGTAGACATTGACTTGTTGGCTGGGTGCCGGTTGCAGTTTGTCGATCGCCATACTGAATCAATTCCTAATCAAAACGGTTGTCGATTTCACGTTCAAAAATCAGCATCAGTGATTCTCACCATTGCCCCTTTCTTCGACCAGTATTCCCTATTTTTCACCAGACCCACCTCCATTTTGCGCGAAAATACTTGTGTTGCACCGCGCTAAGAATTATTGTGGTTGTCAATGAAGAAGATCATCAAAACTTAAAGATTTATGGCTCCTCTGGTTGCAAACTACTATTTAACCTACCGCTGCAATGCCCGTTGTCATTTCTGCGATATTTGGGCACTGGAACCCAAACAGGAAGCAACCTTTGTAACCATTCGGCAAAACTTGCAGGATCTACGGCGGCTGGGAGTCAAGTATGTGGATTTCACGGGAGGAGAGCCGCTTCTGAAGGAAGATGTGGGGGGAATCTACCAGGAGGCAAAGCGCCAGGGTTTTACCACCAGCATGACCACCAACACGATTCTTTATCCCAAGCGGGCTAAGGAAATTCAAGGGTTAGTTGATTTTCTAAACTTTTCTCTCGATGGCCCTGATGCCGCAACGCACGACCAATCAAGGGGAGTCAAAATCTTTGATACGCTAGTGCAATCGGTTGACATTGCTTTATCTCTGGGTGAGTACCCAGTTTTGAATCATACGGTTACGGCCCAAAATTACGATCGGATTGCCGAGGTGGCTGAATTGGGGCAACGGCTAGGCGTGCGAGTTTGGCTAAATCCAGCGTTTACGGCCCATTCAAACTACAACTCCAAGAAGAACCCCACCCCAGATATGGTAGCCGCGATCGAGGCCGCAGCCCGACAATACGATAATCTTGGCTACAATAAAGCTGCGCTTGCATTTATCGAGGCAGGCGGCAACGACACCAAAAATCCTCGATGCAAGGCGGTCGATGCTGTGATTGCGATTTCCCCTCACGACGAATTGCTGTTGCCCTGTTATCACTTTGCTCAAACTGGAGTTCCGATCAACGGTCGCTTGTATGAGTTGTACAAGCAATCTGAAGAGGTGGAGAGTTATCGTCAATCACAGGGCAAATTACCTGTGTGTGAAGGATGCACTGTCTGGTGCTACCTCATCCCTAGCTTTTTCAAAGGTTTAGACAAATACTGGTGGTTAAATCAAGTGACTTATGCAGGAGAGTTCCTGGCCCGAAAGCGATTCCTTCAGCGATCTGCAGCCTATCAGCGCTCTGCTAGCTGACCTAGCTGATGAATCTGAATCTGAAGCCGAAGATCCGACTTCTAGTTCATACTTAACTGGTAACCGTAGACGCAGAGCCGCGATCGCTCTGTTTGTTGTCTGGAGCGGCACCTTTGCCTTGCATTGGTTTGCTTGGGGTTACTGGTTTGTAGTGGCGTTGACAACCCTTGTTGGCGTGCATGCAGCCCGGACATTATTGGCGCGTTCCTATCCGTTGCCAAAGCCATTGGATTGTAGTGATTCTGACTCATTCCCCTTCATCTCGGTCATGGTGGCTGCGAAGAATGAGGAAGCGGTGATTCAGCGATTGGTGAACACACTTTGTAACTTAGACTATCCGGTTGATCGCTACGAGGTTTGGGTGATTGATGACAGCAGTACCGATCGCACCCCGATGATTTTGACCCAGTTGGCAACCCAATATGCGCAACTGAAAATTTTCCATCGTCCCTTGGGTGCTACCGGCGGCAAGTCTGGTGCGCTGAATCAGGTGTTGCCTTTAACCAAGGGTGAGTTCATTGCGGTTTTTGATGCGGATGCGCAGGTAACGCCAGACCTGTTTCAACGGGTCGTGCCATTGTTTGATCGAGCTGGTCTTGGTGCAGTTCAGGTGCGCAAGGCGATTGCCAATGTTTCAAGCAATGCCTGGGTCCAGGGGCAAATTGCAGAGATGGCGCTGGATGCATTTTGGCAACAACAGCGAATTGCCTTGGGGGGCATCGGTGAGCTGCGCGGTAATGGGCAGTTTGTTCGGCGAACTGCGTTAACCCAGTGTGGGGGTTGGAATGAAGCAACCATTACGGATGATTTGGATTTGACTTTCCGCCTGCATTTGCATGATTGGGATATTGATTGCACCACCTATCCAGCCGTGCAGGAAGAAGGCGTAACGACAGCGATCGCCCTCTGGCACCAGCGCAACCGTTGGGCGGAAGGGGGTTACCAGCGCTATCTAGACTATTGTCACCCGATTCTCCGTAATCGGTTGGGTGCGCGTAAAAGCATGGACATGTTTGTGCTCTGGATTTTGCAATACATCCTGCCAACAGCCACAATTCCCGACACTGTGATCGCAGTGTTGCGACATCAACCGTTGCTTTACACACCACTAGCCAGTCTTTCAGTTGTGATGTCTTTGATCGGGATGACTTTGGGCCTACGGCGGATTCAACAAGCCGATGGTGCCGTTAATATAAACGCGGATGCGCCTCGATCGCAAGCCTCCAAAGGTTTACCCTTCATCCTTTTGTTGCGGGCAGCTTATGGAACACTGTACATGCTCCACTGGCTGCCAGTGGTGGCCAGTACGACTGCGCGGATGTCGATCCGGCCTAAACGCCTGAAATGGGTTAAGACCATTCATTATGGTGCCCATGTTGAAGATAGCAAAGAGGACTAGCCGAACCTCCAGCCTGCGACTTCCAGTAAAACGTTAAAAGGGAACGTCGTCATCCTCATCTAGTTCGCCGTCTTCCTCAGCTAGTGGATTGACTCCAGCCTCAGTCGCTTTCCAGAAGTTGCCAGAATTAGATGTGGATGTTGTGAACTCTAATTCACTGGGAAACTCTGACTTTGCAGCATGCGGGGGAGCGTCAGACGACGCATCGTCACTCAAATCCACGACCTTGCCTGCAAAGAATTCTGCTAGTTTCTTGGCTGCTTGTGTGGCTTCGTCTTCCATTTCCCATCCGTTATCTGGTGGAAGAGGGTGTGGAGGAGCCGCAGTTTCAGGCTCTGAAGTAGGTAATTCTCTTTGTGTTTGAGGTGGAGGTGCTTGGGGTGCAGGAACGGGGGGAAGCTCAGGTGGAGAGTATTCTGGCGGTTGAGGTGGGGCGGAAGTCTTGGGTGGACTGGCTGTTGGTTCAGGGGCTTGTTCTGGAGGTTGCGGCGGTGGTTTAGGCGGTAGTGCTAGGGGTGGAGTATCCGCGATCGCGGCACCCGGTGACACCTCCAGCGCGATATGAATCTTGCGGCTGAAAACAGCTTCAAAGGCGGCTTCAATGTTGGGTAATTTGGTTTGGGCCATTTTCAGTAAGGGCTGTGTGCTAACGGCAATTCTGGCCTGCTGCCCATCGAAACCTTTTAAGCGACACTGCTGCCGCACCATGACCTGACTGGAATAGGGCACCATTTCGCGAATCACATCTTGCCAAATCTTGTTCAAATCGAGAGATGTTGGAAGGGAGCGATCGCGATCCGTTGTGGTTTCTTCACCCTGAGCCGATGGAGGGATGGTTGGGGGTGGAGTCTGATCCTTAACTGTTGAGAAGTCACTAGCTGGCCTGGTTGTATCCTGTTTTTCAGTTCTCTCAGCCCCAGAATGGTCTGCTTGCTCCTGCGGTTTGCTGTTCTCAAATTTTGGTTGATTTGCTGACGGCTGCGGTTGCGGTTGTTCTACCGAGTTATGTTCAGGGGCGATCGCTGCCTGCATATTGCGCTTCAAAGTCTGATGGTGTGGCTTGCTCTCTTCCTGCCCAACAGCAGATGGCAATAACCCCATGAGCGCCACTTCCAACCATAATCGGGGTTGGGTTGTGTGTTTGAGTTGAACCTCGGCACTCCGCAGATGTTGTTGCCCTGCGAGAATGGTAAACAAGTCAAAGGTTTGGGCCAGATCGCAGAGTTGCTGCCAGGTGGGAAGGGTGATTGTGACCAAATCATGCCGGGAGGGAGCTGTTTTGGCAATCAGCAAATCGCGATAGAAACTGGCCAGATTTTGCAGCACGATCAATGGTTCGCGCCCCCGATCCATTAAGCGACGAGTGCTATCAAGCAAGGGTTCTGGGTTATCTTGAACGATCGCCTGCAACAGTTCCAACAAGTCCCGTTCCGGCACCGACCCGACCAGTTCCCACACCTGCTCTACAGAAATTTCTCCCGGCAACAGACTGAGTTGATCTAGCAAGCTCTCTGCATCTCGCAGTCCTCCCTGAGCCATTTGAGCAACTAGAGTAAGCGCGTCACTGGTGATGGAAATGTGTTCTTGGGTGGCAATATGGTGCAAATGAGCCACCATCGCCTCCAACGGAATGCGGCGATAGTCAAAGCGTTGACAGCGAGAGATGATGGTTGGCAGGACGCGCTGCGGGTCTGTCGTTGCCAGCACGAAAACGACGCGATCGGGCGGTTCTTCCAGCGTTTTCAGCAGGGCATTGAAGGCCGCTGTACTGAGCATGTGGACTTCATCAATAATGTAAACCTTGTAGCGACATTGCACCGGCGCAAACTGGGCCCGCTCAATCAATTCTCGAATGTTGTCAACTCCGGTGTTGCTGGCCGCATCAATTTCAATCACATCCAGGGCCGAGCCACGGGCGATCGCTTGACAAACATCACAAACGCCACAGGGAGTTGCAGTGGGGACTTTACTCTTCAAGCAATTCAGTGATTTTGCCAAAATCCGCGCACTGGACGTTTTGCCGGTGCCCCTCGCGCCGGTGAATAAATAGGCTGGGGCAATTCGCTGCTGCTCAATGGCGTTGGTTAAGGTTGCCGCGATCGCTTCTTGCCCAACCAATTCACCAAACGATTGAGGTCGATACTTATGATGCAGCGGTTCGTAGGTCATTAGCGGCAGCGTTGCGAATGATGAGCGTATGTACTATTTTAATGACTTAAATTCAATCCTTACAGTAAGCCAGTTTGCTTTAATGCCTGCGCCATGGCTTGTTGTTGTTCAGCGTCATAGCCCCATCGCGTTAAGAATGCTTGATAAGTACCGTTGCCTGTGTGCAAGCTGTGGGCTAAAGCTGCGGCTTGTTCCGTAAGCTGAGCGGTTTGCAAGTGCTGGATCAAGTTGAGCGATCGCCCCTGAACTCGCTCAGACCCCGTTGCTAATTCCTCTTTTTGATTGCGTCGATGGGTGATTGCCATTGCCGTAGACATCACCAGATTTTTAACCAACAGGGGAGCAACGACATCAGGGGCAGTTTTGAGGGCTGTAATGATTGCATTTGTGGGAGCAGCAGCCTGCGATCGCGGGTCACTTAGATAAACCACAAAAAAGCCCCGCGCCCCATTTTCACTCGCGACCAAATCAGTCACGGCTTGTTGGAGTTCAGTTTCGGAGAGCGCACCTGTGGCATGGCGATCGAGCAGGGTTTGAGTGAATTCCAACGCTTCTTCAAACGAGAGTTTCTCAAGAATCTTGATTGTAGATTGTTCTGTCATGGGCGAAATCCTCAGTATGATGAACTAAACCATTCGTACTACTCTGGGCGACTCCCTTTTATGGCCATCATCTCTTCCAAGCAACAGTTTCCTGAGCCAGATGATAACGAGCAATCGGACTTGTTTGCATCGCAGCAAGCGCTAGGAACCAATGATGTGTCCGCGAAATCAACTCAAACCCAGACGGAACCACTGCTTCAACCAGATGCCAAACCAGAGGAGGTAGGACAACACGAGGAACGGCTGCGGCCCCATAAGCTGGCAGAATATGTGGGTCAGAAAGATTTGAAGGACGTGTTGGACATTGCCATCCGGGCAGCGCAAGTCCGTCAAGAAACGCTTGATCACCTATTGTTGTATGGGCCTCCGGGGTTAGGCAAAACCACATTGTCGCTGATTTTGGCAGCAGAAATGAAGGTGGGCTGCAAAATTACCACGGCTCCCGCTTTAGAACGCCCCAGGGACATTGTGGGATTGCTGGTGAGTCTGCAACCGGGAGACATTCTATTTATTGATGAAATTCATCGTCTGCCGAGAGTCACAGAGGAAATTCTCTACCCAGCGATGGAGGACTTTCGGCTGGATATCACTGTCGGCAAAGGCTCTAGTGCCAGAACTCGATCGCTCCCCTTGCATCGATTTACCCTAGTGGGAGCCACAACCCGTGTCGGCGCGCTGTCTTCTCCGCTGCGCGATCGCTTCGGCCTCATTCAACGTCTCCGCTTTTACGAACTGGATGAACTGGTGCAAATCGTTCAACGAACTGCAACGATTCTGGCGGTGCCAGTGACAGTAGAAGGGGCGGCTGAAATCGCGCGTCGCTCCCGTGGAACGCCCCGGATTGCCAATCGCTTGTTGAAACGAGTGCGAGATTATGTCCAGGTGAAGCAATCAGGAGCAATTACAGAAGCGATCGCTGCCGAAGCTTTGGAGAAATTTGCCGTTGATCCCTGCGGCCTCGATTGGGTTGATCGACGGCTGCTGACCGTGATGATCGAACACTTTAATGGCGGTCCCGTTGGCCTGGAGACGATCGCAGCGGCGACTGGGGAAGACTCCCAAACGATCGAGGAAGTCTACGAACCTTACCTATTGCAAATTGGCTATCTCAATCGCACTCCCCGTGGCCGCATCGCCACTCCCGCCGCCTGGAAACATTTAGGCTACATCCAGCCGGAAAGTCAACTTTCAATTCTTTGAGCGACAAAGGCAGAAGGACAGAGGCGGGTGGCAAAACCAACGCCCTCGTTTTCTCATCACTTGCCGTTTCCCTTGTCTCCTCAAAAAGCGATAGGATTTATAAAACTTAACTTCTCCCTCCCCAACTGGATAAGGTAGAACTCTATGTGTCGCTTCTTTGCCGTTTGCTTAAGCTTGTTGCTCTGGGTTGCTGTTGGCATAGAACCCGTAATAGCGGCAGAATCAGCTTCTCCTACGTCAGCTCCAACGCCCGCAACTGTTCAACCGTCAGCAGCAGACTTGTTTGAGAAATTGGAGGGAATTTACCAGAAAGCGTTAGAAGCTACGAATAAACAGGATTTTGCGACAGCGGAAGGTTACTGGACAGAGATGTTGGACTTGTTCCCTTACAACCCAGCGGTGTGGAGTAACCGGGGGAATTCCCGCGTTAGCCAAAATAAGCTGAAGGACGCGATCGCGGATTTCAACAAATCGATCGAACTAGCACCCGACGCTCCCGACCCTTATCTTAATCGCGGCGCGGCCCTAGAAGGATTAGGCCAGTGGGAGCAAGCGATCGCGGATTATAACCATGTGCTGGAACTTGACCCCAAAGACCCAGCAGCTTACAACAATCGCGGTAGTGCTAAAACAGGTTTAGGCCAATGGGAGGATGCGATCGCCGACTTTAGACAGGCGGCAGATATGGCTCCAGATTATGCCTTTGCCCGCGCCAATCAGGCTCTGGCTCTCTACCAAGTCGGGCGCATTGATGAAGCCATGAAGATGATGCGGAATTTGGTGCGTAAATATCCTCAATTTGCCGATATGAGGGCAGCGCTCACTGCGGCTCTGTGGGTGAGTGGCAAGCAGGGCGAAGCCGAAAGTGAATGGGTCGCTGCTGTCGGCGTCGATTCTCGCTACAAAAACATCGACTGGCTGAAAAACACCCGCCGCTGGCCCCCCAGCCTCATTGCCGCCATGGAAAAATTCTTGACATTACAATCTTAACTCCCAATTAGCTTCTCAATTTTGTCAGGGGTGAGTTCTTGCACATTCCAGAAGACGGCATCTGCACCTGCTTTCTGCAAAGTGCGGGTGTAATCGAGACTGCGATCGTCCGTCGTTTGCACATGGGGTGGCAAAACTCCGATTGCAATCCACGATCGCGCGGGTTGCAGTTCTCGGGCACGCAGAACGGTATACATGTCGGCTACAGTATCACCTACATACAACACGGGTAGATTGAGCGCCGGAGAGGTTTCTACCTGTTGGACAGTGGTGAATAAGCCAGTTGGGTCAGGTTTGCCCGGAGCATCTTCCATCGCGACCAAAACGGGTGCTTGTAAACCCAAGCGTTTTTCTAGAACATAGGTGGCGGAACCGCGCGTCGCGCCACTGAAAAAACCCCAGAGAATCCCAGCATCCAACAAAAGCTGAAGATAATTTGGTTCGAGCAACAAGGGTTCGGTACAAATGTAGCCATTCCAGTTCACTGGATCGGTGCCCCGGTAGCGAGATTGAAAGAAGGCGACAAGGCGATCGTACTCAATTACCACTCCACCCCGGCCCGCTGCGGCTGGCTGAACAATGCGATCTGTGACCGCAGCGATCGCTTCTGGGTCGGCTTGTGTTTGCTCAAAGTACCGATAAACCAGTTCTTGAGATGCTTCCCAGTCGTTATTCCAGATGCCTTCAGCTTTTAGTTGATCGATCGCCTCTGGAGATGGGCGAAAACGGTCCGCAGTTAAGTACTCAACTGTATCCGCTAGGGCACGCCGGTAAGACCCACCGACATCGCGCACGACACCATCAATATCAAAAACGACGATCGCAGCAGGTTGCATCACAAAGAACTCACAAATGAGAAGGTGCAGAATCGAAAATAGTGCGGTAATATAAAGGGCTGTAGTTTACTGATAGTTTGGGATTGCGCGGGAGGTTGGGTTGCCGAAATTTATTCTAAAAGTTTTATGGTTGGAGAAAGATGTGGCCCTGGCTGTGGATCAGGTGGTGGGCAAGGGAAGTAGCCCTTTGACATCTTACTTTTTCTGGCCTCGAAATGATGCCTGGGAACAGCTTAAGACTGAACTGGAGGCAAAGCACTGGATTAACGAAGTCGATCGCATTGACCTACTTAACAAAGCGACGGAAGTCATTAATTACTGGCAAGAAGAGGGGAAAGATCGGCCCATGACTGAGGCCCAGTCGAAGTTTCCGGAAGTCATTTTCATGGGAAGTTCGTGATCTGTGGCTGACAGCATCGTTTCCGCTGAAGGCACGATCGCGTCTATCTGGAAAAAGTCGAGACAATCGCAATAATCCTTCTATAAACGGACCGCTCGCGTTTACCAAAATGGTAAAGTTGGGGCGGTTTTTGTCTCACATAATCTAACGTGTACGGATCAGGCAATTTCGTTCATAAATAATTGTTTGAGACTTTGTCGATCATTTGATACGGTTTATTACATCTAGTTGATATTCCTTCATAATTTTTGACCCGCAGTTTTACAGGCAGCCAGGTAGGTATCCATGACGACTATTACCCCCGATCAGATTGAACGAATTGTTTGGAACCAGCATCATGACCCGTTTGAGGTGCTTGGCCCCCATCAATTGGAAACTGAAGCGGGTAAAAAAGTTTGGGTTGTGCGGGCTTACCAACCCACTGCCGATGCCGCCTGGATCGTTCTGCCAGAGCAGCGGCAAGAATACCCCATGCAGGCGACCCATCATCCCCACTTCTTTGAATGCACGATCGGGATTTCAGAGTTAGCCAACTACCAGCTTCGGATTAAGGAAGGCGACCACGATCGTGTCATTTATGATCCCTACGCCTTTCGTTCCCCCTGGCTAACAGATTTTGACATTCACTTATTTTCTGAAGGCAACCATCACCGCATCTACGAAAAATTGGGCGCACACCTGACCGAACTGAACGGTGTAGCTGGAGTTTATTTCGCCGTATGGGCACCCAATGCCCGTAACGTTTCTATTCTTGGTGATTTTAACTACTGGGATGGCCGCAAACATCAGATGAGTAAGCGGGTGAACGGTGTTTGGGAACTGTTCATTCCTGGCATCGGGGCAGGTGAACACTATAAGTACGAAATCAAGAACTGGGAAGGGCATATTTACGAAAAATCTGACCCGTATGGATTTCAGCAAGAGCCACGCCCCAAAACCGCCTCGATCGTCACGGATCTGAATACTTACACGTGGAATGACGAAGAGTGGATGGAGAAACGCCGTCACACCGATCCGTTAAATCAGCCGATCTCAGTTTATGAATGCCATCTCGGTTCCTGGTTGCATGCCTCCTCTTCAGAACCCGCTAAGCGCGAAGATGGCACTGAAGAACCTGTCGTAGTGGTATCAGAACTCAAACCTGGTGCCCGCTTCCTTACCTACCGCGAACTGGCAGCCAAGTTGATTCCCTATGTCAAAGAGTTGGGCTTCACCCACATTGAGTTACTCCCGATCGCTGAACACCCCTTCGATGGTTCTTGGGGTTACCAGGTAACTGGCTATTACGCTGCAACCTCCCGATTTGGCAGTCCTCAAGACTTGATGTACTTCATTGATCAGTGCCACCAAAATGGCATTGGTGTGATTGTGGATTGGGTGCCGGGTCACTTCCCGAAAGATGGGCACGGACTCGCATTTTTTGATGGCACTCACTTGTACGAACATGCTGATCCGCGTAAAGGTGAACACAAAGAGTGGGGCACTCTAGTCTTCAACTATGGGCGTAACGAAGTTCGGAACTTTTTGGTTGCCAATGCCTTGTTCTGGTTTGACAAATACCACATTGACGGGGTGCGAGTAGACGCAGTTGCTTCCATGATTTATCTGGACTACCTGCGCAAACCCGGTGAGTGGATTGCGAACCAGTACGGTGGGCGGGAACATATTGAAGCTGCCGATTTCCTGCGGCAAACCAACCACGTCATTTTCAGTTACTTTCCGGGTGTATTGTCGATCGCCGAAGAATCTACCGATTGGCCGATGGTCTCCTGGCCAACCTATTTGGGCGGCTTGGGGTTCAACCTCAAGTGGAACATGGGGTGGATGCACGACATGCTGGACTACTTCCACATGGACCCATGGTTCCGGCAATTCCACCAGAACAATGTCACCTTCAGCATGATGTATCACCATAGTGAGAATTTCATGCTGGCGTTGTCTCATGATGAAATCGTTCACGGCAAGAGTGCCATGATTGGCAAAATGCCAGGAGACGAGTGGCAGAAGTATGCCAACATGCGAGCATTATTTACTTACATGTTCTGTCACCCTGGCAAGAAAACCATCTTCATGAGCATGGAACTGGGCCAGTGGAATGAATGGAATGTTTGGGGCGACCTAGAATGGCACCTGCTCCAGTTTGATGCTCACCAAAAGTTCAAATATTTCTTTAGTCAACTGAATCAGCTTTATCGGAGTGAACCTGCCCTCTACACCTGGGATTTTGGTGGGGGTCAGGGTGGGTTTGAATGGATTGATTGCAGTGATAATCGCCATAGCGTGGTGTCTTTCATCCGCTGGGCCAAGGATCATGAGGATTTTACGGTGGTGGTCTGTAACTTCACCCCCCAACCTCACTCCCATTACCGGGTCGGAGTGCCATTCAAAGGATTTTATACCGAAGTGTTCAATAGTGATGCTCGCGATTTTGGCGGTAGCAACATGGGCAATCTGGGCGGCAAGTGGACAGATGACTGGGCTTATCAAAATCGGCCCTACTCGTTGGATGTTTGCTTGCCCCCACTGGGCGTACTGGTGTTTAAGCTGAATCAAGCCAAGACGGAAGCGGCATTGGAACCTATTCCAGTAGATGTGGATATGGATTAAATCACTTGTGGAATGGGTGTCTCACCTGCCCATCCCACAAAAGTTGCAGTTTATTTAATTCTCATTCCTAAGCTTTTGCAGTTTCTTTCAAGTTGAAGTCTGACAACAGACGATCGAAGTCAAAATGCTGCTCCATCATGCTATACAAGCATTGCAGCTTGATTGGCTCGTGAATACGAACTTGCCCAATGGCGCGATCGACGATTTCGACGGTGGTTAGAGTATCCAAATCAACCGACAAAATCGGAATTTCGAGATCTTCGGCTCTGCTGACCACATCCTGATGGGGGCGCATCTGTCCAGTCAAGATCAAGCATTGAGTCGAAGTTTCAATCGCCGCCAGTTGAATATCGGTGCGATCGCCACCCGTAATCACCGCCATATTTCGCCCTTTGCGAAAGTACTTGAGGGCTGAATTGACGTTCATGGCACCGATTGAGAGGCTTTCCACCATAAGATCTAGGCGATCGGCACGACACAGTACCTCGGCCTCAAGTTTTTTCACCAGATCACGCACGCTCACACTGCGCAACAGGTCGTTGCGGGGCATTAAGCCAAACACCGGCACTCCCCGTGCTTCCAAAAAGGGTTTAACCGACGACTGCACCTCTTCTAGCCGCTCCTTGGGAATGTCGTTGATAAATACCCCCAAGAGGCGATCGCCCAGTCGGCGCTTAGCCGAAATCAAAGAACCCACAATTAGCAGGGAGTGGAAGCGAGCCACCAAAACAATCTTGGCATTAACAATTTCGGCAACTTGCTGCAACGACAGATCAAACAAACTTCCTTCTTCCAAATTAGACGGCCCTTCCAGGAGAATCAGATCAGAGCCGGACGCATGCAAATATTGTTTCAGCATCAGGGGGTAGTCCACTTGATCCTGCCCTTGAATGCGTTTTTGAATCGTTGCATCGGTTAAAGGCAGAACCGTAGGCAGCACTCGATTTTCCGGTAAGTCCAACGTTTCAGTGATGAACTGAACATCTTCTTCAACCAAGTCGGCGGGTGAACCACCCCAACAAGTACCCAGGGGTTTGCCGTAGCTAATGTCCAGCCCCTTTTGCTTCAGTTGGTAGGCTATTCCCAAGACGGTTGCTGATTTGCCACTATACGCTTCAGTTGACCCAATCAATAAATACTTGGCAGACTTGGGCACGCTTCTACTCCTGGTTCACTTGCTACGTCAAATGCAAACATGCACTTGTTTCAACTTAATTGTAAGGGCACAGACGTGAAAAGAAATGGTGTTGATTGAGTGCCCAATCAGTGAACGCAGGACTCAAGCTCCCTAACGAGAGGGGTTCTAGATTCTATTGCGCCGCTAGCGGCATCGCAAGCTTTAATGCCAAGCAAGTAATCAGGTAAGGCGTAGAATCATGGGTGATGAAGTTTCCTGGCTCACCCCACAATTTCGCTATTTAGGCTGGCCACCTGGTTTCTAACCGCTCTCCAGGCAACATCATGGGCCTTTGCTTCTTCACCGTACCACTGAAGCGCTGAGTTGAAGGCAACTCGGTAAAAATGTTGAGCAGTTTCAGACAATCGATCGCGAACATGCTCAGGTAACTCCCAATTTGTTTTGTAGGGCATGGTTGACCCCTCCAATAGGTAGGATGATTAAATATACGCCAAAACTCTCCAACTCAGTTTGTATCGTTGGACAGATTGGCCAATTGATTTAGTCCAGTCTCGCTCACTCTCATGACTCAACGCATTGAGAGAGGATAGTAGAAACAGTCCAAAGGAGTTGCAATTGGTTACAAGCACCTTTAAAACCACAAAGTCAGAAGAAATCTTTGCTGCCGCTCAGAAACTGATGCCGGGTGGTGTGAGTTCTCCGGTTCGAGCATTCAAATCAGTCGGCGGCCAACCGATCGTCTTCGATCGCGTCGAAGGAGCCTATGCCTGGGACGTAGACGGCAACCGCTACATCGACTACATTGGCACCTGGGGCCCAGCTATTTGTGGGCATACCCATCCAGATGTAATCAAAGCCATTTGTGAGGCAGCCCAGAAGGGAACCAGCTTTGGCGCGCCGTCCTACCTCGAAAACACCCTTGCGGAAATGGTGATTGATGCCGTCCCCAGCATTGAGATGGTGCGATTTGTTAACTCGGGCACAGAAGCTTGCATGTCTGTTTTGCGGTTGATGCGAGCGTTCACCGGACGTGACAAAATTATCAAATTTGAGGGGTGCTATCACGGCCACGCTGATATGTTTTTGGTGAAAGCTGGCTCAGGCGTGGCCACATTAGGACTACCCGACTCGCCTGGTGTACCTAAAACCACCACCAGCAATACGTTGACGGCTCCTTTCAACAATTTAGAAGCAGTAAAAGCACTGTTTGCTGAAAATCCGGGAGAAATTGCGGGAGTTATTCTAGAACCCGTTGTGGGTAATGCTGGATTTATTCCACCTGATGGTGGCTTCCTGGCCGGACTGCGAGAACTCACCCGCGAGCACGGAGCGTTGCTCGTGTTTGATGAAGTGATGACCGGCTTCCGGATTGCCTACGGTGGGGCGCAGGAAAAGTTTGGCATCACCCCTGACCTGACAACCCTGGGCAAAATCATTGGGGGTGGGTTGCCCGTTGGGGCTTATGGAGGCCGCCGCGACATCATGGAAATGGTGGCCCCCTCAGGGCCGATGTATCAGGCTGGCACTCTCTCCGGCAATCCACTGGCAATGACGGCGGGCATCAAAACCTTGGAATTATTGCGGCAACCGGGCACCTACGAATATCTCGATCGCATCACCAAGCGCCTTGCCGATGGCTTGTTGCAAGTTGCCAAAGAAACAGGCCATGCAGCCTGTGGCGGTCAAATCAGCGGAATGTTTGGCTTCTTCTTCAACGGTGGCCCAGTTCATAACTACGAGGATGCCAAAAAGTCTGACCTGGCCAAGTTTAGCCGCTTTCATCGAGGCATGTTAGAGCATGGAGTTTATCTAGCGCCCTCCCAGTTCGAGGCTGGCTTCACGTCTCTAGCTCACACCGATGAGGATGTTGAGCAGACGCTGGCAGCCGCCCGCGAAGTGATGGCCCGGTTAGGTTAATAAATCCCTATCATCTAGTTAAAAGCTAATAGTTGTCGGCTGGGCGAGCATCAACCTGAATTCACTCTATTGGGATGAATCTACGTTGCACTCACTCGCCCAAGCTGTAAAAAGAGCAATCCTAACAACCACAGCCAGAATGTCCACAGCCTTTACCATCACTGTGCCCATTAGCACATGCGTCACTACAGTAGTATTGGCCATCTTTTTCAATCGCTCCGGCTCCAGGGGTCACAATGCAGAGGCACGGTTCGCAAGCACATTTCATTTGAGTCACAGTCGTCATAATCAGAACCTCATCGATAACACCTAAGTTAGTATAACATCTGAACATATATTCATATGTTGTTCTTTACAATTTGTTTGCGGGTGAGGACACTTAAGAGAGAAGTAATGTTAAGTGAAAATATTTCGGCAAGAAACATTTATTTGAGTGCCCCCAATGATGCGCTTGCAAAATATTCCCTTGCGAGTTGTTTTAGTTGTCCCGTTTGTCTTGGAGTTGCTGGTGGCAGTTGGGTTGACGGCCTACCTCTCCTACTGGTACGGGCATGAAGCTGCAAGTAACTTGGCTCATCGACTCACGGCAGAAGTCAGCGATCGCGCCCAAGATCGCTTAAATGGTTACCTGGAAAACTCGGTTCAAATGACCCGCGACCATGTTGTGGCGATCGAGTCGGGCTTCCTGCGGCAAGAAGACACGATAAAGCTAAACCAGTTTTTTTATCACCGCTTACAAAATCTTAGTGGAACTGCGCATCAACTCTGCGCTTTGTTTTTCGTCAACTTATCTAATAATCAACTCACCGCAGAAAAACTGACTCAAGATCAATGCTTACTTTCCCAGCAAACTGAAGCAACAGTCCGGCAGCACATTGCCCAAACAGCACATCTTTCCCGTGGTGGGTGGCAGGTCTTTACTGAGTCTGGAGATGGGCAACCGTGGTTGACAGCGGCATACCTGCAACCAATCCAGTCTGAGCAATCTGTTCAGGGGATGATGGGAACTTTTATTGACCTGCAACAGGTGAGTAAGTTGTTGGAGGGGCTTAACCTTTCTAACCAGGGGCGGGCTTTTATTGTGGATGCAAATGGCGGGTTACTTGCTTCTTCCGCAGGAATCTCAATTAATGGGTTACGACGGCAAGCATCTATTGCTCCATCGGCCCAATCTGGCGATCGCGATGCGCAATCACAATTTCCAGCAACGCGCAATTTAGATACAACGACTCGAGATGCCGCCCTTTTCCTGAAAAGTCGGTTTGCGACCCTGGACGAAATCCCTGAAGGGAAATCCTTGGATATTAAGGAGAATGGCAGATCGTATTTTCTGCGGATTACGCCTCTGGAACACCCAAAGAATTTGAAGTGGTATCTGATTGTTGTCGTGCCAAAGGCTGATTTTATTGCTCAACTCGATCGCAAGTACCACGCTTTATTTGCGTTATTAGGGGGAGCTGTATTAGGCGCGACGGCCTTGGGGTTAGCGACAGCACAACGGATTACCCGTCCCATCCTGCGGTTAAGTAAAGCCAGTCAAGACTTGATGCTGGGTAAATTGGATGCGCCAGTGAAAGAACAAACGCGGATTGCTGAACTGGCTGTCCTGGCTCACTCGTTCAATAAAATGACTGAGCAGTTGATGCAATCCTTTGACCAAGTCAATTTAGCGTTACAGGAGTCGAAGGAAAAGTACACAACTGTTTTTCGGACTAGCCCCGACCCAATCATGGTCACAACGCTTCCGGAGGGAACCATTTTGGAAGTGAATGAGAGTTTTTTGCGTCTAACAGGCTATACCCGGCAAGAGGTGATTGGGCAAACTGCAATCAAGCTGGGACTTTGGGCAAATTTAGACGATCGGGAGCGGCTTATGCAGGCGATTCGTGAAACGGGCAGAGTTCACAATCAAGAGGTTAGTGCTCGCACCCGCCAGGGTACCTGGGTCACGGCGTTGCTGTCTTCAGAGCGGATTGAACTGGAGGGCAAAACGTGTTTGTTGACTGTTGCGAAAGATATCACCGAACGGAAACGGTTGGAAGAAGCGTTCCGCCGATCGGAATCCAAACTGCAAGATGTTTTGAATAGTGCCTCCGCTGCTATTTGCTACTTCTCTATCGATGGCTCTGGAATTCCCAGAGGTATCTATTTTTCGGCTGGCGCTCAAACGGTATTTGGCTATCCACCAGACTTAATTGTCAGCGATCGCTCGCTCTGGCTCCAACGGGTACATCCTGAAGACATTGAAGCCGTGATTCAACCCAGTGTTGCCAGAATGATGCAGGGCCAATCGTTTACGGCGGAGTACCGTTACCAGCATCCAGAAGAAGGGTTGCGTTGGATTGCGGCTGACATTAACACTCGTTGGGATGCAATGCAGAACTGCTGGCTTGTGACATCGCTGGAGTTTGATATCACGGCACGGAAAAAGGCTGAAGAAGCGCTCCGCATCAGCGAAGAACGGTTTCGCATGGCCTTTGATACAGCCGCCGTGGGCATGGATATTGCTTCTCCCAGTGGCCATTTGCTGCGAGTAAATCCGGCTCTGTGTCAAATGTTGGATTACTCCGAAGCCGAACTGCTCCAGCGATCGTTTCGCGATGTTACCCACCCCGATGATTTACAAATCGACGAAGCAGTAAACCGCCGCATTTTGTCGGGAGAGATTTTAAGTTCTACGTTCGAAAAACGCTTTGTTCGTAAGGATGGCGAAATTGTTTGGGCCTCACTCAGTCTGGCGCTTGTGCGCGATCTGGAGCAACCGTTATTTTGGGTCGCTCAAATTCAAAACATTACCGAACGGAAGCAGTTTGAAGCAGCGCTGCAATTGAGTGAAGCTCGATTTCGGGCCGTGTTTGAGACGGCAGCTTTGGGCATTGCGATCGCCGACTTGGACGGTAATATTTTGGAAGTTAACGATGCCCTCTGTCGGATTTGTGGGCATTTTCGATCCGAGTTGCAGCAAATGAAATTGCAGCAAATTATTCGACCTGAGGATTTGCAACGCTGGCTCAAATTGGTTCAGGAGTTGAATTCTCAGTGGCTGGATCACTACGAACTGAAACTGCGGTGCATCCGTAAAAATGGCGAATTAATCAAAGTACAGTTGACGACTTTATTTATCCGGAGTGTGGAACGCCATCCCCTCTATTTGGTGGCGCGGATTGAGGTTTTACCAGAATCTGGTTTGGAGTCAAGATTACCCAATCTGCGATCGGGGGCGTAACCACGCATCAAGCCAGACTTGGAACGGGTGGATACTGCTGCAACATTTGCTGCAAGTACTGCCCGGTGTAAGAATTCGGATTTTCGGCCACCTGTTCGGGTGTCCCTACGGCAATCACTTCACCGCCGCGATCGCCGCCTTCTGGTCCAAGATCAATGATCCAATCCGCACACCGAATCACATCCAGGTTATGTTCAATGACCAGAATGGAATTTCCTTTATCAACCAGCCGCTGCATGACATCGAGGAGTTTATGCACATCGTAGAAGGAAAGTCCTGTCGTCGGTTCGTCAATCAGGTATAGGGTTTTGCCAGTAGCGCGGCGCGACAATTCCGTGGCCAATTTCACCCGTTGCGCCTCTCCCCCCGATAGCGTGGGAGCGGTTTGCCCCAGTCGCACATATCCCAATCCCACATCAACCAGTGTTTGCAGTTTTGCTGCCGCCTGGGGAATGTTTTGACAAAAATCCAGCGCTTCTTCGACCGTCATGGCCAAAACATCGGCGATCGACTTGCCCTTAAACTTCACCTGCAACGTTTCCCGGTTGTATCTAGCGCCTTTGCACACGTCACATTGCACATATACATCCGGCAAAAAGTTCATTTCAATGACATTGACACCCTGTCCAGCGCAAGCTTCACAGCGCCCCCCTTTAACGTTGAAGGAGAACTGTCCCGGTTTGTAGCCCCGCGCCTTGGCCTCCACGGTTTCGGCAAAAACATCCCGAATCACGTCAAATACGCCTGTGTAGGTGGCAGGGTTCGATCGCGGTGTGCGCCCGATCGGTGACTGGTCAATCACAATGACTTTATCCAGAGAATTCAACCCGTCGATCTTCTCAATGTCCTTTGGAAAAGGAACTTTGCTGCCGAAGTGGTGTTGCAGCGCGGGGTGCAGCAGTTCGTTAATTAAAGTGGATTTACCCGAACCCGAAACGCCCGTGACGCTAACTAATTTCCCCAGCGGAATTTCAACATCAATGTGTTTAAGATTGTTGCGGTAAGCGTTACACAGGTGGAGCGATCGCCCATTTCCGGGTCGGCGTTGAGCCGGAGTGTGAATCACCTGTCGTCCAGCCAGGTATGCTCCCGTCAACGAATCCTCCGCATTTAGAATCGCATCAAGCTTCCCTTGGGCCACAATGCGCCCACCATGCACTCCCGCACCGGGGCCAATGTCCACGAGGTGGTCAGCCGCTCGAATCGTTTCTTCGTCATGCTCTACTACGATCAAGGTATTGCCCAAATCCCGGAGTTTAATTAACGTCCGCAACAGGCGGGAGTTATCGCGTTGATGCAAGCCAATACTGGGTTCGTCCAGCACGTATAGGACACCCGTCAAACCGGCACCGATCTGGGTTGCCAGCCGAATTCGTTGCGCTTCACCACCCGATAGAGTCATGGCAGGGCGATCGAGGGTCAAATAATCCAACCCTACATCCAGCAAAAATTGCAATCTGGCCTTTACCTCTCGTAGTACCAGATCGCCAATTTGCGCCTGGCGAGGGCTGAGCTGCATCGCGTTGACTCGATTCAAACATGCTCGAATCGAAACGGAACTCAAATCAGTGAGATTAAATTGTCCTAGCCGCACCGCCAGTGCCTCTGGCTTTAACCGTTTGCCATGACACACTTCGCAGGGTTGGTCAATTAGATATTGTTCCAATTTCTGCTTATATAGGTCAGAACTGGCTTCCTGATACTGCCGCTCTAAGATGGGCAAAGCTCCTTCGTAGCGGCGATTGTATCCCTTGCTTTCGCGATAACGAGAATCGACTTCAATCCAAATAGGATCTGTGGAGCCATGCAACAATACATGCCGTTGCTCATCCGTCAAATCTTTCCAGGGGGTTTTGATGTCAAACCCAAAAGCGCTGGCAACACTGCACAGCAAAGACAGATAGTAGGTGTTGTCTTTGTCGGACCAGGGAGCGATCGCAGCATACACGGGTAGATCTGGGTTCGGAATCACCAAGTCTGCCGAAAACTTGCGATGGCTGCCCAACCCATGACAAGCTGGACACGCTCCATAAGGAGAGTTGAACGAAAATAATCGGGGTGATAGCTCCTCCATCACTGCACCATGTTCCGGGCAAGCAAAGTTTTCGGAAAAAACGAGGGGCGCAGGGAGGGCTGGCATCTGAGTTTCCTCCGGAGAGGGTCGGGCGAGTGCGGCGGCATGAGATGAAGATTCACTGCCGTAACTGCCTTCCTTTTCTGCTGCCCTCAAGGTTGTACCCACAGTCCACTCAACAACTTTCCCTCCTTTGTTGCCACTGTCTGTCCTTTGCCCTCTGCCCTCTGCCTGCTCGCTGCCCGACTCTGGCACAACGTCGATCACGGCAATCCCGCCAGAGTGTTTCAAACAGGTGGAAAGAGAATCGATCAGCCGCTCCTCAATGCCCGGTTTTTTGACCAGGCGATCGACCACAATTTCGATCGTGTGAGCATGGTTCTTGTCCAGTTCGATCGCGTCTTCCAGTTCTCGTACTTCACCGTCAATTCGGACTCGCACAAATCCTTCGGCACTGAGACTGGACAACAATTTTTTGTGGGTGCCTTTTTTGCCGCGCACCACGGGAGCCAGAATTTGAAAGCGAGTTCGATCTGGTAGTTCCATGACTCGATCGCTCATCTGGTCAATCGTTTGGGGTGCGATGGAACGATCACAAATGGGGCAATGAGGTTCACCCGCGCGGCCAAACAGCAGCCGCAGATAATCATAAATTTCAGTGACGGTGCCCACCGTCGAGCGGGGGTTGTGGGAGGTCGATTTTTGGTCGATCGAAATGGCTGGACTTAAGCCTTCGATCGCGTCTACGTCTGGTTTGTCCACCTGCCCCAAAAACTGTCGGGCATAGGCACTCAGGGATTCGACGTAGCGTCGTTGCCCCTCCGCAAAGATCGTGTCAAAAGCCAGGGATGATTTGCCTGAACCGGAAACACCTGTGAAGACAATCAGGCGATCGCGCGGCAATTCCAAATCAATATTTTTCAGGTTGTGCTGGCGGGCGCCCCGAATTCGGATGGTGCTTTGAGCCAAAGTCGGCGGATTAACATGACCGTTCTTTGAATTCACCGTTGAACGATCCGAATGGGTACGTCGTTGAGCCATAAAATCGACAGAAACATTCCGTAACGATTCTATCGATTCTATCGTTTTCCCCCATACTAAGCGCGTTCGACTACGGGAATTACGGATTTTTTTTGTGCCTCCATGAAAAGCAATTTCTCGCTGGGTCAGGACTTTCTATGCGCAACTTGCTTTTTTCTTTAAAGTTTTGGTAAAGATTTAGTGGCTTCCGAAGCCTCCGAAGAATGTAAAGTAGACGACAAATCGGATGTTCGGTATAAATAAGGAGTTGATGTACAAACTTCACCATCAACACTGGAGTTCTTCACTGAATTCATTCCTAAGGTCACGGTTATAAAGTCGCTTACGATCAGGGTCTAAACAATGTATCTCCCACCCATTGGATGCTTGTAAAGCGTCTGATGTTCAATGTTTGGATGTGAGCGACAGTTCGGGTTTTATGATTCCAGCGGCTTGCTTCTACCAGATTTGCTCCCCCACTGATTTGGAAGTCTTGGAATTTTAGAGGTTTATAGTGTTTGCGCTTCTGTCTTGCAACAAGACGGGGGCAGTTTCAAGGTGCGTTAGCCACTTCGCCGGCAGAATTGTGTAGCTTTTATCAAGAAGTGGCTTCCGTAATTCCCTCGGTAATACATTAATTACTATCGTTATCTAGCCTAGGATTCGCCTGGTTTAGACAATCAATGGTTTTCGTGTCTACGTGATTTTTGATAAATCGTTCTGTTTTTTTTAGTTGATCTTACTTATTGTTTTAGGAAGTTTTCGCACACAACCAACTATGTCAGAAGACTTACGTATTTCGGTTCAGCAGCCCTGCATTGCTATCTCCTCTTCATCCCTGGATATAGGCAGCGAAAATAAGGTATTTGAACTAAATTGTTTTTTGCCTAAAACTGGTTTAGCAGCAGCTTCGCCTTCAGCAGCATCGGAATTGCTCCTCACCCGAGTAACTTCCCGGTCAGAACCGCTTTTGGTTGGTGAAACTGCTCCTCGCCCGACTCCAATTATTGGTGGAGAGGTTTTTCGGCGGTCTGAACCAATTTTACTGCCTCTTAATACGTCCGCACTATCTACATCCAGCGAAACCACTGCACCTCAAGCATTGCCTTCGTTGGCAGGCAGCCCGCCACCAAACACGTCATTAGTGAGTTTTACGAATCTGTCGTTTAGCGGTAACGAAGGGGCAAGTGGCACTGTTCAGGTTCGGTTGAATTTAGCTCAAGCTCCCAGTGCTCCAGTAATACTAACTCTGTCATCGAGTGAATTTTTGGTGGTTGATGCCGACAACAACCTGCAAAACGGTACTCAGACAGCTCTCACGTTTACCACAGCAAATTGGCATGAACCGCGTACTATTTGGTTCATGACAGAGGTGGATGGAGTTGCCACCAATCGTTCCGGAGATGCGATCGGTTACACGCTCGCGGGCGGTGCTACAACCAGTGGATTGTTTGAAATTGGTCCCGTTAGAAATACTTATTCACCGGATCTCAGTCGGTTCAATATCGATTTAGATTTTCGTAATGATACGACTGGTTTTTGGACTCAAGCTCGACGGGCGATCGCTCAGAAAGCTGCTGACGATTGGGCTGTCCGGATTGCCAATGAATGGACAGGGCTTCAACTCAACACAGCCCTTAGCAAAATTGGAAATGACGGCAACTACTCAAGTCAGACTTTCAACACAAAGCGATACGTGGATGACCTGGTCGTGTTTGTCAACACGATCAACACAGGTGGGATTGCTGGCGGATACGGTGGCATTGAGTACAGTGTGGGAGGCTGGCTCACCTCTCCTGAATTAAAATCTCGAGTGGGGCAAATTGCGATCGATCCAGCTGTTGGCGACTTATACCTCTACAATGCTGTTTCCCATGAGTTGGGTCATACGCTTGGATTGGTTGGTTTGAATTGGGAGGGCTTTACCCAGCAAAGTTTAGCCAGTCCCCAAACAGCTACCTTTAACGGCATCCATGCCACAGCGGCCAATGGTGGCAGACCTATTCCGCTGCAATCCCAGGACGGCCCGAACTCAGTGACGGGTACTTATGATTATTGGCACCCGGCTAGAAGCATCCCTTCTGTGATGTCGTACGGTTGGCTCTATCGCGTAACTGCACCAACCGCGATCGACTTTGCTATTTTGGCCGACAGTGGCTATCGGGTGTACGGCGTAAATACACCGTTCCCGCCCGCTCCACCCACTGCACCTCCACCCACTGCAACAGAGACACGAGTTCCAACAGTTGCATAGAGCGCCCGATCGCCTCCTCACACAAGGCGATCGGGCTCTTCAATCACATGCCGATTCCCAGTCGTCCGGCCAAACTTGGGGTTAGAGGGAGTAAGGTCACGACCATCAAGAACAACGCCAACAATCCTAAGGCGGCACGAGCGTCATCTGGTTCTGTCAGTTCATTCGAGCAGGGACGTTCTAAATCACGTTGTAAAAACAAGATAAGAACTGCCCAATAGAGCGCCAGGGCATTCACCAGGGAGGCCAGTCCCAGCAGGACGAGTGTGCCGATCGTCGTGCGCGAAGCTGTCTTGCGACCGTAAATCGATTGCACGATGCGACCACCGTCCAGTTGCCCCGCCGGCAGCAGGTTCAGGGCTGTAATCACCAAGCCCAGCCATCCCAAGACCACTAGCGGGTTCACATCCACGATCGGCTCCTGCAATGACTCGTTTAAAACGACTCGTGCCAACGTCCCCACTAGAATCGACCCTTGAAAAAACTGAGAGGGCAACTGAAACAGACTCCCTTTGTGGGACAGGATCAACCCGGTCAGCAGCATCCCAAAAGAGAGTAAACCGCCCGCCGCAGGCCCTGCAAATGCCACATCAAACAGCACATTGCGGTTAGGCAAGACTGATTCAAACCGAGTTAGGGCACCGAACGAGCCAAGTTGCAGTGTCGGAATGTAGAAGGGCAGACTAAGCCGCACGTTGTGACGTTTGGCAATCACCCAGTGAGCAATTTCATGCACTACAAGCACGGCTAAAATGCCCGCAGCAAAGGGTACTGTTTCCCAAACCCTCGGCAGGTTGTCATACAAGTCAAAGCCCAACATCAGCCCAGCGCTTTCCAAACAAGTCGAAATCGTCACCAGGATCAGCACCACCGCCAAAATCTTTTGGGCAATGGTCATTGGTTGAGGGTCGCGACTGGTGGGCAGTACAATGACAACGGGCTTGCCTTCCTGGTTTTCAATCAAAAATAGTCGGTAGCGATCGCCCAATCGTTCCTGTAAGCTGGCGGAGAGTTTAGTGTAAGCCTCTTCCGGTTCAGTCCGCAGATTTCCCCGAAAGATTGCACCTTCCTGGTAAGGAATTGTTTCAGTGGCAAAAAAGGTATCGATTCCAAAAATGCTTTGGATCGCTTTCAGGTCTTCGGTTGGAATGGGTACAACATCAGAGGACTCGTTGGGTGCGGGAGCCATGGGAGAGGGGGGCGAGGCGGAAGTATCGGAATTATCTGATGTGGCTGAGTCCGGGTTTTGAGATTGGGCGATCGTCGCTGCCCGCTTCGACATCAAATACTCCTGCCTGAGCGGACGAACCTGGTTCCCCAGCCCAATGTAAACCGCCGTAGAAATGACAAGCAGCAACAGCACCACTGCCAGGTTTAACATAACGCCAACCGCCGCCAGGCCAAAAATCAATAACCAGGGAGCCATCAATACCACCGATTGCAACCAGGACAAAATACCCAATTTGCCATAGGGTCTGGCCCGGAAGAAGCCCCAGGCCAAAATGCCAACCCCAAAGACAAGGGTAATAGCAGTTAGATCTTCAGTGATAGCGGTGAACATCCCAATCTCCAGCCAAACGAACTTGCAGCATTGCGAACAAAAGCCAACATTTGAAAATGTTTGTTAACGCTTCGTTATCAATGGCAACAACTGATATCCAATCTACCGCGATCGGGTGCCCTCGATGAAAAAGGCAGCCCATTGGACTGCCTAATCAAGGTCAACTCATTTCTCAAGTTGTTAACCCGTTACTTTTTCTTCTTTTTGCCTTCTTTCTTCTCAGCTTTCGGAGCTTCTTTGGGCGCTTCAGAAGGAGTCTCGACTACCGGTGTTTCTTCCTGAGGGGCTTCACTTGCTGGAGCTTCGGGCGTAGCAGTAGAGGCTCCCATTTGAGCGGCCACTTCAGCCGCAAAATCAGTCTCTTCCTTCTCGATACCTTCGCCTAACGTGAATCGAACAAACCGACGAACCTGAATGTTTTCGCCTAATTTAGCAACGTGCTGTTTCACCAACTCTTCCACTGTAATGGTGGAATCCTTAATGAAGGGTTGGTCGAGTAAACACATTTCTTTCAAGCGCTTGTCGATTCGTCCCTGCACAATTTTTTCTTTGATGTTGTCGGGTTTTCCGGCCAGGTCGTCCTTGCCCATTTCGATCGCTTTTTCTTTTTCGGCAATCTCAGCAGGGATATCACTGACTCGCACGTATTCCACGTTGGGGCTAGCCGCAATCTGCTTCGCAACGTCTTTGACCAACGTTTTGAAGTCATCATTGCGGGCAACAAAGTCCGTCTGGCAGTTCACTTCTACCAACACCCCAATTCGCCCGCCGATGTGGATGTAGCTATCTACTAACCCTTCCGCGGCAACCTTCCCAGCCTTTTTCTCAGCCGAAGCAATTCCCTTTTTTCGCAACCATTCGGCTGCTTTCTCCAAGTTGCCTTCATTTTCCTGAAGCGCCTTTTTACAATCCATCATGCCTGCGCCAGTTTTTTCGCGCAGTTCCTTCACAGCCTTTGCCGAAATTTCCGCCATGTTCCCTTTGCTCCTAACTGGTTAACCATGAGCAGCGGGACATTAAAATAATGTCCCTACACAATCTCATTTATTCTTCGGTGTCTTCGTCTTCGTCAGCGAAGGAATCGCTATCGTCATAGTCATATTCCTCTTCAGCACCTTCGTAATCTTCGTAGTCGTCTTCGGTGTCCAGTTGACCATGACGACCTTCGTAGATTGCGTCTGCTAACCGACCCACTATTAGCTTAATGGAACGGATTGCATCATCGTTCGCGGGAATGGGAATATCTACCACATCTGGATCGCAGTTTGTATCTAACAAAGCCACGATCGGAATGTTCAACTTTTGGCATTCCTGCACTGCGTTGTATTCCCGGCGTTGGTCTACCATCAAGACGATGTCGGGCACCTTCCGCATGCCTTTGATGCCACCTAAGTACTTTTGCAGCTTTTCCAGTTCTCGCCGCAGCATGGAGGCTTCTTTCTTCGGCAACAGATCGAGTGCGCCAGTTTCTTCCCGGCGTTCCAGTTCTTTCAAGCGATCGACGCGCGTTTTGATCGTCGCCCAATTGGTCAACATACCACCCAGCCAGCGCTGGTTGACGTAGTAGGCCCCGCAACGACTCGCTTCTTGAGCTACAATTCCGGCAGCTTGGCGTTTGGTTCCAATAAACAAAAACTTTTTGCCTTGCTCGGAGGCATTCCGAACATAGTTATAGGCATCGTCCATCAACTTGGCCGTTTGCACCAAGTCAATGATGTGAACCCCATTGCGTGCTGTGTAGATGTATGGGTCCATCTTGGGGTTCCAGCGACGAGTTTGGTGCCCAAAGTGAACACCGGACTCTAACAATTGAGCCAACGAAACGACTGGCATGATTCAATTTTCTCCTTTTCGGGTTAATCCTCCACTCAGGAGCAGCCCTAGAGCCACCCGAAGTCCCAAGTGTGCGGAATTTTTGCAACTTTTCCAGGATAACACGAGGAAGGGGTTGACCAGAAATCCGATTTTTCTTGTTAAAGGGGGCAATATTAGAACTTCGACGAGAAATCGAAGTTCTATGTTATCGTCCTATCGCCCCCTCATGCTTGAGTTCCGCGTAGGCGGCGTAAACTCCTTGAACGTTGTACCAGTTGAGGAAGATGCGGGCGAGTTCGAGGGCAAGTTGGGGCTTGCCGCGATCGATGAGCCATTGGAGCAAGGGGGCCATCGTGCGTTCGTTGAGTAAGCCACCCAGGGAAAGTATGCCCCAAAGGACGCGATGGAGCCAGGTCATTTGGATCATCAAGCGGACATCGAAGGTGGGGTGTTTTTGGTAGAACAATACGCCCATTCTGCCGCGCTGAATTTCTTTGTCAATCAGGTTAGGAATTTGGTCGAGGGAAAAGGGCGGATGCCAGTGATAGCCGACAGCTTCGGGACATTTGATGAGTTTTAAACCGAGTTGTTTGAGCCGGACACCCAGTTCGAGGTCTTCCCAGCCATAAAGTTGAAAGCGAGTGTCGAAAAGTCCGGCTTTGTCTAGCCAGCGACGGGCGATCGCCACATTTCCGGTAGCAAAATAAGCGCGGGAATAATCGGTGACTTTGAACGGTTCGGAGGTGGGAGCGTCAAAGTTGGCCGTGTTGATCACCCAGCCGTAGGTAAATAAGCGATCGTGTCCCAGGGATTGCTCACCTTCACGCAAAGCTGTGGCATGGGCTTGCAGAAAACGTTCTGTCACCACCAAGTCACTGTCGATAAAAATAATCGTGTCACCGGTGGCTTTTTCCACACCCAGGTTGCGAGCAGCAGCAGGGCCCATGTGGTCTTGCTCGTACAGTTGGATATGGGGAAAGCGATCGGTGTTTGCTTGCAGCCATTCCACAGTGCGATCAGTGGAGCCATCATCAACAACAACAACTTCGTAGCCAGACACTTGATCTCGATCAAATACTTGATGTTCCAGTGCCTGCAAACATTTTTCTAAAATCGGCTTGCGATTGTAAGTTGGGATTACCACACTAAAAAACACGGCATTTCCTCACTCATCCAACTTCAATTCTAAGCCCGAGAATCAAACTGTATGGCTTTAACCAACACCTCTCCCTAAAAATGATATTCGTTCGATCCTGATGCGAATTTCGCATCGAAAATGTCACAAATCCGCATTACCTCGAAGGAAGTGTACCCTGCGATACTAAAACACTTGTGTTACTTTCCTTATCCTGAACTCTGACTAGGATTTATCCAGGTAAAACACTTAAAGCTCTGAATTTGCAGAGCTTTTTTAATCCGGTGTGAGTGAGTTTAATGTTGGTGTAAGGAGTGATTATCCAGTGCGCACAAAATTACAAGATTTAACGGACCTCGGTAAAGTCGGCGCGATCTCAACTTTACTCAGTGTTGCCTCCGTGATGGCTCCCATCGCAGACGTATCAGCTCAAGTTGGGTGAGATTCATTTTCGATGCCGTTGGTTCAGGTTGCCAGTCCTGAGCTTTCAAGCATTCCTGCGACAACTTACTCAGGCATTGCAGGAATGCAGCAGGTGACCTCAGTCTCTCAATTCACTGATGTAGACCCTCGCCACTGGGCATTTCAAGCATTGCAATCATTGGTTGAGCGCTACGGTTGTATTGTCGGTTATCCTGACAAAACCTTCCGCGGCAACCGCGCATTAACCCGCTGGGAATTCGCTGCTGGCCTGAATGCCTGCTTAGACAAGATTCAAGAACTGATTGCCGCTGCCACAGCTGACTTTGTCCGTAAAGAAGACCTCGAAGTGGTAAAGCGATTGCAAGAAGAATTTGCGGCTGAACTGGCTGCTCTGCGGGGTCGGGTAGAAGCGCTGGAAGTGCGCACCGCCACCCTGGAAAAACAGCGATTCTCCACCACGACCACGCTGAGTGGAGAAGTGGCTTTTACCCTGGCAGATGCGTTTGGTGGACGGGGCGACAATGTAGAAACTGTGTTTACTGACCGGATTCGGCTGCAATTGTCAACCAGCTTTACGGGCAGAGATCGGTTATTTACTCGATTGACGGCGGGTAATGTCGGCAACACCTTTGCAGCTCAATTGGGCACTCAGGAAGGGCGACTGGCATACGATGGTCAAACCAATAACGAGGTGACGATTGACCGGCTACACTACGTTTTCCCCGTGGGCAAAAGCTTGACTGTGACGGCGATGGCAAACTTAGGAGGGCACCACTTCTATGCGGATACCTTTAACCCTGGATTGGAAGCGGGGGGGGCGCAACCGGAGCATTATCTCGGTTTGCAGAACGAAATCCTATCTATCGTTTTGGCCTAGGCGGTCAGGGACTTGGCATTCGCTTCAGACCTAGTACCTTCTTTGCGATAGAAGCGGGATACCTGGCACGGGGTGGCAACTTGCCGGATCAAAAAGCTGGGTTATTTAACGGAAATTATTCTGCTTTTGCCCAAGTTGTGCTCAATCTAGCGAAAAATTTCAAACTGGGCTTCTCCTATTTGAATAGTTACGACGTTTCGAGTGGGCGACGGTTTAACTTTGGCGGCACTGGTACGAACTTCGCGAACCTGAGCGATGCCAGTTTACCGCCTGCCCTACGTACAAGCCCAGTCGTGAGCAACTCCTACGGCGCTCAAATCCAATATGATGTCAGCTCTAAATTCAGCTTGCGGGGTTGGTTTGGCTATACAGCGGCAAGGCTAATTGGTGTGGGTGATGCTGATATATTCAACTATGCAGGAGCCTTGGTATTCCCAGATTTAGGGAAGAAGGGCAACATGGGAGCAATCATTGTCGGGGCGGCACCCTATGCCACAGATTTACCCCGTGGCTTCAATGCTCCAGATAATGTGCCAATTCATGTTGAAGCGCTCTACAAGTACCGTCTCAATGACAACATCATGATTACCCCTGGTCTGATTTGGTTGACCTCGCCCAACCAAAACTCAGATAACAATGATGTCGTGATTGGTGTGGTTAGAACTACTTTTACGTTCTAGTGTTCTGTCAAGAAAATTTTGACGGGTTGGAAGACCCGCAAAATATAGTGCTTCCTGGATATCCTCCACTTCCAAATCTGGAAATGCCTCGACAGTTTCAGGTTTTCTCCTTCCTTCAGCAAACATTGCAACTACTGTTCCTTGTATTCGCGGGATACGAATACAAGGAACACCTCCCATTTGGGCTGGATCAACTGTAGCTCTAGTGAATTGCATCAGGTTTTCCTTTGAACATATCTGTTTCAACTGGACAAAAACTCACGGATGTATTGGTTGACGAGTCCGGGGTATTCTTGCTGCACCCAATGACTGCAATTGGGAATGTACTTGATCTGAAAATCGCGGACGTATTGTTCGGTGCCGTAGGTGAGTTCTTTCCCCAAAGGCCTGTCATCTTCGCCCCAAATCATCAACGTGGGGATTTCCAGAACACCCCACGATCGCGCGCCTAACCCAGGCTGAAACAGATTACGATAGTAATTTAGGGCGGCGGTGAGGGTGCCTCGCTTGGCAAAAGCATTTTTGTAAGCCTCAATGTCGGCACTGGAGAAAGCATTTTTGTTCACGGCCATGCCACAAAACATCTGCTCCAATAGCTTAAAGTCATCCAGTTGGAACACAATTTCGGGTAACAGCGGCAATTGAAAAAAGAAAATATAGCTACTACGAAGCAACTGTTGCGGTGTGAGTAAGCCCTGAGCAAATTTAGCTGGATGGGGCATGTTTAGAATGATGAGTTTTTCGACTATGGCGGGATGGGCATAGGCAAATGACCAGGCGATCGCGCCGCCCCAATCGTGCCCCACCAACACACAGCGATCGTAGCCCAGCCCTGTAATTACCCCTTTCACATCGTTGATAAATTCTGCCATGACATAAGCAGACTGGTTTGCTGGCTTATCGCTATCGTTGTACCCGCGCAAATCCAAAGCGACGACTTTGTAATCCTGGGCAAATTCTGGAATCTGCTTGCGCCAGGAATACCAGAACTCTGGAAACCCATGGAGAAACAGCAGCAATGGGCCTTCACCCTGCGTCACATAGTGAAGCTGAATACCGTTAGTAGAAATCAATCCATGTGTCCAGGGTTCAGTCATCTTGCCTTCTGCCTTCTGCCTTACTTATACACCGCCGTTGGGATGCGCTGTGTTGTCCAGATGATATCTCCGGCTTCTGTGACTTGCGGGAAGGCAATTCGCCAGGTTTTTCCTTCTGATTGGCGCTGCAAATAAACCTCAAACGGAATGCGGCGTTGAGGCACAGAGTGGCTGGGAAGTTTAACTGTGTAGTCGCAAGTACCTGTGATATGGAAAGAAGCCAGGTTGTTGATTTTGAGGGGAGTTTGTTTGGCGATCGTCACCCGATTCATTTTGATGTCTGGGATGGGATTATCAAGCCGGAGTTGTTGACTTAGTTGCGCTTGAACTTGATTGAGTTGAATCACGATCGCCTGCTCCACCAAATCTTTTCCTGGTGGTTGCCCGATTGTGCCACAAGCCGTCAGTAGAATTGCCAGCCCGATCGCCCAAAGCCCTCGTAACATTCACTGCGTCCTCGCAAACTCCCCAACCATTATGGAGGAAAGCCCGAATCTTACCAACTCGGATTTTGCTTGAGCAATTCTGCGGCTGCATCGCTGGGAATGGGTCTGGCAAAGTAATAGCCCTGGGCGTATTCACATTTCAAGCTGCGCAGACGGTTTAGTTGCTCAATGGTTTCTACTCCTTCTGCCACAATCACCATGCCAAGATTGTGTCCTAGCATGATGATGGTTTGAACGATATGGGCATCTTCGGCTTCGTCTCCCATGCGACTGACAAAGGAGCGATCGACTTTGATAGTGTCTGTGGGAAAGCGGTGCAGATAGCTGAGGGAGGAATAGCCTGTGCCGAAGTCATCGATGCTGAGTTGCAAATTGAGGGCTTTGAGGCGCAAAAGGAGTGCGATTGTCGATTCCACATCATTCATCGCAATGCTTTCAGTAATCTCTAATTTAAGACTGTGCCCATCCAGCCCAACATCAATCAGCGTTTGTTCAATTTGCTCTACCAAATCCGTTTGCAAAAACTGCCGTCCAGACAGATTTACACTCACAACGAGAGATTTTTCTGCAAATTGAGTTTGCCAAAGTTTGAGCTGATGACAGGCTTCTTGAATAACCCATTGGCCGATCGGCAGAATAAGGTCGGTTTCCTCGGCAACGGGAATAAACTCAACCGGGTGAACAAACCCGCGCTGGGGATGTTGCCAACGGAGGAGGGCTTCAAAGCCAGCGATCGTGCCCGTCTCCAGAGAAATAAAGGGTTGGTAGTGGAGTTGAAACTCCTGACGCTCGATCGCTCGGCGCAGGTCCGTCTCCAGTTGCATCCGGGTCATGACTTGTACCCGCATCCCCGCCCGAAAGACTTGATAACGCGCTTTGCCCGATGCTTTTGCTTGATGCATGGCCGTATGAGCATCTCGCAGTAGGTCTTCTGGTTCGTAGCGCTGGTGGGGTTGAGTTAGAACAATTCCCACACTGGCAGTCGTAATAACTTCATGGCCCTGGAGATTGAAGGGAATCTTCACTTGTTTTTGCAGGCGATCGGCCAGGTGAGCAACTTCATCCGGGTCACGAATATTTTTGAACAACACAGCAAATTCGTCACCGCCGACGCGGGCTAGCTGATCGGTAGAACGCAGGCAGGGTTTAAGCCGGTTGGAAATTGAAACCAGTAACTCATCTGCCAAGCGATGGCCAAAGCTATCGTTAATGGCTTTGAAGCTATCTAACCCCAGAAACAAGACGGCCAGGGAGCTATCAACGGCTGCTAAATTATCGTCAGATGAATGCTGTCGCTTATTCAAAACCCATTGCAGTTGTTTGACAAAAAAGGCTCGATTTGGCAAACCAGTGAGTTCATCGTGCAAGGCATCGTGCAATAAGCGGTAGGCAATAACGGCAATGCCCGTACTCAGAAATGCGATCGCGCTTGAGATAAAAGGAATCCAGCCGGAATGCAGAAATACGATGTAGCAGAGACTGAATCCCCCCACCCCCCCAAGCACACCCGCAACTCCCAGGGCCAAAGGATGCTGCAATCGCCAGGCACCGAGTCCACCCAGCCCAGCCCAAAGTAAAATCCAGAGTGTCTCTACCGGATTGGGCCAGAACCAGATTAAGGGGCGATCGTCCAAAACAACAGCTAAAATTTGGCTCACTTTTTGAGCATGAACGACCACACCCGGAGTATCGGGACTTTTACTACTGGAAAGATTGTATGGAGTCAGAAATAGATCTCGCACACTGGGAGCCGTTGTGCCAATGAGCACCATTTTGTCTCTGATCCAAGCGGGGTCTACATCTCCATTCAACACTTGAGTTAATGTCACCTGACGCGCCACATTTTTGGCTGCGCGGTAATTGAGCATAATCTGATAACCGCGATCGTCCAGGTTTTCATATCCACCGGCTACTGGATTTAGGGATGGAAAAACCTTGCCCCAGATGATTAATCCTTGGGCGGGGACAACTTCAAACTCATTTGGTTGAACATCCAAATAATGCAATGCTAACCGGAGGGCAAAACTATACAACTGTGTCTCTGGCGTTCTGGCATAAAGCAAGCTGCGCCGTACCACAGCATCTGGGTCGATCACAATATCGCTCAACCCAATGCGTTCGGGTGGAACACCAACCGGGGCGGGAACCGCCTGTTTTGCCTCATCTCCCAACAACCGAATTGTAATAATGTTCGAGGCTTGTAGTTGTCTAAGCAATTCCTGGTGCCCAGGCTCATGCGGTACATCGCGATACATGTCCAGGCCGATCGTGCGGGGGCGTTGCCGCTGTAACTGGCTCAGGAGCCTTGCAATCACAGCATCAGACATGGGCCACCGATTCTGCGATCGAATGTCTTCTTCCGTGATCGTTACCAACAATAACCGCGAGTCTGGTTCTTGGTCAGCTCGCAACCGCACCATCTGGTCATAAGTCAACAGTTCCCACGATTGCAACCCGCCAATCTGCCGAACACCCACAACCAAACCCGTCACAAGCAGACTGGTCAAAAGAACAGGATGTTTAGCAAGGCTGCTAACAGTCCTCCGGCTTTTCCTTGCTAATCCAGCAAATCGATTCAAAAATCGTGTCATGCAAACGGAACAACTTGAATTGAACATTCGCTGCACAGAGTATTTGTCAGGTGTTCATGAGATCTCCCTCTAAACCACTTCCACATACTTGGAAGTGACTGCGTTTCGAATACTGAACTTGATGAAGAAGTGGCCAAAATAACTCGACTTGAGATGCTGATGTTTCGCTATGCTATGTCCCACAGGGGATGCATCAAATGTTAGCAACAAGCGGGGGACGAATGTAGCGTCGTAAACGAGTCGCTGACTTGCCTGTATCCAGCGTAAAACAAACTTCTTGAACTAACACGGTGAATCTCAAAATGAGCTAAACCAATCAAGCTAACAACCAGGGAGATCGCATGGAAGCAGATGAGATGAACACTTATACGCACATTGGGAGGAAGAATCAGGCAACATAAATTAAGTTTTATGAGGGCAGGCTGTGTGTTCTTGGACTGAAAAATTGTTCTAATTTGAGAGTTCCCATTTCAGATCGCGAACCAAAAACACAATCTATGACTCTTGATTCTGCTTTTGTTACTCAACTTGCCGCCTCAGCCGATCGCCTCTTCAGTTTGCTCGATCGCTTCCATGAACCCCGTGTCATGGTGATTGGAGATTTGTGTTTGGATGAATTTCTCACGGGGCAAGTAGAACGCCTTTCGCGGGAAGCACCGGTTTTAATCATCCGGCACGAAGGAACACGCCAAGTTGCAGGTGGCGGAGCCAATGCAGTTTACAATTTGGCCAAATTGGGTGCGCAAGTGAAGGGGGTTGGGCTGGTCGGAAAGGATGAGCAAGGCCTTGCACTACGGCGAATATTTCAAGCGGCAGGGGTAGAAACAACAGGGATTTTGCTTGATGCCGCTCGCCCAACTGTAACCAAAACCCGAATCTCCGGCCATGCGCGCCAATCTGTGACGCAGCAAATTGTGCGGGTCGATCGCAAATCAGACGAACCACCCGCGATTGATCTACAAGAGCAGTTAGCCGACTACATCCGACAAAATCTGAACCAGGTGGATGCTGTGGTTTGTTCTGACTATGGTGACGGCACCTTATCAACCCCAGTCATCGCAGCCGCCCTGGGGCATCCGTTGAGTGTGGTAGATGCTCAAAAAAACTTGATCCGCTATCAAGGTGCGACGATTTTTACACCCAACCTACCGGAAGCAGAGCAAGCGATCGGCTACCCGTTGACTAAGTTTGCCGCTGACAAACCAGACCTGTCTCTCCTGCGTCGCGGAGGTCAGGATTTACTCAGCCTAACCAACGCCCAGCAAGTTTTGATTACCCGCGGGGAAGACGGCATGAGCCTCTTTCACAAAGATGGGGCAGAATACCATGTGCCCGCATTCAATCGGACGGATGTATTTGATGTCACCGGAGCGGGCGATACCGTCGTTGCCGCCCTCACGCTGGGGTTAGTTTTGGGTGCGTCTCCCTGGGAAGCCGCTGTGTTGGGCAACCTGGCAGCCAGTATTGTTGTTCGCCAGTTTGGCACCGCCACAACCTCTCCAGCCGAAATGAAAGCCGCTTTACATCTGTTATTAGAAGAGTCAACTTCATCGGTACAAAACATTTAGAAGCCTTTCTTCACGGAAACTTCACCCCGATCCATCCTGAAGTTTTGTGGGGTGTCTGGAATAACGGAATGGTAGATGCACCCTGATTCAATCCCTGGCTTCGGCTGGGGATTTTTTTTGGTTAAAAAAAGAGCCTGACCAAAGCCAGACTCATCGCTACTCTCTCATACTCATTAAATTTTTTGCGTAACCCTACAGGTCTCCGCCACGGGCAGCTAGTAGGAAAATTACAACCGGACCAGAAATCATGATTGCCGCTACCATAGTTAGCTGAACAATCGCTTCCCAGTTAATGCCACCAAAAATATCGGTAATAAAGCCCATCTTTCCTCCCAACAAGAGTCAGTAGTGTGACCCCTTAATCTCTTGTAATCAAACCGTAACAGGTAAACATATTAAGCTGGCGAAGAGGCCAACCCCTCAGAAAGTTAACAAAACTATAAGAAATAATTTATGGCAACCTGGCAATGTGTGAAATACTGCGGTGCGTGCTGTCACCTTGACCCCACTGATCGCCCCGATTTGGAAGATTACTTAAATCCAGACGAACTGACTCAATACCTTGGCATGGTGGGAGAAGGCGGTTGGTGTGTTCACTTTAATCACGACACCCGCGAATGTTCAATTTATGCTGCTCGGCCTCGTTTTTGCCGTGTCACAACTGAAGTGTTTCAAGACTTATTTGGAATTGAACCCGAAGAGTTAAACGATTTTGCGATCGACTGTTGTCGTCAACAAATCGAGGCTGTCTACGGCGATCGGAGTTTGGAACTGCTGAAGTTTGATGGAGCCGTCGGAATTTAATCCTGGTTTTTGCTTGCTCTTTCTAACGCCATTGCAGATAATGAAAAGAAAATGAAAAAAGCTATTCTTTATTTGTTGTGAAACCTTTACTGTCATCGCCATTCTTCTCAACCGTTGTCTTGCCGCAAGAGTCGGTTTCAACATCTGAGCCAAAGCAAGGCTCCGGTGTCACTTTACTGGTTGGAGACGAGCGATCGCCGATTGAAGATTTGGAATCGCCCTGCGTTTCTGGGCAGGAGGCGACCTGTCCTTTTTGGCGAGTATTTTCGTCAACCTTCTTCACTATCTTCTTAGCTGAAATTGGCGATAAAACTCAGGTTTCTACACTTCTCATGAGTGCAGAGTTTCACAAACCGTGGATTGTTTTTTTAGGAGCTGGAACTGCCCTCGTAGCCACAACCCTAATTGGTGTTGGGATTGGACAGTGGCTTTCCTCCCGCTTATCGGCTCGCACCCTCGACATTGCTGCCGGAATTATGTTGGCTTTGATCTCGGCCTCTTTGATCTGGGATGTGGTGCAGATGTAAGCACCTGCAATTCTCGGGGCAACAGGATTTAGTAACGAAGAGTCACAAAACAAAGCAAGAGTACAGGCGAGATGGATTGGCAATTACTTGGATTAGCGTTTATCACTGTGTTTCTTTCGGAGTTGGGAGACAAAAGTCAACTGGCCGCGATCGCCATTAGTGGTGGGTCTAATTCTCCTAAGGCGGTGTTTCTAGGGGCTGCTGCCGCATTGCTCGTGGCCAGCTTTTTGGGAGTGGTCGTGGGAGAAGGGACAGCTCAAGTCTTGCCTGCTCAGGTTGTGAAGATTGTGGCCGCGATCGGGTTTGCGCTCATGGCCGTGCGGTTATTGTTACCCCCACGGGAGGACGCGATCGACGATCAGTAGAGGGAAGGTATTTCACATCTGTTGGGTTCTATTTGTAGAGAACTTTCAGGTGAGGTTTTTACGAGTCACTTGCAATCCACTGCTGCAAGATGGGATTGACCATCTCCGGTGCTTCATCCTGCGGACAATGCCCCACCCCCTCCAAGGGAATAAATTGTTCTACGCAGGCAAACCGTGTTAACTCCTGCCCTAAATGAAACGGTTCCCAGGGATCGCGAGTGCCCCATAGCATTAAGACCGAGTTATCAGGTAGCTGTGCCAGCAGGTCTTCTGGAAGGGGACCTTGGGAGTAGCCCGTAAAGGCAATAAACACATCCGGCGCACCCAAGTCACGCGCGGGAGTCATCAAAATATCAATCAATTCGTCATCAACAGCCTCAGCGCGAATGTAGGCTTGCTTCAAGATGTTACGAACAGTGTCGGGGCGGGCAATTTGTTGAAAGAAAGCGCGGCCAATGGACTTCACCTTCAAAACCCGTTGCAGAAGTGGCGCACCCATTCGCTTAATCCAAGGCTGGGTAGCACGACGACGATCGTGCAAGAGCCGCAATGAGCAATTAATTAACGCCAACCCACGACTAATCTCCGGCTGGTTTACGACTGCTTGCATGGCAACGATACAGCCGATCGAGTTGCCCACTAAAAATGCTGAATCACCAATAATGTCGTGGCAAAAGTCTGCTACTTGCCGTCCCCAGGTTTCAAAGGTGTAGCTCACTTCAGCACTGGGAGCGGGTTTGGCAGAGGCTCCAAAGCCTAAAAGGTCGATCGCATACACGCGGCAAGTTTGGGCAAGCACAGGTAAATTTTTCCGCCAGTGCCCCAAAGACGCTCCAAACCCATGAATGAGCAGAACAGCGGGGCCTTTGTCTCCGTAAACCTTATAGGCAATATCAAAATCATTCCAGATCCAGGTTTGGGTTGGAATATCAGACCATGTCGGCAGAGATGAAGTCGTTGTCATGAACCGTAAGCCAAAGTTTCCACCAATTAGAGACTGCGAGCAAGCTTGGGCAGAAGGTTTTCAAGCATAAGGTAGGGATGACCGTACCGTATCAAGTAGAAGTCTCCGACTTGCCAAAAATAATTCTATCTTCTTAAACTCTGACTAAACTTTAGCCTTTGTTATAGTTTTGGAAGTATCTGATTCTATTTAGAGAGAGGAAAACTTCACGTGCAGTTTGTTAGCAGTAGGCTTTTTCAATTTCCACTTCCACTTATGATTTAAGCCTTTCAGGTTCAGTCTTTAGGAGGTTGAGTTGGTTAAGTTCCTCAAAGTAGTTTGTCTCTAATGCAACCTTCATGAAGTGAGTGCTTTCACCATAACCGAATACGTTTTTCCTTAACTGCGTATTTCTCCAGGGTTCAATTATCAATTTGACGAGGTAAAGGCATGGTCAGTCTGAATTCAAAGCCCCAATCAGCAAGTTCAACCCCAAAATCTGCTAAAGCTGCTTTTGGATCCTCTCGCTCGAAGTCACCCGCACGTCAGGCGATCGCGCTGATTTCCGATCACGGTGATCCGGCTGCCGACATTGGCAAAGAAGAAGCTGGTGGCCAGAACGTCTACGTCCGGCAAGTGGGAGAATGTCTGGCAAAGCTTGGCTGGCAAGTTGATATGTTTACGCGCAAGGTCAAACCAGAGGATGCCGCGATCGTGCAACACGCGCCACATTGCCGCACGATTCGTTTAGTCGCTGGCCCGCAAGAGTTTATTCCACGGGATCAAGTGTTCAATTACATGCCCGAATTCGTCTCAGCGTTTCAGAAGTTTCAAGCCAAAGAAGGAACCAATTATCCTTTAGTGCATACTAATTACTGGATGTCGGCTTGGGTTGGGCTACAACTTAAAGAACACAGCAATATTCAACTAATTCATACTTATCATTCGCTCGGTGCAGTCAAGTACCAGTCCGTTCCGCTCCGACCAGCGATCGCAGATACTCGTCTCGCGGTTGAAAAGCAGATTTTAGAGCAAGCGAATTGCATCGTTGCGACCAGTCCGCAAGAGGAAGAAGCATTGCGTTCCCTAGTTTCCCAAGCTGGGTGCATTGAAGTAATTCCGTGTGGAACTGATATCGACAATTTCCATGCTATTCCTAAAGCGGAAGCACGGGCAACTTTGGGCTTTGCCGCCGATGCGGCGATCGTGTTGTATGTGGGACGGTTTGACCCCCGCAAGGGCATTGAAACCTTGGTTAAAGCCTGTGCCAAGTTGAAGGATGGGATTGAGCATCAGATCATCAACCTGGATGGCACGCCAACAGCCTACAACCTGAACCCGTCCAAGCTACAGTTAGTAATTGTGGGGGGGAGCGATCCAGACCAATCTGATGGGTTAGAACGGCATCGAATTGAAAAAATGGTGGCTGACCTGGGAATTGCTCAGAATACCCAATTTGTTGGGCGAGTTGGACACGACTTGTTACCGTTGTATTACACGGCGGCGGATGTTTGTGTGATTCCCAGCCATTACGAACCCTTTGGCTTGGTGGCGATCGAAGCGATGGCGTGTGGAACTCCTGTGGTGGCCTCGGATGTGGGGGGCTTGAAATTTACAGTTGTGCCTGAAGAAACTGGATTACTCGTTCCACCACAGGATGTGAATGGGTTCGCAGCCGCGATCGATCGCATCTTGAGTGACGAATTATGGGCACGCAAATTGAGCCGGCAAGCCCCGATTCGAGTTCAACAGAACTTCAGTTGGTCTGGGGTTGCGGCTCGGTTGAGTCATCTTTACCGCCGGCTCCTAGCTCAATCCATTTCGCACGAGATGCTGGGTGTGAACGAACCAACTGTCCCAGCGATCGCTGTTCCTTCTATGACTAAAGCATCCTAAGTTCACCTTCGCCCTCAGGAATCTTTCCAGAGGGCAATTCCGCCCAAAAGACCAGATACATTGGGCACGACTTTAACTTTGGGCGGCAGTTCAAAACTGATGTGTTTGGCATTGCCGCCACCGATATAAAGCACATCAAAATTGAACAAATGCTGGAGTGTCCCGATCGCAATTTCGACGCGGGCATTCCACTTTTTCTTGCCGATCTCGTCTAACGTCGCTCGCCCCAGTTGCTCCTCGTAGGTTTCGCCTTTACGAAAGGGGTGATGGCCCATTTCCAGGTTAGGAACCAACTTACCGTTAATAAATAGCGCAGACCCAAATCCAGTCCCTAAAGTGATCACCAGTTCAACACCATGCCCTGCGATCGCGCCTAATCCTTGCATATCGGCATCGTTAATCACGCGAACTGGTTTGCCCAAATACTCTTTAAGCGTGGTTTGCAGATGGAACAAAATCCATTCGGGGGATAAGTTCGCTGCTGTTTCTGTAATGCCCTCGCGCACAACACCAGGAAACCCCACCGAAACGCGATCGAAGGTTTTACCGTTAACCAGAGTTTTAACCACATCTAGAACCGCCTCTGGGGTTGGAGGTTGAGGCGTTTCCAACCGATCGCGTTCCGTTAAGGGAGTTCCATTCTCATCCAGCACCATTACTTTGATGCCGCTTCCGCCAATATCGACAGCCAATGTTTGCATTGCCATTGCTCTAGACGCTTAACCATACTTTGCTGTTGTGATTATGAGCCTTCAACCAGACTTGGGTTAAAAATCTCCAGGATCTCTTCAGAGCCAAACAGCAGAAAAAAACGTGCCAAATTAAGCAGCTCGAGTACTATACACACAGGTTTTTAGTCATTTCGCTGGCTTCAGTCGCAGGTTTTTGGTGGTGTCGGCTGGAGTTTTTTCGCCTGGATTTCTTTCTTTTACTAGAGCAACTCTCTATAACGTCACCATTTTTCGAGGAGCGCTGGCATGAAGCGGTTGTTTCAATCTGTTCGACGATTTCGATCTGCCTTGCTTGGCTGCGCTACGTTAGCCGCGATCGTCTTAATTGGGTTGGGAACACCCTCGCAGTTTCGTCCGGCTGATGCAGTGGAAGTCCGGCCCAATCAATTTGCTGTCGGCACTTGGCAGGGGGCATCGTTTCCAGTGGAGAATTTTCAAACCTACACGTCGCCATTTGGGTTACGGCGATCGCCAGATGGCTCCTACAACCAGGAATACCATCGTGGGCTGGATATGGCCGCTCCAGAAGGTAGCTACATTCGCAACTGGTGGACTGGGAAGGTGGTAGAAGTATCTGATGATAGCGCTTGTGGCACATCGATCGTGATTGAGTCTGGGAAATGGGAACATATTTACTGCCACATGAAAGGGCATGTTGAGAAGGATAAGAACGGTCGTTACGTCAGCGATCGTTCCGGCGGCATTCAAATTTGGGAAGGACAAGTTGTGCAGGCTGGTACTCGCATCGGTCGCGTTGGGATGACGGGGCGCACAACTGGTCCCCATTTGCATTGGGGGATGAAATACGGTAGGCAATGGGTTGACCCAGCCCTGGTGTTGCGAGCAATGTATGCCGAACAGCGTGGATCAGTTTCGGCGCGACCGTAGCGCCGAAACAGGCCAGAGAGTCAGATTTGCAAAATTTGATTGTTTATTTCCATCAAATAGCACTGCGGAACTGGCGGCATTGCAGCAGGAACCTCTGAGGTAGTTCGGGCGTGGCTCCCCAGTGAAGATGCACATAGGACGCATGTAAATTCGGTAGATACCAACCTTCCCCCTGCCTTCCGCTCTCTGCCTTCTGCCTTCTGTCACCCGCCTGCCTGCGCAGCACAAACAGCGGATTTGGTGATACAACGGTCAGGGCTGATCGATGAAACTCATGCCCCCAGGTGATCGCCCCCTGAGTAAGCAGGATACCGTTCTGTTGGGCTTCGACTTGCCGATAACCCAGGGTTAGGCGTTGGCCCATCACTGCTTGAGTCGGCAATACACCCACCATATCCCATGCTTGCTGCTCAAAATCCAGGATGGCCTCACACAGATACATCAGCCCACCACACTCGGCATAGGTTGGCATCCCAGCAGCGATCGCGGCATGAACAGCCTTGCGCAAAGAAATATTAGCCGATAATTCCGCAGCGAACATTTCAGGAAAGCCGCCGCCGAGAATTAACCCCTGCACGTTCTCTGGCATTGCGGCATCCGTTAAGGGACTCCAGAAGACCAATTCTGCCCCCAACGCTCTCAGGCCGTCGAAGTTATCAGCGTAGTAGAAACTAAAGGCGGCATCC
>Ga0224722_1000015_pt1 | contig 87791 bp, 68 predicted proteins | sample Balambano_FR1_Me_FD_161646 | JGI IMG/M metagenome (GOLD analysis project Ga0224722, IMG submission 161646) | Freshwater sediment microbial communities from Lake Towuti, South Sulawesi, Indonesia - Balambano_FR1_MetaG | ecosystem: Environmental > Aquatic > Freshwater > Lake > Sediment | place...
TGGAGGCACGCGCAACGGCAGCACCGGCACGTCACCCAGGGCCGCCTGCACAAACGGCAGATGGGTTTCGATCACCGGCTCGTCATCGGCCGCGCTGACGATGGGCACGCCGCCGGTTTGCATCGTCGCGGCCAGCGCGCGGTCCACACACACTGGCTCAGTCGGCAGGTCATAGGCATCGGCCGGGTCACACGCCAGCGCGGGCGCAGTTTGGCTCGCGGCAAGCAATGTAACGACATCCCACGTCAGCGGCGTGGTGAGCAGCATCTTGTAGGCGAAGCCGGCAATGGGGCCACACTCCGGGTGCGGCGCGTGGGGGACGATCAGGCCGATGAGTGAACCGGATGCTTTGACCGAGGTCGAGTCCTCGATATACGACTCAGCCGCAGCGCGCAATCGGCCCGGGTCGGCAAAGTAATACCGCCCGGCAAAGCGCGGCAGGCGGACTTCGCTCATGGCAACTGCGCCGAGGCGCTGGCGGTCGTGAGTAGGGTAAGCGCAATCAGCCCGGCGATGAACAGCGCAACCACGAACACTTGCTGCGATAGCGTGTTGGCATCCATCACCACACCATTCGAGAGTTCAGGCTTGCGGTTTTGCGCCACAGCGGGCTCAAACGCGCGCGCGAACGGGTCCACCGGCACATAGCGCGGGCACATGAACCATCCCAGGATCGCCCCGCCGACAAAGCCGCCGGCGTGGCCCCAGTTGTCTACGCTCGCGCCCGGCGACAACCCGATGATGACGTTGATGAGCAAAATGACGCCGAGGTTGATCAACTGCTGCTGACCCATGCGCCCAAACAGCTCACGGTGTTTATAGAAATACACCACCAACGCTCCGAACAAGCCGAAGATGGAGGTGGATGCACCGGCCGAGAGGCCGCGGGTGAACATGTAGCTGAATACTGCGCCGCTGATGCCCGCCAGTAGGTAGAGGGCGATGAAGCGCTGCCGGCCATATACCGATTCCACCTGCACGCCCAGTTGCAACAAGGCATACATGTTGAACAGCAGATGCACGATGCCGATGTGGATGAAGTTGGCGGTGAACAATCGCCAGAATTCACCTTGCGCCACTAACGGCGCGAAGTTTGCGCCAAAGTCAATCAGGATGGGCGCCACACCGCGGCCGCCGCTGAGGACGGCGATGCCGAGGCTGGTGCCGCCCTGGACGAACCCGACGACGATCATCGCCACAAATACGATCACATTGAGGGCGATGAAGATATACGTCCAGCGCGGCCGGGCGGTGGGGATGGGCGCGCCGCGTTGGGGCGGCGGTTGCGTGTAAGGCGCGTTCACGTTTATCAGGCTGTCACGCCATTACAGGCAAATGGGTTGCCTGCCCAGGCGGCAGCGTTCGGCTGTGACGATGGCGACGATGTGGTTCACCGCCTCGTCCTGATGATTGGCATGATTGACGACGACGTAGTCGAACTCGCTGATGCGCTTCATTTCCTCGCGGGCCGTGGCAATGCGAATTTTGAGGTTCTCAAGCGTCTCGGTCTTGCGGTCGGCCAGGCGGCGCTCCAGTTCGGTTTCGCTTTCCGGAGCGAGAAAGATGGTCACCGCATTGGGCACGATGGCGCGAATCTTGGCCGCACCCTGCACGTCAATGCGCATCATCACATCTTTGCCGCTGCGCATCGCATCGCGCACCTGCTGCTTGGGGATGCCCTTGTAATCGCCATAGACCAGGCTGTGTTCGAGCAACTCGTCCTGCTGCATCATGTCGGCGAATTCGGATTTGCCAACGAAGATGTAATCTACGCCGTCCACTTCGTTTGCGCGGCGCGGGCGGGTGGTCATGGTGACGACGAAGGCAAAGTCGTAGCCACGCTCCTTCAGCCGCTTGAGCAACGTATCCTTGCCCACCCCGGAGGGGCCAGACAGCACCACCAGCATGGGTGGGCTGCGGAAGTTATACAGGTCAATGGGCTGAGGTGGCGAAGCGAGTTTGGATTGCATTTGGGCGTGTGGCGCGGATTGTAACGCCCCGACCCTACCGATTCTGCTTGGACGAGAAACATTCGGCGCTAGAATTTTGCGCATGCCGATTTACGAATATCGCTGTCAAACATGTGGCAAGAAGCAAAGCGTATTTTGGCGCAGCCTGTCGGCCGTGGACGACGCCGCGCTCAAGTGCGAACGGTGTGGCAGCCGCAAGCTGTCGCGGCTGATGTCAAAGGTGCGCGTAGTGCGCGGGTCAACGGATGGCAGTGCATCCGTGGGCGGCGGGGACGACGCCATGATGAATGAGATGGCCGGACTGGACGAGAACGACCCGCGCGCACTGGCCGGCTTCATGCGCAAGATGGCGCAGGAAAGCGGCGAGGACATGGGGCCGGAGTTCGACGAGGTGGTGGGCCGGCTGGAGAAGGGCGAAGACCCGGAGAAGATCGAGCAGAGCATGGGCGACCTGTTTGGCAGCGATGAGATGGGCGGCCCCGGCGGCATGGGGATGGGCATGGATGACGACTATGGCTACAGCGGGCCGCCCGCGCCGGACACGAGCGCCGAAAGGGCCGAAGAGGCTAAAGACAAAACTGTCACAGCGAAGAAACGAACTGTGGCGATGAAGGGCAACTCGAAGACCAAGCCGACCAAGAAATCGCCCTCAAAAACCAAAAAGACCGCGCGACGATGAGCCAGTCGCCGAGATTTCGCCTCACGCCTCAGTGCGTGGCCAGCGGGCTAGATATCAATGCCGACTTCAGGCGCATAGCTCACACCCAGGCCGTTGCCGGCCGGGACCTGGATGACGCCGTGCCGAATGTCGAACCTCGGCCAATACCACGCATCCTCGTCTTCGCTGGCCGCATCGAGTGGGTGTTCAATAAATGGGCCGATGTTGCGCACGGCCGAGGCGAAGTGCAGCTTGAGGGCGGCCCTGGGGCCAGCGGCCGGGCTGTACGGTGTGATGTCCATATCGGCTTGTTCGGCCAAGCGCGCCACGCGCAGGCAGCGGATGAAGCCGCCGTTGTAAAGCAGATCGGGCTGCACCACGTCCACGCCTCGGTTGCGGATGAGCCAAGCAAACTTGGGCAGGCTTGAATCCTGCTCACCGCCAGCCACGGCGATATCCAGCGCATCAGCCACTTGCTTCGTCGCTTCGAATTCCTCCCATGGGCATGGCTCCTCAAAGAGGCCGTAAGCTTGCGCTTCCAACATCTGCCCAACTTCGATCGCTTTGGCCGGATCATACGAGCCGTTGGCATCGGCATACAGCGCCACATGGGGACCGAGGATGCGGCGCGCCAACGGGATGAGCGCTTCAGTTCGGCCCGGCGCAGCATCGGCGTTGCCGCTCATCCGCCCGCCGATCTTGATCTTCACAGCCGTCGCGCCGGTCGCCGCGACGCGCTCGCAGAGTTTCGCGGCTTCTTCTTCCGGCGCGGTGGCGCGGATGAGGCTGGAAAGATAAACGGGCGCCTCGCGCCGAATGACGCCACCCAGCAACTCACCCACCGGCTTGCCTGCTACTTTGCCCAGCAAATCGAACAAGCTGACCTCGATGTGGCCGACACAGTTCCAAAATGGCATGCCGGCATACTTGTAGTTTCGGCCTGCTGTGTAGACGCCATCCACCAGCGACTCCAGGTCACGCGCATCTTTGCCGATGAAGAATGGGACGACCAGATTGCTCAACAACGACAGCGCGTGCGACAACTGTTCGTTGGCAAAGACAATGCCGGTTGCGCCCTCGGCGGAGCGGCTGCGCACCATCAGCCCGCGCCGCGTGCGCACCACATCAATTGCGGCGATGATGACTGGCGACGAAGATACCGTTTCTAATGCCAGCATATTTGGATGGGAATCGCTCGTGCCCATGATGTGCCGTGCCGCAGTCGCCTGGCTACCGGGCTAGGCCGTCAGACGCGCCTTGAACATCTCAAGAAAGCGCGCCGCGTCCACCTTTATCAAGCAATTCGCCTTCGGCGTGGTGAAGAAGTGGCCGCGCCGGTCGGCGATAGTCGTGCCTTGCGACGGCCCATCCACTGGCACCACCACGCTCCAACGATGGCCCTCGAACAGCGTCGGGTCAATCAGATAGGCAAAGGCTGAGGGGTCGTGCGTGTCGGTGCCGCCGTTCTCATATCCATACCGATCGCGGTGGAACTGCTGGTAGAACGGGATGATCTGGCCGATGAACTGGCCATAGCGGCTGCTCGACGCGCGCAACTCGCTGAAGAACGATTCGTCCATCCGCACCGCCTGAGTCACATCCAGCCCGGCCATCGTCACGTCCCACGGCGCGCTGAACAGCAGGGCCGAGGCGTGCGGGTCGTTGTGGATGTTGGCCTCGGCCGTGGGCGAGACGTTGCCCGGCGCGAGCACGCTCCCGCCCATGATGACGACGTTGCGCACGTGGTGCGCAATGCGCGGCTCCAGTTGCAGTGCCAGCCCGATGTTGGTCATCGGCCCCACCGCCACCAGCGTGATCTCGCCGGGGTGGGCCATGATGGTCTCGACGATGAACTGCGCGGCCGGCTTATCCACCAACTTCTGATCAGGGTTGTTCACGCCCGTCCAGCCGATGTTGCCTAGGCCGTCATCGCCGTGCACAAACTCGCCGGTCTTGCCCAACGGCAGAACCATCGGCCTGCCAGCACCTTTGGCGACGGGGATGTCGGGCCGGCCAGCGAAGTTGAGCAAATTCAGCGCATTGCGCGTAGTCGCCTCGATGTGCGTGTTGCCGAACACCGTCGTCACGCCGACGATTTCGATCTCAGGCGAACTCAACGCCAGGAACAGCGCCATCGCGTCGTCAATGCCGGGGTCAGTGTCAAGCAGAATTTTCGATTTCGGATTTGCGATTTGCGATTGGGTCACGACGGCAATCGTAAATCTAAAATCTCAAATCTGAAATTGCCAGCGCGATGTGCGCTGCTACGCGCGCATTGTTGACCAACAAGGCCATGTTGGCGCGCACGCTGGCACCCTTAGTCAGCTTGGCAATCTGGTCGAGCAGGAAGGGCGTGGACGCCGCGCCGTGGATGCCTTGCTCGTCGGCCATGCGCTGAGCCTGTTCGATGGCCGCTTCGGCGGCGTCGCGCAGCAGCTCATCAGCCTTGGGCACTGGCACGCACACCAGTTCGCCGCCCGGCAGCCCCATCTCCCGCCGCGCCCGCACGATGCGCGCCACGTCGTCAGATGTCTCGGCGCAGACGTCGGCCCGCAGGCCGCTGCTGTGCGAATAAAACGCGGGGATGTCGTCTGTCCCGTAGCCGATCACCGGCACGCCCAGCGTTTCGAGGTGCTCGAAGGTGAGCGGCAGATCGAGCAACGCCTTCGCGCCCGCGCACACCACCGTCACCGGCGTGCGGGCCAATTCGGTCAGGTCGGCGCTGACATCGAAGGGATGGCCGCGATGCACGCCACCGATGCCGCCGGTGGCGAACACGCCGATGCCGTGCTTGGCCGCCAAAAACATCGTGGCCGCGACGGTGGTCGAGCCATCTAACCCCATGCCGACCACGATGCCGAGGTCGCGCACGCTGCATTTACGCGCATCTTTGCTCTTGCCCAGCGCTTCGATCTCGTCGTCGCTCAGGCCGATCTTGACCTGCCCGCCCAGCACAGCGATGGTCGCCGGTTGCGCGCCGCCCTCGCGCACGGCCTGTTCCATCTGCCGCGCGATCTGCACGTTGCGCGGGTAGGCCATGCCGTGGGTGATGAGGGTGGATTCGAGCGCGACGATGGGGAGAGAGGCGGTCATTAGGCCGCGATTGTAGCTGGATGTGGACGCAAATCGGATTGATGGATTTTTCAGTTTACCTTTACATGCTGCCAAAGTTGGGGCGGATTCGGACATTTCCGGGCTCGACTACCGTAAAGCTGCCTGTCATCTCACTGCCATGCTTGCGAATAGCATTCAACACAATTTTGGCTTTCATCTCCGCCGGCAGACCAGAAAGTCGCACCAGAACAACGCCAGGCGACGCGCGCTTCAATCGAAAGATCAACTCGCCGAAATCCTTATCACCCGTCACGAGCAACATGGCTTGGGTATTCGCCATGTCGAGGACTTCATCGTCGGAAATACTTGGCGACAACTCTGCAATCGCCAAAACGACATGTCCATCATCGCGCATTCGCGCGATGATTGGAAAGTCCACACTTTCATCCGCGAGGAAATTCATGCAGGTTGGGGAACTGGATAGATGGTTTCGGACCTGAGCCAGTCGCTTGCAAATGCAAACGCCGCTAAAACTGCTTCTCGTGTCAGTCGCGGATGAGCTTCAAGGATTTGATCTACCGACTCTCCAGCAGCAATCTTCTCGAATACCAAGTCAACAGGTATACGAGTGCCGACAAAGACAGGTTTCCCCATCATGATCTTGGGGTCGGCATAAATGTATTTTTGCCACTCTAGTTTCATTTCACGGAAGATGATACTGTAAATTGATGTGTGCTTAAATGGCGCAGGCATGCAACTCCCCATTGGCCTTCATCTCTCGCTGCTCTCGCGCTACCTGCGGCCACACTGGCGGAAGATGATCCTCCTGGCCGCGCTGCTGTTTGGCAGCATCGGCCTGCAACTGTTCGCCCCGCAAATCCTTCGCCAGTTTATTGACGCCGCCTCCTCGTCCGCGCCGATGGACGCGCTAGCCGGCGCGGCGCTGTGGTTCATCGTCCTCGGCGTGGCCGGCAACATCACCGCCGGCATGGCCGCCTACTTGGGCGAGGACGTGGCCTGGGCCGCCACCAATCGCCTGCGCTCCGACCTGGCCGTGCACTGCCTGCGGCTGGATATGACCTTTCACAAAGTCCACACCGCCGGCGAGATGATCGAGCGGATTGACGGCGACGTGACGGCGCTGTCCAACTTCTTCTCGCAGTTCGTGGTGCGCGTGCTCGGCACATTCGTGCTGCTCATCGGCGTGCTGGCGCTCATGTTCCGCGAGGACTGGCGCATCGGCCTGGCCATGACCGGCTACGCGCTGCTGGTGCTGGCCGTGCTGCGCCGCACCAAAGACATCGCCGTGAATGCGTTCAAGGACTCGCGGCAGGCCTCGGCCGATCTGTCGTCGTTTTGGGAGGAGCGCCTGTCCGGCCTCGAAGACATCCGCTCCAACGGCGCGACGGCCTACGTCATGCGCATGATGTATGCGCTAATGCGCGCGCTGTTTAACAAGAGTCTGCGCGCGGTGTGGATCGGCCGCGTGCTGTTCGCCAGTGCCATCGTGCTGTTCTCGTTGGGCAACGCGCTCGCGCTGGGCGTGGGCGGCGTGTTGCTGGGGATGGGCGCGCTCACCATCGGCACGGTCTATCTGATCTTCGACTACACCGGCCTGCTCTCTTCCAACCTGCGCGTCATCACCGAGCAGTTGGACGATTTGCAACGTGCCACGGCCGGCATCGAACGGGTGACCGAATTGATCAACCGCCAAAGCGCCATCCAAGACGGGCGCAGCGACGCGACGACGATGCAAGCCCTGGCCGCGCCAGGCGCGCTGGAACTAGTGTTTCGCGACGTGTCATTCGGCTACAACGACTCAGAGGATGACGCGAACGTGCTGGTGCTCAAGGGCGTGTCGTTCACCCTGCCGGCCGGCAACGTCATGGGCCTGCTCGGCCGAACCGGCAGCGGCAAGACCACGCTCTCGCGCTTGATCTTCCGCTTCTACGACCCGACCGCTGGTGAAATTCTGCTGAACGGCGCAGACATCCGCGACGCCAAGCTGGACGACCTGCGCCGGCGCATCGGCGTGGTGACGCAAGACGTGCAACTGTTCCAGGCCAGCGTGCGCGACAACCTGACCTTCTTCGATGAACGCATCCCGGACGCGCAGATTTTGTCCACGCTCGACGACCTGGGCTTGATGCCGTGGTTCAACGCGCTGCCCAACGGGCTGGACAGCGAGCTGCAATCGGGCAGCGGCGGCCTCTCGGCCGGCGAGGCGCAATTGCTGGCCTTCGCCCGCGTGTTCCTGCGCGACCCGGGCCTGGTGATCCTGGATGAGGCCTCGTCGCGGCTCGACCCGGCCACCGAGCAGTTGATCGAGCGGGCCGTGGACAAGCTGCTGCGCGGGCGCACGGCCATCATCATCGCCCACCACCTGGGCACAGTGCAGCGGGCCGATGACATTCTGATCCTCGAAGACGGCGCAGTGCGCGAATACGGCCCGCGTCGCGCCCTCATGGCGACACCCGACTCGCGCTTCGCGCAATTGCTGCGCACCGGCCTGCAGGCTGGAAGCGCTTTGAGCGAGGTGCTGGCATGACGACCGTCGCCTCACCTTCTTCAGCAGCCAGCGCTGCGCCCGACAAGATGCCAACCTGGAAGGCGTTGGGCAAGCTGTTCGCCTACAAACCGTGGTTGTTCGCGGCCGACGTGTTTACCCAAATCCCGCGCCAGCTCATGTTCCTGCTGCCGGGCCTGATCATCCGTGAAATCTTCAACAGCCTGACGGCCAATGCCGGCGTGACGTGGGGTTTCTGGGCGCTGCTGGCGCTGTTGATGGCATCCGCCTTCGCCCGCGTGGCCGCCATCTACCTGGGCGCGACGCTGGACGAGATCTTCAACAACTACGCCGCGGCGCTGCTGCGCAAGAACCTATTTCAGCGCATCCTGGCGCTGCCGGCCGCGCGCGCCCTGCCCTACTCGCCCGGCGAAACGATCACCCGGCTGGGCGGCGACGTGAACGAGATCACGCTGTTCATCAACAACCTGATGCAGACCATCGGCATGGCTGTGTTCGCCGCCTTCGCCTTGTTGGTGATGGCCAGCATCAACCCGTTCATCACGGCGGTCGTGGCGGCGCCGCTGTTCATCGTCACGATCATCGCCAGCGTCGGCACGGTGCGCATCCAGAAATACCGCCGCGAGAGCCGCCGCGCCACCGGCCGCCTCTACGGCTTCATCGCCGAGACGTTCAGCGCGGTGCAGGCGGTGCAGGTGGCCGGGGCAGAAGATTCGGTCGTGCGCCAGTTCAACAAGCTGGGCGAGGTGCGGCGCAGCGCTGTGCTGAAGGAGCGGCTGTTCAACGAGCTGATCCTGAACTCGCTCAGCGACACGGTGACCAATATCGGCACCGGCATCATCCTATTGCTCGTCGCCACGTCGCTGCGGGCGGGCCAATTCACCGTTGGCGACTTCGCGCTGTTCGTCGCCTATCTGGCGCGCATCACCGACTTCACGTTTGCGTTTGGCCGGCTGCTGGCGCGTTACAAGCAGGCCGAGGTGTCGTTCGAGCGGCTGTTCCGGCTGCTGCAAGGCGCGCCACCGGCGCAACTGGTGGCCCACGGGCCGGTGTATCTGCGCGGGCCGCTGCCGGATGTGCAGCGGCCGGCCAAGTCCGACGCCGATCGCTTGCAGCGCCTGGATGTGCGCGGCCTGACTTATCGCTTCCCCGCCGCCGCTGGGTCGCGCAACGGCGCAAGCGCGAGCGCCGCCGCGAGCGCCATCGCCAAAGACAGCGACTACGAAAGCGAGAATGCCGTGCGCGGCATCGCCGACATCAGCTTCACGCTCACGCGCGGCTCGTTCACCGTCATCACCGGGCGCATCGGCAGCGGCAAGACCACGCTGCTGCGCGTGCTGCTGGGCCTGCTGCCCAGGGACGGCGGCGAGATTCGTTGGAACAGCGAACGCGTCACTGATCCGGCCACATTCTTCGTGCCGCCGCGCGCGGCCTACACCGGTCAGGTGCCGCGCCTGTTCAGCGACACGCTGCGCGACAACATCCTGCTGGGCGCGGGCGACGAGAACGATATCCATGACGCGGTGTATCGGGCGGTGATGGAGCGCGATCTGGAGGGGCTGGAGCGGCGCTTCGACACCATGATCGGCCCGCGCGGCGTCAAGCTCTCCGGTGGGCAGATTCAGCGCACGGCGGCTGCGCGCATGTTCATCCGCGACGCCGAGTTGCTGGTGTTCGACAGCCTGTCGAGCGCGCTCGACGTTGAAACTGAGGCGATGTTGTGGGATCGGCTGCAAATTGAAAATGCAGAATTGAAAATTGAAAAAGACAGCCCCAATGGTGATGGTTCTAATTTCTCAATTCTCAATCCTCAATTCTCAATTTTGGCGGTCAGCCACCGCCGCGCGGCGCTGCACCGGGCCGACCACATCATCGTGCTGAAGGATGGGCGGGTCGAAGCCGAGGGCAAGCTGGATGACTTACTGCGCACCTCCGACGAGATGCAAAGGCTGTGGAACAGCGACTTGGATCATGACGCCCCTACAATCAACCCATCATGAGCAAGAAAAGTGCCAAGCGGGATCTATCGGCGAAGCAACGTGAGGAATTACTCGACGCGCTGAAGGGCCGCTTCGAGAAAAACATGAAACGCCACGCGGGCCTGATCTGGGCGCATGTTCATGCCCGGCTGGAGGCCCATCCGGAGAAGCTGTGGTCGCTCCAGCAAATGGAAAGCACCGGCGGCGAGCCGGACGTGGTGGGGCATGACAAAAAGACAGGTGAGGTGGTCTTTTACGATTGCTCGGCCGAAAGCCCGGCGGGCCGCAGAAGCCTGTGTTACGACCCAGCAAGCTGGGAAGCGCGCAAGGAAGCCCGGCCCGCCGACAGCGCGGTGGGCATGGCCGAAGCGATGGGCATCGCGCTCTTGACCGAGGAACAGTATCGCGAGTTGCAGACGCTGGGCCACTTCGACGCCAAGACATCGAGCTGGCTGGACACGCCTCCGGAAGTCCGCAAGCTCGGTGGGGCGATCTTTGGCGACTGGCGCTACAACCGCGTCTTCGTCTATCACAACGGCGCGTCGTCGTACTATGCGTCCAGGGCGTTCCGTGGGTCGCTCCGGGTATGACGCTGATAGCTCTACGTCATCTACTTTCTCGCGGAGATTTGAAGAGGCGGAGACGCCGCGACCCACAAAACAACTGTCGGTCACTCGCCCATCGCCGCGTGCAAGGCCAACCCGAGCAGGTGCGACGCGCCCATCAACAGCACGACGCCGCCGAGCGAGAGCACAATCCACAGCGAGAGGCAGAGTTGATGAAACAGCGATGCATGAGCCTCGCGCCAACGAGGGTGTTCGTGGCTGGTGTGCTTGTGCGTCAGCATGTGGCTATTTCACTCCCGTTGCGCGGATTGCGCAACAGCCACAGTTGTGAAATCAGTGGACAATAGGCGCATCATGACCACCCAATCCACTTCCGTCGGCATCATCGGCGCAGGCAACATCAGCTCCATCTATCTGGAGAGCGACCGCAAGTTCGACAACATCCACATCACCAAGCTCGCGGACATTGACATGGATCGCGCGCGGGCGCAGGCCGAGAAATACGGCAAGCAAGCCGTGACTGTGGACGATCTGCTGGCCGACCCAGACATTCAGATCGTCGTCAACCTGACCATCCCCAATGCGCACGGCCCGGTGGCCTTGCAAGTGCTGAACGCGGGCAAGAGCGTGCACAACGAAAAGCCGCTGGCCACCGAGCGGGGCGTGGCGCAAGAGATGCTGGCGCTGGCAAAAGCCAAAGGGCTGCGCGTCGGCGGCGCGCCGGACACATTCCTGGGCGGCGGCCTGCAGACCTGCCGCAAGCTGCTTGACGACGGCGTCATCGGCCGGCCAGTGACGGCCTTCGCACGCATGCTCTCGGCCGGCATGGAGAGTTGGCACCCCAACCCCGAGTTCTTCTTCAAGCCCGGCGGCGGGCCGATGTTCGACATGGGGCCGTATTACCTGACCGCGCTTGTGTCGCTGCTCGGCCCGGCCAAGCGCGTCACCGGCATGACGCGCATCACCCACCCCGAACGCACCATCACCAGCAAGCCGCTCTACGGCACCAAGATCGTGGTCGAGGTGCCGACGCTGGTCAGCGGCATGATCGAGTTCGCTGACGGCGCAATTGCCAACATCACGACCACGTTCGATGTGTCGGCTGGCTACGAGGTCGGCCTGATGATCTACGGCACCGAGGGTGTGCTGCACTGCCCCGACCCCAACACGTTCGGCGGGCCGGTGCGCGTGCTGGCCAAAGGTTCAAAAGAGTGGGACGAAGTCGCGATTGATTACCACTGGATCGAGAACAGCCGTGGCATCGGCGTGGCCGACATGGCGTATGCCATTCGCGACGGGCGGCCGCACCGCGCCAGCGGCGAACTGGCCTATCACGTGCTCGACCTGATGCATGCGTTTCATGATTCGGCGCGCGAAGGCAAGCACATTGAGATGCAAAGCACGTGCGAACGCCCTGCCCCGCTGCCGGTGGATTGGCCAAAGAACGAGGCGTAAACGAGCGTGATCACGCGGCGCACTTCGCCGCCAGCTTGCGAACCGTGGTGATGTTGCGCGCGGTGGCCGGCGCTCTGAGCGCGCGCTCCAACGACGCGCCAGTCAGCTTGGAGTCGGCGCTGCCGCCCTGGCGCAGCCAATACAACTCGCGGCCGCTGATATGCAGCCGATCCACATCAGTCTGCAAGGCATAAACCCGCAGCGTGGCTGCATCGTCCACCGATGTCTTGAGAAATGAGACGTATAGGGTGTGTCCGGCTTGTGGCACACCCTCGCCAAACGGCGCGCATTTTGCTACCTCACTCAGTTCCGCAGGCGTGCGCAGGAAGGTTGCGACTTCATAGCCGAGTGCTGCTTTGAGATGGCGCTCGATCTTGCGCTCCAAATCGTCCGGCTGCCTTGACGGCGAATCGAAGATGACGTTGCCACTGGCGATGAACGTCTGGACGTTGGCGAAGCCGAGCGCCTCGAACAGGCTGCGCAGTTTGTCCATGGTCACGGTGTGGCCGCCGACGTTGATGGCGCGCAAGAAAGCGATGTAACGGGGCATGTGGGGTGTGTTGAATAGATGCGCTTGTAAACCGTTTAGTTGACGATGTTGAAACTCCCTTACGGCGGGTACAATTCACGCTGCAATCGTTCCTGCACCCATGATCCATCTCAAGGAGTAGTCAACGCTCAATGTCCCCAATATTGCTGTCCATGATTGTAAGTCTGCTTGGTTTAGTTTATGTGGCCATCACGGCGCGCAACGTGCTCTCACACGACGAAGGCACCGACAAAATGAAGGAAATCAGCGCGGCCATCCGCGAGGGCGCGCAGGCCTTTCTGCGCCAGGAATACCGCGTGCTGATCATCTTCTCTGTCGTCGTGGCCGTCGCTATCGCCATCTTCATCCGCTGGGAAACGGCAGTCGCCTTCCTCGCCGGCGCGTTCACTTCGGCGCTGACCGGCTTCATCGGCATGAGCATCGCCACCCGCGCGAACACGCGCACCACCGCTGCGGCCATGAAGTCGCTTGACGCCGGCCTGCGCGTCGCCTTCCGCAGCGGCAGCGTGATGGGCATGAGTGTGGTCAGTATCGGCCTGCTCGGCCTGTCGGTTATCTTCTTTGTGTTTGGCATGGATCAGCGCGCGGTCGAGGCCATCACCGGCTTCAGCTTCGGCGCGTCGGCCATTGCCTTGTTCGCCCGCGTCGGCGGCGGCATCTACACCAAGGCCGCCGACGTCGGTGCTGACTTGGTCGGCAAGGTTGAGGCGGGCATCCCCGAAGACGACCCGCGCAACCCGGCCGTGATCGCCGACAACGTCGGCGACAACGTGGGCGATGTGGCCGGCATGGGGGCCGACTTGTATGAAAGCTATGTCGGCTCGATCGTGGCCGCCTCGGCCATCGCCATCGTCGGCATCAGCCGGAACGAGCTCAGCCCATCCGCTCTGATGCTGCCGTTCGTCATCGCGTCCATCGGCATCATCGCCTCGCTCATCGGCTCGTTTCTGGTGCGCACCAAAGAAAACGCGTCGCAGGAAGACCTGCTGCGCACGCTGCGCGTGGCTGTGTGGACGTCGGCGGCGCTGGTGGTTGTCGGGGTCGCGGCCGTGATCGCGCTCGACCCCACCATCGGCTGGGGCATCTTTGGCGCGATCCTGGTGGGCTTGCTGGCCGGCATCCTGATTGCCTACTTCACCGAGTTCTACACCAGCTACACCGAGAAGCCGACGCAGGGCATCGCCCGCAGCTCGCAGACCGGCGTAGCGACGTTGATCATCGAAGGCCTGGCCGTCGGCATGCGCTCGACCTTTGCACCGGTGGTGGTCGTGGCAATTGCCGTGATCATCGCCTATATGCTGGGCTTCAACAACGTGGGTGGCGGCGCGGTAGGCGGCATTGACGGCGGCCTGTATGCCGTGGCGCTGGCGGCGGTCGGCATGCTGGCCACGCTCGGCATCACGTTAGCGACGGACGCCTACGGCCCGGTGGCCGACAACGCCGGCGGCATCGCCGAGATGGCGCACCTGCCCAAGGAAGTGCGCGAGCGCACCGACGCGCTCGACTCGCTGGGCAACACCACGGCTGCCACCGGCAAGGGCTTTGCCATCGGCTCGGCCGTGTTGACCGCGCTCGGCTTGATCGCGGCCTACGCCCAATCGGCCAACCTGCAAGCCGCGCAATTGACGCTGCTCGACCCCAAGCTCCTGGGCGCGCTGATCTTCGGCGCGATGTTGCCGTTCTTGTTCACCGCCATCACCATGACCGCGGTGGGCCGTGCGGCGATGGAGATCGTGGAAGAGGTACGCCGCCAGTTCAAGGAGATCCCCGGCCTGCGCGAGGGCAAGCTGGAGGCCAAGGCGGATTACGCTCGCTGCGTGGCCATCAGCACGCGCTCGGCGCTGCGCGAGATGATCTTCCCCGGTGTGCTGGCTGTGGCCGCACCGCTGCTTATTGGCATCCTGCTTGGCCCGGCGGCGCTGGCCGGCCTGTTGGTCGGCGCGACCTCGGCCGGATTCGTGCTGGCGGTGATGATGGCCAACGCAGGTGGCGCGTGGGACAACGCCAAGAAGTACATCGAGACCGGTGAATACGGCGGCAAGGGCTCGGACAATCACAAGGCGGCCGTCGTCGGCGACACGGTGGGCGACCCGTTCAAGGACACCTCCGGCCCGTCGCTCAACATTCTGATCAAGCTGATGAGTGTGGTGGCGCTGGTGTTCGCGCCGCTGTTCGTGCAGATCGGCGGCATCATCAAGTAACTCAAAATGTAGTTCAACCACGGAGGCACTGAGGGCACTGAGTATTTCCTCTCTCTGTGTCCTCCGTGTCTCCGTGGTTTAGTCCTATGGGTGAGTGGTCAGGCCGGCACACGGGCAAGGATGCGCTGCGCGAGCGTATCTGGGCGCTGCTTGAGCGCGAGGGCGCCAGCGTCGGTCACGCTTATGGCCACATCCCCGACTTCGTTGGCGCGGACCGCGCAGCTGAACGGCTGGCGCAGTTGCCCATTTGGCACAACGCGCGCGTGGTGAAGTGCAACCCCGATGCGCCCCAAGCGCCGGTCCGGCTGCAGGCGCTGCAAGCGGGCAAGACGGTCTATATGGCCGTGCCGCGCTTGCGCGATGAGCGCTGCTTCGTTGAACTCCATTGCGATGCGCTGAGGGTGCCACTCGACGTTGCTGCTGAAACAAAAGGCGCTTTGGCGCACGGCCGCCTGGTGTCGTTCGATGAGATGCAGCCGATTGATCTGGTGCTTGTGGGCTGCGTGACCGTGACGCACAGCGGCGGGCGCACCGGCAAGGGCGCGGGTTTCGCCGACCTCGAGTTGGGCATGCTGCGTGAGATGGGGTTAGTGACCTCGCGCACGCCGATCGCGACGACAGTTCACCCGTTGCAGGTAGTGGACGAGGGCGAGTTGCCGATGACTGAGCACGACTCAGCGCTCGATTGGATCGTCACGCCCGATGAAGCCGTTGAGACGCGCACGCCCTACCCGCAGCCGAGTGGCATCGTATGGGACGCCGTGCGCCCAGATCAATTCGATAGCATTCCGATCTTGCGGAAGTTGCGAACGTAGTTGCAGCCCGGCCTACGTTCGCCCACATCACTGCCCTACGCTTCGCAAACGCGCATCGTTCCCTCTGATTGCCGGTCACGCGCCGAGCACGATGTCGCGAAGCTGAGTTAGGGTGTTCGGTATGCGATCCGACCGATTGCCGCTGCACGCCCTGGTGATATGCGCGCTTGCTGCCATCTTGTTTACTGCGCCTCATTACAGTTTGGCGCAAGAGCAACCCCCTGCCACGCCTCCTGCGGCAGACGCGATAACCGCAACTGAGACGATCTATCAACCCGACAGCGTGGACGCGCCCGAAGCGCCGCCAGCAGGCTTTACCGACACCCTGGTCACGACGCTGAGCGGCGAGAACCCGACCGACCTGGCGCTGTTGCCAGATGGCCGGTTGCTGATCACCACCAAGGACGGCCAGGTGCGCGTCGTGTCGGGCGGATCGCTCGTCAGCGCGCCTGCGCTCGACCTGGCCGCACAGGGCATCATCTGCAGCGAGTTCGAGCGCGGCCTACAGAGCATCGAGGCCGATCCCAACTTCGCGACGAACAACTACGTCTACGTGTTTTACACGTTCAATGGCGGCTCGGGCGGCAGCGACTGCGGCGGGCGCAGCAACATTGTCAACCGCGTGGTGCGCTACACACTGTCGGCGTCGAACGTGATGACCGCGCCAGCCATCATCTTGAACAACATTGCCTCGCCCTGCGGCAATCACAACGGCGGCGATTTGCAATTCGGCGTGGACGGATTGCTCTACATCTCGACCGGCGATGGCGGGTGCCAGGTCAGCGGGGCGACGCGCAACAACGCGCGTTACCTCGGCCTGCTCAACGGCAAGATTCTGTGCGTGAATCCAGACGGCAGCGTGCCAGCCAGCAATCCGTTCGTCGGCACATCCGGCTCGGTGGTGTGCAACACCAGCACGTTCAACGTCAACAGCGGCGCTTGCCGCGAAACGTTCGCCTGGGGCTTCCGCAACCCGTTCCGATTTGCCATCCGTCACGGCACGAATCAACTGTATGTGAACGACGTGGGGCAGAACGCGTGGGAAGAGATCAGTGATGTGACGGCTGGCAACGACTACGGCTGGAACTGCCGTGAGGGCAAGAACGCCTTTAACTGCGGCATCAACCCATTGCCGCCCAACATGATTGACCCGCTGTATGACTACGCCCACGCCAGCGGCCTGTGCTCAATCACCGGCGGTGCGTTCATCACCTCGGGCGGTGTGTGGCCCGCGCCCTACAACGACGCTTATTTCTTTGGCGATTACTGCGGCAGCATGATCTACCGGCTAACGCTCTCCGGCAGCACATATGGCCGCGCGTCGTTCGGCACCGTCACGGGTGGCACGATCGTGTCGTTGCTGTTCGACCCAGCCGCAGATGCGCTGTACTACACCGCCAACGGTGGTCGCGTCGGCCGCATCACCTACACGGGCAGCAGCAATCGCGCACCCACGGCCGTCGCCTCAGCCAATCCCACATCCGGCAACGCGCCGCTGACCGTGCAGTTCAATGGCTCGGGCAGCAGCGACCCCGACACGGGGCAGACGCTGACCTACGGCTGGAACTTCGGCAACGGGGCGACTTCAACACAAGCCAACCCAAGTTACACCTACAACGCCGCAGGCACATTCACCGCGACGCTTATCGTCACCGACAACCTCGGCTTGGCGTCGCAGCCATCACGAGTGACGATCTTCTCTGGCAACCAGCCGCCACAAGTGCAAATCCTGACGCCGCTCACCAGCACGCGCTTCTTCGTCGGCCAAGCCATCACGCTCACCGGCAGCGCGATTGACCCGCAGGAGGGCGACGTGTCGGCGTCGCTGAAGTGGAACGTGCTGCTGCATCATGTGCCGTTTGCGTTGACAGCGACGCAGCACACGCATCCTCTCTTTAGCGGCACAGGCAACAACCTGCCCATGCCGCCAATGCCAGCACCAGAAGACCTGGACGCTGCGCCACTGAGTTATCTGGAGGTTCAACTCACCGCGACCGACTCGGCTGGGCTGACGCGCACTGTGACACAGACGTTGCAACCCAACCGCGTGCCGGTGACGTTTGCCACATCGCCCAGCGGCCTGCGGCTCGACGTGAACAGCACTGCCATCACGGCCACGAAGACGATCACCTCGTGGCAAGGCTACGCGTTCGATGTCTCGACGCCACTGTTGCAGCGCGACGCATCCGGCCAGTGGTGGAAGTTCGCGGCGTGGTCGGACGGCGGCGCGGCCAGCCACGTCATCACCACGACGGCGGCGGCCGTGACCTACACGGCGGCGTTCGAGAAGTTCGTGCCGGTCGGCTTCAGTAACCTGCCCATGGTCATGAAATGACGTGCAACCGCGACATGGCATACACGTCCACGTATTGGCCATCGCGGAACCCATACATGCGCAGCGTGCCTTCGATCTCGAAGCCGAACTTTTTGTAGAGCGCAATCGCAGCCGGGTTGTCCACGTAGACCTCCAGCTCCAGGCGCTTGATCTGCAACCACTGGTCGCACATGCTGGTCGCGGCCCGCATGAGCGCCGAGCCGATGCCCCGGCCCTGCAAATCGTCGCGCACGCCCATGCCGAGCGACGCGATGTGCCGGCGGCGCGGCGAGTTGGGGAAGGTGTGCAGACCCAAGCTGCCGACTACCTCCCCGTCTGCGACGGCCACCAGTTGATACAACCCGTCGGGCCGGTCGGTCAGCCGCTTGCGCCATATGTCGGTCGAGGGATAGGGAAGCTGCAAGGTGCCCCAGATCACATGCGGCATGCTCCACAATTTGTGCAGCGCGTCCAGGTCGCCCATTTCGGCATGGCGGATGGTGATGTCCATGAATTCCCTCCGGAAGATGAAAAACAAAAAGCCGATGGCCCTTGCGGATGCCATCGGCTTCATGCACAGACTGATCGAACGACTCAGGCGCTACACAAGCCTCCGGCGCGGCGTGACGATAAGGCACATCGCGATAATCGAAACCGGAAGCACGTGTTGGAACGCCATTGCGCAGAGGTTGTAACGACTTTGCGAGGCGATGTCAAGCGGAAGCGTGAAGTAGTTGTGAAGGAGTCGGACTGCTCGGAGCAGTCCGATTCCTACTTGTCCGCCAGTCTCTTCAACTCGTAGAGCGCGGTCAGCGCCTCGAGCGGGCTCATCGCGTTCGGGTCGAGCGACTTGAGTTTGTCGAGCGCAGGCGAGGATTCGGCGAACAGCGAGAGCTGAGGCGCGTCTTGCGTTTTGCGTTTTGCGTCTTGTATCTCCACGCCATTCTCCAACTCCCGCAAAACGTCCTGCGCCCGATGCACCACCGCCGGCGGCAGGCCGGCCAACTGCGCCACGTGGATGCCGTAACTGCGATCGGCCCCGCCCTCAATGACCTTGTGCAGGAAGACGACCTGCCCACCCTCATCGCTCACCGCCACGTTCAGGTTGCGCACATGCGGCAGCGTGTCGGCCAACTGAATCAGCTCGTGGTAGTGCGTGGCGAACAGCGTCATGGCGCGCCGCTCAGGGTGGTTGTGCAGGAACTCGATCACGCTCCACGCAATCGCCAAGCCATCGTAGGTGCTGGTGCCTCGGCCGATCTCATCCAGGATCACCAGGCTGCGCGGCGTGCAGTGGTGCAGGATGTTGGCCGTCTCGACCATCTCGACCATGAACGTGCTCTGCCCCGCGGTCAGCTCATCCTGCGCACCGATGCGGGTGAAGATGCGATCCACGAGACACAGGTTCGCCGCTTGGGCCGGCACGTAGCTACCGATCTGCGCCATCAACACGATCAGCGCGACCTGGCGCATGTAGCTGCTCTTGCCGCTCATGTTCGGCCCAGTGATGACCAGGATGCGCGCGTCGTGATCAACCTTGGTGTCGTTGGGCGTGAATGGAATCTCGCTCAGCAGGTGCTCGATGACCGGGTGGCGGCCGTCGTGAATCTCGATGCAGTTGTCGTCGTTGAAGCGCGGGCGGGCATAGTTATTGCGCGCAGCGGCCTCGGCCAGCGACGCGGCCACATCCAGCCGGGCGATGACGTGCGCCGCTTCGAACAAGTCCTTGGCGTGCGCGGCCACGGCCTGATTAATCTCGATCAACAGCCGCCGCTCGATCTCTTCGATGCGCTCGTCCGCGTTCAGGATCAGCGTCTCATATTCCTTCAGTTGCGGCGTGATGTAGCGCTCGGCGTTGGTCAGCGTCTGCTTGCGGATGTAGTCGCTGGGCGTGAGGTCCTTCTTGGCGTGCGTGATTTCGATGTAGTAGCCAAAGACCTTGTTGTAGCCGACTTTGAGTGAGGTGATGCCAGTGCGCTCGCGCTCAACCCGCTCCAGATTTGCCACCCACGTCTTGGCGTCGCGCGCGGCCAAATGCACGCCGTCCAATTCGGCGCTGAAGCCGGGCTGGATGAAGCCGTCGTCATCGTCCGGGTCGCCTTTGATGGCGGACGCAACTAAATGAGCTACAGGTTGCAAGTTGCAGGTTGCAGATTTCGGATCCACTTGCAACCTGAAATCTGCAACCTGCAACCACTGCTCACACGCCACCTTTAGATTCAGTAGGTCGCGTGGCGTGGCCATGCCGCTGACGACGCGCGCGGCAAGGCGTTCGAGGTCGGGCATGCCTTTCATGCCGTCGCGCAGTTGCGCCCGCAGCATAGCGTCGCCGAACAGCGCATCCACCCGCGCCAGCCGCTCTTCGATGACCGCTTTGTCCAGCAATGGTTGGCTGACCCAGGTGCGCAACAGCCGCGCGCCCATCGGCGTCAAAGTCTTATCGAGCACGCCGAGCAGCGTCGGCGTCTTGCCACCCTTGGCAGCCGGCCGAATCGGCTCGGTCAGTTCCAGGTTGCGGCGCGTCACCGCATCGAGGCCCATGAAGTGGGCCGTCGAATAGGTGCGCAACTCGACCAACTGTTTGAGCGCCGAAGGTTGCGTCTCGCGCAGATAGGCGACGACCGCGCCTGCCGCGCGCAGGGCTTGGGGCTTGTCCTCCAACCCAAAGCCTTGCAGTGTGCTGACCTTGAACTGATCGAGCAGCGTCTGGCGGGCATTGCTGATCTCGAAGCGATAGGCGGGGTAACTGGTGACTGGTAATTGGTGATTGGCAATTGGTTGCGCGGGTGATTCAGGCACGAGCAACTCGCGCGGCTGGATGCGCGCCAATTCGCGTTCGAGTTCGATCTGGCTGTCAAGCTGCGCAGCCCGGAACTCGCCAGTGGTGATGTCGCAGTAAGCCAAGCCGATTGAGCGGAGGAGCAGAGGGGCGGAGGGGCCGGCGTGCATCTCCCCTGCACCCCTGCTCCCTAGCACCTCTGCGCCAACGACTGCTGCCAAATAACTTGGCCGCGCCGCGTCGAGCATGCCATCCTCAACCACAGTGCCCGGCGTCATCACGCGCCGCACCTCGCGCGGGACGAGGCCGTTGATCGCCTCGCTACCGATCTGGTCGGCGATGGCTACGCGATAGCCGCGCTCGATCAGCCGGGCGATGTAGTTCTCGGCCGCATGATGCGGCACGCCGGCCATGGGGATGCGCGTGTCTTTGGCGATGGGCCGCGAGGTGAGATACACGTCCAGCTCGCGTGAGATCAAGTGCGCGTCGTCGTCAAATGTCTCGTAGAAGTCGCCGAGGCGAAAGAACAGCACGCAACCGGGGTATTTGCGCTTCAGTTCGAGATATTGGCGGCGGAGAGGGGTCGCGACGTCTGCACTCGTTGACATCAGCCTTGCTCCAAACGTGTATTTACAGCGTCGAGGAGCATTGGCACATGGTTTGCTGAATGCAGGATCTTCCTTGGGGATTGCTCCACAGACTCCCGAAAGATTGGATTGCGAATTGCCTCAAAGTCAACCAGATCGATCTTGCGGTGAAGGGTATCTTCCAATCCGAACAAGAGACCAAAGAACGTGTCCGCCCGTTGATCCAAACGCATAGGTTTGAATGTGACCAGGAAGTCAAAATCGCTCTCATTGGGATCAAACCGATCCGTGACTGCTGAGCCAAACAATTCGAGCCTCTGCACGAGGTTGCGTTCGCACAAGGGCCGAATTCGATCAACAGGAAAATCAACGCCTCTCATGACGATGAAATGATAGCATCGGCTCATGTCGGACCGCAGCACCGTCGAGCAGTTCTACGACGCAAATGTGCGCACGGAGTGGACTCGGCTCGAACGCCATCCCACCGAGTTTGCCGTGACGATGCGGGCGCTGGCCGAGTGGCTGCCGCCGGCACCTGCGACCATCCTCGACATCGGCGGCGGGCCAGGGCGCTATGCGATTGAATTAGCGAAACGCGGCTACGACGTGACTTTGCTCGATCTCTCACGGGGCAACCTAGACTTTGCGAAAGCGAGGGCCGCTGAGGCAGGTGTGGCGCTGATGGATTACGTGCATGGCAACGCGCTCGACCTAAGCCGATATCCGAAGCGCAGCTTCGATGCCGCGCTGTTGATGGGGCCGCTTTATCACTTGTTTTCATCGGACGATCGGCGGCGCACCATCGGCGAGGCGTGGCGGGTGTTGCGGCCGGGAGGCATGCTGTTCGCGGCCTGCATCACCCGCTTCGCCGCCATCCGCGATTCGGCGGTCAAGAACCCTGCATGGCTCGTTGAGCGACGAACCGTGGTGCAGGAATTCCTTGAGACCGGCATTCTGAGGTTGCCGCCGCTGGCCGGCTTCACGGATCATTACGCTGCCCACCCGCTTGAGTTCGCGCCATTGATCGAATCAGCCGGCTTCTCGACCCAAGCGCTGATCGGCGTGGAGGGCGTCGTCGCAGGCGTTGAAGATAACATCGCCCAACTCGATGGCGAGGCCTGGGATGCCTGGGTGGATGTGAACTATCGCCTCGGCCACGACCCATCGTTGCATGGCGGCGCGTTTCACCTGCTCTACGTCGGCCGCAAGCACGGTCGCTTCGCCAGCGCCATCGTCCGGCGCGGTGACGAGATTTTGCTGCAACAAGCGCAAGGGCCAGACGATGCCGCCCCGTGCTGGTACATCCCTGGCGGCACGGTCGAGGCGCACGAGTCGTTCGAGCAAGCCGTCATCCGCGAGGTGCGCGAGGAGACGGGCATCGAGGTGCTTGATGTGGCGTCGCTGGCTTATAACGTGCACATGCGGCACACACCGAGCATGAGGGGCGGCACAGCGCACATCTATGAAGTGGCCGATTGGCGCGGTGAGATCAGCGTGGACGATCCCGATAGAGTCACGCTGCAGGCGCGCTTCGTGCCCATCGCCGAGGCGATTCAGCTCATCGAGACGACCTTGCCCTACATGAACATGCGCGACCCGTTGCTGGCCCATCTACGCGGCGAACGGGTGAAGGAATGGCGCTACATCTCGGTGGATGATGGCGTTTTTGAAAGAGAGACCACATGAGCACACAACGCGAAGCGACTCTGCGCTTCTTCGCCGAGCCGGGAGATGTGAACTTCTACGGCAAGGTCTTCGGCGGCGCGGTGATGAAGTGGATTGACCTGGCCGGCTACGCCTGCGCGGCCGGCTGGTGCGGCGGGCCGTGCATCACCGTCTACGTCGGCGGCATCCGCTTCTACAAGCCGGTGCTGATCGGCCACATGATCGAAGTGCGCGCCAAACTCATCCACACCGGCCGCACCAGCATGCACATGGCCGTGGACGTGCGCAGCAAAGACCCGCAGAGCGCAGACGGCTACGCCCACACCACCCATTGCGTGATCGTCTTCGTCGCCATTGACGCGCAGGGCAACACCATCGCCGTGCCGAAGTGGGAACCGCACACCGATGAGGACAAGGCGCTGCAGCAATATGCGCTCAAGCTGCACACGCTGAACAAAAGCATCGAAGACGAGATGAAACCTTATATCGGGCTGTGAGAGCTACTTGAGGATGTAATACGTCCCGCGCTTGTCGCCGATGCGCATGATAGTCCCGCGCTCGACCATGTCCACGAAGTCGCGGCGCAGCGTCTCCGGGTTCACGTCGGGGCACAGCTCCTGATAGTCGCGGTTGGTGATGCGCCCGCTCCTCTTCATGAAGGCGAGCATCTTATGCAGGCGCTCCTGCTGAGCGGTCTGCGGCGCAGCAGCGGCGGCGTCGCCGGCCGATTTAGCGTAGAGCGTGACGGTGAAGCCAGCGTCCGTCTCTTCAAACTGCGGCGGCTGTTGCTCGGCCTCTTTCATCGAGCGGATCATGCGGTCAATCCCATAGCCCAGCCGCTCGATAAAGCCCATGTCGGCCAGCACTTGCACGATGGCCTCGTTGCGCGAATAGCGTTCGCGCAGCAGGTTCTTGAGCGTGATGTGGCCGGGCAACGTGCCGGGGCTGCGCACCTCTACCCGGTCGGCAAACATCAGCACATGAATCTGGTTGCCGGTCAGGCGGTAATCGCGGTGCGCCACCGCGTTGACCACAGCCTCGCGCAGCACGCCGGGTGGATATCCCGACTCATCGCTGCGCTGCCAGGCTTTGATGCGCGATCGCTGGGCTGCGTGTTCAGCCAGAAACAGTTCGGCCTTGCGAATCTGATCCGGCAACGTCCCGCCGATGGTCTGGCGCGCAAACGCGTCGTCCATCTCATCGCCCTTGAAGCGCGCGCACAGAATTTCTGCCCCGCGCACCCAGCGCTGCGGCTGGCGGCCAAACAGCAACAGGCCGGCAAACGTGGGCTTGTATTGCCGGCTGCGTTTGATCAGGCAACCGCGCCGCAGCAGCAATTCTTCGGCGCTGTCGTCGCCGGCCGCGGCCTTGGCCGCATACGCGTCCACCTTCTTCCAGTCCAGGTCATCGCGGCTCGATCCGCTGGGCGAGGCGCTCTCCCACGTGCCTTCGCCACGCACCAGCATCAGCTCGCGCAGTGTTCGCGCGTTGATCAGCGCGTTGCGGCTGTCCTCGCGCGCCAGATAGCGGCCGTCCAGGCTATAGACATTGGGCAGGCCCTCCGGCACCTCGACCACCAAAGCATCCGGCGCAGCTTCGCCATTGGCGATGAAATATGGCAACGGCACGATCAGGCGCGGCTCGCTCAACAGCAGGGCCTGCATGGCGCGATCGCGCGCCTCGGCCGGCTCGATCTTGGTCTTGGCACTCAGTGGCACGATCAGCACGCCGCCGCGCGCGTTGGCCAGCGCCACCAGCGAACGGGCCAGGCGTTCGGGCGTCGCAGCCGCAGGCGTCAGCACTTCGATGCGGGCGCTGGGGCCGGCGTTGAGCAGCTTCTTCAGATCGGCACTCGTCAGCATGTGCGCTGAGTGTGGAATGTTAAGGCGAGGTTGTCAATCCGCCGATGTGACATTTACTTGACGGTGAACGTCGCAACGGTCTCCTCGCCACGCTTGAGCGTGGCCACGTCGCCCGCCTGCCAAGCCGCCTCGTCGCGATTCCAGAACAGATCAGTTGGCACGTCCACGCCGCTGGTGGTGTGCAGGTTGATGAAGCTGTCCTTAAACAGCAGCACGCTGCCAAACGAATAGGTCTGGCCGCGCGGGTTGCTCAACGTCCAGCCGGTCATGTCCACCTGATCGCCTTCGTTCACAATCACCACGGCCTCGCGCGTGCGCTGACCGGGATACACCACTGTGCTGATGCGGACGTTGGCGGCGGTGGAGGCCGCAGCCGCAGGCGCGGGCTGCGCGACCGTCGCGGTCACAATCGGGGCAACCGCTGCGCTGGTTGGCTCGGCAGCCGCAGCTACAGGCGTCTCCAACGGTGCGAGCGCGTTAGCCGGCAAGGCGTCCGCTTGCGGCTGTGGCACCGGTGCTGTTGCCGCAACCTGTGCTTGCGCGTCTGGCGCGGGCACCGGTTGGCTAGCCGTCTCGGCGGTAGACGGAGGAGCAGTCGTAGGTGCTTGGGCCACCGCGGCCGGCGGCGCTGTTGCGTCCAAGAGCGACCGGTTGGCGGCCTGCGTGACCGCGCGCACCACGATGAATGCCGTCAGCGCCGAGACGAAGATGTTGACCAGGATGAAGATGACCCAGTTGCGCGGCCGGAGCGGTGACTGCATGAAAAGGAATATATCACGCGCAAACTGCACGCAAATGCGCAGCGATTGTCTGGTCAAGAGATAACAAGCATGTCGAGCGGAGGCGCTTCCTCGACTACGTAACGCCGCAGCCGCGGCATTCCTCCGCTCGGAATGCTTGCGCCGGAGTCGAGACAGCGACGATGGTCATTTCGACTTCAAGCAATCTCACGCCTCCAAGATCAACGTCACTGGTCCATCGTTGACAAGTTCGACCTGCATGTCCGCGCCAAACACGCCCGATGCCACACGCGTGATGCCCTCGGCCCGCAGGCGCCCGGCGAAGGTGTCAATCAGCGGCGCTGCAACCTCCGGCTTGGCGGCCTGAACGAAGTCCGGCCGGCGGCCCTTGCGCGCTTCGCCATACAGCGTGAACTGGCTGACGACCAGCGCGCCGCCTCCCACATCGAGAAGCGAGCGGTCAAAGCCCGACGGCCCATCCAGCGCGGGGAAGATGCGCAGCGTCGCGATCTTCTTGGCCAGCCAATCGGCCTGTTCGTGTGAATCAGTGTGCGTCACGCCGACCAGCAGCAGAACGCCGGGGCCGATCTCAGCAACGGCAGTACCACCCACGGTTACGGCCGCCCGCGTCACGCGCTGCAAGATGATGCGCATGCGCCGAATTGTAGAATCGCGCCCGCATCATGACCCACGACCTCCCCGCCATCCTCGCCGAAGCCATCCGCATCGCCCGTGGCGCGGGGGCCATCTTGCGCGAGGGCCATGCCCAAATCGAGGCCCAGCGCGAGCGCGTGGCCGTGACCTACAAGGCCGACGACGTTGACCCAGTGACCGAATACGACCACCGCAGCGAGGCCTTCATCGTGGCCGAGCTGCAGCGTGCCTTTCCGTTCCATGGCATTGTCGGGGAAGAAGGTGGTGAATATGGCGTAGAGACGCGCCATGGCGCGTCTCTACAGTGGCAGGTGGACCCGCTCGATGGCACGGTCAACTTCGCGCACGGCTTCCCCATCTTCTCGGTCTCGCTTGGCCTGTTGATGAACGGCGCGCCGACGCTGGGCGTGGTCTACAACCCAATCTACGACGAGCTGTTCGCCGGGGCGCGCGGCTGCGGGGCGACGTTGAACGGCCGGCCCATCCGCGTCTCGCCCACGCCGTCGCTTTCGCGGGCGCTGCTCAACACCGGCTTCCCCTACGACCGGCGCACCAGCGAACAAAACAACTTCGACGCCTTCCTGCGCTTTCAACGCGCTTCGCAGGAGGTGCGGCGGGTTGGCTCGGCCGCGCTCGACCTGTGCTGGGTGGCGTGCGGGCGCATGGATGGCTACTGGGAGATGAAGATCAAGCCGCATGACATCAGCGCCGGCATCGCTATCGCCCGCGAGGCAGGAGCGACCGTGACCGACTACCTGGGCGGCGACGGCATGCTGGCCCGCAGCGAAATCGTCGCCAGCAACGGCTTGATCCACGCCGAGATGTTGGACGTGATACGCGATACGTGAGACGTATTGCATATCACGTCTCACGTATCGCGTTTATCCCGCCCTCATCTTCACCCATACACTTGCCGCCGATGACAACGACAGCCACTGCCACACCGACCGCGCCTGCTGCGACCGAAGCTGCATTTGATTGCCCCGGCAATTACGTGGCTGCCGTGCCCTCCACGCTGCGCTGCTCCAAGTGCAACCGCGTGCTGGCGGTCAAGGACGCCAAACGCACGCCAACCGGCTATGTGTGCCCCTACTACGTCAAGGCGCGCGTGGCGACCTTTTACAACGCCGGGCCGCAACACTACGTGGTGGCCGGGTTGATCGCGCTGATGCTCGGTGTCGTGCTCGGGTTCGTCTTGCAGCTCGTTGGCCGCATTGGCTTCTTCGCCATCATCCTGACCATCTTCATCGGCCCGGCTGCGGGCGGATTGATCGCCGAGGCGGTGCGGCGCGCGCTCAAAGGCATGGGCAATGCGCGGGGACAGTACACCTGGCTGGTGGCCGCGATTGCGACGGCCGTCGGCGCAGCCGTGTTCACCATCCTGCCGCCGTTGGTGTTGCTGCTGGCCGGGTCGCCCAACTTCCTGTTCGCGCTCATCCCCACCGCCGGCCTGGTGCTGGCCATCGGCACGCTGGTGGCGCGGCTACGCATTTAAGGCTTAGCGCGCAATCGCGTCCAGCGTGTGCAACGTGAGCAGGATGCGCAGGTCGGAACCTTCGGGCCGCATGTGGAAGTTCTCGTTGCCCTCCCAGCGCATGCCGAAGTCGGGCAGTGCCCGCGTGGCTTGCCAGAAGTCAATCACCGGCAGGCCGAACTCGCGCCCCAGCCTGCGCACGACATCGTTGATGTAGGCCGGCGGCGCCCCACCCTCTTGCGACTCCAGATCGTCGGCCTTGGTCACCAGCACCGGCACGGTCTTTGCCGCCAGCGTCTCGCTGACGATGCGGCGATAGTTGGCCTCGTAGTCTTGCCACTGATGCGTGTCGCCGGTGCCGAGCGCGATGAAGGCGATGCTGGCATTCGAGCGGCGCAGCTCACACGCCAGGGGCGTCTCGTCCGGGTTGCACTGGGCCGGGTCTGACCAAGCTGCGTCGAACATCGAGGTGGTGTTGAACCCGCCCTTGGCCGCGACGCTGCCGCGCGTGAACGACCACGCAAACTGTTCGACGACTGGCGCGAGGGCCAGGTATTTGCTGGCGTCGAACGTGCCTGCGCTCAAGCGCCACCAATACGCGTCCGGCTCGGAGTTGCAGTCGCCGACAACGGCGAACATGCCCGCGCTGCGGCCCGCCTTGACCGCATCGCGATACAGCTTCTTGACTTGCGGCGTGACGCCGTTGATGACGGACGGCAAGGTGGCGCGTGTCTTGGATTTGGGTGCAGCCGGTGCGGGGACGACCGGCGCGCTGTTCACATCGCCTGCCGCCGCGCCGAGTGACGACAGCAGCCAGCCGCGCTTGCCGTCAAGCGTGGTCACTTGCAACCAGGTGTTGCCGGTTGTGCGCGCGGTCACGTCGTACGGCTGGCCTTCAAACACCGGCCCGACCAAGGCGGCGCTGAGGCTGGGTTGAGCGCGCAGGAACGCGCCGCCCACGCCGAGCGTGAAACGCGGGGCATCGGCGGCTCGCGCAGCGCGGGCCGGGATGGCTGTGAGGGATGCGAAGATGAAAGCGGCGATGAAGCTATGAGTGATTTTCATTGCGCTCTTTCACAGCCCGCGCGTCAACGCATCGAGCATGAACAGATTGCCGAATACCTTGAGCGCGAAACCCTCTTCTGACAGATGAAAGTAATAGCCCCATTCATCGAGCAAGCCGTTCTGGGTGAATGGCCGCTTAGGCAGTTCGGGGTTGGGGATGACGGGCAGGTTGCGCGACGCGGCGTAGAAATCCACCAGCGGCAACTGATATTCATTAGCCAGCGCGCGGATGGTGTCGTTTATGTAGTTGAAGCCGGCGCCGCCTTGAATAGATTCGAGATCGTCGGCCTTGGTCACCAGCACCGGCAACACATCTTGCGCGAGGGCATGGTCAATCATGCGGCGCGTGTTCGCCTCAAAGTCGCGCCAGGTGAATTTGTCGCCGGTGCCCAGTTGGATGAACACGATGCCGGCGCGCGACTGGCGCAATTCGCACACGAACATGCCCTCTTCGGGCAGGCAACCCGCAGCCGTGACTTTGGCCGGGTCGAACATATCAGCTGCGCCGATGCCGCCCTTTACCGCCGCGCTCACGCGGGCGAAGGCCGGGTCGAAGCGCGTGATGACAGTGCGCAGATAGCCGAACTTGTCCAGGTCGAAGATGCCAGCCGCGATGCGGCCCGTGGCGCGCTGCCAGGTCGAGTTGCTATCGCCGGCGATGCTGAACATGCGCGGGTCGCGCCCGGCCTTGATGGCCTGCTGCAACAACTGCCGTCCGCGCGCTGTGACCTTGATCCACTCCGGCACCGCCGCGCCGTTGGTGTTTTTGGCAAAGGCGGGTGGCGAATATTTCACCACCGGCACATCGGCCAATGATCCGGTCACCTGGCCAAAGCCGGCCGGCAACCACGCCTTGAAATCGTTCGGCCCGGCCAGCGCCAGCCATTGCCCGTCCTCGGTGCGGCCGATGACGTTGAACGTCGCGCCCTGCACCAGCGGCGTCACCTTCTGCGCGTTCACGCTGGGCGCGGCGCGGAAGTAGGCGTTCTGCCAGGTGGCGAGGAACGTGACCGACTGCGCGCGGGCTGGATGCGCCTGCAGCTGAGACGCCAGGAACGCAACCGAGATCATCCAGATGACAAAAATGCGGGGCATCATGTGTGCGTTTGGGTTGCTGTCCTTGCTGCTTGTTACTCGCTACTCGCTACTCGCTACTCGCTACTGTCCCGTGATGGCCGCCAGCGTTTGCAGCGTGCCGAGGATGCGCCGATCCATCCCCGCATACGACTGATGAAAATCCTTGTCGCCCTCATCAATCAGGCCGCCGTTCGGCAGGTCGCGCGTGGCCGCCCAGAAGTCGAACAATGGCACGTCGTATTCTTTCGCCAGCCGCCGGACGATGTCGTTGATGTAACTCGACGGCGCATCGGCAGCGGTCTCGATGTCATCGGCCTTGGTCACCAGCACCGGCAGCACACCCTTTTGCAGCGCATGCTCGATCATCGGCCGATAGTTCTGCTCGAAGTCTTTCCAGTCGTATTGCTCCTGGGTGCCCAGAGAGATGAACACGACGCTGGCGCGCGACACCCACAGTTCGCACGCGAACGGCCCCATGGTCTTGTCGCACAGCGCGGCATCGGCCCAAGTCGGGTCCATCATCGCGCCCGCGCCAAAGCCGCCCTGCGCCGCCAGGCTGATGCGCCCGAACGACGGCGAGAAGCGCTGCACAATCGCCTGCAAACGCGCATCGAGCGTGCTGGCATCGAACTGGCCGCCGGCCAGGCGTTGCAAATACACCGGCGGCTGCGAGTTGCAATCGCCCACGACGGCAAACGTGTTCAAGTCTTTGCCCGCCTGAACGCTGTTCTGCCAGATGGCGCGTTGGCGCGGCGTGATGGCCGGAATCCAACTTGGCAATGGCGCGGGCTTCTTCTTGCTGGCTTTGGCCGGTTTGGCGGCGAGCGCCGCGGGCTGGCCCGCCACCGGCGCGGCCTTCAGATCGCCCGAATAAGGCGCGCCCAGATCGGACAGCAGCCATGTGCCGTTGGCGCCTGTCGCGCCCGGCACTGCCAGTTGCCACCACGCGTTATCGGGCGTGCGGGCGATCACGTCGTAGAACTGGCCTTTGGTCACCGGCACGGTGTTGCCGGCCGTCAGGCTGGGCGCATTGCGCAGCCAGGCTTGTTGCGCCGTTACGGTGATCTTGACCGGCTCCTGCGCGCGCACCTGTATGCCATTCGGCATTACCACAGCGGCGCAAAGTGCGCTGAGCGCCAGACTCAACACCCTGCCTTTGCGGCTTTGCGGCTTTGCGAGAGATACGGTTGATCTCATTTCTTCTTCGCGGCCGGGGCCGGGAACTGCGCCAGCGTTTGCAGGGTCATCAGGATTTTGGCATCCATGCCGGCCTCGTTGACGTGGAACGGGTCAATCGGCTGCAGGTCAACGTTGCGCTCCTGCGCCAGGCCGCCATCGGGCAGTTGCTTGGCTGCCAGTGCGAAGTCAATTACCGGCAGGCCGTATCGCGCGCCCAGCTTGCGCACCACGTTGTTGATGTGATCCGCCGGCGCCCCGCCCTGGCGCGATTCCAGATCGTCCGCCTTGGTCATCAGCACTGGCACCACTTTGTTGGCCAGCGCGTAGTCAATGATCTTCGCGTAGTTCGGCTCAAAGTTTTGCCAGGTGAACGTGTCACCCGTGCCAAGCGAGATCAACGCGATGGCCGCGTTCGACTGGCGCAACTCGCACGCAAACGGCCCTTCGTCGGGGTTGCACTGCTTGGGGTCGGCCCACGTCGGGTCGAAGGCCATGCCGGCGTTGAAGCTGCCGCTTGTGGCGATGCTGACGCGCCCAAAGGAGGGCGCGAACGCCTGCGACGTCTTTTGCAGGGCCGGATACGGGGCCAGGTTGAATGCACCGGCACCCATCCGGCCAAAGAACACGGGATGCTCGGAGTTGCAGTCGCCAATCACAGTGGCCATGCCCGGTGCCTTGCCCGCCTTCAGCGCTGCCTGATACAACTGCTGCACCTTCTTGCTCACCGCCGGCACGCCGGGCAAGCGCACGGCCTTGGGCGCAGGCGCGGGCGGCACGCTGTTGGCCGCGGGCAATTGGCCGATGTCCGTGCCGTCCTTGAAGCGCACGGCGCTGCGGTTCACCCACGCGCGGGTACTGCCGTAGGGCACCAGGATCCATTCGTTGTTCTCGTCGCGGCCCAGGGCCGGGTAGCACTGGAACTTCAGCATGCGGCCCACTTCCGGCGATGCCCAACTGTTGTTCAAACGGGCAAACGTGCCATCAATGTCAATCATGATCTGCGCGGTCTGGGAATCGCCACACAGAAAGCTGATCGCCGGCCGGATCGGCGGACGCGCCGCAAATGCCGATTGTGTGGTCGCTGGGGTTGCCAGCGCAAATGATGCCAACGCAGCAATCAGCCAACGCCGTTTTTGTTTCATTAACACGTGTTTAACTCCTGTCATGTGCGCGGCGCACATTGCTCATGAACGCCAGGGCACAGCCGGAGAAATTGTGCTGTGCGCGGCAACGTCGCCCTTGACGTTTGCTTGCCTAACGCTCGACGATGCGGCCTGCACGCATGGCGTTAGCCACGGCTTCAGCTGTCATCGCGCGCCGATGTTACCAGAGTAAAATCGCGCGCATGGTCAGCAAAACAGCGCGCGCCGTGGCCGGTGGCGCGCTTTTGATTGCACTATGTGCATGCAACGCCGCACCTGTGCCAACACCGACGCCTACGACCGCGCCGACAGCATCACCCACGACAGTGCCAACGCTCGCGCCGACGGACACACCGCAACCGCAAGCCGACGCGACAGCGGAAGCATCGCCTTCGCCCGCCACTGCTGCCGGGGCAGCGCAAGACTTCGCCCCGGCGCAACGCTCGGTGTGGAACACGACCATCGGCCAGGATCAGATGAGCGGCGAGTGCGCCAAAGGCTCAGTCCTGCCCGTGTATGGGCTGGTGCAGATCACCCCCGGCGAGGGCGGGCTGGAGTGGAAGAACCAGGAGCCTACACCCTACCTGATGCAACGCCTGGCGACAAATCAATATCAATACGCCGGCCCGAATTCGATCAACGACGGCGTGGTGACGATGACGCTGACGTTCGTGGACGACAAGACCCTGACGATGGTGCGCGAGTTCACGGCCTCGGCCGAGCCAGGCTGCACGCACAAGCATGACTACGCCGGCGTGTTTCAGTGGTTTAGGTAAGCATGCCCGGCTCTGAAGAGCCGGTCTGAGCAAACAAAGCCCGACAAATCGGGCTGAAAAAGCCGCAAAGATCAGTCCGTGCAGGCATAAGTAGGGTTAGGGGGACGTATGACCGCAGACCAAGCCAAGCGATTGTCGCAACTTGAGCAAGCCTACAGGAACGGCATCCTCGACGAGGACACCTATCGCTCTGCGCTGGCCGCATTGGGATTGCAGTCCGAGGCGAAGCTCGATGGCAGCGGCGCGATTGCACAGGGCACAGGCGCGATGGCGGCAGGCGCCGGCGGCCTGATCGTCGTCAATAATCGCTACGAGGGCGCGGCCCCAAAAGACGACCGCGAAGCGCGCCGCATTTACCTCGGCGTCCTGGTCAACAAGGTCAGCAGGCTGCCGTTGCGCGCCTTCGATTCAAGCCAGAGCAAGGCCGGCGCTGCCCAGACCGAACTCAGCCTGATCAACATCTACACCGCGCTCGACACCACGGCAACAAAGGTTGAAACCGAGACCCGTAGAGCAGCTGATGCCGAGAATGAGCAAGACGTGGGCGACGAACAATCGTCTTTAGATCAGGCCATCAGAAGAGAGCGCGACAAAGCGCGGCCATTGCGCGCGCTGGAGGCGGCCTTCACGCACCGGCGCATGGTGTTGCTGGGCGAGCCGGGCAGCGGCAAATCCACCTTTGGCCATCACGTGTTGCTCTGCCTAGCCGCGCAGCACGCCGAACCGAACGCGCCGTGGCTCAACGAGTTTAAGCGCGACTGGTCCGGCCCGCCCGCCGGGGTGTTGCCCATTCGCGTCATCCTGCGCGATTTCGACGCCTGGCTGCGCGGGCAGAACGGGCTGCCCCGCAAGGCCAATGCCGCCCACCTGCACGACTTCATCGCAACGCAACTGCGCGAGCACAACATGCCATTCGCCATCAGCCTGATTGACGAGGCGCTGGAGCAGGGCAAGGCCTTCGTGTTGTTGGACGGGCTGGACGAGATCACGCTCATGCGGCATCGCGAGTTCACCCGCGACGCCATCCTCGCCTTCGTCCAGCGCTATCCCAAGACCAATCACTATCTGGTCACCTGTCGCACCTGGTCGTATCAGCCACCCGAGCACGAGCGCCAGCCCGATCTGCGTCTGCCGGAGTCCCAATTCATCCCCTTTCAGTTAGCCCAGTTCGACGACGACAAGATCAATCAGTTCATTGCCGCCTGGCACCAGGAGTTGGCCCAGACAGGCAAATTGACGCCGGCCAAGGCGGCTGTCTTGCAGACGAAGCTGGCCGAAGCCGTGCACAAACGCGACCTGCGCCGGCTGGCCGGCAACCCGCTGCAACTGACGCTGATGGCGTGGGTGCACACTGACGACGAAGAACTGCCCGACAAGCGCGCCAAGCTGTATCAGCGGGCCATCGAACTGTTGCTGTGGAAGTGGGAGAGCGAGAAGCGCACCGACGAAGCCACGCTCAAAGACCTGGTAAGCGAGATCGGCGACGGCAAGTCGCAGATCGAGCGCGTGCTGTGCCAGGTCGCCTTCGAGGCGCACGCCGGCCTCAACCCGCAGGACCAGCGCGACAACCCGGAGAAGCTGGCCGACGTGAGCGAGTCGCGATTGAAGCGGTTGCTGGCCGCGCTCAAGCTCGACGATGGCGGCAAGCCCGATGAGAACTGGGCGCGCGACATATGCGACGCGATCAAGCTGCGCTCCGGCCTGCTGGCGCAACGCTTGCCCGATGCGCTGACCTTCCCGCACCGCACCTTTCAGGAATATCTGGCCGGCGCGTGGCTGTTGCAGAACAACTTCGTCACCCAAGCCAACCAGAAAGCGGCCCAACTCGACGTGTGGCGCGAGGTGATCCTGCTGGCGGTCGGCAACTCCGTCTTCGTGAAGAACGACTGGGAACTGAGCAAGCCGCTTGACCTGCTGCGCCGGCTGTGCCCAAAGCAAATCGTTGACGACGAGGTCGCCTGGAAGAAGGCCTGGCTGGCCGGTGAGGTGCTGTTGGAGACGGGCGTCGAGCGCGCCGGCGAACGCGACGCCGACGGCGACCTCGTCCCGCGCGTGCGGGATCGGTTGGTTGCGTTGATTCAGGGGAACAAGCTCGCGCCTGCCGAGCGGGTGGAGGCCGGCAACACCCTCGCTCGCATCGGCGACCCGCGCTTCAATCCCGCCGCGTGGTTTTTGCCAGCCGATCATCTGCTTGGCTTCGTGCGCGTTCCGTTCGGCCCGTTTCATATGGGCACGTGCACAGCCGACTTTGAAACGGTAATGAAGACCCTTGTCGCGACAGAGAGAGACGTCGATTACTTCAAGAATGAAATCAACGACCTGCCCGTCACCGTCGGCGAGTTTTACATCGCCCGCTACCCGGTCACCGTTGCGCAGTTCAAAGCGTTCGTGCGCGATTCCGGTCATTCGCCTCGCGACGAGGATAGGTTGCGCGGTGTAGACACGCACCCAGTTGTGTATGTGACCTGGCACGATGCCTTGGCCTACTGCCACTGGCTGACGGATAGGCTTCGCGCTTGGGCAGAAACGCCGGAGCCATTGCAAACGCTGTTGCGCGACAAAGGTTGGGTCGTGACCCTGCCCAGCGAAGCCGAATGGGAGAAAGCCGCGCGCGGCGATCAAGATGCGCGCATTTTCCCGTGGGGCGACCAACCAGATCCAAACAAAGCCAACTACAGTGACACGGACATCAACACCACCAGCCCTGTCGGTTGCTTCCCGTTGGGCGCGTCCCCATATGCTTGCCACGACATGATCGGCAATGTGTGGGAGTGGACGCGGAGTGCCTTCAAGCCGTACCCTTACAACTCAGAAGACGGCCGTGAAAACCTTACGACCAGCAATAAAAATGATCAGGTCTGGCGCGGCTGCTGCTTTACTGACAATCTGCGTGGCGCACGTTGCGCCGTCCGCGCGCGTCAACCTGACAACAGGGCTGACCGTCTGGGTTTTCGGGTGGTGGTATCCCCAATTTCTCTTTGACACCTGTGGTCTCTAGTGCTCTGCACTCACAAACCGACCCCTGCTCTCTTGGCGCGGCTCATTCATGGCCGAGGATTGTCGTAATGTGGGAAGGCGGCCCAAGGCTAAAGCCGTTGGGCTGAAAGAGCAGAAGCAGCCAAATGCGTTGTGCGTTTGTGAGTTCGCACAGCATGACGCTAATTGCGTAAGTCCGTCGCGAGCAGGATATTTGCGCCACCTTGGGGGTAAGCAGTTCACGTAAATTCGGGATCACTGACAAGTTGTCATTCTGAGTCTTTTTGCAGGCATTGGTAGATCAAGATATCAGCAAGTTCAGTAAAAGGACTCAGAATGACTGGCTTACGCACTTGGCTAATTCGAACTGACGTTCGTTAGGGGTAAACACACATGGATCCAGTCACGCTGATCGTCTCGGCCATCGCGCTCGGCGCGGCCGCTGGGGCCAAGGACGTCGTGCCGCAGGCGATCAAGGACGCCTACGCCGGCTTCAAGGCGCTGGTCGTGCGCAAGTTCGGGGGCGCGGCCAACGCAGCCCACGTCGGGGATGCCGTCAAGCAGGTGGAGGACAAGCCCGAATCGGAAGGCCGCAAGGCCGTGTTGCAAGAGGAGATCGAGGCGGCCAAGCCGGCCATTGACGCTGAGCTGATCGCCAAAGCCGAGGCGTTGTTAAAGCAACTGCAAGACGCAGGCCAAGCGCCGGCGGGTGTGAGCTACACGGCCACGTTGACCGGCAGCGGCGCTATCGCGCAGGGGCCAGGCGCCGTCGCCGGCGGCGCGGGCAGCACGATCATCAGCGGCAACACCGGGACTCATATTGACGCGCGCGGCTCGCAGGGCTTCATTCAAGGATCGAGTGGGCCTGTCAGCCAGCACTTCGGCACAAACGTGGACACCGGCGGCGGGGCCTACATAGGCGGCAACGTGAGCGCGGGCGGTGACGTTGTGGGGCGCGACAAGATCACGCACAACTACTACGGCGCGGGCGCATTGAGCGAAAACGTGATGGCCAATTGGTCGCCGGCGGCCAAGAACCTCTACAGCCTGCTCAAAGACAAGTGGTTCTCCGAGAGCGACCTCGAAGACCTGGCCTTCCAGCTCGACCTGGATTGGGACAACCTGCGCGGCGAGACCAAGACCGACAAGGCGCGCGCCTTGGTGCAGGCCTGCGAACAGAACGGCCTGATCGAGAAGCTGCGCGGCCTGATGCGCCTGGCGCGGCCGAATTTGCGGGACCGGCTGTAGGGGTCGCTCTCCGTAGCGACCCTAGTAACCCGACAACGACGCACTACGGAGAGCGCGCCCTACCATTTCTGCGCCCCTCTTGCCTACGGCAAGCTCGAACTCACGTTAGTTTAGAGCCACCTCGAAAACGGCTGGCGTGCCAAATTCGAGTTGGTGTAGCGCGGGTCGCCGGTGACTTCCTCGCCGGCCCAAGCGGGCAATGACACAACCTGCGCCGCGTCCGACAACTCGATCTCCGCCACGATCAGCGGCGCGTTTTCGTTCAGAAACTCATCCACCTCCCAGCGCAAGCCCGCGTGCCACACGGCGTGGCGCACCTTCTCGATCAGCGGCCGCAGGCACAACTGGTCGAGCATGGCGTTGGCGTCCGCGAGCGGGATGGCGTACTCGAACTCAGCGCGCGCCAAGCCAGCGGGCTTGCCCTTGACGGTGATGAAGCCAGCGTCGCCCTGCACCCGCACGCGCACGGTGCGTTCGCCGTCGGCCGATAGATAACCCTGGCGGATGTGCACGGGGTCTGCGCCGACGCGCCAATCGTCGCCCACGACCAAAAACTTGCGTTCGATCTCGATACCCACGGATGTGTCGTCCTCGAAAAATACACAAGCCGGAGAGCAGGCTAACCTACTCTCCGGCTTGTGCGTTCGGGCGGTTCTACTGCACGTTCTGAACCGTCACGTTGACCACCACATCACTGTTGACGCATTGGCCCTGGTTGTTGCACGCCGTCAGCACATAGCCGACCTGTTGACTGCCCTGTTGCGGCTGGAAGAAGCTCTTGGTGTCGTCGAAGGTGTAGCCATTCAGCACGCTGCCGTTGATGGACAGCGGCGTTGCCGTGCGGTAGTTGCGTTCCAGCGACACGCGCGTCGCACCGCCGCCCACGTCCCAGCGCAGCGTGACCAACTCTCCAAACGGCACAGACTGTTGATCCACCGTAAACGAGTTGATCACCGGCGCAGTTGACCCCGACCCGGCCACGCTGACATCGCGCGAGGTCTGCACCGCCACGCTGTCGGAGGCAAAGGCCTGGATGGAGTACTGCACCACGCCCGGCGACTGCGGGCAGTCCTGCCAGTTGCCACTCGCCGGCGCGCCATCCCAGCGCACCTGGCCATTGGTCAGAATCGCTACGCGCACCACGTTGCCCGTCACCTGCCACTGCACGTTCACGCACTGCCCGGCTGCAATCTGGGTCGGGTTCACCGTGAACTGGGTGATGACCGGGCTATCGCCGCCAGCCGGGTTGACCGTGATAGTGATCTGCGGCTGCTGCACGCTGCCATCGTTGAACTGCACGCGCAGGAAGTAGGTCGTCGTCTGTTGCGGGCACTGTTGCTGGCTGCTCACGCCGGGCACGCCGTTGTTCTGCCACGGTTGGCCCTGCGCAAAGAACCACACGCCGCTCACGTTCTGCACGTTCCAGTTGAAGGTGGTGCATTGGCCCTGGTTGATGACGGTCGGGTTGGCGGTGAAGCTGATGCCCGGCACCGCCGTCGGCGGGACAGGCGTGGGCGGGTTGAGGTTTGGCACCTGGATGCCGACCCACACGCGCTCGCCAAACGGCGTGCCGTTCGCGTCGTTCATCTGCCAGAAGCCCTGATACGTGCCTGGCTGGCCGGGCGCGACCAGATTGACGTTGAGGTCTATCGTCTGGCCCGGCCCAACCGCTCGCCCGATAGGTGTGGGCTGGCCGCCCATCTGCGCCGCCGGTGTGTTGCCAAACACGAAGCCCAGGAAGAATGACGCTTGCCAGTTGCAGTTGCCGCTGTTGCGCAGCCGCCAGCCCTTCGTAAACGACTGGCCGGGTTGCAACACCGGCGGGGCGGTCATGTTCTGGTCGTCGTAGTTCAGGTCGGCCACATAGGCCGCGCCGTTTACGCACGGCGGCGGGCCGGCCGGCGTCGCTGTCGGCCCGGGCGTCGGCGCGGGTTCAGGCGTCGGCGTCGGGATCGGCTCAATCTGGTTGGGGTTGAGCTTGAGATACTCTTGGATCAAGCCAGCCACTGTGCCGTCGTTCTGGGCCTTCAGCAGTGCGTCGTTCAGCGCACCGATCAGGTTTGACCCCTGCCGCACGGCGATGGCGAAGCTCTGCGGGTTAAAGCCCTCGCCCACCACTTTCAGACCCTCGGCCTCGGCAAAGTTGCGGGCCGGCAACCGGTCGAGCATGAAGTAATCAATCTTATTCTCTTTAAGGTCGCGGATGGCGCCGTTCGTATCCTGATACAGAAAGATGTCCGTGGACTTGGACAAGCCTTTGTCCACCAGGTTCTCTTTCAGGTAGGTGGCATACACGGAGCCAGATTGCGCGCCGACGCGCTTGCCGGCCAGATCGGCCACCAGGTTGATGTCGGCCGCGTTGGCTGGCCCGAGCACGCCATCGGCGCCGATGTAGTAGGTGTTGCCGAAGTCCACCACCTGCTGACGGGCAGATGTGACGGACAGGGCGGCGATGGCTACATCCACCTGGCCCAACCGCAGCGCATCCAGCAGACCATCGAACGCAAAGTCGTTGAGGTCCGCCTCGGCGCCCATACGCTTGGCCAGGTCGCCGATCAGCGCTGGTTCAAAGCCATCAATCTTGAACTCGCTGTTATAGAACGAATACGGCGCATAGTCGGCCGACACACCGACGGATAACACACCGGACGACTCGATCCTGGCCAGGTCATCCGTGCTTTGCGGTGGAATGGGCGCGGGCGTGCTGTTCGGATCGGGCGGCGGTTGGGTGGGCACGAGCGTCGGCTCGGGCGTGGTTGCGGCCGGCGCCTCGGTCGCTTGTGCCGGCGCTTCCGTCGGGGGCGCAACTGTCGGCGCTACCGTCGGTTCGGGTGTGGGCGATGAGCAGGCCGCCAGCACCAGCAGCGCCGCCATCGGCGCCAGCAGTTTTCGGGCAAGTGGTTTCATGTGTTTGATCCCCATGGTTGTATGGCTACCTCACGTTTTGAACTGTCACCGACACCACGATGTCACGGTTGACGCACTGACCCTGGTTGTTGCACGCCGTCAGCACGTAGCCAACATTCTGCGTGCCCTGCTGCGGCTGGAAGAAGCTCTTCGTGTCGTCGTAGGTGTAGCCGTTCAACACGCTACTGTTGATGGACAGCGGCACGGACTCGCGGTAGTTGCGATTGATCTGCACTTTCGTCGCGCCGCCGCCCACATCCCAGCGCAGCGTAATCAGGTTGCCGAACGCCACCGTTTGCTCATCCGCGGTGAACGAGTTGATCACCGGCGGCGCAGCGCCTGCGGGAGAGACGCTCACATCGCGCGAGGTCTGCACGGCCGTGCCGTCAGAGGCGAAGGCCTGGATGGCGTAGTTCACCACGCCGGGCGACTGCGGGCAGTCGTTCCAGTTACCGGTGGCCGGCGCGCCATCCCAGCGCACCTGGCCGTTGCTCAAGATGGCCACGCGCACCACGTTGCCCGTCACCTGCCAGCGCGCGGTCACGCATTGCCCGGCCGAGATCTGTGACGGATCTACCGTGAATTGCGAGATGACCGGCCCGCCGGCAACCGGGTTGACCGTGATGACGATGGACGGCTGCTGCACGCTGCCATCGTTGAACTGCACGCGCAGGTAGTAGGTTGTGGTTTGCTGCGGGCATTGCTGCTGGCTGCTCACGCCTGGCACGCCATAGTTCTGATACGGCTGACCGGCCGGGAAGAACCACACGCCCTGCACACCTTGCACGTTCCAGTTGAAGGTGGTGCACTGGCCCTGGTTGATGGTGGTCGGGTTGGCGGTGAAGCTGATCCCGGGCACCGGCGTCGGCGGCACTGGCGCGGGCGGGTTGGGGTTCGGCACCTGGATGCCGACCCACACCCGCTCGCCGAACGGCGTGCCGTTTGAGTCGTTCATCTGCCAGAAGCCCTGATACGTGCCGGGCTGACCGGGCGCAACTAGATTTACGAAGATGTCGGCAGTCTGGCCGGGGGCAATGGTGCGCCCAACGGCCGTGGGCTGGCCGCCCATCTGTGCGCCCGGCGTGTTGCCAAACACGAAGCCCAAGAAGAAATCGGCCCGCCAGTTGCAATTGCCGCTGTTGCGCAACCGCCAGCCTTTGCGGAACGTCTGACCGGGCTGCATGATCGGCGGGGCGGTCATGTTCTGGTCGTCGAGGTTGAGGTCGGCCACATACGCCGCGCCATTGACGCAGGGCGGCGGGCCTGCCGGCGTCGCCGTCGGGCCGGGCGTGGGTGTGGGCGCGGGCGTCGCGGGTGGGATGGGTTCGACCTGGTTGGACTTCAGACCCAGATACGTCTCGATGAGCTTGGCCACCGCGCCATCGTTCTGCGCTCTGAGCAGCGCGTCGTTGAGCGCGCCGCGCAGGCTCGATCCCTTGCGCACTCCCATAACGAAGCGTTGTGGGCTGTAGTTTTCGCCCACGACGGTCAGATCCTCCGAAGCGGCAAAGCTGCGGGCCGGCAGGCGATCCATCATCACATAGTCAAGCTTGCCGTCCTTCAGGTCCGCCACGCCCTTGGTGATATCCGAATACAAAAAGACATCGGTCGGTTTGGACAGGCCTTTGTCCACCAGGGCCTCTTTCAAAAACGTGGCGTAGACCGAACCTTTTTGCGCGCCCACGCGTTTGCCGGCCAGATCCGCCTCGGCCGTCAGTGAGATGGCGTCGCTCGGGCCGAGCACGGCATCGGCCCCGATGTAGTAGACGTTGGTAAAGTCCACCAGTTCGCGACGGGCGGGTGTATCGGAGATGGCGGCGATGGCCACATCCACCTGGCCCAATCGCAACGCGTCCAGCAAGCCCTCAAAGGCGAAGTCGTTCAGGTCGGCCTGTTTCGCGCCGATGCGCTTGGCCAAATCGCCGATCAGCGCCGGTTCAAAGCCGTCTATCTTGTAGTCGCTGTTGTAAAAGGCGTAGGGCGGATAGTCGGCCGAGACGCCGACCAGCAACTTGCCCGACGACCTCGTCTTGGCCAGGTCGTCAATCGAGAGGCCGCGCGTGGGCACGGGAGTAGATTGCGCCGGGGGCGCATCGGGTGAGTTTGCCGGGGAAGACGCCAGCACCGGCACGAATACCGAGAGTGCCAGCGCGGCCGCGATGGGCAAGGCCCACAGCTTTGCGTGTCGCTTCATCTAGAGATACCTCCGTCGTGATTGGATTCGTCCATGAGCGTGTCAGAGCCGGTCTGTCCAAGTGGGATTGGGTCGGCAGCGACTACAGGGATTCCATAATACCGCGTTGCCGCAGCAATGTTCGCAAGGGTGCATTTCATTCTGGGAGAAACCGCTCGGAGCGCTTCTCGCCAGCAAAGTTATGCCGATAAGAGCGCTCCGAGCGGTCGTCGTTCCCTTTAGTGAAATGCACCCCTGCGCAATCTAGCAGCCATTCCGTGCCAGTATGCGACCGGCCCGTGACCGGTTCGTGACAGGGCCGGGCTGCGGCTGGCCGTCACTGGCTATCACTGCAATGGCATCTTGGCCCGGCCGGCCTTGTTGCGGGTCATGTGGCTGTTCCAGCCGCGCAACACCACGTTCTCGTCCGGGTGCATGTTGCCTTCCTCCACCTGGTCGTCGCCTGCATGCAACTGCACGAGCACGGTCTTGCGCACCTTGTCCGACCGGTTGGGCATGGAGCCGTGCACGGTGAAGTAGCTGAAGAACACCACGTCGCCGGCTTGGCACTCGACCGGGGTGGATTTCTCGATCGGGTAGTCGTTGAGCAAAATGTCCGAAGCCGACTGGCCCCAACTGCCCTGCAACCGGCCCAGCTTGTGGCTGCCGGGATACACGCGCAGGCATCCCATCTCATCGGTGGCATCGCTGACGTGGATGACGCCGGCCATCATGCTGTCTTGCTCGGTCGGGAAGTAGGCCCAATCCTGGTGCATGGGAAATGGCGCGCCGTTTTCGGCCGGCTTCTGAAACAGCTTGGTGTGGTGCAGGACGATGTCTGGCCCGATGATCGCTTCGACCACATCCAGGAAGCGCGGTTGCAGCGTGGCCCGGTGCCAGGCAGCCGAGAACTGCTGCACATTGTGGGTGTGATACACGACTGTGTTCTGCGCGCCCAGCTTTTCGACCTCTGGCCCTTTCCAGCGCGCGTTGATGTGCTCGTCGCTGCTCATCAACTGCGCCACAAGGCGGTCGAAGTCGCGCTCCAGTTCAGCCACTTCGCTTGGCGAGAACACACCCTTGGCATGGTAATAACCGTTTTGCTTGAAGAATTGAGATATGTCAGACATAGCAACACCAGATTGAAGCCGAAAAGAGAAAAGAGCGCAAAGCCAAATGCTCTTGCGCTCATCGTTGATACATACCGGACGCGATTACTTCAACGTCGCGCTCACGCTCACGTCGGCCACCGCAGCCAACGCCTTCGACACGGGGCAATTGGCCTTGGAGACGGCCACCTTCTCCTGAAAGGTCTTTTCATCAAGCCCGGGCACATCGGCCTCGGTGTTCAGCTCGATCTTGGTGATGGTCGGGCCGGCCTCCAGGTGCACCGTCGCCGTGGTGTGAATGCGGTTCGGCTTGAAGCCGGCGTTGGTCAGTTGCGCCGAGAGGAACATGCTAAAGCAACCAGCGTGCGCTGCGCCGATCAGCTCTTCGGGATTGGTGCCTTTTGTGTCGTCGGCGAAGCGGGACGCCCAGGTATAGGGTGCATCTTTGATGAAGCCGGTGCCCACCGACATGGTGCCTGCGCCTTCCTTGAGCGTGCCGTTCCAGGTCGCGTCTGCTTTTGAAACTGTCATTTCATTTGCTCCTTTGATATGAGTGCCATCATTCTACGCGGGCAAGACAACCGCAGAGGCGCAGCGCATTCCAACCGACTCAGCGTTCTCCGCGTCTCCGCGGTTACACAACCAACATCGCATCGCCAAACGAATAGAAGCGATAGCGTTCGGCAATGGCCAGCGCATAGGTCCGGCGCATGTAGTCCATACCCATGAACGAGCCGATCATCGCCAGCAGCGTGCTGCGCGGCAGATGAAAATTGGTGATCATCGCATCCACGACCTGCCACGTGTAGCCGGGGGTGATGTAGATGGAGGTAAATCCCGAGTAGGCAGTGGGCAGTGAGGCGTGGGGTGAATGCTGCCTACTGCCATCTGCCCACAGCTCACGTTTCACGCCCCAGGTCTCCAACACGCGTGCGCTGGTGGTGCCTACGGCGATGACGCGGCCACCCCGCTGGCGCGTCTCATTGATCGCATCGGCCGTGGCTTGCGGCAACTCGCACCACTCGCTGTGAATCTTGTGCGCCTCGACTTCGTCCTCGTCAATCGGCTTGAACGTGTCCAGCCCGACGTGCAGGGTGACAAACGCCACTCGCACACCCATGTCGCGCACCTGATCGAGCAGGCGCGGCGTGAAGTGCAGCCCCGCAGTCGGGGCGGCTGCGCTGCCGGCCACGCGGGCGTAGACGGTCTGATAGCGCTCCGGCGCGCTGCTGCGCGCATGGATGTAGGGCGGCAGCGGCGTCTCGCCCAGCCGATCAAGGTGCGGCTCGATCGGCTCGCTAAAGCGCACGGTGAAGGTCGCGTCGGCGGGGTTCTCGGTGACTTCTGCGCTCACGCCAACCCCCTCACCCCTACCCCATAGTGCGGAACGTCCTGAGTGCCGATCCGCACCAGGACGTTCCGCCTCTCCCCCAAGGGGAGAGGGAGATAGAAACTCAACATGTCGCACGTTGCGGCCGCCGACGAGCGCGGTCCAGGTCACATCGTCCAGCTTGCGCAGCAGCAACACTTCGACCTTGCCGCCGGTGGGTTTGCGGCCATGCAACCGGGCATTGATGACGCTGGTGTCGTTGGCCACGAGCAGGTCGTTTGGCCGCAGAAACGCTGGCAGGTCGTGGAATCGCTTGTGCTGATGCGCCTGCGTCGCGCGGTCGCAGGCAAGCAGGCGCGAGCTGTCGCGCGGCTCGGCGGGGTGTTGGGCGATCAATTCAGGCGGCAGGTCGTAGTCGAGTTCGGAGATGTGCACAAGAACGCAATGATAAAGTGCGCACATGATCAGCTACGATCAAGCCGGGGACTTCTACTACGAGTTCATTCAGCGTGGGTTAGCCGTGCCGCAATCCATGTTTCACTTGGCGATCAACGCGGTGCTTGAACTGGTTGGCGAAGTAAAAAGTAAAGACGTATGCGATATGGCGTGTGGCGAAGGCACATTGATGCGCCGGCTGGCGCAACTCGGCGCCCGTGTAACCGGGGTTGATATGTCGTCGAACCTGCTTACCCATGCGCGCCGTCAATCAGCCGAAGCAAGTTTGACGCTCACGTATATTCAGGATGATGCACAGACCCTCAGCACGATAACCACACATTCATTCGATGTCGTGACGTGCAATCTGGCACTGATGGACATTCCTGATTTCGCGCTTGTGTTCGCATCTGTTTGGCGCGTGCTCCGGCCTGGGGGCCGCTTCGTATTCTCCGTACTTCACCCTTGTTTCGAAACACCGTTCCACACCCCTGAGAGCCAAATTCTATTTGAGCCAAATGGGGATTTCGAAGCCTACATTGTGCGCCGCTATACGTCGGAGGGATATTGGCACAGCGGCGGCACTGGCATGCGCGGCACGTTTGGCGCACATCATCGGATGCTCAGCACCTATCTCAACGGCGTGCTCGATGCAGGCTTCGCACTGCGTCGTTTCATCGAACCACATCTTCCATCTGGCGATTACACTGAGATTTCGCACCAGATAAACAGCCGCGTGCCGCAGGTGCTGGTTGTGTCATCGGTGAAGCCGGCCCAGTTGCGCTATAGTCGCGCGAGAAACCACCATGACACATCACATTCACATCATCGGCGTGCCGATGGACCTGGGCCAGCGCCGGCGCGGTGTGGACATGGGCCCGAGCGTCATTCGCTACGCCGGGCTGCATCAACAACTGCGCGCCCTCGGCCACACCATCACCGACAGCGGCAACCTGCCCGTGCCGTTGCCGGAGAACGAACCTTTTGACTCCCCTTTAGGGGTTGGGGGTATCAAAGCGCGCCATCTGCACAGCATCGCCGGCGTGTGCCGCGAGATTTACGACGCGGCCTACGGCATCAACCAGCGCGGTGAGATCGCGCTCTTTCTGGGCGGCGATCATTCGCTCAGCATCGGCACGGTGTCGGCCATCACCGCCCAACAGGACAGCGTGGGGGTGTTGTGGATAGACGCACATGGCGACTTCAACACGCCCGACATTACCCCCAGCGGCAACGTGCACGGCATGTCGCTGGCTGCGTTGATGGGGCTGGGCGCGCCCGAGTTGACCGACATCGGCCACGCGGGCGCAAAGATTCAACCGTCGCAGGCCGTCATCCTGGGCGCGCGCGATATTGACCCGCAAGAGAAGACGCTGCTGAAAGAGACGGGTGTGCAGGCCTTCAGCATGCGCGATGTGGACGAGCGCGGCATCGCCAAGATGACGCACACTGCGCTGGCCCATTTGCAGGGCTGCAAGCGCATTCACGTCAGCCTGGACATGGACGCGCTCGACCCGAGCGAAGCGCCCGGCGTCGGCACGCCCGTGCCCGGCGGCTTGTCGTATCGCGAGGCCCACCTGCTGATGGAAATCCTGCACGACACGGGGAAGGTCACCTCGCTCGATATCGTCGAGATCAACCCGATCCTGGACGAGCGCAATCGCACGGCCAAACTGGCGGTCGAGTTGACGGCGTCGCTGTTTGGAAAGACCATTCTCTGAGGCCGGTTCATGAATGTGCGGGCAAGAGAACGCCTGTGGAGGCACGCGCTTTGCATTGTGAGCTGAGGGAACGCTATGCGCCGCCGAGCATTTGATCAAGCGCAGGTCGAAGCGTTGGAGCCGGGCGAGGCGTATGCGCGCTGCGACTTCGATGGCCTGTCGCTCAAACATCGCGATCTGGCCAACTGCGCCTTCGAGGCGTGCTCGTTCAAGGGCGCCGACCTGACCGACGCGCGGCTGAACGGCTGCGAGTTCAGCGAGTGCGATCTGAGCAACGCCAAGCTGGCCGGCAGCAACGTGTTCGCCGCGCGCTTCGACCGCTGCAAGCTGCTGGGCGTGGTCATCGCCGGCTGTCAGAATCTGGCGACAACCAAGATCAGCAAGTGCGTCTTCGACTACGTGCAGTTCCGCGGCTTGTCGATCGAGGGCATGCGCTTCGCCGAGTGCTCATTCATTGAAGCCGATTTGTCGCTGACGATCCTTAAGAAGACTGCCTTCATCAAGTGCAACCTGGAAAGCGTAGATTGGACCGGTGCGGAGTTTGAACAGACCGACCTGCGCGGCAGCAAGCTTACCGGCCTGAACATGTGCAAGGTCAATCTGGCCGGTGTGGTTCTCTCGCCCGATCAACTTGTAGAACTCGCCCATGAGTTGGGTATCACGGTGTTGACATGAAAATCCTCAAACGCATCCTGATCGGTCTTGGAATCGTGCTCGGCGCACTCGTGTTGTTTCTCGTCGGCTCAATCGCCGTTGATCGCCTTACGGGCGGCGGGCGCGTGGATGCGCTCACCAATACGCTCGTGCCCAACGCAGGTGGCCCGGCCATCCGCGCCTACATCGCCAAGCCCAACTCGCCCGGCCCGCACCCAACTGTGATCATGATTCACGAGTTCTGGGGCCTCAAGCCTGAAATCATCGGCAAGGCCGACGCGCTGGCGCAAGAAGGCTATGTGGTTGTCGCGCCCGACCTGTTCCGCGGCTTCACCACCAACTGGCTGCCCAGCGCCATCTTCAATGTGATCTCGAACCCGGCCGCACAGGTGGATGGCGATGTAGATGCGATCTACCAGTGGCTGACGCAACAGCCGGAGGCGCAGGCCGACCGGATCGCGGTGATGGGCTTCTGCTTTGGTGGTGGCACGGCTATCCGCTACGCCGTCACCAATCCCAACCTCGCAGCAACAGCCGTGTTCTATGGCACGCCGGTGGATGACCCGAATCGCCTGCGGAACCTGGGCGGACCCGTCCTCGGCATCTTTGGCGGGGCCGATACGTCCATCCCGTTGACAGAGGTGAGCGCGTTCGAAGCAGGCTTGCAGGCGGCCAACGTGCCGCACCAGATCACGATCTATGATGGCCAGCCGCACGCCTTCGTCACCAGCATCGAGGCCATCCGCGCTCAGCCCGGCGGGCCACAGGCCAAGGCCTGGGACGAGTTTGTGACTTTTCTAAACACGGCGCTCAAGGGCAGTGCAGGCGCACTGCCAAACGAAGCCCGCGTGGTTCACACCGGCATGCACGGCCAATCGCAACCGACCGATGTGTTGCACGCCGTCAACCACCTGCACGCTTATCTGCCAAACAGATAGACGCTCCAATCGAAAAACAAACGAGGCCACCTGTGGGTGACCTCGTTTTGCATCAGCTCAAAGACGACGACTACTCGTCTGTGCGCGGCTCCTTCGGCAGGAACTCTTCCAGCGACGGGATCGTCTCGGCCGGCAGGCTCTCACCTTCGGCCATGCCCAGCAACGCCATCTCGGCGCGCTGCGTCAGCTCGCTCTTCTGCGGGCCTTCGTTGGCGGGCAGCACCACGCCCTCGTAGTCCGGCACCAGGCCCGGCTTGAAGCCCGTGCCAGCCGGAATCAGCTTGCCGAGGATGACGTTCTCCTTCAGGCCGAGCAGATCGTCGCGCTTGCCCTCGATGGCTGCGCCGGCCAGCACCTTGATGGTGTGCTGGAACGACGAGGCCGACAAGAACGACTCGGTCGCCAGCGCCGCCTTCGAAACGCCCAGCAGGATCGGCACGCCGACCGCTTGGCGCTTGCCTTCGCTGCTCAGTTGCTCATTCGTCCGCGCCAGCTCCAGCCGGTTGACCAGATCACCCGGCAGGTAGTTGCTATCGCCCGCCGTGGTGATCTGCACCCGGTTGGTCATCTTGCGGATGATGATCTCGAAGTGCTTGTCGTTGATGTTCACGCCTTGCGAGCGATACACTTTTTGCACCTCGCTCAGCAGATACATCTGCGCCGCATCGCGGCCCAGCACCTTGAGCAACATGTGCGGGTTCTTCGTGCCTTCGGTAATTGGGTCGCCCGCGTTCACTTCCTGGCCTTCGGCCACCAGGATGCGCGCCGCCGGCGGCACGTCATACTCGATCTCGTCTTTCTTCTCGTAGACGATGGTCACGGTCAGGCCATCGCGCACCACGCGCCCGCCATGCTCCACGCGCATCTCCTGCTCGCCGCGCGTGGCGATCACTGCCTTGTCCTTGATCTCGGTGCCGTCGTCCACCTTCAGCGACCAGTTGCCGGGCACGTTGTATACGTCCTTTTGCAGTTGCTGGTTGGTGATCTCCACCCGGCGCATGCCACCCTCAAGGCGTTCGACGTGCACGCGGCCAGCGATGTCGGCCATCAGCGCTTCGGCCTTGGGCTTCTTGCGCGCTTCCAACAACTCTTCCACACGCGGCAGACCCTGTGTAATGTCGCTACCGGCCGCCACACCGCCGGTGTGGAATGTGCGCAGCGTTAGCTGCGTGCCCGGCTCACCGATAGACTGCGAGGCGATGATGCCCACTGCCGCGCCAATCGCCACTGGCTTACCGCGACCCAAGTCGCGGCCATAGCACATCTGGCAGATGCCCTGCTCCAACTCACACGTCAGTGGTGAGCGGATGAAGACCTCCTGTACTTTCGCAGTGTCAATCTCCACCAGCTTGGCCTCGTCAATCATCTCGTTGCGCGCGACGATCACTTCGCCCGTCTTTGGGTGCAGCACATCCGACGCCGCCATGCGGCCATAGATGCGGTCCTTCAGTTTCTGGCCGCCGATGTCGTCGCTCGTGCGAATCCAGATGCCGCTGGAGGTGCCGCAGTCCTCTTCGTTGATGATCACGTCCTGCGTCACATCCACCAGACGGCGGGTCAGGTAACCCGCGTCGGCCGTGCGCATGGCCGTGTCGGCCAGACCCTTGCGCTGGCCGTGTGTGCTGATGAAGAACTCGATTGCGTCCAGGCCCTCGCGGAAGTTGCTCTTGATCGGCAACGCGATGATTCGGCCCGACGGGTCGGCCATCATGCCGCGCATGCCAGCCAACTGCGTGATCGGGCCGAAGCCGCCCTTGGTCGCGCCGCTGGTCGCCATCACGCTCAAGTTGCCCACCGGGTTCATCACCTTCTTCACCGAACCAGCCACGGCGTCCTTCGCATCGGTCCAGATGTTGATGGTGCGCGCTTCGCGCTCGTCGTCGGTCATCAGACCACGGCGATACTGACGCTCCACTTCCTGCACCTTCATATCAGCCGCAGCCAGGATGTCGTTCTTGTCGTCCGGAACGGTGATGTCGCTCACCGCGATGCTCACGCCCGAGCGCGTGGCAAACTTGAAGCCGATGTCCTTGATGTCATCCACGAAGGACACCACATCCTCCGAGCGGTCGTTGCCGAGCACCTGATACGTCAGGTTGACCAGACGCTGCAAGTCGCCCTTGTCGAGCACGCGGTTGACGAAGCGCATCTCTGGCGGGACGATGCGGTTGAACAGCGCCCGGCCCACGGTCGTGTCGAACGTGCGGCGGCGCGGTTGGCCATCGGCGTAGCGCGCGTTGTTCTCGTCGAAATAGGTGTCGAAAACCAGCTTGATCTTGGCGTGGATGTGCACCTGGCCCAGCTCATACGCCATCTCCACCTCATCCAGGCCGTAGAAATTGCGCCCGTCGCCCTTGCGCGGCTGCGGGTCGAGCAGCGTCAGGTAATACACCCCAAGCACCATGTCCTTGGTCGGGCCTACGATCGGCTCACCGTCGCTGGGCTTGAGCAGGTTGCGCGACGAGATCATCAGCTTGCGCGCCTCTTCCACCGCCTTGCGGCTGAGCGGAACGTGCACGGCCATCTGATCGCCGTCGAAGTCGGCGTTGAATGCCTGGCACACCAACGGGTGCAACTGAATCGCCTTACCTTCGACCAGAATCGGCTCGAAGGCCTGGATGCCGAGGCGGTGCAGCGTCGGCGCGCGGTTAAGCAGCACCGGGCGCGTCTTGATCACGTCCTCGAGCACTTCCCACACCTCGGGCCGCTCGCGTTCGATCACACGCTTGGCACCCTTCACGTTGTTGGCATAGTTCAACTCCACCAACTTCTGGATGACGAACGGCTTGAACAGCTCAAGCGCCATCGTCTTGGGCAAACCGCACTGGTGCAGCTTCAGCTTGGGGCCGACCACGATGACCGAGCGGCCCGAATAGTCCACGCGCTTGCCGAGCAGGTTGCGGCGGAAGCGGCCCTTCTTGCCCTTGAGCATGTCACTGAGCGACTTCAGCTCGCGACGGCCGCGGCGGCTGAGCGCCTTACCGCGCTGGCTGTTGTCAATCAGGCTGTCCACAGCCTCCTGCAACATGCGCTTCTCGTTACGCACGATCACATCGGGCGCGCCGAGCTCAAGCAAGCGCTTGAGGCGGTTGTTGCGGTTGATGACACGGCGATACAAGTCGTTGAGGTCGGACGTGGCGAAGCGGCCACCGTCGAGCTGCACCATTGGGCGCAGTTCGGGCGGGATGACCGGCAGCACAGTCAGAATCATCCACTCCGGCCGGTTGTTGCTCTTGCGCAACGCCTCGACGATGCGCAGACGCTTGATGGCCTTCTTCTTCTTGACCTTGCTGAGCGAGTGACGCACTTCACGCCACAGTTCCTTGGCCAACTGATCCATGTCCATGCGGCGCAGGATCTCGTAGAACGCCTCAGCGCCCATGTCGGCCTTGAACACCTGGCCGAACTTCATCTTCAATTCGCGGGTGCGGCTCTCCGGCATGAACTGGCACACCGCCAGACCTTCCAGATCATCCTTGTCGGTGCCAAAGCGCGCCGTCATCTGCTGCATCTCTTCAGACAGGCGTTCGCTGAGCAGGCGGGCGTCGTCGTCCACCTTGCCCTGCAAGATTTCGATCTCACCCCGCACCTTATCGGTGGCGATGTCACGCTCCTCGTTAACCTTCGTCTCGAGCGCGTTGAGCTGCTCCTTGACGATGCGGTTGAGCGCCGTCAGGTGCACACGGCCGACAGTCTCGCCTTCGGCCGCAATCTGCGCGCCGGTCGGCTCAAACATGATTGGCGCGCGGATGGTCTTATTGGTCTTGGACTCGATTTCGCGCTGCACGCGCTGAGCCGCTTTCATCAGCGACTCAGTTTCTTCCTGAAGCTGTTCGTCATACTTCTGGTTGGTCACATCCAGCGTCTGCTGCAACTTGATCAGGTTCTTGAGCAGCTTGCCGCCGGCGCTGTCTTCCTGCGCCTTGGTCTTGGCCTCGAGTTCGGCGATGCGCTTCTCGTGATCCTCCTGCAAGCGCTTGAGCGCCTTCTGTCGGGCGTCCTCGTCTACATAGGTGACGACGTATTGCGCAAAATACAGCACGCGATCGAGGTTGCGGCGCGTGATGTCGAGCAGCGTGCCGAGGAACGACGGCACACGACGGGTGTACCACACGTGCGCCACCGGCGCGGCCAGGTTGATGTGGCCCATGCGCTCACGACGCACCGACGCCTTGGTCACCTCTACGCCGCACTTGTCGCAGATGATGCCCTTGTAACGGATGTTTTTGTATTTGCCGCAATAGCACTGATAGTCGCGCGTCGGCCCAAAGATAGCTTCATCGAACAAGCCATCCTTCTCCGCGCGCAGACGGCGATAGTTGATCGTCTCCGGCTTGGTCACTTCACCGTATGACCACGACCGGATCTGATCGGGCGACGCCAGACTGATACGCAGCGCTCGAAAATCTCGCAGTTCCATATTTCAGACCCCTGATAAGACAAAACGGCGCGAACGACTACATCGCTCGCGCTTGGCTTGATTTGACTTCGGAAGAAATTGCTCTTTAATTGGCGACCCGAATTTTACTCGATTTGGACTTTCCGTCAAGGAATTTTCCCTCGAATTCACCTGCTTTCCATGTGTTTGTCGTCACGCCCGCGTGGGATTTTGGGCGCTGCTGCTGCCTATAATCGTTCGACATCCCGATATGATCGAAAGCTCCGCACAAACGGCTGATGAGGCTGGTGCTGGCGACACTGAAGCGCTCGCCACGCCTCAACCAACGCCATCATCGTCCATCCGGCGTCGTGCCAGCCGAGTTCTTGTGTTTGCCCTTTTAGGGCTGACTCTGGTCTGTGCTCTGGCGGCCATTGTCGCCGCTTCTGGATTTGCCGGCGCGCAAGCCGGCCAGCGTGAGGCACAACTGCGCAGCACAGCGACCGTATCCGCGTCGCTGGTGGACAGATTAAACAGGGGCAACCAACTTCTGCGCGAGGGCAACTACGCACTGGCAGAGGCTAACTTCGCCTATATCCTGCAGTACCAGCCCGACAACTATGGTGTGCGCGATCTGATGGCGACTGCCGTCGTCGCACAGACCCCTACCCCAACGCCCACGCCCACGCCGATTGTGACGGACAAGAACGAGTTGCTCCGTTTGCTCAATGCGTCTGCCAACAAAGAGGACTGGAGTGGAGTGATCAGCCTTGCCGATCAACTCATCGCGCTGGATGACGATTTCGAACGCGAAGCGGTGAGCGACTTGAAGTATCAAGCCCTGGTCGCCCGCGGCATCAGCCAGTTGAACGAAGATGAAATCGAGCGTGGGCTATACGATCTCGATCAAGCGGCGTTGATCCGCCCTCTGAGTGACCGCATTGAGGGCGAGCGCCGGTTTGCTGCGTCCTATCAAAACGCGCTGTATTACTCCGGCGCAGATTGGGATCGCAGCATTAGCTTGCTCGAAGAGCTATACAGGGCTGCGCCAGGTTACCGTGATGTGGGGCGTCGCCTGATCGAGGCCTACACGCTAGCTGGCGACGCATTTGCCAGTGTACAGAACTGGTGCCCGGCCGCAGAAAAGTATGCCGGCGCAATCGCGCTCGCCCCAAGTGAGCGGCTGGAGCAGAAGCGGCGCGACGCGGATACGTTTTGCCTCACCGCCACGCCGGTGGGACTCACCGGCACGGTGGGCACATCCACGACCATCTTCAACACGGCCAACTTGATCGGCCGTTTGCTCTACAGCCAGTTCGATCCAGCAACAGGCCAATACCGCTATAACCTGTACGACAGCAACTCGTCTACATCCTTCGAGACCGGCAGCGGGGCACAGCCGCTGTACCGCCCCAGCGTTTCGCCCGATGGCACGCGCACGACCTATTCTCTGTTTCAGGACGGCGCGGCGAAGGTGGTGATTGCGCGTGCCGATGGAAGTAGCGCACCAACGGTGCTCACCAATGGCACCTATCCCGTCTGGGGTCCGAACGGCTATATCGTCTATCAGGGCTGCACCGATCAGTGTGGCATCCACATCATCAACCCCGACAATCCGAGCGATGTGCGGCGGCTCACCCAATCCGCCAGCGACATTAACCCCCGCTGGTCGCCAGGCGGGGATCGCATCATCTATTCCTCAAACGTCAGCGGATCTTGGGAGATTTACACAGTTAGCCCAACTGGTCAGTTTCAGCAATTAACGGGCCTGGGCGCAACCAGCGGCGCGCCTGTGTTCTCGCCCGATGGCTCGCGCGTGGCCTTCGTCTCCAACCGCGATGGCAACTGGGGCGTGTATGTGATGAGCGCGGACGGCAGCAACGCGACGAAGCTGATTGACCTGGGCCCACAACATCCTTCCTGGCAGAGCGATCAACTTACCTGGACGCCGTGAAAACAAATGGGCGAGGGCCTTGATGGCCCTCGCCCACAAATTACCTCACGTCGAAGCAACTGCTTTATTTGCCAGGGAAGTAAGGAATCGCGGCCGGGTTCGCTACCATCTGCCGCACTGCTGGCGCATTCGGGTCACCCAGGAAGTCCCAGTAGAGCGATAGGTCTGACGTGCCGCCAAACTGCGCATACTCAACCACGATGGTGTGGTTGCCTGCGCCAAAGTTGACCTCCGAGGTGAACGTGCGGGTGGATTGCTCGCGGAACTGATCCATGATCAACGTGCCATCCACAAAGATGCGTATGCCGTCATCCACACGCGCCACGAACTGGTAGACACCCTGCGGGAAGTAGCGCACCTGCGTGAAGCGGGCTGTCCAGAATGTGCCAGGCATCCCAGGGATGGGCGGGGCACCGCGCCAATCGAAGCGCATGCCGGGCTCGACACGCGAGGTAAACGGCGGCGGCGTGAAGAACGAATTGGCGAAATAGTCCGTCTGCCACGGCCCGTTGTTGAACTTGGCGTTGTCCGGCGGGAACGGCGGATTTGGGCAATTCTGGCCAGGCAAGCACGGGGGCGGCGGGCAGCCAACACCACCATAGACCGGGCACGGGCCGATGCGCTGTGTGTTGAACTTGATGTAGGCCACGCCGGTCTGTTCCACATAGTCAATCGTCACACGATGCTCGCCAGCACTCAGGGGAATATCAACAGTGCGTTGTTGTGGCCCGACGTTGTTGAAGAAGTCCATCACGACCTGGTTATCCACAGTGATGCGGACGCCATCGTCAACCAGCACGCCAAAGCGCCACACACCCTCAGTAAAGCGGATGTTGCGCGTCCAACGAGCCGAGAAATAGTCGGGCTGGATGCGCGACAGGTCGGGTGAACCAAATCCCCAGTCAAAGTTGATGGCCGCATCGTTACGAACAAGCGCGGCTGGGCCAGACTGATTGGTGTTGTTCCAATACTCGCCGTACCACGGGCCGCTGGCAGGCGGTGCTGGTGGTGCAGGCGGCTGTGGCCGATTGCGCGGGATGCACAAGCGCGTGCCGGTGTAGATGCGGGTTGACTTCAGGCCGTTGGCACGACGGATGGCCAAGGCTGTGGTGCCATAGCGCGCGGCCAATTCGTTGAGTGTATCGCCTGAGCGAACGCGATGCCACAGACAGACATAGGCATCGGTTTTGCTTTCAGGCGCAGCTGCTTGTGCGGGCGCTGCAATTCCAAGCGAAAGCACGCCAAGAACCAGACTAAGTACGATCGCCAAGACATGACGGGCTTTCGCGTGGGTAGTACGTCGTTCGATATGACTCATCTTCTCACCTCGTTGAGCGGATTGTAGCAAGGACATCCATAATGGAAAACCGGCTGGATATGGCGGGTATAATGCCGCGTCTTTCCTAGCACTCATCCGCCCCGACCACCAGCTTGTGCACAGACTATCACAAAAGTGTGGATAAGTCTGTGGATATTCTAAGCCGCAGGGCCATAATTGTCCACCGATAAACGGACGAAAGTGCTGGCAAATTCAGAAATGCCCAGTGTGACATCAGGAGGTTTTTGTGACTAATCGCGTGAATGCTGCAGTGGCGCTCACTGCAGCTTTTATTTTGTCCGCTTGCGGCGCTCAACCGTCGAACCTGCCGACGGCGACGCCCATTTCAGCAACGCCAACGGCCAGCAGCGCCTTGCCGACAACGACATCTGCGTCCGCTGCTCAACCCGAAGCTGCCGCCGGTGCAGATGCGGCACGGCAATACGCTGGCCTATCGCCCGAGCAGCGCTCGGCTATTGGCACTGAACCACCGCCGTTGACGATTGACACGAGCAAGAACTACGTCGCCACGATTAAAACCAGCAAGGGCGATATCGTCGTGCAGTTAGACGCGCAGGCCGCGCCGCAGACGGTGAACAACTTCGTGTATCTGGCCCAGAACGGCTTTTACGATGGGCTGAACTTTCATCGCGTCGAACCGGGCTTTGTTATTCAAGGCGGCGACCCACTGGGCAACGGCACGGGTGGGCCAGGCTATAACGTTCCGCCGGAGATCAAGCTACCGCACGTGGACGGAGCAATTGCCATGGCCCGCCAGGGCGGCGACCCGGCGACTACACCCAGCAGCGGCAGCCAGTTCTATATCACGATGGGCGCGCAGCCAAACCTGGATAACAACTACACCGTCTTCGGCACGACGTTGAGCGGCCAGGACGTGGTGCGTCAGATTGCAATTGGCGATGTGATTGAACGGATTGACATTGAGGCCGCCGACGGCAGCGCTGTGGCCGCCGCGCCGCCCCAGCCCACGCCCGAACCCAAGCAAGCGGAGTGCACGCCTTTCCCGCTCAACGTCGGTGCGGATGAGCACATTCTCGGCAACGCGAATGCAGCCGTCACCATCATCGAGTATGGCGACTTCCAGTGCCCGGCGTGCGCAGCGCTGCACCCAGCGCTGAAGACGACAATGAATGCGGTGAGCGACACGGTGCGGTTGGTATTCCGTCACTTCCCGCTCAGCCAGATTCACGACAAAGCCACGATCACTGCCCGCGCCGCAGAAGCTGCGGGATTGCAAGGCCAGTTCTGGGAAATGCACGACCTGCTCTACACCAAGCAGAATGACTGGGAAGGCAAACCTGTGGCCGAGATTACCGCCACGCTCAAGACGTATGCCGATGAGTTGAAGCTGGATGCAGCCAAGTTCGAACAGGATTTGGCCAGCGAAGCGGTGGCGGCGCGCGTGCAGCGCGACGTGGACAGCGGCACGGCCGCCAACGTCACCGGCACGCCCGGCCTGTTTGTGGATGGCCGCCCCGCGCCGGTGGATGTGTTCTCGCAGCCGGATGTGGCGCAGCAACTCAAGACCTATGGCGAGACGCGCGCCAAGGAGACGGCCAATCTCAGCACGAAGTCGTTTAGCTTCGCCCAGCCTGAATCGGTGACAAACGCGAGCAGCAAATACGTCATGACGGTGAAGACGAGCAAGGGCGACATCGTGGCCGAGCTTGATCCGTCGCTCGCGCCGCTCAACGTGAATTCGACCGTCTTTCTGGCACAGCAGGGTTACTTCGACGGCTCGCCCATCGTGTTGAACGACCAGCAACTCGGTGCAGTACTGATCGGCAGCCCCACCGCAGCCGGTAACCCAGGATACGAATGCGATGCCGAGGCCAAGGCCGGCACGATGACCAAGCCAGGCGTGGTCGCGCTATTTAGCAACGGCGAGCGCAGCAGCGCCCAATTCATCTTCACCTACACGCCCACGCAGGAGTTGGATGGCCGCTTCTCGGTCATCGGCCAGGTCACATCGGGCCTGGATATCGTCCAATCGCTGGCATCAGCCGAAGGTGAGACCAAGGGCGACACGATCACGACCGTGACCGTGGAAGAGAAGAAGTAAAACTTGGGAGTTGAAAGTAAGAAGTAAGAGGTGATGCGCTTCTTACTTCTTACTTCGCGCTTCTCACTTTTGTGTTCGTCCACACTCTCACGCCGCGCTTCAATGACATGGACATCTACAACCATGTCAACAACGCGGTGTATCTGACCTACTTTGAAGAGGCGCGCGTCGCCTTCATGACCCACACTGGCCTGCGCAGCCTATTTACGCCCGATCGCAGCACGATCGTCGCCCACGCCGAGGTGGATTACAAAGCGCCTTCGCGCCTGGGCGATGCGCTCGATATCGAGGTGAAGGTAGGCGCGGTGCGGAATTCATCCTACGAGTTGGTGTATCGCATCGTGCGACAGCGCGACGGCGCGCTGATCGCCACCGGCAAAACAGTGCAGGTGTGCTTCAACTTCACGCTCAACGCGCCCACGCGCCTGCCCGATGAGTGGCGGGCGCGGCTGCGTGATGGCGCTGCCTATAATGCCGAGAATGTCTGACAGGTGCTTCATAGCATGACCACCCCACCCCACGCACTGCTCGCACTCGAAGACGGCACCACCTGGCCCGGATTTGGCTTTGGCAGGATCGGCGAGACCACCGGCGAGGTGGTGTTCAACACCTCGATGACCGGCTATCAGGAGGTCATCACCGACCCGTCATATCACCGCCAGATCGTGGTCATGACTGCGCCGCAGATCGGCAACATCGGCACAAACCCCGACGATGACGAGAGCGACCGGGCCTGGGTGGCCGGCTTCGTCGTGCGCGAGCTAAGCCCGCTGGCCAGCAACTACCGCAACCGCCAGCCGTTGGACGATTATCTGAACGAGCGCGGCGTAGTCAGCATCATGGGGCTGAGCACGCGCGCGCTGGTGAAGCACATCCGTGAACAAGGGGCGATGCGCGGCGCGTTGTCGAGCGTCAACACCGATCCGCAACGCCTGATCGAGATGGCGCGCCACAGCCGCGACATGAACGGCGCAGACCTGGCGCGCGAGGTGACATGTGACGAGCCGTATCACTGGACCGAACCGGTCAAGGCAGAGTGGTATGTGGAGGAAGTTGGAAGGTTGGAAGGTTGGAAGGTTGATCGGTTAGACGCGCCCACCTCACAACCTCACAACCTATCAACTGAACAACCTCAACTTCACATCGTGGCCTACGACTTCGGCATCAAGCGCAACATCCTGCGGCTGATGGCCGCGCACGGCTGCCGCGTGACGGTGGTGCCTGCAAACACGAAAGCTGATGACGTGCTGGCCATGCAACCGGACGGCATATTTCTTTCAAACGGCCCCGGCGACCCGGCCGCCTGCACCTATGCCATCGAAGCGACGCGCCAACTGCTGGGCCAAGTGCCGGTGTTTGGCATTTGCCTCGGTCATCAGATCCTTGGCCTGGCCTTGGGCGGCAGCACCTACAAGATGAAGTTTGGCCATCGCGGCGGCAACCAGCCAGTGCTGGCGAACGAGCGCGTTGAGATCAGCAGCCACAACCACGGCTTTGCGGTGCAGGCCGGCAGCCTGCCACACGGCATCGAGGTCACGCACGTCAACCTCAACGACGGCTGCGTCGAAGGGTTGCGCGCGTCTGGTCTGCGCGCCTTCAGCGTGCAATATCACCCCGAGGCCTCACCCGGCCCGCACGATGCGAACTATCTGTTCGACGAGTTCATGACAGCAGTGCGTACTGCATCCACAACCAGCCCGGCACTGAACAATGTTGTGTGAACTTGCAGCCAGTCCGACGCATGCCTGAGTAGATCAGTCGTCGGTCGCTGTCGTCAGACGCGCGGCTAGTGGTCGCGCGTCTCGCTCCGCACAATCCCCCACGTTCTTCGGGCGCATATGCATGGCGCTCATACACCGCAACTGATGATTGCAGCAACGGTTGCGATGTAGTTTGTATTCGCTCGCATTCCACATTGCCAATCTCGGAGGGCTGCGCATGCCAACGCTCACGCTTCGTGTGTGGGTGCAGACGCGCTCTCCGCATTCCAATATCCATATCAGAGGACACTACCATGACACACCCTGTTGCCGATGCCGAAGCTGTTGCCGAGGTCGCAATAGACAAGCCACCCGCCCTGCCCTCGCGGCGCGATGTGTTGAAGCTGGGCGCGATCGTCACCAGCGCGATGGCGCTCGGCGCTTCGGCCGACGCTGCCCACGCCGACGACGATGCGCCGCTGTCGTATGGCGCGAGCCAGGCCAGCGATGCGGCCGTGGCGCTGCCGTCGCTGGCTGTCATCGCGCTTAACCGGCTGGCCTGGGGACCGCGCCCGGGTGAGGTAGATGCCTTCAACGCCTTGGGCGCGGACGACGCCACGCGCCTGACGGCCTGGGTCACCCAACAACTCGATCCCGGCTTTCTTGCTCAACTCGACGACAGCGACAATCGCATCGCTGCCGCCGCGGCCAACCTGCCATCACTCAATTTACCCATTGCGCAACTGTGGGAGGCGTATTACAAGGCCATGAGCGCCGACCGCAGCAAACCAGCGCGCGATGCACGCGTTGCGACGCTCATCCGCGCAGTGTACAGCCCCAAGCAACTGCGCGAAGTCATCACCGACTTCTGGCACAACCACTTCAGCGTCTTCGCCTGGGATGGGTCATACGCCGGCGCGACCTGGGCCAGCTATGACCGCGACGCCATCCGGCCATATGTGCTCGGCAACTTTCGACGGATGCTAGAGGCAGTCACCAGAAGCACTGCCATGTTGTTCTACCTCGACAACTTCATCAACCAGGTGGCCGGCTTTAACGAGAACTGGTCGCGCGAGTTAATGGAGTTACACACCCTCGGGACGGAGAACTACTTTGGCACTGTTAATCCCGCCACAGTGCCAAAAGATCCCGTCAGCGGTGTATCCGTCGGCTATACAGACGAGGATGTGTATGAAGGTGCAGCCTGCTTTACCGGCTGGCGCGTGAACAACGGCCAATCGGGTGCGCCCGGCAACACCGGCGAGTTCTACTATCACGAGGCTTGGCACGACAAGCGCGGCAAGGACTTTATGGGCAAGGACTTCGCCGGCTTTGATGCGCCGCTGAAAGACGGCCAAAATGTGCTCGACATCCTGGCAGCCCATCCAGGCACGGCGCGCTACATCGTGCGCAAGCTGTGGCGGCGCCTGATCGGCGACAACGCACCGGAAGCCTCGGCCCCCGGCACGCCCGCGCCGCCCAACCCCACCTTCGACGCGGCCGTGGCCAAATGGATTGACTGCTGGCGTCCCTACAACCCTAGTGATCCAGTTAATCCCGGTAAACCCGAGAATGAATTTCAGATTTCAGAAGTCGTTCGCATCTTGGTCACGTCACCAGAGTTTAAGAGCACATGGGGCCAAAAGGTGAAGCGGCCACACGAGGTGCTCTACAGCGCCTTGCGCGCCCTCCCGACCAACATCGTCATAGATGGCGGCGGGTTGAGTTCGCTGTGGAGCGCGTTCAATGCGATGGGCCAGGAGATGTTTGGCCGGCGCACGCCCGACGGCTACCCCGACATCCGCGACGCATGGACGAACAGCACGTCCATGTTGTATCGCTGGCGCACGTTCAACAGCTTGATGGAGAACAGCCTCTACAACACCTCCAGCAACACCGGCGTGCAAATGGACAACGCCACATTGATCAGTTTGATGGGCGGCTTGAACACGCCCACGACCATCGCCGACTTCTGGATCAATCGCATCTTGAACCGGCCGATGGACGACCCCAACCATCGCCTGGAAGTGATCAAACTGATGCAGGGATGGGACACAGGCAACAACAGCACATCAGTCAAACCGGTGTATGCCGCGGATGCCGTCATGACCGCGACCGATATCAGCAACCGCCTGCGCCGCATGATTGCGGTGATCTTAATGTCGCCTGAGTTTCAATGGCGGTAGTGCAGACAGTGTGCAGTGTGCACTGCGCAGAGAGCAGAAAAGCAAGGTCTGATGCGCGTAGCACGACACCAGATTACAAACACAACTGAGGATATCCAATGGCATTTGATGCAAAACTCTCGCGACGCTCGTTCATGGTTGGTTGTTCGGCTGCCATCGCGGCGCTGGCCGGATCGCGCGTCGGCAATATGGCCTTCGCCATCGGCGAGGACAATCCCGAATGTGTCATCGCTGTGTTCCTGCGTGGCGGTTGGGATGCGCTAAACGTGGTGCCGCCCCTGGCGGCGGGCCCGGATAACGGCCACTACGTGGCTGCACGGCCAACGCTCAAACTTGCCAGCACTGGAACAACGCCAGCCTACAACCTGGACGGGTTCTTCGGCTTGCATCCATCCATGGCCCCGCTGATGAGCCTGTTTCAAGCGCAACGGCTGGCCATCGTGCATGCGGCCGGCCTGACCTACGACACGCGCAGTCACTTCGACGCGATGCAATACATCGAGACGGCCACGCTGGGGTCGAAGTCGGGCAGCGGTTGGTTGACGCGCTACATGCAGTCGTTGACCCTGCCACCCACGACGGCTCTGCCAGCGATGTCGGCCGGCTCCGGCCGGGCCGCTTCATTGGTTGGCTATCCCGAGGCCGTGTCCATGTCGAGCCCGAGCACGTTCCACGTCAGCACCAACGCGCAATATCGCGGCCAACAAGTGAACGCGTTGCGGGCAATGTATGGCTCGAATGCCGATTGGCTGGATATTGCGGGCAAGGAAACGATCGAGGCGATTGACTTGATCGCCAGCAAGAACCTGGGCACCTATGTGCCTGCCAATGGCGCGACGTACCCGGCCAATAGCTTTGGCAGCAACCTCAGACTAGTCGCACAAATGATCAAGGCAGGTGTTGGACTAACAGCCGCGACAGTAGATCTGGGTGGATGGGACACGCACGAGAATCAGGGCAGCACCAACCCGGCCAATCCGATGCCGTCGTTGCTCAGCACGTTATCGTTAGGGCTGGAGGCTTTCCATACCGACCTGGAAGCGTGCGCGGGTCAGAGCGATTTCAACGCCAAGACCACGGTGGTGGTGATGAGCGAATTTGGCCGCCGCCTGAAGGAGAACGCCAATGCCGGCACCGACCACGGCCACGGCAACGTGATGCTGGTGTTGGGTAAAACGGTGAAAGGTGGCAAGGTGTATGGGCAATGGCCAGGGCTGGCGAACGACCAGCTTTACCAAAAGACCGACCTAGCGGTGACGACCGACTACCGCCGCGTGCTGAGCGAAATCCTGCGCGTGCGCACGGGTCGCAGCGATGCGCAACTGGCTTCGATCTTCCCTAACTACACGCCGCAGGCTGATTTAGGCATGATGCGCTCGTTGAGTGAGCCGATGCCAGAATCCATCTGCTTCAAGCGGCTGTACATACCGACTTTGAAGAAACAATAAGCCAATCAAAAACGTGACATTTGCCACGTGCGCGCAGCTAAAGATGCGTGTAGAATATTGCCTAGCCTCGTGACAGAGTGGAGCGTCCTCCCCCTCGTTTCTGTTTTGTCACGGGGTTTCTTTATTTTCCTCCCGTCTGCGTGAGCAATGTTGCCCGATGTTGCGATCAAGACGACGCTTCGGCGTGTAGGTCTGTCGGTGGTCGCTCTCGTCAGTCAAGCGAAAGGCGGTTCGAGCCTGGGCCAGCCACAATCGTCGCCAGCATTTCAACGTTCTGAGAGAAAGAGCGACGAGATGCGCATCACAGCCCCCGTTTCACCCACAAGCAATTTGTAGCGTGACGCTGACCCTTGCCCTAAGCCATGACACAACCGCTTGAAGCAAAACACAGCCAACGGCGCAAACCCTCGCGACGCGCAGTGTTGAAACTGACCGGCGCGCTCGCAGCCACGTCTGCCGCCACGACGATCCACGCAACAGCCAACGCCGACGACGGCACGCCGCCTTCGATGTCAATGTCAGCCTCGGCAGCAGCGACATCGAGCGAGATGTCGGCCCAACCCTCCTTGTCCAACCAGGCGTTTGCAGGCGACATGCTGCAACCAGCCGCAGTCAACGCGCCATTGCCGCCATTGCGGGTGATCGCGTTGACGCGATTGGCCTTTGGCCCCAGCTTGATGGACAGCGAAGGCTGGAACGGAACGGCTGGTGCAACCGAAGACGAGAAATTCGTCAACTGGGTCACCAGCCAACTCAACCCGGCGTTTGACAACAGCGTGTATTTCACCGACGCCGCCACCGCCACGCGCATCCAGACGGCTAACCTGCCCACGCTCGGCAAGAGCCTGCCTCAGCTTTGGACCGACCACATGCGCAACCCGACCCAGAACGACCAGTTGCGCCGGCACGACCCGGCCGACGACGTTTACATCGCCTCGTTCATCCGCGCCGTCTATAGCAAGTGGCAACTGTTCGAGCTGCTGGTGGACTTCTGGCACAACCACTTCAACGTGCATGCCTGGGATTGGTCGTATGCCATGGCGACGTGGGTGCACTACAACCGCGATGTCATCCGCACCAATGCCCTGGGCAACTTCCGCACCATGCTGGAGGCCGTGGCCACCAGCCCGGCCATGTTGTTCTATCTCGACAACTACATCAACACGGTGGCCGGCCCCAACGAGAACTGGGCGCGCGAGATGATCGAACTGCACACGCTCGGTGCCGAGAACTACGCTGGCGTCGTCCCGCGCGAAAGCGTGCCCGGCTACCCGGCCGCCCCAGAGAAGTATTGTGACGGCGATGTGTATGAGGCCACGCGCTGCTTCACCGGCTGGCGCGTGAATGACGAGAAGAAACAGAGCGACCCGACGTTCAAAGACGATGGGACCTTTCTGTATGACTCGAGCCGCCATGATCGCTTTCAGAAGATCGTCCTCGGCACAAACTTCCCTGAGACATGGGCCAACGAGGCGATGAAAGACGGGCGCACAGTGATGGACAAAGTGGCCAGCCACCCCGGCACGGGCCGGTTCATCGTGCGCAAGTTGTGGCGGCGCTTCATTGGCGACACCGTGCCGCCCCTCAGTGTGCCCAATGCCTTCTTCGATTCGCTGGCGGCCCTGTGGACGGCCAACTGGCAAAACCCGAACCAGATCAGGATCGTGTTGCAAGAAATGTTGACCAGCCCGCTGTCGCCCTTCAAGACCACGTTTGGCGACAAGATCAAGCGGCCCTTTGAAGCGGCCATCAGCATGTTGCGCAGCACCGCCGCCGATTTCCGGCCGGACAAGAAGCATTGGGACTTCTCGTGGTACTACGAGTCCATGGGTCAGGACTTGTTCGACCGCCGCCCACCGGACGGTTACCCGGATGTGAAGACCGCCTGGAACAACACGACCTCGATCCTGATGCGTTGGCGCTTTTGCAACTGGATGATTGAGGAGGGCACGCCGAAGGATCGCAGCGACATCAAGCTCGATTTATTTGCGTGGACGATCAACGCCATCAACGGCGGCATTGGCCGCACGCCTGCCGGCGTGGCAGATTGGTGGATTGCCGTCATCCTTGGCCGGCCGATGTTGTCTACGCAAAGCCGCAAAGCCGTGGTGGATATGCTGGCACGCGGCAGCGGCACGACGACCTATCAACTCAGCGACAACGAATTGCGCGAGCGCGTGCCGGACGCCGTGGCGTTGATCCTGATGAGTCCGGATTATCAGTTGCGATAGTGTGGAGACGACATGGCATTCAACGCAAAGGTTTCACGCCGCTCGTTCATGGTTGGCTGCTCGGCGGCCATCGCCGCCATGGCTGGATCGCGCATCACACATCTGGCCTTCGCCAGCCCAGCTGCGCCTGACGCGACCAACGGCGAAGTTGTAGTTGTGGTGTTTTTGCGCGGCGGCGTGGACGGCATCAACGTCATCCCGCCCACCGGCGGCAGCAGCAACGACCGCGCCCATTACGAGGCTGAGCTGCGTAAGAATCTGAAGATTCCGGCCAGCGGGGCGAATTCGGCCCTGGGCATCGGCAGCCTGACCAATCCAGCTACAGGCCAGACGACCAGCTTTGGCATGAACCCGGCGCTGGCGCCGCTGCACGGGTTGTATCAATCCGGCTTCCTGGCGGTGGTGCACGCCACCGGGCTGACCAGCAGCAACCGCAGCCACTTCGACAGCATGCAGTACATGGAAACCGGCACACCGGATGTGAAGACGACCAGCAGCGGCTGGCTGGCGCGCCATCTCAACACGCTCAACATGGGCGTGGCGCAATTCCCTGCACTCTCGGCCGGCAGCGGCCTGGCCATGTCGCTTGGCGGGCGGCAGGATGCCATCGCCCTCACCAGCCCCGGCAGCCTGAACCTGTATACGTGGGGCGACTACGCCAATCAACAGAAGCAAGCGCTACGCGACATGTATAGCTTGGACGCGAGCGACCCCAACCGCACCTGGATTCACGGCGCCGGCGAGAACGCGCTGAACGCGCTGGACATCGTTGGCACCGGCAACTACACACCTGCTCCCGGCGTCACGTATCCGCAATACAGCGGCTTCAGCGAGAGCCTGAAGACTGTGGCGCAGATGATCAAGATGGACGTCGGCCTGCGCGCGGCCACGCTCGATCTGGGCGGATGGGACACGCACGAGAATCAACAATACCCGTGGGATAAAAACGGCGTGGGTGGCTACTTCTACGATCAGCTCAGCCTGCTGGCGCGCGGTCTGATGTCGTTCTTTCAGGACCTGGGCCAGCACACCAAACGCACCACCATCATCGTGATGAGCGAATTTGGGCGGACGCTGAAGGAGAACGCCAATAACGGCACCGATCACGGTCACGGCAACGTCTTGCTGGTGCTGGGCGGCGGCATCAACGGCGGCCAAGTGTATGGCGCATGGCCAGGGCTGGCCGGCGATCAACTCTTTGACGGGCGCGACCTGCAAATCACGACCGACTACCGCCATGTGCTCAGTGAGCTATTGGTCACACGGCTGGGCAACACCGCCGCCAACCTGCCCACGATCTTCCCGAACAACTACACCCCACCGGCGCAGTGGATGGGCATCGCCCGTGAGCCAGCGCGGACGTTCACATTTGCGGTCACGTATTTGCCGGTGGCGCTGAAAGAAACGAAGTAGGCCCTACGGCTGCACCCAGACGAACTTTACATCGTCAATGCTCACCCAGCGCGTGCCGCTCTGCTCGCCCGTCACGTCATCCACCTGAACGAAGTTGTCGCTGCCAGCGGCGAAGTAATACGAGCCAAGTTCCACCCATCCATCGTGAATCGGCGCTTGATTGACGGCATACGTCGTCATGCCATCGCGGTGCTTGATGGTGTAGCGGGCATTGGTCGTGTCGAGCTTAGCCGCGATAGGGGTACACGCCCACTGCGCCGCATCGCGATTGGGGATGAAGGCAAACACACGATACGCCCCTTCACGCGGGATGTTGGGCCGCCACGTCGCCTTGTTGGTGCTCTCAGCCTGGGTCGCTACGTTGGGCGTCAATAGCGCGTGATTGCCGCGCGCCTTCTCGACAGTCGTCCAGCCATTCAGGCAGGCCGGGTTGCGTTTGATCGGCGGCGTGAGTTCGACGTCGCGGCTGTCCACGTTGATTTCCGGCGGGATGCCTGTCGCGGCACTGTTGGGGAAATAACGCGTCCAGATGTTGAAGAAATCCTTGTTGCCCCCGACGTGCACAGTGTAGCGATACAAAGCCAGCGTGCCGCGATTGGCCGGCGTCACGCCTTCGACGCTTTCCTGCCCCAGCCCTTGCCGGTCGAAGTTGCGCCGCAGGGTGCGCGCGCCGCACTCCACGTTGGTTGCAAAGCCTTTGGTGCTCGGCCAGCCCGGCCCGCAACCCATCGCCCAGTTCAGCGCACCCTCGGTGGGCGTCGGGTCGGTGAGCAAGCCCATCTCCTTTTGCATCATCGTCAACAGCACGCGCGGGTTGACGCTGAAGCGGGCAGCGTTGTCGCAAATGATCTGCGCGGCCAGGCGGCCATCCGGGGCATACGTCTTGAGCATGCCCTTGCGTTCGTTCAGAAATGCCTGTATCTGATCACAACTCATCGCCCCGGCGTCGTTGAATTCCTCGTCGGTGATCAGCAGCGCCGGGTTGAAGGGGTCTATCAGCGCGTGCGCTCGATGCGAAGTAACAAGTGAGAAGTAAAAAGTGACAAGTGCGATCACCGCAAGTATGGCGCGCCATTGATTTGCACTTCTAATTTTCGATTTTTTACTTCTCACGTTCTCACCCTTGCAACATGCCCAGCAGTGTGGGCAGCAACTGCTTCTTGCGCGAGACCACACCCGGCATATCCCATACGCCCTCGGCCTTGCGCGAGAACGGCAACCGCTCGAAGTAGCGCGTCTCGCCGGCGCACACAAGCAGGCTATTGTTCTGCACGATGTCGGTGATCATCAGCGCAGCAAAGTTCAGGCCGCGTTGTTCCTGCAGCGTGCGCAAGGCCGATCGGATTTCATCCATACGATCCATCACAGCGTTAAAGCTGGTGACCTCGACCTGGGCCACGCCGAACTTGATCGTACCGGACTCGAAGGCCTTGTAGTCGGCCTTCACCATGTCATGTGCGCTGCGGCCGCTGATGTCCGCGCCGGAGCGAAGCAGCGCCTCGCCATAGTCCTGCATCTTGCGCTCGGCGTCGTCCACACCAAAGGCATGCCACGCCAGCCACATGGCGCTGCCGCGGTCACGCGGCGTGGTCGTGGGCGACTTGAACACCAGCGTGTCGCTCAACAGCCCGCTCAGCAACATGCCAGCGATGTCGGGTGGCGGCGTGAGCCGGGCGATGCGCATGCGCTCGCTCACCAGCGTGCTGCACGAGCCGACCACGTCCACGTGGAAGTTGATCGGCATGGTGGTGTTGATGGTGCTCAGCCGGTGATGATCGAGCACTTCCAGCAACTCGGCGTCGAGCAGACCGCCCACCGACTGAGCCGCCTCGTTGTGATCCACCAGCACCAGCTTCACCCGCGGCGGCTTCATCATATCGGCCCGGGTGCAGATGCCAACATAGCGCTCGTCACCATCCACCACCCAAAAGTCATCAGTCTGGTTGCGCAACACACTATCGCGATGATCGCCAATCCGGTCGGTGCAAGGGAACTTGGGCACCTGTGTGTCACACGCTTCGCCGCTGGGCACGTTGATGAGCTTGCCAAACACCTGATACGTCATGTCCAGGTGCCGGGACAAAAACTCGAACACCGACTGGCCCGTGACCAGGCCGACCGGGGCACCATCCTGCTCGACGATTGGCGCGGCGCGACCGGTCTTGGCCGAGAGTTGCCACGCCGCCGAGAGCGGCGTATCGGGCGTGAGCGGGTCAATCCGGCGCACGATGGCCTCGAAGCGCGGCGACGCATCCTCAAGCAGCACTGGAGCTTGCATGCCGAAGTGGTCGAGCGCGAACTTGGTCTGGGCGTTGATCGAGCCTGCCCGGGCAGGCACGGTATTCACGCCATCGCGCTCGCGCAACAGCCAAGCGTAGCCGATGGCCGAGCCGATCGCATCGGCATCAGGATTCTTGTGGCCGACCACGTAGATCAAATGTTGAGTGTCAAGTGTCGAGTGTCGAGTGTCAGCAAGCACATCAATCATCGTTCTTGCCTCGTGCCGTTTTCTTCGAGGCTACGGCTATAGCGCAAAGCTCGTTTGCTTCCTGCTTCAATCGGCGCAGCTCTGTACTCTGCGCAAAGCCAATCTCTTCCAATACCTCCAGCCAGAACGCAGATTCATCTGCTTCTTCCTCGACGATTCCCATCTTCGCCACAAAATCATTCTTCGACTTTCCTCGGCAGGCCGAACGACAGTTTGCACCTACGGATGACGAGCTTCTCATGAATTGGCGGGCAACGATGATCACATCCTCTCGCTTGGGAAGCGATGCGCCAAATTTCAACCCATCTACAGTGAATCGTTTTGTTCTAGCTTTAAGATCCTGCATGGTTGATCATCCTTGCTGGTTGTAATCTCTGATCACTCATCACTCGCCATTCGCCATTCCACACTCGACATTACAAGCCGACCCACACGCTCTTGACCTGCGTATACAGCTCCAGCGCCTCGTGGCCCATCTCGCGGCCAAAGCCGCTCTGCTTGTAGCCGCCAAAGGGCGAGGCCGGGTCGAACTGGCTGTAGCAATTCACCCATACCGTGCCAGCGCGCAGCAAGCCAGCCAACTTGTGGGCCTTGCTCACATCGCGCGTCCACACGCCGGCCGCCAAGCCATAGGCTGTGTCGTTCGCGCGCGCGGCCAATTCGTCCACATCGTCAAACGGTGTGGCCACCAGCACCGGCCCAAATATCTCCTCGCGCACGATGTCCATGTCATCGCGCGTGTTCTCGAAGATCGTCGGCGCGATGAAGTAGCCCCTGTCATCGGGCAGTCCGATCGGGCGTGAGCCGCCGGCGCGCACAATCGCGCCCTGCGCTTGCCCCAACTTGATGAGTCCGCTGACCCGCGCGTATTGCTCCTGTGACACCACCGGCCCCATGTCCACGCCCTGGGTCAGGCCCGGGCCGACCTTGATGGCGGCGGCGCGTTTGGCCATGCCGTCCATCACTTCGTCGTAGACCCGGCGCTGCACGAACAGGCGTGAGCCAGCGTTACAAGCCTGCCCGGCGTTGCTGAAGATGCCGTAGGCCGCACCGACGACGGCCTTGCTCACATCGGCGTCGTCGAAGATGATATGCGGGCTTTTGCCGCCCAGCTCCAGCGACAGGCGCTTGAGGTTGCCGGCTGCGGCGCGCATGATGATCTTGCCGACCTCGGTGCTACCCGTGAAGGCGATTTTGTCCACGCCTGGGTGCGCGGTCAGCGCTGCACCAGCCGTCTCGCCAAAGCCGTTGATCAGTTGCACCACGCCATCCGGGAAGCCAGCCTCTTGCACTAACTCGCACAAGCGCGCGGCGCTGAGCGGCGTCTGTTCGGCCGGCTTAAGGATGGCGACGTTGCCCGCCGCCAGCGCCGGTCCCAGCTTCCACGCGATCATACTCAGCGGAAAGTTCCACGGGATGATCGCACCCACCACGCCGACCGGCTCGCGCAGGGTGTAGTTCAATCGGTCGGGGATGGATACAGGCTTGACGTCGCCCTCGATCTTGGTCGGCCAGCCGGCGTAGTAGCGAAACATCTTGACGGCCGAAACGACCTCGCCGTCGCGGCTGGCTGTCAGCGGCTTGCCGTTCTCCAGCGTGATGAGTTGACCCAATTCCTCGCGGTGCGCTTCGATCAAATCGGCCAGCTTGTGGATCAGCCGCTCGCGGTCATGGGGCGTCATACGCCGCCAGGGATGTTTGGGGTTGTCGAAGACCGTTCGCGCGGCGGCCACAGCCCGATTCACATCTTCGGCCTCGCCCGCGCACACGTCAACGAAATCAAGCCCGGTTGATGGGTCGTCTTTGGCGAAGGTCTTGCCGCTGGCCGCGCTCACCCAATGCCCGCCGATGAGCAGCTTCTTAGGTTGATCTTGCAAAAAGGCAATCGTGTCCGGGTGAAGCTGAGCTTGATACGGCAGTGGCAACTCGCGAATCATGGATGCAGCATTCTACCTATCCAAACAGAACCCCGACTTCGACGCAATCGAGGTTCTGCGTAAGTCCAGTCCTACTTATCCCAGCGCTTATCAGGCTGCCAGAAGCCGAGCTTGGGCGTGTCCCAGTAACTCGTCTCCTCGAACAGCCCGCTCGGCGGGCGCAGGTTGGCCTGGATGCCTTCGAGGTTCAGGTCCACGCCGAGGCCTGGCTTGTCGGGCACAGTCACATAACCGCCCTCCATATAGTTCTTCGGCAGGCCGGTGACGAGGCCCTCCCAGAACGGCAGGTCGAGGCCGTGGTGTTCGAGCGCGACGAAGCTGGGGATGGCCGCAGCGGTATGCACGTTGGCCATGAACGCGATCGGCGAGCCGGCGAAGTGCAGCGCGGTCGGGATGGCGAAGCGCTCAGCGTAGTCGGCAATGCGCTTGGTCTCCAGCATGCCGCCGCTGGTCAGCAGGTCAGGATGGGCGATGTCAATGGCGCGATTTTCGAGGAACGGCTTGAACGCATCAAGCAGATACAGCTCTTCGCCCGCCGCGATGGGCACAGCCACCGAATCGCGCACTTCCTTGTGCCCTTCCCAATCCCACCACTGCACCGGGTCTTCCATCCACGCCAAGCCGTACGGCTCCAAGGCATAGCCCAGCTTGATCACTTCTTTGCTGGTCATCATGCCGTGGCCATAGTGGTCAATGCACAGCGACACGTCCCAGCCGACGGCCTCGCGCACCGCCGCTACCACCTCGGCCATGCGGGCGATGCCCTTGTCGGTGACGTGCACGCCAGTGCCGGTGCCCGGTGCGTTGCCCCAGTTGCCGGTTTGATATTCGTGTTTCGTTCGCGTGCCGATGCGCGTGTTCTTGATGCCCTCTAGCAGGTGCATGCCAATGTCGAATTTGACGAAGGTCAGGCCCATCTTCACCCGGCCCTTCACCCGCCGCACATAGCCTTCCGGCGTGACGTCTTCGGGGTGCGGCGTGTCGGCATACAGGCGCACCTTGTCGCGATATTTGCCGCCCAGGAACTGCCACACCGGCACGCCGTAGACCTTGCCGATCAGGTCCCACAGCGCGATCTCGATGCCGCTCACGCCGCCGCCCTCACGCCCCCAATTGCCGAAGCGCCTGATGTCGCGAAAGAGCATGTCTATGTTGAGCGGGTTCTGGCCCAGCAGGCGGCTCTTGAATTGCAGGCCGTTCTCCTTGTGGCCGGCGTCGCGCACCTCGCCGATGCCATACACGCCCTGGTTGGTGTCAATGCGAACAATCGGGTAGTCGTAGTTGGCGCACACGACCGCCACGCGCATATCCGTGATCTTGAGATCGCTCGGTGCTGAATGCGTGTTGACCGCGTCGAGCGCCTTGTCCTGATCCACAAGGGCCATTGCGTTTTTCGTCTTGGATTTATTGTTAGTCTTTGCCATGTCTGTTGTATTTAACCGCTAACGCCGCCAGAACGCCAAGATGACACTTTAGATCTGGCGGTGACTCAATTCAGCGGCGGCGCGGGCACGGTGCAAGCGCATAGCAGGACCGACACACCTACGCCAAAGAAACTGGAGATTACGTTGCGGACGATCATCTTGTCCTCAAGCCGTCATTCCGAGTTCAAGATGGCCGCAGGCCAGACGAAGCGGCAGAAACGGTAGGGCGCGCTCTGGATGGCCCGAATGGGCTACCGTAGCGCGCCGTCGTCAGGTTACCAGGGTCGCTACGGACTTGTGCCCCGCATGGGGTAGAGCGACCCCTACGGCCGAAGGCATGTTTCTGAGCAGGCTCGGCGAGGAATCCCCGGAGCGCACTGTGAAAGGGCACAAACTCAGCGAACCGATTCAAGCACCGCTTGACAACAGTTACAGGGATTTCTCGCTTCGCTCGAAATGACGACGCAATCATGTGTTGTCAACCCTTCTGCCAAATCAGATGCGGTTCCAGGCGCGCATACACCCGGTCAATCTCCTTGATGTCGTCGGCATCCAGCGGCTTGGCCGCCGTGCGCATGCGATAGTTCTTGAACACGCCGCGCTTGACCATGATGTATTTGGCGAAGGCCATGCCCATGGCGAACTCAAGGTTGATCGCCGGCAGCGCGCGCTCGTACCACGCCTCGGCCTGGCTCAACTCACCGGCATCCAGCAGCGCCCAGATCTTCTGCACCACGTCGCAGATTTCACACGCGATGATGGTGCCGCACGCGCCTCGGGCGTGCTCGGTGACGATGTATTGCCCGCCGCCGCCGCCCATGATGCCGTGGATGTGCGGGCTTTTCTTCGCCGCCAGCGCGCCGATGCTGCGATGGCGCGGGCTGACCTCCTCCTTCACCCAATTCACATGCTCGATCTCGCTGCACAGCTTCACCACCTGGTCGGGCGAGAGCGGCGCGATGTCGGCGTTCTGAATCATCACCGGCATCTGCGCAGCAGCGGCCACCTGCCTCAAATAGTCGTGCGTGCGCTCGGCGTCGTAGCGCAGGGTGTAGGGTGGCATGGCGATCACGCCGTCTGCACCGATCTCGCGGGCATAGCGCGCATAGCTCACCGCGCTGGCGGTGTTCACACCAGCCACGTTCACGATCACCGGCACGCGCTTATTCGTCTGCTCGACCAGCAGGTGCATGTAGCGGCGTCGTTCAGCTTCGTCCAGCGCTTGAAACTCGCTCACCAGGATCGGGCCGATCACGCCGGGTGAGCCGGCCTCGATCATGTAGTCAATCTCGGCGCGCAGGATGTCTTCGTCTATCGTGTCGTTGTCGGTCCACGGCGTCATGGGGATGGCGAACACGCCGCGCCACGCCGTTGTGTTGTTCGTTGGCATGGTCGCAAGTATGGCTTGCGCATTCGGATTCACAAAATCAGCATCGTTCACACAGTCATAGCGCCATCACGGCATTCACAATTCGTCACGCCGAAAGTCATGCGCTTCGTCATCTTGAGATTGCGAAGTCCCTGCCCTATGCTCATCCGGCAACATCATCATCATGATCTACGCACTCGCCCTGTCTCTCCACAACCTCACCCGCTGGGCTGTCGTCGTGCTCGGCCTATGGGTGCTTATCCGCGTCATCCATGGTCTGGTTACAAGGCGCGCCTGGGTCAATGCCGACCGGCTGGCATTTCGCTGGTTCGCGCTTGCATTCAGCATACAGTTGCTGTTCGGGGCCATTCTGTTCTTCTATCCGAATGGGCTCGTGAATGGAGTGATCAACAACGTTGCGCTGGGTGAGGTCATGAGGACGCGACTGTATCGCTTTTTCGTGGTTGAGCACCCAACCACCATGTTGATCGCGTTGGCTTTATCGCACGTCGCCAGTGTAGCCACGCGCCGGCAGGCAAGCGCAGGGCGCGACCGGCGCGCATTTGTCATCGGCCTTGCCCTGATCGCGCTGACGTTGGTTTTGGTGTTCGTGTCCATCCCATGGCCGTTTTTGCCGTGGGGCCGGCCGCTCCTTCGGTTGGGTTAATCGGTTGTTCCGCTGATAGGTTGTCAGGAGACAGCGATTGCGGCAGAGCGACGAACCGAGCAACTGAGCAACTTAAAATCCCCTCATGTCGTTCCACATCCGCCCCGTCCGCGCCGCCGACCTACCGTCGCTGTACTACATCTGCCTGAAAACCGGCGACAGCGGGCAAGACGCGACGGCGCACTACCGCGACCCGTATCTGCTCGGCCACTACTTCGCCGCGCCCTATGGCGCAGTCGAGCCAGAATCGTGCTTCGTTCTAGCGCGCGACGCCGACGATGCCGCGGTCGGCTATGTGCTCGGCGCGCGCGACACGCTCGCCTTCGCCCAAAAGTGCGAGCGCGTGTGGTTCTCTGGCCTGCGGATGCAATATCCCCTGCCCTCACCCGAGGATCACTCGCCCGACGCGGGCATGATCCGCGCCATCCACAGCGGCATTGACACCGAAGACTTGCAGGTCGTGCCCGATTGCCCGGCGCATCTGCACATTGACCTGTTGCCCGAGGCGCAGAAGCAAGGCTGGGGCCGCAAGTTGATCGAGCGCTTCATCGCCAACCTGCGCGAACAAGGCGTGGCGGGCGTGCACCTGGGCGTCGGCGCGAGAAACACCAACGCCATCGCGTTCTACGAGCGCATCGGCTTCACCTGCATGGCCGCGTCCGACGGCGGGCGCTTGTATGCCATGCGATTGCAACCTCAACCTGCATGAGCACATCTCACTTCGTCCAAGCCAACGGCCTGCGCATCCACTACATCCATGCAGCAGCGGCGGGCAAGCCGCAACTGTTGTTGCTGCATGGCCTCACCGACGCAGCCGTGTGCTGGACGCCGGTGATCGAAGCGCTGGCCGGCGACTATGACATCCTCGCGCCCGACGCGCGCGGCCACGGCCAGACCGACGCGCCCGAGCGCGGCTACTCCGCCCTTGACCACGCCGGCGACGTTGTGGGATTCATCCAGGCGCTTGGGCTACATCAGCCGGTCGTGATGGGCCACTCGATGGGCGGAATGGTGGCGACGGTCGTGGCCGGGCAACACCCCGCGCTCATTCGCGCAGCCATCTTCGAAGACCCGGCGTGGATCGATCTGGCGCAGATGCCCTCGCCCGAGATGCGCAGCCAGCGCGCCGATGAGTGGCGAGCCGATCTGGTCGCGAATCAGGCGCTGCCGCCTGCCGACATGATCGCCAAGCGCCGCGCAGCCGACCCAGGTTGGGCCGACGCCGAGTTCGGGCCGTGGTCGGTGGCCAAACAGCAAGTGCGGCTCAACGTATTGGAATACATCGAGCACGCCCCGGCGGATTGGCGGGCGTTGGTGCGGGCCATGCAGAAGCCAGCGCTGCTCATCACAGGCGACGCGACGCGCGGCGTGGTCATCGCGCCGCAGCAGGCGGCTGAAGCGCAGTCACTCAACCCGTTGCTGGCTGTGGCCCACATCCCCAACACGGGCCACAGCATCCGCCGCGACAACTTGGCTGGCTACATGGATGCCGTGCGCGCCTTCCTGCACGCCGTCCCATCTGCGTAGAGACGCGCCATGGCGCGTCTCTACTAACCTCCGTGTCCTCCGTGTCCTCCGTGTCCTCCGTGTCCTCCGTGTCCTCCGCGTCTCCGTGGTGGAAAACTCAAGCGAGTTCGAGAGAATCAATCTCGCGCAGGGTGCGCTCGTAGACCTCGAAGTGCTCGCCCTCAGCGTCTTCGGGGTCTACGTACTTCATCCACATCGCCTGTTCGGGGTGGTCGCCGCTGAGGATGCGGCGCGACGCCTTGACCGTGCCGCTCGGATCGTGCCACTTCACCTCGCCCATCTGCAACAGGATGTATTGGCCGGCATATTTGCGCGTGATCGCGTCGAAGTGATCGCGGTAATACAGGCCCTGCTCGGCCGTGGTCTTGCGCCAACTGTGCACGATGTCCTGCGAGTCGGTGATCTTGGCGAAGAACGGCTTGTCGCCCACCGGCACCGTCACCTCGCTGGCGTAATCCATCTCGGCCAGGTCAACCGTGCCAAAGCCCGCCTCGGCCGCCACGCGCAGCGAGTTGCGGTCGCGGTGAAACGGCTCGGTCTTCCAGTCGCCGCCGGTGATGTCGTGGCCCATCAAGTACGCGCCGACGGCATCCGTCGCCACCACCTGGTCGCCGGCGATGAGCGTGTTGGCGATGCGGCGCTCGTCGCCCTTGCCCCACTCCTCACCCGCCTGGCACACCATGCCGTCAATGATGTTGAGCGCCGGGTTATACAGCCGGCCCAGGTCGGCCAGCATGTAGGGCATGCGCACCAGATGGTGATAGTAGGTGCGCGGGCGGCCGAGCGGCTCGGTCGGCATCAGGCCGAACAGGTTCTTCATGCACAGCGTCACACCCATGAAGGCGTGATTCTTCAGCTTCTGCACGCTGATCCACTCGTCCATGTCGGCGAACTCGCGCGTGACCGGATACTTGTCAAACATCAACCCGCCGCCGGGCACGCTGGCCCACGTCACATCCACGTTGCCGTCAATGTAGGTCACGTCGAACTCACGGAAGACATTCCGGAGTTGAGTCGTCTCTTCGTCCTGCGCACCGGCCACATACTTGCGATAGAAGCTCACGTCCACGGCGAACAGCTCGGCAGATGTGTTCTCACGCAGCAGGCGCAGCACAGCGCGGGCCACGCAGTCGCTCACCAATTGCACGCGGTGGTGCTGCCAGGTGATGTGATTGCGCTGTTCCTTGTCCTGGTTGAACTTGATGGCGATGCGCCTGGCTTGGCGCAGCTTGTCCCACGCGCGGGTCAGCGGCTGCGTGGCGCGTTTGAGGTTTTGATAAACCGTTTCGTCGTCAGCGCGCCAGTCGCTGTGGACGGCGCGAACAGTGAACGTATGTGTGCTCATGATTGCATCATCACTGCAATGGTGTTAACCAAACCTTGCCGCTCTAACTCATAGGCGATGAAGGGGGCATTTCGCTTAAGGTAGACCAAATCTATGTGGCCGTCGCAATAGTTGAGCAGCCACTGCAGCCTTGCATTTACGCAAGGCTCATCCTCATTTAGCTTCAAGCGCCGAATTGTTGCCCAGACTCCTTGTGCTTTGTCATCAGAAAGATCAGGGTTGGGCTTGACCAGCAATGACGGAAATCCTAGAACAAACCAATCCTTTCCCAACGTAAAAGGGTCAAGCACATCTAGGAAATTACCCTTGAACCCGTTTAACTTAAGCGAAGCCAATCGATAATTTGCCCATTCATAAGACAGCTCAGGAGCCAAGTCTTTAGGAACATAGTGGTCTACAGTTGAACAACCTGTGTCGGATGGAATCCAATGCGCCGAGTAGGCACATATTCCCCGATAGGCTGTATGCAACTCTTTTATAGATCGCCTCCAATAATCGCGGCGTGTCCACGACTTAGGTTTCGGGCTTAACTTCAAAAATCTTTGACCAGGTTGCCTAACACGCTTATCGAATAAGCTGGGTTCTGGCTGAGGTGTAACAGCAATCAAAGTGATGCTCCATGTTGTTCAGCGAAGTATTTCCATCGCGGCCAAAAGGGGTCATCGGCGGCCAGTAGCCGCGACAGTTCAGCAGAAATCGATTGCACTTCTTCGGTAGGCGGATCATCCATTAGCTGTAATTCTTTTGCACGGGCAATGGCTTTGTCAGCGCTGTCATTTCTTGGGCCATCCATATCGAAAACTTCCGATGTCAACCAGGCATTCGTGGTACCTTGTCTAATGAATGGTATTTCGGCCAAAGCAACATTTCCATCCTGAAGACTAAGATTGAATAGCTTATCAGTTGACTCGTTAAAGATAGGTTCAGCCGAAGCCATCACTAATGGCGAATGCGTAGCAATGACGAACTGAATATTTAGACTCTCTGCCAAATCTTGCTGAACTTGAAGCAATGCCGGCAGGATGAGACGTTGCCACTTTGGATGCAAGTGTGCCTCAATCTCATCAACCAGCACAACCATTCTTCTCTCCGATTGTCGACGAAGCAAACTGGACTGAGATTGATGCTCATACCACGTCCAAACAATCAAATACGCCATTGCAGCAATACGCTGAACACCCGCCGCAGCATGAATGATCGGGACATCACCATAGGCATGGCGAAGCGTCGGCATTTCGCGTGCATCAGACGGGAGACGAATTGGTTCTCCCGGCAAAAGCGGGCCTATGTCTTGCGGTGACAGACGCCGTAAAACTTTCTTGAAAGTCTCAAACGGATATTTGTCGGGCTTGCTTTGCCAAGTGATCCAGTCCCGTAGCAGCCCATTGATAAATACCGTTGATCGGCCTTCAAAGTCACCTTCGAGACCAGTCCATATCTGTTCCTTGGTGAAAACTAAAGCTTTTGCTTTGCGGGTATCGCGCCCTAACGACCAGTAATGTTTTGCAGGGTCCCATACAGCAAACGAACCGTCAACACGAGCGTAAATCAGTAAGCCTGGAATCGTTCGGCGGTCTTTGGGCGACGGCCATGGCAATAGAGGATTTTGCCAGTCATATTTGACCTGCTGTCTTTGTGAGGTTCCTGAAATCTTGAAAGTTATTTGGGGCTCACTACGCTTGGCGTCCTGACGAGGATAGGCTGCTAATCCAGCCCATTGATTGGTAAGCGCCCACCAAGCGCATTCCAAAATAAAGGTTTTCCCCAAACCGTTATCACCAGTAATGAGATTGAGTCGTTCTGCCGGCTCAAAAGCAAGTTGTCTTGCCGGGCCTAGTCCTCGCAGTTCCAGATATTCGAGTGTTCCACCTTCATCTGGGGGCAAGTCTGTCGGGTGTCCTGTGACAGTTTGCAATTCTTCCCAAGTAATACGTCGATCCTGGAAAGGTGATGCAACATCAAATGAATGCTGTAGGGGAACATCAAATAATTGATCCAATTCAGCCTGTATCAAACGAAAGTCTTGTATGAACTTATCAACAATATCGCTTGGCTGAGTTCCATACCTCCACTCATATTCACGATACAGCCAAACTGCTAAGTCAAAAAGCGGGATTCGCCCACCTTTCAAATTTCGCGAGAGACGTGCCACGTAGTCGGTGTGCCAACCCCACTTGTTGCTACCTTTCGGATGCACAAATACGTTTTCAAAATCGCCGCGTGTTCGTATGCTCTGCAGGCCCGAACTTGGGTACTTCCGGGTTTCTATCCAGTTTTTTTCACTATCAGATGTCCGAAAGACCCTATACCAACTCTGCGACCTTCCAGCGGGGCGATAGTATTGGTCAAGAAATTCAGTTTCTCTTTGCGCAATTGGATAAGAAATAGCGCGCCCAATCGGCAAACCATCTTGTTTACAGACAAGAAAGGTGATGCCAAAGAACGGATGAACTCTGCGGAGTGCAGCTAGTGAATGCTTGATCTGGTCAAAACTGAAGTGCGGCATTGTCGTTCTAGGCCTTGTTCAATTGAGCCACCATGAATTCACAAAACTTTTCGTTCAAATCTATTCCCGTTGCTGATCTGCCAGTCTTCGTAGCTACACGTAACGTCGTGCCGCTTCCAGCGAATGGATCAAGCACATTACCATCGTCAGGGCAACCGATTGCCAAGCAACGACGAACCAACTCGTCTGGATATGGGGCCGTTCTAATTCCTTTGGTGGATTTTGGTCGAGCAGAAATCGACCACATATCTTCTTCAATGTGATATTCCTCTAACGCCCGACGATTAAAGAAGTATTTTCTGTCTTTGGCAAACATGAAAACAAATTCATAGCTGCGTCCTGGGCGATCTTTAGCCGCCTCACGCAAGATAGCTTTTCGATGCCAAATAATGGAACTGCGCAAAACCCACCCCCGTTGTGTCATTGCAATTGCGACTCGCCAAGGAATTCCTATCATGGTCTTCGGGCGCAGGCCAATTCCTAATCCTCCACTCTTGTCAACCGCACGCAAACCGAATCTTCTGGATTTACTTTTTTGGTCTATACCTTGAGACTCACCTTTACCCGAGTAATACGTGTCGCCGATGTTAAGGAATAGCAATCCGTCTTGCCGTAGCGTGCGTTTAACTTCATCCATTACATTGCAAATTGAGTTTACATATTCATCGACTGTCTCCTCTAATCCTATTTGCTCTTTGCAACCGTAATCACGCAGCCAGTAATACGGGGGCGATGTGATCGCACAATTGAAAGCTTCATCTGGTAAATGCTTCAGGGTCTGAGACGCATCGCCTTTGTAGACACTCCAATTGGTTCCGTATTTAGTCAACCCTTGCCATTTGGCAATACCACTTTCCATCTCTGTGAAATTGACAAGCTGACGAACATCTAGTGAACTTTTCATGAGACAAACTGTTGATCGAATATTCGAGATTATATGACTTGAACACCAAACATCATGGTGTGTTCAAACTTGAATATCACTCCTCGGCTCTTGTCTCATACAGCGCGCTGATGCCGCCGTCAATCAGGATCGGCACGCCGTTCAAAAAAGCGTTGTCGCCGCTGAGGATGTGCGCAACCGTAGCAGCGATCTCCTCCGGCCGCGCGCCGCGCCCCATCGGGTAAATGCCCTCGTTGCGGCGGCGCGCCGCTGCCGGATCGTCCGACTTGTTGAAGTATTCGATAGCCAGATTGGTCATCACCAAGCCCGGTTGGATGGCGACCGAGCGGATGTTGTCGCGCCCCCACTCGATGGCGATGGACTTGGTCAGGTCGGCCAGCATGCCCTTGGCCACGTTGTAGGGGAACACGCCGGGCAGCGTCCGCTCGGCGTTGATCGAGGACAGGTTGACGATCACCCCGCCGCCGGCCGCCTTCAGCGCGGGATAAGCCTCCTGGCTCAGCGCCCAGGCATGATAGAAGTTGGTGCGGAAGCAGTTGTCCAATTCTTCAAACGTGGAATGCAATACACCGTGCCAGGTGTTGGCGCCGGCGTTGTTGACCAGACCATCCAGCCCGCCCAGCGCCTCGATCGCCTCGCGCCCAAACTGCCGCGCCGCGTCCAAGTCGCGCAGGTCCACGACCTTGAAGAAGTGGCGTTGGCCGACCGCTTCGATGGCGCGCATGGTTTCGGCGGCACCTTGCTCGGTCAGCCCACAGAAGGCCACATCCGCGCCCTCTTGCGCGCAGCGCACAGCGATGGCCTGGCCGATGCCCATCGTCGCGCCGGTGACGATGATCTTTTTGTTGGAGAGGATGCCCATGCCGGTATTGAATCACCGAACATGGAGAGGGCAACACAGCTGGATCGCTGGCTCAGTTCGTCTCGCTCAGCGCATATTCAACCGCCTGCGCCAGCGTCATGCGTTGGCCTTCGGCGTAGGCCGCCTCGAATGCGGCATCGCCCAGGGCCGCGCGGGCGGCGGCGAGCATGGGGGCGATGGTCGTCCCTTGCGCATGCTGGAGCCACAACGGGGCAACGCAGAAGATGTAGTACTGCAGAACGTTCAACTGCGGAATGAGTGCTTCGACCGCGCCGAGCAATGTACTGGCTCGGATCAGATCACCCCGATGGCTCAGCAGATCGGCTATTTGTGCGATGCCCATCACCGGACCAAGATACGGATCAATTTGGTTGAGACGTCGCAAACTTTCTACGCATGTCAGCATTGCAGAATCCGAATGATCCTCAGAAATCTTTGTCGAAAGCTGGAGGAACTCGGCCATAACTTCCAGCCATGTCATCCCGACTTCACGTGCGTTCTTGTGTCCTTGTTCAAAGCGAGCAAGCGCGTAATCAAACCGCCCTAGAGCACGCTCGGCTAAACCGAGAAGTAGAAAAGCAAAGCCATAGTCGCACGTGTCTACGCCGAACCCACGCAACGACAAATCCGATGTGTTCAACGGCAAGGACCGTTCCAGCTGTGTTAAAGCGATACCACCACTCAGCTTCGCCTGTTCGCTGGCACGAATGCATCGTTCGAGCATGCGTCGGGCGCCTGCATAGTCGCCCTCACTTGCCAGCAAGATACCGTATGCCTCTAACATCGGGCCGCGTTGCCTGGCACGGCAGATACAGTTAATTCGCTGAATTTTTGGGCGCAGAGCGCCAGTGCGCGCTTGGGGTCGGCGTGATACAGATACCAGTAGCTGATTGTGCCGTCCCATGGGGCAAACGCAATGGCTTGTTCCAGCAACGGCACGGCTTTTGCGGTGTCACCCGCGCGTAGCGCGGCTGTACCCAGCGCACGGAAGGCCCGACCTTGCATATCGTTGGAACCGAGCTCGCGCGCCAACGGAAACAATTCTTCCGCATACGCCTGTGCACGTGCGTCGGTCTCGTTGTTGGCGATCATTTCCAGACAAGCAACCAAATTCACCCGATCATTCGTCTCACGGAGCAAAGGCAATGCTTGTTCGCACAACTGAACGCCCAGCACTTTGTCGCCTGTCATCAAAAAGCACGACGCTCTTGCAAGGAGTCCACGCGCGCGGGCATTGGCGGAGGCGTTGTCTGCACGCGACCAGGCCTGATTGGCCCATACACCTATTTCGGTCCAGTGCCCGCGATGGTAGCCATAGGTTGTCATGGCCGAGGCTAAACGCGATGCAGATTCATTGTCACTTTCGCGCGACATCGCCCATGCAAAGGCAGCGCGAACGTTGTCCAGGTCGGCTTCCATGCGTCGCACCCACGGGTCTACGCGCGGCCCTGCAAATTCGATCGGCTCTTCGGCCATCCGCAGAAAATAGTCAAGATGGTGGTCTCGTGTCGCTTCCAGCTCACCGTGTTCGCGCAGCTTCTCATCCGCATAGTGCCGAATCGTTTCCAGCATACGGTAACGCAGTTGACTATCTTGATCACGCACGACCGCCACCAGTGAGTGGCGCACCAATTGCAACAGCGCTTGTTGTGTGGACTCGCACACTGCTTGGGCGGCCTGCGCCGTCCATCCACCCGCAAACACCGATAGCCTCGCCAGCAATGCGCGGTCCGATTCGGTGAGCAGGTTGTAACTCCAGTCGAGTGTGGCGCGCAGTGTTTGGTGATGCGGGACGGTCGTGCGGTTGTTGTTGGTCAACAGGGCCAGCCGGTCATCCAAGCCAGCGGAGACGCCCGCCAGACCCAGAAATGGAACCAGCGCCGCTGCCATCTCGATGGCCAGTGGCATACCATCTAGCTGCTGACAGATGCGCACAATGGTCGCAAGCTCATCCGGAGCGGCGGCGAAATCCGGTTGCGCCAGGGTCGTGTGTTCAATGAACAGTTGCACCGCGCCAAAGTCGGAGGCATGGTCGGGTGATGGTAAGCGGCTCGGGTCGGGTGTGCTGAGTGGTGGGATGCGCCAAGTCACCTCGCCTGTCAGCCGCAAGGCCTCGCGGCTGGTGGCCAGGATGTGCAACCGGGGGCAAGCGCGCAAGAGTGCATCAGCCAGACGCGCGCTCGCCTCAATGACGTGTTCGCAGTTGTCGAGGATCACGAGCATGTGCTTGTCGCCGATGAAGACCGACAGCGCATCTACCAATGACCGGCCAGGCTGTTCGGACAAGCCGAGTACGGATGCGACGGCGGTTGGAACCAGCGCCTCATCTGCCAGCGGCGCGAGTTCGACCAGCCACACGCCATCGGCAAACTGATTGAGCACGCTTTCGCCAACCTGTTGCGCCAGGCGTGTTTTGCCCATGCCTGCCGCGCCAATCACAGAGTCCAATCGCCTGGATCGCAAGGCATCGGCAACTTCAGCCAATTCCTGCTCGCGCCCAATGAAACGGGTGAGTTGGGCAGGCAGGTTAGTGCGCCTGCGCATCGCGACCTGTGAGTCGTCAGGCAACTCACGCACCGGCGCGACGAAGCGATAGCCCAACTTGGGGATCGTCTCGATGTATCGCTCACCCGGCCGCCCATCCGCCAGCGCCTTGCGCACGATGGAGATGTTGGACGCGAGGTTGATCTCCTCGACGAAGCCGTCCGGCCACACCGCGCGCATCAGTTCGTCTTTGCTGAGGGCGTGGCCGCTGTGCTGCACCAACGTCAGCAGCGTGTCGAAGGCTTTGGGCGTGAGAGGGATCGGTTGGCCGTCGCGCAAGAGGCGGCGCTCCGCGCTGTCAAGTTGGAATGGCCCGAAGGTGTATGTGGCGTTTTCGCGGCGTTCCATAGCTACTCATTTGCCAGCGCATACTCGACTGCCTGCTCCAGCGTCATGCATTGTCCTTCGGCGTAAGCTGCCTCGAACTCGGCGTCACCCAGCGCGGCGCGGGCGGCAGCAATGCCGCGCTCATGCAGCTCTCGCTCGAACGGCGAGTGCGTCCAACTGATCAATTGATACAGCTTCGCTCCTGCGCCGAATAGTCGCTCTGCGCATCCGGCTTGACTTTGGGCAGCAGCCACACACGCCAGCGCATCCAACGAGGCCGCCACCACTTGTCGGAGGTGCGAACCGCGCTGAAGCGCTAGCGCTTCCTGGTACAGCGAACGCGCCTGGACATAGTCCTGGCGCACCTGAGCCACTCGTCCCAGCCCGAACACAGCCAGCGCAATGGCGAACTGGCCGCCCATCTCTCGCGCCAACCTTAGGGTGTCGTCGAGTTGTTGAGCCGCCTGATTGTGTTGACCTTGAGCAAGCACAGTGATGCCAAGCAGGCATTTAGCTTCGACCCGGGCGCTGGGATGCCCAACTTCCCAAAACAAGCGTAAGGCGCATTCGGCATGCGACGCTGATTGGTCATACTTGCCGCGGGCGAGTGCGATTTTGCCCAAATTGAGGTGCGAATCAGCCACCGAATTCTTGTCTCCAACGTCATCTCCCAAAGCTAGCTCTCGTTTAGCAAACGTGGCAGCCTTTTCATATTCACCTCGGGCCAGAGCCACCTTCGCCAGTTCAGACAGGGTGAGACCCTTGGCCCACTTGTGTCCAATCTCATCGTTGAGCGCCAAGACCTCTTCATAAATCGCCGTTGCCCGATCAAAACCGCCTTGCAGAAATGCGATGCTGCCGAGCTTACCGAGAGCATCCACCAAGCCGTCCTTGTCCCCAATTTCCTGGCGCAACGCCACGTTCCATTCATACATCGCCCCCGCCTGCTCAAAGTCGCCTGTGGTCAGAATGGCGCTCCCCAAAACGCCGCAACACTGGGCCATGCCAAATTGATCTCCAATCTCCTGATACAAAGCGAGGCTTGCCTCCGAAAGTGCGCGCGCTTGATCGGCCTTCTGCTGCCAGATGGCAGAGCGCGAATGCCACGCTGTGTTTGCCCGGTTCGCCAAGCCCACGCGCCAGCATCAATGCCTCTTCCGCAAGCGCCTTGAATTCCGCAAGCCTCCGGTGCATGCCCATCAGCAGTGAAGCTGCGTTCAGCGCACGAGCGCGAGTTAAGACGCGGCTGGGCGAAAGGGGGACAGCGCCGCGTGTGCGCTCCTCCGCTGCCAGCGCGCGCTGGAGCCAGTCGCTGCCCTCGCGCTTGTGGTCGCGGGCGTGCCAAAACCACAGCAGCGCCGTCGCCAGGCGCAGCCCCGCCTCGACATGCCGATCGCTATCCAGCGCCCACCCCAGCGCAGCGCGAAGGTTGTCTAACTCGCCCTCCAACCGATCCAGCCACCTGATCTGGTCCGCCCGGCGCAGTTCCGGCTCGGCCCGCTCGGCCAAGCAGAGAAAGTAGTTGAGAAGCCGGTCGCGGGTTCGCTCCAATTCACCGCAGCTCAGCAATTTGTCGTGCGCATACTGGCGGATTGTCTCCAACAGGCGATATCGCGCCACCTCGCCGCACACATCCGCAACTGACAACGACTTGTCCACCAGCCTCGCCAGTAGATCGAGCGCGCTGGGCTGATCTGCGACAGCCTCTGCCGCTTCGGCGGTGAACCCGTCAGCGAAGACCGACAGTCGCGCCAGCAGGTCTCGCTCTTCTGTCGTCAACAGATCGAAGCTCCAGTCAATCAACGCCCGCAGCGTCTTGTGCCGGGGCAGCGCCGCCCGGCTGCCGCCCGTGAGCAAGCCGAAGCGGTCGTCCAGCCGCGCGGCAATCTGCTCCACCGGCATCACACTCGCCCGCGCCGAGGCCAGCTCGATGGCCAGCGGGATGCCATCCAAGCGCCGGCACACCTCCGCCACCGCCGATGCATTGTGTTCCGTCATCACGAAGCCTGATCCGGTCGCCCCGGCTCGTTCGACGAACAGGCGCACGGCGTCGAAGGCGATCATTTCCTCGACTGGCGGCAACGGGTGTGGATCTGGGAACGTGAGCGAGGGCAAGCGATAGACAGCCTCGCCGGCGATGCCGAGCGGCTCGCGGCTGGTCGCCAGAATCGTTAGGTCTGGGCAAGCGCGCAAAAGCGTGTCGGCCAATTGCGCACACGCTTCGATCAGGTGCTCGCAGTTATCTAGGACGAGCAGCGCCTTCTTCGAGCGTAGAAAGTCGGTCAAGATGTCAATGATTGGCCGGCCCGACCCTTCGATCAAACCAAGCGTGGTCACCACGCTGCGCGGCGCGAGGGCCGGGTCGGACAGCGGGGCCAGTTCGACCAGCCAGATGCCGCCCTCAAAGATGTCAGACTTCTTTGAGAAGTCTGACATCTTCTGTGCAACTTCCAAGGCCAGCCGCGTCTTGCCCACGCCGCCGGAGCCGGTCAGCGTCACCAGCCGATTTGCGCCAAGAGCGTGTTGCACCTGCGCGATCTCGTTCTCGCGACCGATGAAGCGGGTGAGTGCCGCTGGCAGGTTGGTGCGCACCCATCCCC